>Ga0210384_10002585_pt1 | contig 21929 bp, 26 predicted proteins | sample IncBWH2MmetaG_FD_160574 | JGI IMG/M metagenome (GOLD analysis project Ga0210384, IMG submission 160574) | Forest soil microbial communities from Barre Woods Harvard Forest LTER site, Petersham, Massachusetts, United States - Inc-BW-H-2-M | ecosystem: Environmental > Terrestrial > Soil >...
CCGTCGCACGCTACTCGCCCAATGCATTCGGCCTTTACGATATTTGCGACAACGTCCACGAATGGTGCAGCGACTGGTACGACCCGAACTACTACGCCGTCTCGCCCGAGCGCAACCCACACGGCCCTGAGCTAACAAAGCGCAAGTCCTCCCGTGGAGGTTCCTGGCGCCACCACATCAAAGTAGCTCGCTGCTCCGCCCGCTCCAGCATCCCCCCAGAATTCCAATACGCCGACTACGGATTCCGCGTCGCGTCCAATCTGACCGACTGAACGGTCGGCACATTGCGTCTCGCCCTATAATGTGCTGCTACTGACCGGCGGAGGGTTCGATGCGTCTCTTTCGGAAGCACGCGCTGGCGCTGTCGGCTCTTATCCTGTGTTCCGCGCCGTTTTCCGAGGCGGCAGACACCTGCAAGCAAGAACCTAAGCTGGTGTCGGACGAACACAAGAAGACTTCTCTCCTCTTGCCCGACACCGTTCACGAATTGATTCGAGCGAAGTTTCCTGGTTTCAGAGTTCCAGACCAGTCCGATATGAAGGACCTCTGGGCCTCGGAAACTGAACCCGGCTCGCTCGCATATTTCGATCAGGGCGATTTCAATGGTGACGGACGCAACGATTTCGCGCTTCTGTTGACCAAGGATAAAGAGTACTGGCTCGTGATTTTTCACAGACAGCAGGACTGCACCTACACAATCGGATACAAAACAGGCGGCTATGCCGACGTCCCACTGCAGAGCGTTTTCCTGCGAACCATTCCAAAAGGCAATGAAGAGAAGGTCGCGGAAAACAAGAGTCTGCGTTTTGACACGGACGCTCTCGAATGGACTTCGGTGGGCAGGAGCGTTGCCCTCGTCTACTGGAAGAATGGCAAGTACGAGACCTACGATTTCGGCGGCGAATAGACATACATACTGGTTTCAAACCCACGCTCCAAAGGAACTCATAAATGTTTCGTCCAAATCTTCTTCAGCACAAACGCATCCTCATCACCGGCGGAGGCACCGGCCTCGGCAAAGGCATGGCCGCACGCTTCCTCGAACTCGGAGCCACCGTCCACATCTGCGGCCGCCGCCAAGAAGTTTTAGAACACACCGCGGCAGAACTCTCTCCGAAAGGCCCTATCCACGCCATCCCGTGCGACGTTCGCAGCCTCGACGCCGTCGAAGCCATGATCGATTCCATTTGGAGCGAAGCCCCCCTCGACATCCTGGTCAACAATGCCGCCGGCAACTTCATCGCCCGCACTGAGGAACTTTCTCCCGGCGCCTGGAACTCCGTGATCGGCATCGTCCTCATGGGAACGCTCAACTGCACCATGGCCTGCGGACGCCGCTGGCTCGCCTCCAAACACCCCGGCACCGTCCTGAGCATCTCGGCTACCTACGCGCCCGTGGGCTCCGCCTACGTCGTCCCCTCCGCGGTCTCCAAAGCTGGAGTCGAAGCCCTCACCCGCAGCCTCGCCGTGGAGTGGGGAAACCGCGGCATCCGGATGAATGCCATCGCTCCCGGCCCCATCCCCACCCAAGGCGCATTCTCCCGCGTCCTACCGCACCCCGGACTCGAAACCCTCGCCCTCGACCGCAACCCGCAACACCGCTTCGGCACAGTCGAAGAACTCGCCAACCTAGCAGCTTTTCTGGTGAGCGACGGATCCAGCTACATCAACGGCGAAGTGATCCGCATGGATGGCGGTGAATTCCTGCAAGGCGCAGGCGAATTCAGCAGCCTGGGCCGCATTCTGAAAGAAGAAGATTGGCAGGCGATCAAACCTCAAAAGAAAAAGTAGAATTCTCTTTCGTCCTTTTCGCCCAATACTTGTCATCCCGACCGGAGCCGGAGCGTCAGCGACGGCGGAGTGGAGGGACCTGCTGGTTCGCAGACGACGGCGCCTTACGCCGAGCCCTACCGCTGATCCTTCGACGGCATCACGATCGCCTTCAACACCAAATTGACCAGACTCAGCACAATCGCCCCGATGAACGCCGCAAGGAACCCATGCACCTGAAATCCCGGCACCACCGCCGACGCCAACTCCAACATAAGCGCGTTGATCACAAACCAGAAGAGCCCTAGCGTCAGCAGAGTCAAAGGAAATGTAATAACTTTTAACAGAGCACCGAGCGTAGCGTTGATGAACCCGATTGCCAGAGCCGCAATCAGCGCCGCCACCGCCCCGTTCACATGGATCCCCGGCACAACCTGAGCCACAATCCACACCGCCACCGCACTCAGCACCCAGTTCAAAAGCAGTTTCATCAAAGGACCTCAGCAAAACTATAGGCGTTTTCTTCTCGGCATCGCAACCGGTGTCCGTAGCGGGTTTGCCAGAAATGCTGGGTTCTCCAACGAACTCATTGCTCACCCGCACGAAATTCTACCGACACCGGCTTTGCGTGCCATCCCTCCAAGCGGAACTTCACGGCCACAGTGCCCAACCCGCCGCAAGCATGGCAGTTGGCATCACTGCTCTGCACTCGGCTCTCGATCGTTTGCCTGTCTAAATGCAGCGCATAGCAATGCCACGAATACCTCGCGTCCGCGGGAATATGCTCCTCGATCTCCCTCCAGACCGCTGAAAAATCCAGCTGGGTCGGTCCCCCCGCATCGAACGACCAGTAGCCGTCGAAGCACCCTCCGCCGTTGCCACCGTCTGAATCGAGGGTTGACAGCAATTGTTCCGCGCCCGACTGCATGATCCATGCCGGCTTGAGTGACACCGTCGTGTAATACGCCTGCAAGTGGTAGATCTCAACATATTGATCTGCCCCGGTCTGATCTGCTCCGGTCCGTATCAGGATCGACTTCCACTTCACCGGCCCAGGCTTCGCATTGTTGTTCGTCTGATCGCTGTTTGCCTGATCATTGTTCGCTCGATCATTGTTCGCCCGAAACCGATAGAAAATCTCCACCACCGGGAAACCACTGAGCGTCCCAACCGGGTGCACCTCGGTCTCTATGCGAATCTTCTCTCGGTCGGAGGGCGTACAAGTCAGGCAGAAATCGTGGCCGTCATCGCGCAGAAAGGGATCCCTCGTAAAGTAGTCGAGCCGGTGCGGCGCCGCCCTGTCCGTGCTTCGCCCTTTCCCGCTGAAACTAAGGCGCATCCATTGTCCCCAACTCGTGCAGGGTAGCAGTAGAAACCAGCAGAGCGCGATCCTGAGAAGCGAGTTGATTGGAATCCCCCTATGTGTCATTTACGCGGGCCCAGGAAACTTTAGCGACAAGAAATCTCGTTTAAGCATACCCCTCCGTGTCCCGGGGTCATTCGGAAATGTTTCTTCCGACAAATTCCGAAACCCCCCGCCAGACGGTCTCCTGCGATACACTTCCAGTTCGCGCTATTCATCTGTCCCAGGAGGACTCATCCCATGCCCGACCCCGCGCTCAGCGGATCCGAATTCAAAAAGCAACTCCGCGCTGGCAACCCAAAGATGGGCCTCTTCCTCAACGCCCACAGCCCCACCGTCGCCGAACAACTGGCGCATAGCGGATACGACTGGTTGCTGGTCGACACCCAGCATGGTCCTATGGGCTACGAAAAACTTTCCGCCATGCTCAGCGGCATCGCGAACGGCGGCGCCAAGTCACTAGTCCGCGTCGGCAGTTACGCCGACCGCCCCGGCATCCAGCAGGCCCTCGACATGGGCGCTGACGGCGTCCTGATCCCCTACATCAACACCGCCGCTGAAGCCCGTGAGGCCATCAGTTGCGCCAAGTACCCCACGGTCGGCACGCGCTCGGTCTACTTCCCACAACGCAGCATGGACAAAGCCGGACTCCTCGGTTACGCCGGCACCTGGAACACCGAAGGCATCGTCGCCCTGCAGGTCGAAACCGCCTCCTGCATCGAGAACATTGCCGAGATCGCCGCCGTCCCCGGCGTCGACATTCTCTTCCTCGGCCAGAACGATCTCTGCATGTCGATGGGCCTCTACAACAAATACGAGTTCCCCCACATGTACACCTCGCCCGAACTCGACGCTGCCACCAAAAAACTGATCGAGCACGCGCGAAAGAATAACGTAATCCTCGGCCTCTTCCTGTTTGGCACCAGCCGCGTCGGCGAATTCCTCGAAAAAGGATTCACCTTCATCAGCATCGGCAACGACCTGCACCACGTCCTAACCCAGGCCGGAGCCTACGTCGCCGAGATGGAAAACATCGGCAAAGAAAAAGGCAAGCCCTGGAAGCGCCGCACGACAGCCCTGTTCTAAATAAAATCAAGGGTGCCCCACCCTTCTCGCGTCCTTTGCGAGAGGGTGGGGATTTTGACTTCGCTTTGCCCAGTGTTCCTCAGTGTCCTCTGTGGTTAAGTCTTTTCTCTCGATGTCACTCCAAGGAAGTCAATTGAATTAAAATCACGACTCGGACACCCCCGTGCTCCTCAGCGAAATCGAAACCCGCGTCCTCGGCTCCCTGATCGAGAAAGACATCACCACGCCCGACTACTACCCGCTCTCCCTCAACGCCCTGGTCAACGCCTGCAATCAAAAAAACAATCGCGACCCGGTGATGACGCTAGACGAAGCCGCCGTTCGCGACGCCCTAGCCTCGTTGCAAGAGAAGCGCATGGCCGGCCCCGCGAGCGGCGCCGACAGCCGCGTCACCAAATTCGAACACCGCCTGCAGGAAGTTTTCAACTTCGACCGCCGCGAAATCGCCATCGTCTGCGTGCTCCTGCTCCGCGGCCCGCAAACTCCGGGCGAACTTCGCAGCCGCACCGACCGCATGTACCACTTCGAAGCGCTCGACGACGTAGTCTCCACTCTCGACCGCCTGGCCCTGCGTGAGCCGCCGCTGGCCCGAATCCTCCCCCGCCAGCCCGGCACCAAAGAATCGCGCTACACGCACCTTTTCTCCGGCGAACCGCCCATATCCCCAGAAGACGTGAATGTGGCGCGGGCGCCCTTGCCCGCGTCTGCCGGAGCAAACTCGACAGCCGATCGTCTAATCGCGCTCGAAGAAGAAGTATCCCGCCTGCGCCACGAACTCTCCGAAGTGCAGCAGCAACTCGCCGCCTTCCGCAAGCAATTCGAATGAGATCACCGGTTCTCCTCGACGACGGCCTGGAACTTTCTCCCCACCCACGACGTACAATTACCCAGAGAGAAGGAGATCTCTGTCATGTTCACTTTCCTGCTCTGGTGCATCCTCTTCGTGCTCTGCTGGCCTCTTGCCGTGCTGGCCCTGATCGCGTATCCGTTTATATGGCTGATTTTGCTGCCGTTTCGCATCGTCGGTGTGGCCGTCCACGGCGTCCTCGAAGTGATCTTCCTGGCCATCACGCTGCCCTTCCGCCTGCTGGCAGCCCCATTTCGCGTCTGAGCGATGGAAATCAGCCTCGACTGCACCGTGGAAGAGCGGCCCTTCAGGGCCGCGTCAAGCAATCTTAGGATGACCAGGGGCTTTGGCCCGGTGGCTGTTTGAAGGTCCTTCCCTAGCCCGCCCCTCCTGATGTAGCCTCAGAAGAAGAATTTCAGGAGGATCTCATGCGTCGCCGCGAATTCCTCATTCGCTCCGCCTCCGGCCTGGGAGCAGCCTGGCTCAGTTCCACATCCATCCTCAACGCCATCGCCGAACAGACTCTCTCCGCGAAATTCTCCGCCTCCGACACCGTCACTCTCGGCAGCACCGGCATCAAGACCAGCCGCCTTGCCATGGGCACCGGCACCGTTGGTTCCGAGCATCACTCGCATCAAACCGCGCTCGGCGTCAAAGGTCTCTCCGATCTTCTGCTCAACGGATACGATCATGGCCTCCGCTTCTTCGACGCCGCCGACTCCTATGGAAGCCATCCTCACGTCGCCGAAGCTCTCAAGCACGTACAACGCGACAAAGTCACCGTGCTGACAAAATCCTGGGCACGCGACGCGGCCAGCATGCGCGCCGATCTTGACCGCTTCCGCCGCGAGCTCGGCACCGATTATCTCGACGTCTGCCTGATGCATTGCGTCACCGAAGCCGACTGGACCGACCGCTACCGCGGCGCCATGGACGTACTCTCCGAAGCCAAAGAAAAAGGAACCATCCGCGCTCACGGCTGCTCCTGCCACACCATCGAGGCCCTGCGTGCCGCGGCGAAATCACCCTGGGTTGAGATCGATCTGGCTCGCATCAATCCCGTTGGCGCCATCATGGACGCCGATCCCGCGACGGTAGTAGGTGTCCTGAAAGAAATGAAAACAGCAGGGAAGGCAGTCGTAGGAATGAAAATTCTAGGCCAGGGCGCGCTGCGCACCCGTCAGGACGAAGCCATCAAATACGCCCTGTCGTTAGGCGTGCTCGACGCCTTCACCATCGGCGCCGAAAGCATTCCGGAGCAGAACGATCTGATCCGCCGGATCGCAGCCGCGTGATCGGTGGCCGCTGGCACTCTTACTCGCGACCTCTATCCGCAAACCGCAGCGGATGAACTCCCGGATTCCGAACTGTGTCGACCCTCACCACACCTTCCACCACGATCGGGATCGGGCGTATTTCACCAGCGGAATGGATTCAGGTCGACGCACTACGGCCTCGAGTGAGCCTTCCAGTTGGTAACCAAAGAATTCGTTCAGCGCGGCTTCTCCGAGCTCAAGAGGATGGAACGCAAGGGGATACTCTTCTTCCTCTTCATCGTCGCCAACGGGATGCCGGCCGGACCAGTACGGTTCTTCAAAAGGCAGCCGTTGCCCCAAGTCTTCCAACAAGCCACTTTCGGGAGACACGCTAAGCGATCGCACCAGTTTGCCGTGGTCCCAACACGCGAACGCAAACCAATCGACCACGCTGTGCATTGCGTGCAAATAGATCGTCGCGCTGCTCCCATACGAAATAAATCGCTCCGGCAGCTTTGAGGGATAGTCGATTGCAAATTCCTTTGCGGCCACGATGGAAACGCCCGCGAAGCAGCCGAGATGGATTTCGTTGTCGGGCGGGCAGGTATAGCAGAGATTTCCATCGCCCATCGGATCGAGCTTCTCTTTGGGAAACAATTTTGTCGCAAGTTGCAGAGTGGCCTGGCGATCTAGTGCGGCGCCGCTGCTTAAAACTTCGCCGACTCCACGTTCCGCGTACACCAGCATCCAGGTTTTTGCGCCCACGAATTACTCCTCAATGCCAGGATCGGAATCGCCGGCTAACCCTCCATGACCTTCAACGCGGGGCTCACAATCAACCGCGCCTCCGTAGCCCGCTGCACATCCTCGGCCGTCAACCCCGGCGCAATTTCCTCGAGCACCAGTCCATCCTTCGTCACCCGGATGTACGCCATCTCGGTAGCAATGGTGTCGACCACGTTCACGCCCGTCAGCGGCAGCGTGCACTTCTTCAAGATCTTCGGAGCCCCTTCCCGCGTGGTATGTTCCATCGCCACCACAACGCGTCGGGCGCTCGCGACCAGGTCCATCGCTCCGCCCATCCCCTTCACCATTTTCCCCGGGATCATCCAGTTCGCCAGGCTCCCCGACTCATCCACTTCCATCGCGCCCAGCACGCTCAAATCAATATGCCCGCCACGAATCATGGCGAACGAATCGGCACTCGAAAAATAAGAAGTCCCCGGCATCTCGCTCACAGTTTCTTTTCCCGCATTGACCAGATCGGGATCCTCCGTCCCCTCCACCGGATACGGCCCAATCCCCAGCATCCCATTCTCCGACTGCAGCGTGACTTCGATTCCCGCCGGCACGTGATTCGCAATCAGCGTAGGCATCCCAATCCCCAGGTTCACATAAAACCCATCGCGCAACTCCCGCGCAATCCGCCGCACGATGCGTTCACGCTTATCGACGTCTTTGCCAGGCTTGTTCATATCGGTCGTTCGTCGTTGACCCTTACTCCCACTACGCTGTCATCCTGAGCGAGGATTTTGCTTCGCGAACAGCGAAGCAAACCGCAGTCGAAGGACCCCGTGATCCTCAGAGCCATCCCTAATGCCGGAGGGAGTTCTCCCGATGCCCTAGCTCTTCCTCACGCTCGCGCTGGCCGACATCTCCGACTGGCTTAATCACATCGGTTCGTTGGTCGTTCGTCCGTTGGCGCCAGGCGTTGTCTCCATCGAGCTCTTGCCAACGACCAACGACTAACGACCAATGACGGCCTTCCGCACCGTCCTACGCTCAATCCTCCGCTCGTACAACTCTCCCCGAACAATCCTCTTCACATAAATCGAAGGCGTATGAATCGCGTCCCCATCCAACTCTCCCACCTCAACCAGATGCTCGACCTCGGCAATCGTGATCTTCGCCGCCGTCGCCATCATGGGATTAAAATTCCGGGCGGTTTTTCGATACACCAAATTCCCTTCACGGTCGCCCTTCCACGCCTTCACAAATGCGAAGTCAGCCGTCAACCCGCGCTCCATCACGTAAGTGCGCCCATCGAACTCGCGCGTCTCCTTACCGTCGGCAACCATCGTCCCCACGCCAGTCGGAGTGTAGAACGCCGGAATCCCCGCGCCCCCCGCGCGAATCCGCTCGGAAAATGTCCCCTGCGGCACCAGATCCAGCCGGATCGTCCCCTTCAACACCATCTCTTCGAGTAGTCGGTTCTCGCCGACATAGGTCCCAATGTGATGCACAATCTGCCCCGCCGCCAGCAACAACCCGTTGCCCACGCCATCAACGCCAACGTTGTTGCTGATGGTCCGCAGATTCTTCGTCCCTTTGCGCACCAGTGCCCGAATCAGATTCTCCGGCATCCCACACAAGCCGAATCCGCCGATCATGATCGTCGCGCCGTCAAACACGTCGCGGATCGCTTCATCCGCGTTGGCCACAACTTTATTCATAGAGTCTCAGGCCCAGGCTTTCACAAACACTCTAACTCTAGCGTACTCGCAGTCCCTCATCCTCAGCCAGCTTCGCCTGGCGCGCGTCAAAAGTCCAAAATCGTTCAGCGCGCAGCAGGAGCGCACTCGCGACATGCAGGATGTCCAGCGTCCTCACGCCGGTTGCAGCGGTTTGCCGGAAGGCGATTCGCTGCGCTAGTTCATGCACGGTGACCGGCATCGCCACCATGGAGAAAAACCCGCTCTGAATGTGCTTTTGCAATTCAGCGCGCGCCGCCCGAATCTCCGCCGACGAAGCCTCCTTGCGGAACACGCGCAACTCCAGCGCGTTGGCCAGCTCCAACTCGGTGAGCGGCGTCAACATCATCGCGGGATTGGAGCGGCGGACTTGTCGGATGGCCGAAGCGGAATGCGCGTCCAAACAGTACAGTGAAACCAAGAAACTGGTGTCGGCATACACCTTCAATGCTCGCCTCGCTGCTGCGCCACCAGGTCGGCTCCGCTTACTTTCATCTTTCTCTTCCCGTAAATAGTCTTCAGCATGGCGCCGAAATCGGGAGCTTTGCGGGGCGCCGGACGCTCCGGCACCAGTCTCGCGATTACCCGCTTCCGCTTGGTAATGGCAATCGCTTCTCCGTCCCGCAGATGGGCCTCGATCTGCGGAAAACGATAGCGCAGGTCGCGAACGCTCATGGTTTTCATGTGATACATTATAGCATCACATGTCAATCACCGTTTCTTCCCGGGAATCTTCCGCAACTGGTGCGCCTGTTCAAACTCCTCCGCCAGTTGCCGCGTTGCCAGATTTTCCCGGATGTGCGCCAACCGCTGCTCCACCTTCCACAACGCCTTTTCCAGATTCGCTTTGTTCGTGATCGCGATATCCCGCCACATCGAATACGGACTCGCCGAAATTCGCGTCATCTCCTGCAACGCCCGCCCACCCGCCGGCAGCAGCGGAGCCTCGTCGCCAAACTCTTCCACCAGCGCGGCCGCCAGCGCCGTCGAAATCATCTGCGGAACGTGGCTGATCCAAGCACACAGCCGGTCGTGCTCCTCCGCCGGCAGCATCGCAATCCGCGACCCGATCGCATCAAGCCACCCGGCAAACTCCGCGAACAGCCCTTCATTCAGACTCTGCCCCGGCAGCGGAGACAGAAACCACACCGCTTTCTGAAACAGATCCGCATCCGCGTAATCCACTCCACTCATCTCTTTTCCCGCCATCGGATGCCCCGCCAGAAAGCGCTTCCCGGCATTCTTGCCAAACACTTGCACCGCGCGCTCGACCACTGCAGTCTTCGTGCTGCCCACGTCGGTAAGCAGAGCCTTCGCAGGAAGCACGGGCCCGATGCGCTCGATCAGATCGACGATCGCCAGCACCGGAGTCGCCAGCACCACCACCTGCGAACCGCGCACCGCGTCGCCCGGATTCACGGTCCCGTCATCGATCGCGCCACACATCCGCGCCCGCTCCAGCGTCCCCTCACGATCGCACCCCACAATCCGCCCGGCAAACTTCTTCTTCCGCAGCGCGAGCCCCAGCGACCCGCCAATCAGCCCGGTCCCAATAATCGTGATTTGCCGAATCGCCATAAGAAAATTGAGCCATTGAGAGATTGAGTCACTGAGCCATTTGTCCCAACAGTCAATCACTCAATGGCGCACACTCAATGACTCAATCCTCTATATCTTTCTGCCCACCGCTGGTGCAATCATCCTCAGCTCATCCATTAGCTTCGCGAACTGCTCCGGAAACAGCGACTGCGCCCCGTCCGACCACGCCTTATTCGGGTCGCAATGCACTTCGATCAGCAGGGCATCCGCTCCCGCCGCCACCGAGGCCCGCGCCATCGGCGCCACTTTATCGCGCCGCCCCGTTCCATGCGAAGGATCCGCAGTCATCGGCAAATGCGACAGCTTGTGAATAATCGGAATCGCCGAAATATCCATCGTGTTTCGTGTATAAGTCTCGAACGTCCGGATCCCGCGCTCGCACAGAATCACATCGTAATTCCCGCCCGCCATAATGTATTCCGCCGACAGCAGCAACTCCTCAAACGTCGCGGCAATCCCGCGCTTCAGCAACACCGGCTTCCGGACCTTCGCTAGTTCGCGCAGCAGATTAAAGTTCTGCATGTTGCGCGCCCCCACCTGCAGAATGTCGACGTACGGCAGCATCATCGGAATCTGCGAAATCTCCATCACCTCGCTGATCACCAGCAGCTTAAATTTCTCTCCCGCCTCTTTCAGCAATTTCAGCGCATCTTCCCCATGCCCCTGAAACGAATAAGGAGAACTCCGCGGCTTAAATGCCCCGCCCCGCAACACTTTCGCTCCAGCTTTCGCAACCGCCTCCGCCGTGGAAAAAATCTGCTCCCGCGTCTCGACCGAACACGGCCCCGCCATCACGATGATTTCATTCCCACCAACATCAATTCCGTTCGCCAGTTTGACAATCGTTCCCTCCGGACGAAAACTTCGCCCCGCCAGCTTGTACGGCGAGCTGATGCGATGGACTTCCTGCACCCCCGGCAGCAATTCCAGGTTGCGGATGTCGAAATCAATCCCCGAGCCCACCGCGCCCAGCACGGTCATCCGCGCCCCCGTCGAGCGGTGCACTTCAAACCCCATCTTCACCAGCTGTTCAATCACTTGTTGAATCAGCGCCTCATCCGCGCCTTCCTGCATCGCCACGATCATAGAAAACAGCTCCTAGCTCTTAGCTTCTAGCTAACCAACAAACCTGTCATTCCGAGCGAAAGCGAGGAACCTGCTTTTGCTCTGCATCGCCGATGCTCTCTTCCGCCTTGGTCACAATCTCTTCCCTCTGCACGTTCCGCATCACGTCGATAATGCGCTCATAAATCCGCACCAGATCCCTCCCCGGCAGGGGCCCCCGATTCGCCTCCTGCACATTCGCAAACACAACCCGCTCCCGATCCGGCTCATAGATCGGCAGCGAAGTATCGCGCTTGAGCTTTCCAATCTCCACCGCAGCCCGCGCCCGCTCGCTGATCAGCTCCACCAGCTTCCGGTCCAGCTCATCGATTTTCTTACGCCAATCTTCGATATCCATAAGCCCCTAGATCACGGGTGCCCCACCCCTTGTCGCGTCCTGTGCGACAGGGTGGGGATTCTGACTTTCTGGTCGAGCACATCGAACCCGAGCACATCGAACCCTGGGTGCTCCATTTCTCGCGGGCACTTTGCGCGAGAAGTGGGGACTCTTGTAACCACCAGAAATCCTACCGAGCCGCTATCGAACTCTCAGCGGTAATCGGTGACAGCTTCCTCACAAAGTCTCCCACAGCCTCCGCCTCCCGCCCCCGATTCCGCTCCACCGTCTCCACAATCGCACTGCCCACCACCACCGCATCCGCAAACTCCCCTACTTCCGCAAACTGCTCCGCCGTCGAAATCCCAAATCCCAACGCAATCGGCAGCCTGGTCACACGCCGCAGTCGCTTCACCAGCCTCCGCGCATCGTCCGCCAGTTGTTGCCGCGCTCCCGTCACTCCCGTCCGCGACACCGCGTACACAAATCCCCGCGACGCCTCCGCAATCCGCTTCAACCGTTCCTCCGGACTCGTCGGCGCCGCCAGAAACACCGGAGCCAGATCGTATGCCCGCATCGCCGCCAGATATTCTCCCGCTTCTTCCACCGGCAGATCGGTGATCAGCGCGCCATCCACGCCCGCCGCCCGCGCAACCTTGCAGAACTTCTCCATCCCCATCCGCAAAATCGGATTGAGATAAGAAAAAATCACGAGCCCCGTCGACTGCGCGTGCTCCCGCACCTCCGCCGCCAGGGTCAACACCTGCCCCAGCGACGTCCCATGCTTCAGTGCTCGCTCACTCGCCCGCTGGATCACCGGTCCATCCGCCACCGGATCGCTGAACGGCACCCCCAACTCAATCACATCCGCCCCAGCCTCAATCGCCGCAAGAACAATCGCCCGCGTAGTCGCGAGATCGGGATCGCCGCAAGTAACGTACGCCACCAGCGCCGGCTTCCGATGAAGAGTTAAAGGCATAAGAAAGCGTCTGTCATCCTGAGCGAAGTTGCCGCCCGCGAAGCGGACGGCAACGCAGTCGAAGGATCCCTTTCACCTCCGCACCGCCAGTGCTGAAAAAGGAATTCCGATTACCGAGTGCAGTCATGCAATCACGAATCGAGTTTCAAGTTCTCCCGCATAATCCCAATATCCTTATCCCCGCGCCCAGAAATATTCACGATCACAATCTCCGATTTCTTCATCTTCGGCGCGCGCTTCACCACCTCGGCCACCGCATGCGCCGACTCCAAAGCCGGGATAATCCCCTCAGTCCGCGCCAAAAGAGTCGTCGCCGCCAGCGCCTCCGCATCCGAAGCCGGCACATACTCCGCCCGCCCCGCATCCCGCAGCGCCGCGTGCTCCGGCCCAATTGACGGATAATCCAGCCCCGCCGACACCGAATGCGTCAGCGCAATCTGCCCCCCCGAATCCTGCAGTACGTAAGAATAAGTCCCCTGCAGCACTCCCGGAGACCCTCCTCGAAACCGCGCCGCATGATCGCCAAGTTTCTCGCTGCGCCCCCCTGCCTCCACACCAATCAACCGAACTTTCTTATCGTTAAGGAAATCGTAAAAAATCCCAATCGAATTCGATCCCCCACCCACGCAAGCGATAATCGCCGCCGGCAATTTCCCTTCGGCCTTCAAAATCTGCGCCCGCGCCTCCCGCCCGATCACCCGATGAAAATCCCGTACCATCGTCGGATACGGATGCGCCCCCAACACACTCCCCAATAAATAATGCGTAGTCCGCACATTGGTGACCCAGTCGCGCATCGCCTCGTTGATCGCATCCTTCAGAGTCCGCGATCCCGACGACACCCCGCGCACCTCCGCCCCCAGCAGCCGCATGCGGAACACATTCAACTCCTGCCGCCGCATGTCCTCGGTCCCCATGTACACGACGCATTCAAATCCCAGCAGCGCGCACACCGTTGCCGTCGCCACACCATGCTGCCCCGCGCCAGTCTCCGCAATCACGCGATGCTTCCCCATCCGCTCCACAAGCAACCCCTGCCCCAGGCAGTTATTGATCTTGTGCGCCCCGGTATGCAGCAAATCCTCGCGCTTCAAATAAATCTTCGCCCCGCCCAACTTCTCGGTAAGCCGCCGCGCAAAAAACAACGGCGTCGGACGCCCCGCATAAGTCGTCAGCAACTCCGTGAGCCGCGCCTGAAATTTCTTATCCCGCTTCGCTCGCTCATACTCGCGCTCCAACTCCTCCAGCGCCGCCATTAGAGTCTCCGGCACATACCTCCCCCCATAAACCCCAAACCTCCCCGGCTCGCTCGCTGGAACAGAAGCGTGGGTGCCCCACCCTTGTCGCGCCTTTCGCGACAGAGCCTGCCCTGAGCCTGTCGAAGGGGTGGGGATTTTGACTTTGGTAGTCCGCGGAACCGTAGCCATCTTTCTAACCGTTGCCATCTTTCTAATCGTTGCCATTCTGAACTTTAGTTGTTGTGCATCCCAACTTAACGTCTTTGTCATTCCGAACCGGGCTGAAAGCCCGGTGAGGAACCTGCTGTGCTCTGCCGCAGCAAACCTCAGACACTCTTCCGATCCATCTCCCGCACCGCCCGCACAAACGCCCGCACCTTCTCCGGATCCTTCTTCCCCGGCCGTGCCTCAACTCCAGAAGCCACATCCACTCCCCAAGGCCGTAGAATCTCAATCGCTTCGGTAACGTTGTCTGACGTGAGTCCGCCAGCCACGATCAGGCTGAGGCCGATGCGATCCAGAGAATCCTTTACTAAGGCCGCGTTCCTCCAATCGAACCTCTGCCCCGTTCCTCCGGGGCGATCTGTAGTTCCAGAATCAAGAAGCATCGCTGCGATGCGATCTCGGATCTTGTTCTGCACATGGAATCCTGTAATCACATCCGGATCGTCGGATTCTCCCTGGAGAAACTGACTCGCCCGAAATGCAACAATCGCCGGACAGGGCAGATTCTCTAAGAATTCATCGTCCAGTCGTGAAGCCGGAATGCGAGCATCGACGTAAGTCTGGGCAAGAGTCAGTCCAGCTCTATTGCATGCTACCGACACGACCTCGCGCGTGCTGCCCACAAACACTCCCACCTTCTCCACCCTCTCCGGCAATTTCCCCACAATCTCTCGTGCCGTCTCCACCGTCACGCACCGCGGACTCTTCTCATAAAACACAAACCCCACCGCATCCGCGCCCGCCTCCACCGCCACGAGCGCGTCCTCCAGATTCGTCATCCCGCAAATCTTCACCCAAGTCATAACGCAGTAGCCAGTAGCCAGTTGTCAGTGGCTGGTAAATTCGTGAACACAAGTGCGATCCTGAGCGGGAATCTCGCTTCGCCGGCTGCCCCTTTCCCGCATCTCTCAAGAGGTTTGTCATTCCGAACCGGTCTGAAAGACCGGTGAGGAACCTGCTTTCTCCCTCGACTAGTAGAACGCCTACCGCCCACTCGGAACTCGTTGCGCCCCGCTCGGCACCCGCATCAACTCCCTCAACGCCTCACCCGGAGACGCCGCCCGCATCAACGACTCCCCCACCAAAAATGCGTCATATCCCGCCGCCCGCAACCGCGCCACGTCCTCGGCAGAATGGATTCCGCTCTCCGCCACCCGCACCACACCCACAGGGATTTCCTGCGCCAGGCGGAACGCCGTCTCCAAATCCACCTTAAACGTCCGCAGATCCCGCGTATTCACCCCAATCAGATCGCATCCCACATCCAAGGCCCGTTGCAACTCCTCGCTTTCATGCACTTCACACAACACGTCGAGCCCGGACCGCCGAGCCCCCGCCGCCAGCGAGCTCAATTCTCCCTCAGATAGTGCCGCCACAATCAGCAGCACCGCATCGGCGCAATTCGCCCGCGCCTCCACCAACTGAAACTCATCGACCATGAAATCCTTACGCAAGCAGGGAATCGCAACCGCCCCAGAAGCCTCCCGCAAATTCCCCAGCGATCCCTGAAAGAATTCCTCATCCGTGAGTACCGAAAGCGCCGCCGCTCCGGCCGCTTCCAACTCCCGCGCCAACTCCGCCGGATGAAATTCCGCCCGAATCAGCCCCTTCGATGGCGAAGCCTTCTTCAACTCCGAAATCACCGCCACTCCTTCGCGACTCCTCGCCTCCAGCGCCCGCCGAAACCCGCGCGGCACATGCCGTTCCGCCCGTCGCTCCAACTCGCGCAGATCCGCGCCCCGCTTGGCCTCCGCCACCCGCGCCCGAGTAGCCGCAACTATCCGCTCCAGAATGGCAGCCATAAAGAATCTTTTGATTATAAGGGACTCAGAGGATCTCAGGATGGATGAGGCTGCCCCACCCTTCTCGCGTATTTTGCGAGAGGGTGGGGATTTTGACTTTCACAGATTCTGACTTCACCGATTCTGACTTCACCGATTCTGACTTCACGATTCTGACTTGTCACGAAATCACCGGGAAACTCCCGCAACCTCCCTCAAATAGAACCTGAAGAAATCCTCCGCATTCGACTCCAGACAAACCTGCGCATTCACCGCCCCCGGTTCCTCACGCGTGAATCCTTTTTCGTCCACCCGAATATGCAACCCCTGTACCGGACACAACTCCGGCCGCAACACAAACACCACCGTCATGGGATCAAACAACGTCGGCGTCTCCTGCCCCCACAAGTGATACAGCACCGCCAACTGATCCGTAACCGCCGTCCCCTGGCTGAACAGAAACGCCCGCTTCACCTCATCCATTTTCAGTTGAGTCGAATCCAGCGGCATCACAAACAGAGGGACTCCCGCGCCAAACAATTTCTGCGCCGAAGCCACGTCATTCAAAATATTCCATTCGGGCATCGCAGCTACTGGCGCGGTATACCCCAAATCTCCATATCCCCGCCGCACCGACCCGCCCATCATCACCACCCGCTTCAATTTCCGAAACGTCGCCGCATCCTTATCGATCGCCGCTCCCACGTTCATCAGCGGACCAATCGCAATCAGCGTGATCTCCCCCGGATACTTCCGAATCTGCTCCAGCAAAAACTCCACCGCATCGGCATGCAATGACTTGGCAAAGTGCCCGCCCTCTCCATACCGCCGCTGCGACATGGGATTCTTCGTCGCCGCCGCTTTCCCCGCCAACACCGGAATCTCCGCCCGTCCCACTTCTGCCAAAAACCGATCCACAATCTTCGCCCGCGCCTCGGTATCGCCAAACGTCGTCATCACACCCAAAACCTGCAGCTCCGGACTCCGCACCGCCAGCGCCAGCGCAAACGCATCGTCCACGTCATCGCCAATATCGGTGTCAATAACGATCTTCTCAGGAGCGTGAGCCGCACCCTGCGCCCAGCCCACGCCCGAAGCCATTAGCAAAACCAAACACAAAACGCATCTCCACCACATCCCAGCCATGACACAGCTCATTGCCTCTCCTCTACTTTCTTGGTATTCCAATCGCGCGCAATCTGGGTAGCATACTCTTCCGTCAACACGGGATAGAAAATCGGCTGTTCCGGCAGCCGCGGAGGAAATTCACGGAACCGGCTGGCCCGAATCAGATCCATCTCAGCTTGCCCCACCGGCCGGTACAGAGTTGTCGCTGAGATCGTCACCGCCTAAGAATATTAGCTGACTTCACTGAGGTTCTGGGCGCCCCATTTCTCGCGTTCTTTGTGAGAAGTGGGGATTTTTGCTTTTGAGTCTCTGATCCCCCCGTGTCCTCCGCCCCACACCGTATCCCGCGCCCCACGCCGTGTTTCGCCGCTCACGCCTCTAACTCCCGCCAAATCAACGGGCTCTTTTTCTGGAGCCCGCCGTGCATTCCTGAGAGTGCCGCTAGTCGGCAGGAGGCAACCACAATGACCCGCATCAATGCAGTTCGTTCCATGAAAGAAACCAGTTCCGTAGCCTGGGGCACAATTGCACCCACCTGGGGCAAGAACACCAGCGCACTCGTTTTCGCCGCTGTCCTGATCATCTGCTCCGTAACCGTCGGCTGTTCCAGTGACAAAGATAAGCCGAAGCCCGTAAGCTCCAACAACCAGATTCCTGTCACGCAGCCGCCGGTCCCGGTCCAGTCCATGCCAGCACCTGTCATGCAGGCTGCGACCACTCCGGCGCCCAAGAAAGTTGTGCACAGGAAGCCCGCAACCGTGAACTATGCCGACAAGACCTACGGCGTCACCTTCGAATATCCGCGCCGCTATGCGATTGAGACCGGCAACGCTGCTACCGAACTGCTGGCTTCGAATCCAATCGCGATGAACTTCGTGCAGCCCGGCGGAGTCGCCCTCGCCGCCGTCGAACTGCCCGAGACCAGCTTCGCCAACACCGACTTCTCGTCCGCATTCTTCAACGTGAGCGTCCACAAGAGTCTCACCGCCGATCAATGCACAGAGTTCGCCGTGCCGCAGATGAAGACGGTAGCGAAGACCGAGCCCGTGGCTGCCTCGCCGGTGTCTTCAACCGACGTTGCGAAACAGGACTCCGCACCTGCTCCGAAATCCGATTCTTCGTCCGCGCCTGTCGCGCCGACGTCGGATCCAGCGATCGCCGCGAAGTCATCGTCCGCGCCGTCCACCGACTCGAACTCCAAACTGATGCTCGGGGACCTCGAACTCCGCGCCACCGAAGCCGTCTCCGGCGAAGGCACGCGCCAGAGCGACTCCAAGTACTTCCATGTCTTCCAGAATGGATCCTGCTACGAGTTCGCCCTGAACGTCACCACCGACGCGTCCGAGGAGGGCATTGTGAAGCACGTCGACCGCGACAAAGTCTTCAACCGCCTGGAACAAATCCTCGCTACGGTGAAGATCAATCCAGTCGCAGCGCCCGAAGTAGCCGCCGAAGCCCCAACTCCTACGCCCGCCGCAACCCCGGCCCAGTAGGTTGTCCGTTGGGTTCCCCACCCTTCTCGCGTCCTTTGCGAGAGGGTGGGGATTTTGAATTTTGGAGATTTTCTGAATTCAGGCGAGGAGGAACGTTCTCCTCAGGCTAGGGCAAATTAAAAGTGCCACGGCGGCAGATTGAAGATGGTGGTATTGGGCAGGCCTGTCCCTTGATCGATCGGCGGGGTGAACTTCTCGTGACTTCCTCCCAGCGGGATCGGGGCACAGAGAGTGCCGAGAGCATTCGAAAGCCCTCCGCTGCTGTCGGAAACGGTAACCAGGTTGGCGATGTTCTGGCACCAGGTCTGCCGGTCTTCATCCTTAAATAGGCCCGGCCATCCATATTGCGTGTTGCTATTGCTCGGCGTCGGCGTAAACCAGAATGGCGGGAAGGCCGATGCCGGGTGCAGATGGGGCAGCAGCCGATCAATCTGGAACTGAGGACGCACCACGACAGGAATCTGAGCCGGGGCCGGAATTGTGTCCGAGGCCACATAGCGGATTTCCACCCGGCGGCTGGCGGCATCCTGCCGAGCTCGGGTCGAGGCGAATACCGAACCCACTCGTAATGTCTGAATCATCGCCGGCGGCACTCCCTCTAGACGAAGATACGCGGACACCGCGTCGGCGCGGCGCCCGCTCAACGTGTCGTTAAAGGTCTGCTCTCCGCTCGAGTCGGTTTCGCCCCACAGAAACACCATCCCACCGTCATCGAAGTAACGCAGCGCCTTCAGCGTCTGGGCAACATCGTCGAGAAGCGCGAAGTGTCGCACCGGCAGGGCGCTGCTCGCCGTGGCAAACCCGTCAATCATGACCGGAAACCCGAAAATCAATTTGGCCGCTTCGCTCATGGGGACCCTCCGAGGCGCGAGATCATATCCCCGCAGCCTTCTCGGAAGATAGTGAAGATGGACGCGAATTCGTTTCGCGGAAGGTGAGGCGGCGTCTCGTTCTCTGGCGTGCCTTTACAGTTTTAGCTTCTAGCTTCTAGCTCAACCGCGAACCCTTGGCGGGCGAGGCGTTGGAATTTTCGATTGCTCTTGACTACCCCTCCCCCCTCCCCCCTGATCTATTGGAATCACGGAGTTGGCGGGATTTTGCGAATTGATCCTAGGGCTGCAATCAGTTAGGGGCAAAATCTTGAGCCCCAACGAGTTAGCTGTGCGAAGGTGCATGTTATTGGTGCGCGCTGGGGTGAGTATGGGGAGTGTGGATTTCTCAGTCAAGGTTGGATGAACATGGGGAGGGTGTGGAAAAGGTCAGATGGTCGGAAGGAAGTCAAAACCCCACGAGGTTGAGAGTTGCGTTCCCACCCTTTGCAAAGAACGCAAAGGATGGGGCACCCGGCGAAGAGCGCGGCGAGAATGGGCCAGCCTCCTCTACGCTAGAGGCGTAGCTTTCTGCCAGGTCTGATCGATGTCCAGGACCACCGCGGCCACGAGGCTTGGGCTCGAGATCTCCGATATCAGGCAGGCTTTAGCTCCCGCATCTTTGATCGATGCGCCGAGATGCCAGCAGCGTTTACCATCTATCAGAATGAACCGGTCGTGATATGACCGCACTGATCGTACTTCCACCGCAGAACCATATTGCTTGCAAAACTTCGCCCGCTCGAGCGCGAAGTCGCCCTTTGCGTTGGACGTCAAGATTCTCACATCCACTCCAGGTGAGAGATTCTTGAGCAGTGCCCATATCGTCTCGTCGACCCAGCTGTCAACGATCCAGATTTGCTTTTTGGCTACTCTTAGAATGTCCCTGATTTCAACAAATGCGTCATGGTCAGTTCCCGCGGCGAAGAACTTCTGCGGAGCGGATTGCTCCTGGCCTTCCTCCAAGAAGTTGATGACGCGCTGGAATTCCCCTCTGATATACGATCGCCGTTCAGCGTAGTGCTTAAACCTTTTGAGCTGGTCCCACGCCGATCCCAAATCGATAGAGTCTCGGAACAGCTGAGGCAGGAGCGGAGACAGGCCTTGCTCCGACCGGATATCTTCGCGCAGCGCCCGATATTCGGCGTCTTCACGTCGCGTGCCGGTGACGTGGTCGATCATGATCATCTTCAGGGCTTGTATTTTTTCTATTAGATCGCGCCTTTGATCTAACGTCCAACGATGAGGAGGCCTTATTGCATCGGCGTTCGGGACGCCTTCAGGAATAAGAGCGAGTCGCTTTTCGATTGAACGTAAATAGGAAATGCCGCGGACTAACGACCTCTTGGCATCCGATACCCATTCCCCCAGGTCGCCGGACGTCCTAACGGATTCCATGTTCTTCAGGAGACCGTGTGCTGGATCCGCGGCGTCAAAGGCGCAGAGTAATAACTCGTGGCTGAAATCTCGCCACACCCCCGTCTGAGCCTTGAAGATCTCTAATTCGTCCCAGTTCCGGATCCACTCTTTCTCAGCCTCTTCCCCCTCTGCGATCTGCGCCTCCAGCTTGGAGCGAAACTCCTCCACAGGCAAGCTGAGCTTCGCCCTAGTGATCGAAACGGGTTGGCTGCTCAAGCAAGACTCCTGAGAAATGAAGCTACGAGTGACGATATTACCGCTCCGACGACCAAAAGACGAACGCGCGTCGGCCAATCACCGACAAAAAGGAAAAGGCCGTCGAGATTTCTCTCAACGGCCTTTATTAATGCCGGCAACTACCTACTCTCCCACACACTTTCGCGTGCAGTACAATCGGCCCAGCGGGGCTTAACTTCCGTGTTCGGGATGGGAACGGGTGGATCCCCCGCGGTAAGATTACCGACAAGTCGATGCAGCTTTTGGCTATTAGCTCTTGGCTTTTAGCTTTGCCGTGCCGGGTGAGGAGCTACCGCTCCACTCATCTGCACGACAGGCTGCGAACTTAGATTGTAAAAGATCATGAGCACGATCTCTCACAACTGAATAGATTGGGTGTAACTTACTCTCATCTTGCTTATTTCCGATTTCAGTTACGTATTACTTCGGCTTTTCGTCGGCGCGAAGCTCTAAGCATTCTTTCTTACTTCTGCTCAGGTTCTAGCTAAAAGCTAAGAGCTAACAGCTAAGAGCTTCTTCTGCACCGAGTAAATTTTATGGTCAAGCCGAACGGGCGATTAGTACTGGTAAGCTACACGCATTACTGCGCTTCCACCTCCAGCCTATCAACCAGGTAGTCTTCCTGGGCCCTTCTTATCCCTTACGGGTTGGGAGATCTCATCTTGAGGAGTGCTTCCCGCTTATATGCATTCAGCGGTTATCACAACCGAACTTCGCTACCGAGCGG
>Ga0210384_10002586_pt1 | contig 21926 bp, 20 predicted proteins | sample IncBWH2MmetaG_FD_160574 | JGI IMG/M metagenome (GOLD analysis project Ga0210384, IMG submission 160574) | Forest soil microbial communities from Barre Woods Harvard Forest LTER site, Petersham, Massachusetts, United States - Inc-BW-H-2-M | ecosystem: Environmental > Terrestrial > Soil >...
AAAGACCGATGAGTTCCATGACCGTGGACATAGTATTTGCGGTGTACTGGCCTCCGCATGCACCTGCGCCGGGACACGCTACGTTCTCCAGTTCCAGCAAGTCGGCATCGCTCATCTTGCCGGCGGCATTCGCGCCTACGGCCTCGAACACATCCTGAATGGTGACGTCTTTGCCGCGAAATTTTCCGGCGGCAATCGTTCCTCCGTAGAGCACCAGACCGGGCAGGTTCATGCGGGCCAGCGCCATGGCTGCCGCGGGGATCGTCTTGTCGCAACCTACGACGCACACAGCGGCGTCGAAAAGCTGTCCGCGGCAGACCAGTTCGATGGAGTCGGCAATCACCTCGCGGCTCACGAGCGACGCTTTCATGCCTTCGGTCCCCATGGTCTCGCCGTCGGAAATGGCAATGGTGTTGAATTCCATCGGCGTGCCACCGGCGGCGCGGATTCCTTCCTTCACCTTAGCCGAGAGCCGCCGCAGGTGGAAGTTGCAGGGCATGGTCTCGATCCAGGTGTTGGCGACGGCAATCAGCGGCTTGGCGAGGTCGGCGTCGGTGAAGCCGATGGCCTTATACATGGCGCGCGCCGGAGCCTGGTCGCGCCCATCAGTGATGTTGCGACTGCGATGTTTGAGGTCGATGTCCATGGGAGCAAGACAGAACAGGACAGTCTAACTGAAACGCTGAGACGGTGGAGCGACGGGCGTCTCGCCCGTCCTGCAGTTGGGTGGCCGGGCGGGGAGGCCCGGCGCTCGATTGATTTGATTCTCAGCGGTCGCGGTGCGCGCTTTACGCATTCACCACTTTCGGTGCTGCGGCCTTCGCCGGTTCGGTGGCTTTCTTCTTCTCCGATGGCAGCCATGACATCATCGCGCGCAACTGCTCGCCTACTTTTTCAATCGGGTGCTGCGTCTCGCGCTCGCGCAGCTTGGCGAAATTCTTGCCGCCGCTCTTATTCTCGGCGATCCATTCCCTGGCGAAGCTGCCGTCCTGGATTCGCGCCAGTACTTCCTTCATCGCCTTGCGCGTCGTATCTCCCACAACCATTTCGCCGCGAGTCAGGTCTCCGTACTCGGCTGTGTTCGAAATCGAATAGCGCATGCGGCTGAGACCGCCTTCGTAGATCAGGTCGACGATCAGCTTCATCTCGTGGACACACTCGAAGTAGGCAATCTCGGGAGCGTAGCCCGCCGCCACCAGCGTCTCGAAGCCTTTCTCCATCAGCGAAGTCAACCCGCCGCAGAGCACAGCTTGTTCGCCAAACAAATCACTCTCGGTTTCTTCTTTGAAAGTTGTCTGCAGTACGCCAGCACGTGTCGAACCGATGCCGTGCGCGTAGCTGAGCGCGAATTCATGCGCGCGTCCGCTGGCATCCTGGTGGATAGCCAGCAGTGAAGGCACGCCGCCGCCCTGCGAATACACTCGGCGCACTAAATGGCCCGGGCCCTTCGGCGCGATCATGACCACGTCCACATCTTTCGGAGGCTCGATGGTCTTGAAGTGAATCGCGAAGCCATGCGAGAAGCCGAGAATTTTACCTTTGTGGAGGGCCGGCTTGATCGCCGATTCGTAGAATTCGGCCTGAGTCTCGTCCGGCGTGAGAATCTGAATCCAGTCGGCGCGCTTGGCGGCTTCGGCTGGAGCGACCACCGTCATGCCGTCCACGCGCGCCTGCTTGGCCGAGCCGCGCTCGGGATCGAGGCCGATGATTACGTCGTAGCCGCTGTCACGCAGGTTTTGCGCTTGCGCGTGTCCCTGCGAGCCGTATCCGAAAACGGCGATGGTTTTGCCCTTTAGGGCGGAAGGATTGGCATCGTTCTGATAAAAGACTGTGGCCACTGGGAATCTCCTCGTCGAACCGACCGATCGGTCGGTTTAAAGATGCTACCGACTTCGGCCCGTTGGTGTCAACCTCTGCGAGCTGTTCTAGCTGTTCTTCAAAGCGAAACCTGGCGGTGGTACACTCCTCATCCATATTCATGCTTGCATATCGATGCTCGAAGTGAAACAGCTTGCGAAGAATTACGGAAAGCAGATTGCCGTCACCGGCGTCAGTTTTCGCGCTGATCGCGGAGAGACCGTCGGCCTGCTGGGACCGAACGGCGCCGGCAAAACGACCACCGTCTCCATCATTGCAGGATTGTTGAGCCCGGATTCCGGTGAAGTCCTGATCGAAGGCAAGCGGGTTAAGAGTGACACCGACCCGGTCAAGTTGAAAGTCGGACTCGTCCCGCAGGACATGGCGCTCTATGACAAGCTTTCCGCCCGCGACAATTTGACTTTTTTCGCGGCGCTTTACTCGCTCGCCGGTGCGAAGGCAAAGCAGGCAATCGACGACGTCCTGAACCTGGTCGGACTCTCGGATCGCGCCGGCGACAAAGTGGAAACGTTCAGCGGAGGCATGAAGCGGCGTTTGAACCTGGCGGCCGCCCTGCTTCACGATCCGCAAATTCTTTTGCTCGATGAGCCGACAGTCGGCGTCGATCCGCAAAGCCGCAATGCCATCTTTGAAAATCTCGAGGCGCTGAAGGAACGCGGCAAAACCCTCATCTACACCACGCACTATATGGAAGAGGCCGAGCGCCTCTGCGACCGCATCGTGATCATCGATCACGGGAAGATGATTGCCAACGACACGTTGCAGGGACTGCACAAACTGTTGCCGGTCACCAATGTGATTGCCGTCGATCTCGTCCATGCGGACGGTTTCAAGCCGGAACAGATGCTGGCGCTTCCCGAGGTGAAGTCGGCCGAGTTGATCGAAGGCACTCTCCGAGTTGGAGTTCATGATCTGTCTCGCGGCGCGCCCGGCGTTCTTCTCTGGCTGGCGGAGAACGGGCATTCCTATCACCATGTCTCGAGCGAGCAGCCGGATCTTGAGACCGTCTTTCTTACTCTCACCGGAAGGAGCCTTCGAGACTCGTAATGATTCCATTCCTGGCCCTGGTGCGAAAGGATCTGAAACTGTTCTTCAACGATCGCAAAGCCGTGATCGTCGGATTGCTGGTTCCCATCGTTTTGGCCTCGTTCTTCGGCTACATGTTCGGCGGGCAAAGCGGCAAGGCGGAGACGAGTAAAGTGCCGGTGCTGGTCATTGACCAGGATGAGAGCGGCATCTCGGGGGGGCTGATCATCCAACTCGCCAGCGATAAGTATCTTGACGTAAAGCCCTCCACGCTGGACGCCGCGCGCGAAGCGGTTCGCAAGGGCAAGGCGACCGTCGCGATTGTCATCCCCAAAGATTTCGGCAAGGATGCCGGACACGCGCTGTTCACTGGCGAGAACAAACCTCAACTCGGTGTGCTCTATGACCCTTCCCACAATGTGGAACTCGGCATGGTAAGGGGCATCCTGAGCGGCGCGGTGCTGCAGACCGTCAGCAAAGAGATGTTCACCGGCACAGGCGGGCGCGAAATGGTGAACGAGTCCCTCGCGCAGATCGAGAACAATCCTCGGATCTCAGCGGAAGACCGGAAGGCTCTGCGCCATCTGCTTGGCGGCGTGAACGAGTTGAACGAACAGCGAGAACGCGAGGGCGAGTCCGGGCAAGGTGCGATATCCGGCGGCCTGACGATGCCGTACGACACGCGAGAGCAAGCGATCACGTCCGGGAAAGACATCGAGTACAACGGTTACGCGCACGCGTTCGCGGGGATGGGGATTCAGTTCATCCTCTTTATGGGACTTGATGTCGGGATCGCGCTGCTGACGCTGCGGCAAAGCGGGCTTTGGCAACGGCTTCGGGCCGCACCTCTTTCCCGGACTATGCTGCTCGGCAGCCGGACGGTGAGCGCCTCCCTGATCGCGGGATTTATTCTGCTTGTCCTGTTCGGCTTCGCCCGGGTTGTGTTTGGCGTCCACGTCCTCGGCAGCTTCGCGGGCTTCGTGGGAGTCTGCGCCGCATTTTCCCTGATGACCGCCGCTTTCGGCCTAATGGTCGCTGCGCTTGGTGAGACGGTCGAAGCCACGCGCGGCTATTCCATCATGGCGACGCTCATCATGGTAATGCTCGGCGGCGCATGGGTGCCTACTTTTGTCTTTCCGGCTTGGCTACGGAAATTGACCGTGGTCGTACCGACCCGGTGGGCGATGGATGGGCTCGACGGAATGATCTGGCGCGGCTTGGGATTCTCATCGGCGCTTGCGCCCATCGGTGTTTTGCTGCTCTTCACGCTGTTGTTTGGAGTGGTGGCGGTGATGCGGTTCCGCTGGAGTACGGAATGATTGAAGCATCAAGTCATTGAGGCATTAAGGCATTGAGTCATTGACCGAATGCTTCAATGATTCAATGTTTCAATGACCTCAAGCCCCATTCCGCGATACCATCTCTGGATGCTTCGCGAAGCTGCCATCGATCCTCGTAACGAACCTCGACAGGAACCCCGCCAGGAAATCCTGCGTACCGCCGCGCGCCTTTTTCAGCAGCAGGGATACGATGCCACATCCATGAACGATGTCGCCGCCGCGCTCAAGCTCTCGAAGGGCGGTCTCTATCATCACTTTCAGTCGAAGGATGAAATTCTGTTCCACATCATGTCGCATGCCATGGAGATCACAGAGGACCGGGTCATCAACGTCGTGCGCCGGATCGAGGGAAGCAGCCTTGAGGGAACCGAAGAGCGCCTACGAACGCTGATCCGGCTGCACATTCAGGTTGTGCTCAGTCCCGAAGACCGCGAAATTACGGTCATGCTGCATGAGAATCATCCGCTGCCCCCGGCGCTTCGCCGCAAGATCAACGGACGTAAGAAGGATTACCTGCACTTCGTCGAGAACCTGATCGCCGACGTCCAGCGCAAACGTAACTCGCCGTCGCGGGTCACGCCGCGGGCGGCGGCCTTTGCCCTGGTCGGCATGATCAACTGGATCTATCAGTGGTATAAGCCGGGCGGGCCGCTGACGGGAGACGCGCTGGTGCAGCAGTACACCGATATTTTCTTTCACGGCGCCTTGGGATAGGCGAGTTCCCAGTTCCCAGTTGTGTGCCGTCAAGAAGTGAGCAGCGGTTTTCCGTGTCCCACACCTTTCACATCGACGATCTGAATCGCCAGCGGGCGGGGGAAAACAAACTCTACCTCGAATTCCTTCGGGTCCCTGCCATGAGCGCCGGCGTTTATGTTCTGCCGAAAGGTGGGGTCGATCCTCAGACGCCGCACCGCGAGGACGAGATGTACTATGTCGTTCGCGGACGTGCCCATATGCAAATCGGATCCGACCACGCCGAGGTGCGAGCTGGATCAGTTATTTTCGTGGAGGCTGAACTGGAGCACCGGTTCTACGATATTCAGGAAGAGCTAGAAGTTCTGGTCTTCTTCGCTCCCGCTGAACAAGAATGACAATCTAAGTCCGCATTCCGGAGCACTTTGACTATAAATCCTTCAAACCCAAAGACCTGGCAGAAATTTGCTCCTAACTCTAGGTCGTCGCTCATCGCCTGAATGCCGCCCGCTGAGTCCTGGTACTGAAGCTAGCGCCTGAGCTCGCACTTGGTTAGACTGCTCTCTCCTGCTAAATAGGGAGCAAATCATGTCCAAGCTAATCGTACGTTTCCTTGCCATCCTGGGCGCTCTGTGGCTGATCACAATGGTCATCGTGCTGGTGGCTGTGATCGGCGCGAAGGGGAAAGTTCCGTCCAAGACCATTCTCGAAGCGAATTTCGAGCAGACGTTCCTGGAGGACGCGCCGGACACGCCGACAGCGCGCTTGATGTTGACGGAAAAACAGACACTGCGCGACGTGGTGGACGCCATCGACCGCGGAGCCAGCGACGATCGCGTCGTCGGCATGATTGCCAAGATCGGCGCGGCTCCGATGGGTATGGCGCAGACCCAGGAAATTCGCGATGCGGTCCAAAGATTTCGCGCGCACAAGAAATTCGCGGTCGCCTACGCGGAGACTTTCGGTGAATTTGGTCCTGGCAACGGCGCTTACTATCTGGCGACCGCTTTTGACCAGATCTATGTGCAGCCGTCGGGCGACGTCGGACTGACGGGCATCATCATGGAGTCGCCGTTCATCAAGGGGACGCTCTCCAAGCTGGGCGTGACCTTTCATGGCGATCACCGCTACGAATACAAGAATGCGCTCAACTTATACACCGAGACCAAGTACACCGGTCCACACAAAGAAGATGACCGCGATCATGAGTTCATGGTTCAACCAGATGAAGGACGGCATCTGCCGGGCGCGTCAGATCGCACCGGAGAAGTTTCGGGCTCTGGTGGACGCGGGACCGTATCTGGGCCAGGAAGCAGCAGCAGCCAAACTGGTGGACGGGGTTGCGTATCGCGATCAGGTCTACGGCAATGTAAAAAGCCAGGCTGGCGATGGAGCGGAGCTGCTCTACCTCGATAAATATCTGCACCGCGCGGGACGGCCGCACGATCACGGAAAGACGGTGGCATTGGTGTTCGGTGTCGGCGGCGTGACCCGCGGCAAGAGCGATTACGATCCCGTGCAAGGCAGCCAGAATATGGGCTCGGATACGGTGGCGGGCGCGATTCGAGCGGCTGCGGAAGACAAGGACGTAAAGGCGATCTTATTTCGGGTTGATAGTCCGGGAGGGTCCTATGTCGCTTCCGATACGATCTGGCGGGAAGTGGTGCGGGCGCACCAGGCGGGCAAGCCGGTGATTGTTTCGATGGGAAACCTGGCGGGATCGGGCGGATACTTTGTGGCGATGGCGGCTGACAAAATCGTTGCCCAGCCGGGAACCATCACGGCCTCGATTGGAGTGCTCGGCGGAAAGATGCTGACCAGCGGGCTGTGGGACAAGGTCGGACTCTCATGGGACGAAGTGCACCAGGGCGACAATGCCACCATGTTTACCGGAACGCACGATTACACTCCGGCAGAATGGGGACGATTCCAGGCGTGGCTGGACCGAGTGTATGTGGATTTCACCAGCAAGGTTGCGGATGGCCGCAAGCTGCCGAAGGAAAAAGTCTTGGAGATTGCGAAGGGGCGCATCTGGTCGGGCCAGGACGCGAAGAACCTTGGCTTAGTGGATGAGCTCGGCGGCTACGATACGGCGCTGAAACTGGCGAAGAAAGCAGCGGGAGTTCCTGAAGGAGATGACGTCAAAATCGTGGTCTATCCGCGGCCGAAATCTTTTCTTCAAAGTTTGATCGAGCGTCGGGGGCCGGATAACAGCGATAGGGAAGCCGTAGGGCAAGCGTTCGCACGCATTCTACAGGTGGTACAACCGGTGGCGCGTCAGCTTGATGCGGCTGGACTCAAGGGCGAGGATAAAGATCAGGATGATGTGCTGAGGATGAGTGCAGTACCGAGCAGCAAATAGCAGTTCTCGGTTCTCCGTTCCGAGAAAAATCCTCGGGCACTCACCGAGAACCGAGAACCGGGAACTAAACTCCGAGCTTCTTGACTTCATCGTTGTAATACTTGCGGTAGAGGATCGACCACTCCTCCGAGCCCTCGATGATGGTACGACGCTGGCTTTCGATTTTCTGGCGAGCGGCCTGGTCGATGCGGGCTTCCTGCATCAGGAGCTCTTCGAGAATCTTGCGGACCTCGAGGCGGATGGTGTTGCGGTCCTCGATGAACTCGACCTCGTCCAGGTCGGCGACGGCGTCGGTGACGACGTGAGCGAGTTTGTTGACTTTGTCGCGGCTCAATCGCACGGCGGGGGCGTCCTCGAAGTGGTTCTCAAAGAATGGCCTTGTATTTTTTCGCCAGCTCGGTCTTTACCTTGCGGAACATTTCCTGGTAATTGGCGCCGCTCTTTTGCATTTCGTCGGAATACGCTTCGAGAATCACGCGGACCTCATCGTTGATTCGGTCCTCAAGCGCAAGTTCTTCGAGCAAAGCGGCGTGCACCTTCTCGGTAAGAGCAGGCATCGCCTTAGTCTCGATGAGACCGCTCGCTACTAGTTTTTTAGAGACTTCGCGGGCGAGATAGCCCACATATTCTTTGGAAAAAAGCATGATTGACGCGTTGTTTTGTGTGAAGAAAAAGTTTAACACAACGCTCGCCGCCTGTGCCGCCAGTGAAGGCGTCCTGTTTTCACGGGGAAAATCTTCACCGGGCGGAACCAAGGCATCTGCTCGTCGCAGTGGCGGGTGACTGGGGCCAAGCCGTACAATGATCGCACTCCATGTCTCCGCATCCCGACGACCTAACGGGCATGAAAGACGATATGACGGCCTTCATTGAAGGTCTGGGCATGCGCCGTTTCTTTGGCTATGTCGAGTGCGAAGAAGTCCCCAGCGTGCTGTGGGATTCGGAGCATAATCCGGATGGCTGGAAGGATTTCGTGGAGCTGGCCAAGTCCACGGGCGCTCCCTTCCTGACCATGCATTCCTGGGCGCTCGATCGCGAAGAGTTGGAGCGATTGTCCCAGCGCCTCGCCGACGGCGATTACCGAAGCGAAGAAGATCTGGAAGAGAGCCGCTGGCTGAAGACCTACGTCGGAAAGACCGGGTTCGTGCAGCTCGGGTGGGCCTACCAGGGATGCGTCTTCGTTTATGAGGCCGGCACCGAATGGTACGAGCACTATCAGCACCTCCGCGAACTGGCGGATGATAGCGGCGGATTCATGATCGATGAGCCGGACCAGGACGAAGAGCGGTGAGGCGGGTCTCAGGTGGCAGGTGTCGAGTCTTAGGGAAACCGCGCGATTGACCGGCTTTTAAATTCCCTACACCTGAGACCTGGCACCCAAGATCTGCCTCATGCGATGGATTTCCAATCCGCTGAATTCTCCTAAAGCCAGGGTGCTCGAAGCTGCGCTGCATGATTCCAAACTGAAAATCTCTCCTGCCGCCTTGCCAGTGCTTGCCGATTTGCTCGTCGGCCGGGGGATCGAAGAGCCGGATGCGGCTGCGCGTTTTCTTTCTCCTCAACTTGCCGACCTTCACGACCCGCTGCGGATGAGCGGGATGAAATCCGCGCTTGATCGGCTGGAGGCCGCGATAGAGCGCAAAGAGAAAGTTCTGATTTATGGCGACTACGATGTGGACGGCACGACAGCGATCGTCATTCTCAAAACGGCCATCGAGCTTTGCGGTGGAGCGGCTGACTTTCACGTGCCGCACCGCATCCGCGAAGGCTATGGGATGCGCGACGAGGTGATCGAGCGCGCCGCTGCCGACGACGTGCGGCTGATCATCAGTGTTGACACCGGCATTCGCGGATTCGCCGCCGCCGAAACTGCGCGCCACTCCGGAGTGGACCTGATCGTCACCGATCATCACCTGCCGGGGGTGGACGGCGTTCCGCAAGCACTGGCTGTAGTGAATCCAAATCAAGACGGCTGCGATTATCCCTGCAAGCATTTGTGCGGCGCGGGCGTAGCGTTCAAGTTGGCCCAGGGATTAATGCAGCGGCGGCTGGATGCGAAAGATCAGTCGCGCCTGCTGATGTCGTTCATGAAAGTTGTGGCCATCGCGACCATCGCCGATGCTGTTCCCTTGCAGGGAGAGAATCGCGTGTTCGCGAAGTTGGGATTGCAGGGGCTGCGTTTTCCGGTGAACGTTGGGCTGAAGGCGCTGCTGGAAGTTGCCAGGCTCGGCGACGGGCGGGCGTTGACCGCGAGCGAAGTTGCCTTCCGCATCGCGCCTCGGCTGAACGCTGCTGGACGCATGGACGTCGCCCGTGACGTGGTCGATCTTTTCAACGAGAAAGACATGGAGCGTGCAAGGACGATTGCGGGCCGGCTGGATCAGTTGAACGCCGAGCGTCAGGAAGAGGAGCGGCGCATCATGGACAGCATTTTTCGTCGCCTTGAAGAAGAGCCCGCCTTGCGCGAAGCGTATTGCGTGGTGGTGGATGGAGACAGCTGGCATCGCGGCGTGATTGGAATCACGGCTTCGCGGGTGGTGGAGCGCCACGGGCGGCCAACGCTCGTCATCTCTCGTGAAGGAGACGAAGCGCACGGCTCGGGACGATCGATTCCGTCGTTCCATCTGCTGCATGCGCTTGAATCGTGCCACGAGCTGTTTTCCCACTACGGCGGACACGCGCACGCGGTAGGCTTTGCCCTGCCCAGCGCCAACGTGGGGAAACTGCGCCAGCATCTGGATGGCTACGCGCGCGCACGACTCACTCCCGCTGATTTCGAACCGCAGCTTGAGTTCGATCGGGAACTGCCCCTTCAAGAAGTCACGCCTGAACTTGGCCAGGCCCTGCTTTTGCTGGAACCTTTTGGAATGGAGAATCGCGAGCCCGTTTTCGCGGCCCGAGCGGTACGGCTGATGGCGCCTCCGCAGGCGGTGAAAGACAAGCATATTCGGCTGCGAGTGTCGCCCGCCGTCAATGGCAGAATGGCCGTTGCGGCGGCAGCGCAAGACTTCACTCCGCGCTGCCATCCTGACGCGGCGGCAATTCCAAAACGAGATGCGGGGCAGAGCCCCGCCACCACACAATCTTTGCAATACCCACAATCATCCTGGCGCGACAACATCGCATTCAAAGCGATGGGATGGGGCCTGAAGGAATCCTGCGACCGCTTGCAGTTGCTGGCCGGGGACCGCCTGGACATCGTTTACTCGCTCGGCATGAACCATCATCCTGAATTCGGTGGGTTGGAATTGACGCTGCGCGACGTGGTGCGCACCCGGTGAATGCACTTGTGTCTGCCGGAGGGTCCTCCCGTATTTCTGCTCCGCCTTCTCTGCTCCGCCTTTGACAGGAAGCCAATCCATCTTTATAGTGCCGGGTCATGAACGGATCTTTCTTCTGCAACAAGTGCGGCGCGCAGAATGCCGCCAGCGCTCAATTTTGTAGCCGCTGTGGAGCGTCTACGAGTCCGACTTCGAGTGTCCCGACACCGGCCGCACCACCCTCCGCAGCGCCGCCCAGCCCGGCGTCGCCGTATGCCTCCGGAGGGCCGTATCACGCCGTTGCGCCCGTCGCGGGAGTTGGCTACGGAGGATTTTGGATTCGGGTGGTTGCGGCCATCATCGACGCCATCATCTTGCGGGTGGTGGTGGCTCCCGTGGGCATGGTCTTCGGCGGTCTTGGGATGGCCGGAATGATGAGTGGCATTCCTCACGCGGGACTTCACATTTTGGGCGGCGGCATTACGATCATCTTGCTGGTTTTCGGTTCCTGGTTGTATGAGGCATTCATGGAGAGTTCGTCGTACCAGGCGACGCTGGGCAAGATGATCTTTGGCATGAAAGTTACCGATCTCAAGGGCAATCGAATTTCATTCGAGCGTGCCACGGGAAGGCATTTTGCGAAGTGGCTTTCCACGATGATACTGGGCATTGGCTACATCATGGTCGGGCTCTCGGATCGCAAGCAGGGACTGCACGATCTGCTTGCCGGGACGCTGGTGCGACGGGCATAGACCTCAGAAGTGCGAACGCGACATTCCGCAGGTTCTCGTGTTTCTAAATAATATGGGCTGATCATCTTCTGCGAAGGTACGTTTTCCTGTCCAATCACGCAGACCCAGACTCGAGGTTCTTATGCGGTTCGGTTCGCCTCTCGCCTCTGTTGTCTTATTCGTCAGCTTTTTCCAACTCTGCTCCGGAGAAGGCGCGGCCCAGGTTCCCACTCCGGTTTGCCAGCCGTCGGTGACCATGCCGATCGTCGTCGCGTCGCCCTCGCAGCGTCTCGTTGCCGGCCCAAAGGCTCAGCCACCGCTGACGGATATTTATAACGGCTTCGCCTGGCCGGATACCCCCCTCGGCATCATCAAGACGGGCGGCGGCTACGAGTTTTTTGCCAGCGATGGCGGCGCCCACTACCGGCAGATGTGGCAAGGTCATTGGGTTGGCAACAACAAGTACGGATCGGTGGTCACCACGGCGGGCACGCTCGACCACCCGCTCGGTTCCGGCGATCCTCAGGATGTCAGCGTCTCGCCGAATCCCGATCCTGCCGTGAACTCCAACTATCCCAGTTATGGCTACATGGGCGGAGGTCCGGTCTATCAGGTTCCCGCGGGCATGACGGGCGCGGGCAACCTGCTGGTGACTTATCATGCTGAGCTCCCGAACGACGCGCTATACGCGGCCCTCGGGCTGGCCGCGTCCTCGGACAACGGTCTGCATTGGACCGACCTCGGCGAAATCATCCGCCTGAACCAGGCCTACGCGGTCGGGCTCGACGGTTTTGAAATCGGCGACGGGCCGCTGGTGCTCTCGCCCGACGGCAAGTATTTCTATTTGTATTTTCCGGACTGGATCGCCAACGGGACGCTTCACACCACGACCCCTGCCGGGGTCTCGACCACGACCAAAGTCTCGGTTGTACGCGCATTGGCGGCCTCGGTATTGGACGCTGCGTTCGGATCGGCACGTCCGCACGCGGTCGCCTTCGAGAAGTTCTATAAGGGAGACTGGCATCTGCAACCAGCGATCGGGGGAGCGTCCACCGACTTGAATCCAAACTCAGCCTTTCAGGGATATCTCGATATCCACTACAACACCTCGCTGCAGCGCCAGGTGATGATCATTTCGAACGACACCACGTTGGCTTACGCTGAATCCATCGACGGTCTTACTTGGACAATTCCCATATCGCTGGGCATCTACGGCCCTATTGCGGCTTATCCCACCGCCGTGGGGCTCGGCGATGATCCGCACGTACTGGGGAAGAGCTTTTACGTCTACTTTACGCATTTGCCGACCGATGGCTCGGGATGGAAGAACGGCTCGCTGCGCCGACTTACCCTCACCTGCCCGTGAGCGGGCGCTCGCTTCGCCTCCCTGTGCTTACTCGGGGCAAACTCTGACTGGGGCGCAAGCGTTACACTAACTTCGAATGGCCCTTCCGTTTTCACGGCTGCGCCGCTGGTTTGCCTTGGGCGCGATTCTCATGATTGCAACGGTCGCGGGGATGTATTTCTACACGCGTTGGCGTGTGCATAAAGTTGTACATGACATTCCCGCGAAAATCGGCCTGGACATTCAGCAGACCGCCGAGGGCTTTTCCATCTCCAAGTCTGAAGAAGGCCGCACTCTGTTTACCGTGAGCGCTTCCAAGGCGGTTCAGTTCAAAGGGGGCGGACGGGCGGAGTTGCACAGCGTCAAGATCGTCATCTACGGCAAGGATGCTGGCCGTTTCGACCGGATTACCGGGGATGATTTCGAGTACGATCCCGCGTCGGGCAACGTCAGTGCGAAGGGCACGGTGCTGATTGACCTGGAAGCGAATCCCGAGGGGATGCGGCATTCGGACCAGACGGCTCCGGCGCAAACGAAAGACCCGATTCATCTTGAAACCAACGGGCTGGTCTTCAATAAGAACACGGGGAACGCTTCCGCCACCGGCAAGATAGTGTTTCAGACGCCGCAGGCATCCGGTTCGGCTGTCGGAGTTGAATATGTGGCCAAGACGGGCACGATGACCTTGCTGTCGTCGGTCGCGCTGGATGTTCGCAGGCCGCAACCGCTTCGTCTGAATGCGGATCGCGGCGTGATTTCGAAGCAGCCCCGGCAGGTCGTGCTCACTGCGGTGCGACTGACGCGGGAGCGGCAGCAACTGCAGTCCGACCAGGCGACGTTTTTCCTGCGGGAGGACAACACAGTGGATCGCATTCTTGCCGAGGGCAATGTGGAGAGCGAGTTTCAGGGCCGGGCGGATGAGCACGCGCGTTCCGATCGCGCCGAATTGTTCCTGACCGGAACGCGGAATCAACTGACTACGGCCATTCTCAGCGGCAACGTGCAATTCGCTTCCGGAGACCCGGCAAGCCGCGTCGCCACCGGATCGCGGAACGGGGGTTTCGAGAACCAAGGTCTGCAGAAGCAAGGATTGCAGAATGAGGGATCGCAGCAGGCCGAGGCGGCCGCCGGGCGCGTGACGCTGCAGTTTGCCGGGCAGATGCTCAAGACCGTTCATGCGGAAGACGGCGTGCGGCTGGCGCAGAAGAAGCAGCAGAGCGGAGCCGGGGTGATGTCGTCGGCAATGCCGTCCTCGCCAATGAAGGGAGACGCACAAGACGTCGAGATGACCGCCCCGGTGATGGATTTCATCGTGAAAGATGGCCGTCGGCTGGAGCGTGCCGAGACGAGCGGACCGCCGCAGATTCTGATTACGCAACCGGGCTCGAATCAGAAGACGGTGGTTACGGCCGCCAAGTTCACGGCGAAGTTCACGGAGAAGAATCGCCTGGCCACGCTGCATGGCGAACCTGACGCCAAGATTGTCAGTGGCAAGATTGTCGGCACTATGATCGGTCCGCCGGGACAGCCGGATCGCGTGTCGACCAGCCAGATGCTTGATGTCGTCTTCCGGCCAGAGGGTGGCGTCGCGTCGATCAAGCAGGCAGGTGGTGTTACCTACGTCGACGGCACATTAAAGGCTTGGGCGCAGCGGGGAGAGTACACAGCTGCCGATCAGATGCTGGTGCTGAGCGAATCGCCTCGAGTGGTGGACAACGGTATGACGACGACAGCCCAGACGATTCGTATGAACCGGACGACCGGAGACGCCATAGCCGAGGGCAATGTTAAGAGCACGTACTCCGATCTAAAGGCACAACCAGAGGGCGGTATGCTTGCCTCTTCCGACCCGATCCACGTGACCAGTCGAAGCATGACGGCACATCGTTCACCGGCGGTGGCGGTGTACTCCGGCGATGCCCGTTTGTGGCAAAACGCGAACATCGTGGAGGCTCCTACGCTTCAATTTGATCGCGACCATCGATCGCTCGTCGCGCAGGCGGGAGGGCAAGGGAGCACTGAACCGGTTTCGACCGTGCTGGTGCAAATAGACAAGAGTGGGAAGGCGACCCCAGTCCATATCACGTCCGCGCACCTCAACTATGCCGACGCAGAGCGAAAAATTCTCTTGGATGGCGGGGTGACAGCGAAGGGTCCCGACACTACGTTGACGGCACAGCAGATGACGGTATTTCTGCGGTCGCGGAGCGAGTCGCAAGCAAGTGTGAGCCCGGCAACACCTGGGCAAGTGGACCGAATCGTGGCCGAAGGCAAGGTTATGGTCGCGCAGCCGACGCGGCGTGCGACCGGGGAACGATTGGTATATACGGCGGCCGAGGACAAGTTCGTACTGACCGGCGGAACTCCCAGCATTTTTGATGCCGAACGGGGCAAAATCACTGGCGATTCGTTGACTTTCTACAGACACGATGATAGGGTGCTGGTAGAAGGTAGAGATACGTCCCCGACCGTCACCAGGACGCAAGTGGCACGATAAATGCACACGCTGGCCACCGACGAAATTGGGAAATCCTATCGTGGCCGACGCGTAGTAAACGGAGTCAGTCTTCAGGTTCTGCAGGGCGAGGTAGTCGGTCTGCTGGGACCGAATGGCGCCGGAAAAACCACCACCTTCTATTCCATTGTAGGTCTGGTTCCTCCCGACACAGGCAGGGTGTTGTACGACGACGAAGATATCACTAGCGTTCCCATGTACTTACGGGCGCGCCAGTACGGCATCAGCTATCTCCCGCAGGAAGCATCGGTTTTTCGGAAACTGACGGTCGAAGACAACATCCTGGCGGTGCTGGAAGTTCAGCCGATTTCCTGGCATGAACGCCGGGAAAAAGCGGAGAAACTGATTGATCAGCTCGGGCTGGAACATATCCGGCAGAATCGCGGGTATGCGTTGTCGGGCGGTGAACGGCGGCGGGTGGAAATCGCGCGGTCGCTGTGCATCAACCCTACATTCATTTTGCTCGACGAGCCGTTTTCCGGAATCGATCCGATTGCCGTTTTGGATTTGCAGAAGATCATTTCCGACCTGCGGGCCAGCGGGATCGGAATTCTGATCACGGATCACAACGTCCGCGAAACGTTGTCAGTCACGGATCGGGCATACATCATTAACGAGGGCCGCATCTTCCGCTCCGGTACGCCGGAGGAGTTGGGTAGCGATCCGGAGGTACGGCGGGTTTATTTGGGGGAAAGCTTCTCACTGGTGTGAAGAAGCAGTCGCCGGTTTTGGTGCCGATGGAGCGACGGGCGTCTCGCCCGTCGGGCAGAGTGGTGGCCGGCCGAGGACGCCCGGCACTCCATCAACAGGACTGGGAACTGTTTCTAGTTACCAAGGCGTGGGCACATTGTCCTTTCGTGCCCCTACGATCTACCTCGGTGCATGAGAAGCTAAATTTTCCACACTCCGACGCACCGGACAGTCACGGTGCAGGCGGGTGGGTGGGAGATAATAAATTTTTGGGGAGAAATGGTGCTGCTTCAGCACAAGCTGAACGTCAAGTTGTCCCAGCGACAGATTCTGACGCCGGGTCTCGTGCAAATGGTCTCCGTGCTCGCGCTCAACAAGCTCGAGCTCAAGGACATGATCAATGCCGAGATGGTCGAGAACCCGGTGCTCGAAGAGCTGGAAGATGCCGTTCCTCTGCTCGATGATGTCGGACGCCAGGAGGAAGAACGCGACCGGCTGGCCGCCAAGGCGACCTCGGAAGAGGGTCCGACAATCGCGGATGAGAAGAAGGATCCTTTCGAGGAGATAGATTTTGGCTCGTTCTTCCAGGATTATCTGGATCCCGGGTATCGCAGCTCGGGAGAAATGGAAGAGATCGAGAAGCCTTCGTTCGAGAACTTCCTGTCGAAGCCGGGGAACTTGAGCGATCACCTGCTATGGCAACTGGGCGCGATTTCTGTGCGGCCGCCGGTGCACCAGGCCGCCGAGCTGATCATCGGGAATCTGAACGAAGAAGGATACTTGATTGCCAGCGATGAAGAACTGCTGGGAATCGCTCCGGTCGCGGCTCCCGAGGCAGATGTGGAAGTGGCGGCCAAGATCATTGGTGACGCGGAGGCGCTGGGGCTTGCTGTCGCCGAGGAGCCGGCCGAAACTTCTGACTTCGAATCTTCTGACCTCGATCCTTCTGATCCCGAAACTTCCGTTCTTGCGGCCGGGGACCTCACGACAGAAGACCGCAGCAACGCGGAGCTGACGGCGGAAGATGCCGGAACAGAGTCTTTTGTTGAGCCGCAGGCCGAGCCAGAGGTTCCCCTAGAGATAGCAGCCAAGGTTCAGGCAGCCGACGCTCCGCTGTCGAGCGCGGCGAGCCAGGGAATGACAGCCACGGGAGCAGCGGGCACCGGAGCGGCGACAGCGCCCGCTCGAATCGCGTCCGTAAACTTCACCCGCACCGATCTGCACGAAGCGCTCGAAGTTGTGCGCCAGTTCGATCCGCAGGGAATCGCCTGCCGCGACCTGCGCGAATGCCTGCTCTATCAGTTGCGCTACCATCTGGAACATTTACAGGAGCACAGAAATGGTAGTGCTCTGTCCGAGCAAGTGGTGAGAGACGCGATTGCCGTCGTCGATCAGCATTTGAAAGCGGTTACCCTGAAGCAGTTCAAGGAAATTGCGCGTGCCATCGGGCGTCCAGTCGAAGCGGTGCAGGCGGGGCTCGAGTATGTCCGCACGCTGGATCCTCGGCCGGGCTTGCGCTACAACAAGGTTCCGGCGCGGCTGATTGAGCCCGATGTCGCTTTCGTCAAACATGGCGACGAGTGGCTGGTCATCATGAATGACGAAGACATGCCGCAATTGCGCTTGAATCCCGCATACAAGCGGCTGCTGACCCGCGAAGGCAATGACCGCGACACGCGCAACTATGTCAAGGATCGCTACAAGTCCGCCATCCAGCTCATCAAAAACATCGAACAACGGAAGCAGACGATCACCAAGGTCTGCTATTCGATCGTCGCGCGGCAGGAGGATTTTCTCGAACGGGGAATCGATCAGCTGAAGCCGATGATGATCAAAGAAGTGGCGGAAGAGATCGGCGTGCATCCTTCCACGGTCAGCCGCGCTGTTGCCAATAAGTATGTCCACACGCCGCAGGGCGTGTTCGAATTGCGCTATTTCTTCTCAGAGAGCGTGCAAGGGCCCGAGGGTGGCGGCACTTCGCTGCTGATTTTGAAACGCCGCGTAAAGAAGTTGATCGAAGAAGAAGATCCAAGCCGGCCGTTGACCGACGAACAGATCACCCGCATTCTGCAATCGCAAGGTATCCAGGTCACGCGGCGGACGGTCGCAAAATATCGGGAAGATATGAAGATTCCGAGCACCCATCAGCGAAGAGTCAAGAAATAATTGCAGAGGCGAGAGTCAGATTTTCAGAGGTGAACCCATAGCTGTGAGCTTGGTTTTCACCTCTGCAATCCGACTCTCACCCCTGACCTTTTTTCCCGGGATTGAGAGATTCTGGAGGCTGCTTGATGAACGTGGAATATACCGCGAGGAAATACGTAATTACTCCCGCCATTCGCAAGGAAGTTGAAACCGGCATCAACAAGATCCGAAAAATTCTAGGCGACCGATTCGAGACCAAAGTGATTCTGGCCGTCGAAAAGCGCCGGCACAAAGCCGAAATCACGATTGACCCGCCCCACGGTCCCATCATTGGACTGGCCCAGACCGCCGATATGGCGTCGGCCGTCAGTCAAGCCCTCGATCACCTGCACCGTCAGGCGCTCAAACATAAAACGAAGTGGCTGAGCAAGAAACGTAAAGCGGTAAAGAAGTTTGACGGCCAATCGTTGGAAGAAAATATTGAGGCGGCGCTCGGACTGGCGGAGAGTGCTACCGTTTCCGTTCTCGTTCATAAATTTCCATCGGTGGCGCAGACGACCGAAGTGCATCTGGTGCATGCCAAGGACTCGGTTGCGCTTCGTCCGATGACGTTGGAAGAAGCGATCAAAGAGGCGCACTTCCGCGACCGCGATGTTTTCGTATTCCGCGATCCCCAGGGCAAGGTGATGGTGCTGCACCGGACCCGGGAAGGCAAGATGGAGTTGATCGAGGCACCGTAGGGAGGCGCCGGCTCTCCGCCGTCAGTACAACCAGGCCTGCGTGCATCTGCGTATCCCGTTGTTTCGGCGATGGGTCAGTTTCCGGGTACCCCGTCATCCGGACCAACCGCCAAGTCTGTTCAGCCTCTTTGATGGGTAGCGTGTTTTCCTCTTGCCATGGCTTCGAAAGTCGTCTTGACAATAGTCGTTGTAACGAGTATTATGTTGATGCATGAGGAGAGCGCTTCAGGCGGGGAACAAACGGCGCGCGGGTTGTCCCGAGGAGGCGGCGTTCCTCGAACTGTTACGCACCACCGACATGCTGTCCCGAGGTTTGGTGAAGGTTCTGAAGACTGAGGATCTCTCGGGGACGCAGTACAACGTGCTCCGCATCCTGCGCGGCTCACCCGGAGGGCTCCCCTGCGGCGAAATCGCCAGCCGCATGATCACGCGAGACCCGGACATTACCCGCCTTCTTGACCGACCGGAAAAGCGCGGCCTGATCTCCCGCTGCCGGGAAACCAAGGACCGGCGAATGGTAATGGCCCGGATTACGCCGGAAGGGCTGAAACTCCTGGCCCGGCTCGACGAACCGGTGCAGGCCGCCCATCGCAAACAATTAGGTCACTTGGGGAGGGAGCGCCTGCGGGCGTTGACCGAACTCCTATACGTTTCCCGCAGCCAAGTCGCTTGATTTTTTTTGTCTTAAATAAGTGTTGCAACGATTATCGTCACAACGCATCTAAAGCAAGGAGAAAGGATAACCACCATGAGCACACTGGCTACACCGCAAACCACCGCCACCACCACAACCTGGAACATTGATACGGCTCACTCGGTTGCCGAATTCAAGGTCAAACACATGATGATCTCCAACGTGAAGGGGCAATTTGCTAAAGTCACGGGAGTGTTGTCTCTGGGCGAATCCGACCTGAGAGACTCTCGCGTCGAGGTCTTGATCGAGGCAGCCTCGATCGAAACGCGCGACGCCCAGCGCGATGCGCACCTGAAGAGCGCCGACTTCTTCGACGTGGAGAAGTTCCCTACGCTGTCCTTCAAATCCACCCGCATCGGCCTTGTCCGGGACGGGGAACTGGCGGTAGAGGGCGACCTGACCATTCGGGGCGTCACGCGCAAGGTACTCTTTTCCGTTGAAGGCCCAACCCCGCCTACAAAGGATCCCTGGGGAAACACGCGAGTCGCGGTATCTGCGACCACGAAGATCAACCGGAAAGACTTCGGCTTGACCTGGAACACGGCGCTCGAGACCGGCGGCATACTCGTTGGCGACGAGGTGACCATTGCGCTCGACGTCCAGTTCGTGAAGGCTTAAATTATCCAGACCGCCAGGCACACGTCCAAGCGGCGTGTTTCCTCGCGGGCAGAAAGAGAATCCTATGTCACTGCGCCCCGTTAAACAGATCATTCAAACGACGCCCACAATCGAGGGCGCTGGCGTGAAGCTGCAGCGCGCTTTCGGTTTCGGCAAAACCAAGGATTTCGATCCGTTCCTGCTGCTGGACGACTTCCGCAATGAGAATCCAGAAGATTACATTGCGGGATTCCCCTGGCATCCGCACCGCGGGATCGAGACCATCACCTACGTACTTGCCGGTGCGGTCGAGCACGGCGACAGTCTCGGCAACAAAGGCAAAATGACCGCCGGCGACGTGCAGTGGATGACCGCCGGCAGCGGCATTCTCCACCAGGAGATGCCGAAGGGCGATACCCACGGCCGCATGCACGGTTTCCAGCTCTGGGCCAACCTGCCCTCGTCGCTGAAGATGACCGCTCCGCGTTACCAAGATATTCCGGCAAGCGCGATCCCGGAGGTGAGCGACGATGACGGCACTCGCGTGCGCATCATCTGTGGCGAGTTCTGGGGGAAGCGGGGACCGGTGGAAGGAGTGGCCGCGGATCCGAATTACCTCGACATCTCGGTTGCCCCGGGCCAGCGCAAGCGGCTCAAAATCGAGACCACGCGCAACGCCTTTGCCTACGTGTTCGCTGGCTCTGGCACGTTCCGCGACGCCTCAAATCCACGTCCGGTTCTAACCGAGCAGGTCGCGAAGCCGGATGCGCCGCCCGTCTACGACGTGGGCAATCACTCGCTGGTGCTCTTCGACCGCGGCGACGAGATCGTGGTGCAAGCCGCCGACGAGGGCGTCCGATTCCTGCTGGTATCGGGCAAGCCGATCGAGGAGCCGGTTGCATGGTACGGCCCGATTGTGATGAACACGCAAGAGCAGCTACGCCAGGCAATGGCCGAACTGCAAACCGGCGACTTCATCAAACATCGCTGAATCGGCGTCTGTCTAGGGCCGCCCGCGGCGCGAGCGTGCGCGGCCCTCGGTCCAGCCAGTGAAACAAATCGTAAGCTGGAATGCCCCAGTGGGCATCTACTGTGGGGCCGTTGGGAAGCAAAAAGGAAATTCCGGTTTGTGACAGGCAACCTTCATCTCAGGGGGGCCATCTTTTGGTAGCTCAGCATTAAGAGCGCCAAGGACACAATCCATGAGACGCTTTCGAAGTATTGTCCTATTGATCATCCTCGCCGGCGCAACCTCGCCGATTTCTCCGCAGTCCCCCGCCCATGGAATCAAGAATGTGTTTTGGCAGCCGAATGAGCTGCAGCAGGGATCGGTTGCTTTTATCACGGTGGAACTCGATCGGGTCCCGCGTCGGGTGACGGGCAAGTGGATTGGAAAGGATCTGGCATTCTTCAAGTCAGACAATACGAAGATCTGGTATGCGCTGGCGGGTGCGGATCTGGAGACGCAGCCTGGAACGTACGATTTAACCCTGACGGCAGTGATGATTGGGAGGAGGGTCATCCACAAAAGGGTGGACATCGGTGCGGCCAACTTTCGGAGCGGCGCCGTAGACGTCCCGGAAAACTTCGTCGAGCCGGATGCGGCAAGCAAGAAGCAAATTGCGGCGGATGAGGTGCTGAAGAACCGGGCATTCTCGCATCTAATCGCGGCGCCGCAGTGGTCGGGAGATTTTGTGACGCCGGTAAAGGCTAAGCCGACAGACTCGTTTGGGATGACCCGGCTGTTCAATGAGGAACGAACCAGTACACATCGGGGAACGGACTTCCCGGTAAACGAGGGTGCGCCGGTTGTGGTATCGAACTCGGGGACGGTGGTATTGGCGAAGGAATTATTCTACGAGGGCAACTGCGTGATCGTGGATCATGGGCAGCGGTTCTTCACTATCTAT
>Ga0210384_10002588_pt1 | contig 21914 bp, 22 predicted proteins | sample IncBWH2MmetaG_FD_160574 | JGI IMG/M metagenome (GOLD analysis project Ga0210384, IMG submission 160574) | Forest soil microbial communities from Barre Woods Harvard Forest LTER site, Petersham, Massachusetts, United States - Inc-BW-H-2-M | ecosystem: Environmental > Terrestrial > Soil >...
ATACACAATAATTTTGGGTGTCGTGGCATTGGCCCTGGCGGTTTTCGGCTTGTCGCGGCGGAAGAAGAAAACTGCCGACGACATCGAACGCGAACGGCGGCAGATGCTGGACCGCGTGGGCCGCATCACAGATGGCAACGTCCTCGATGTGCAGGAGTCCTACACCGAGATAGGCCACGGCAAGGAGCCGAAGTTCCACGAGCTGCTCATTTATCAATACGAAATCGCCGGCGTGGAATATCACTGCTCGCAAGACGTGACCTACCTGCGTCAGTGGATCAACCTACACAGTTGCCGCGTGGGTCTGCTGACGTCGGTGAAATACGACCCGCAGAATCCAGGAAACTCCATGGTAATTTCCGAGCACTGGAACGGCCTGCGCAACTAGCGTCCGGTCTTACGTGTGAACGGCCGCCCTCGGCCCTTCAAAGGAGCGAAGCTCCTCGTTCACACCCTGCATCAATTCAATTTGAGCTTGAGTTCTCGCGCCAAACGCCGTTGCTTCTCATCAAAGCTAAATAGCGTATCGGCTTTCAGTTCTACTGCTGAAGCCACGTGAATCAGGTCCAAGGTTCGTACCCCCAACCGAGCGGTAGATTGTTGGGCAATTGTATGAGACCGCTGAATCCAGTTTTCCGGCAGCGGGCTCAACTCGAAGAGTCCCTCAGCGAGATCCAACTGCCAGTCCGCGTAAGCAGCACGCACGGTGGCGGCGCTCGTTTCTTTGCGGAAAACTCGCAGTTCCAGGGCGTTCCGCAACTCCAGCTCGGTCAAGTGTGTAACTAGCCTCGCGGAAGAGGCCGCCTTCATGGCGTCCGTCGCGGCTAGCGTATTCGCGTCTCGTACATACAGCGAGGACAAGAAGCTGGTGTCAAAATAAATCCTCAAAAGCGCTCTCGCCCTTCCGCGATCAACTCAGCGTTCGAGACCTTGAAGACTTTATCGCCATAAATCTTCTTCATCCGCGCCAGGAAATCCGGCATCTTCGGCGGCGGACTAGTCCGCTCCGGAACCAGCCGCGCAATCACACGCTTCCTCTTCGTCACTTGAATTTCCTGGCCCTCCCGCAGCAGCCGCTCAACTTTGGGAAATTCATATCGTAGGTCACGCACGCTCACTGTCTTCATGTGATCTATTTTAGCATCACATAGAAAAAACGCAAGTCTGTTCTTGAACGTGAGTAACTGCGCGCGGGCACGGTCAGGGCCGAGTGCGGTTGGTTATAGAGCCTTCTATGGGGTAAAAATCGAGAAGAACTACATGCCCGCGACGAAGCTGCCGTGGTGCCGCGCCCAGGTCATCCGCAGGTATTTGTAGGGATTGACCGGTGTATTGCCAATGCGGACTTCGTAGTGGAGGTGAGGTCCCGTGCTGCGTCCGGAAGAGCCGACATACCCAACCACATCGCCGCGGTGTACGTGCTGGCCCGCCGTGACGGCGAATCCGGAAAGATGTCCATAGCGCGTCGAGACGCCGTTGCCGTGTTCCAGCAGAACCGCGCGTCCATAGCCGCCCATGAAGTCCGCGAAAGCGACTTCGCCGTCCGCAGGAGCGATCACAGGTTCGCCCACTTCCGCTGAAATATCCACGCCTGTATGGAAAGCGCCTTCCCCGTTAAATGGATCGATGCGCTCACCAAAAGAGCCAGTCACCTGGCCTTCGACGGGCCACAAGGTGGGCATTGCCGACGCGCGCATCCAATCCGCGGTGGAAAGATTGCGTTGCATTCCCAGCGTAGTGATGCCAACCGAGGCCGCGCCACTCAGCGCCGTTGTGCGCAACGCGTAGAGCTGATCGATGGAGTGCACCACCTGATCGCTATCCATGCTCTGCGCCGTGTTCACCAGCGATGGCTCAGCTTTCAGGCCGTACAACGAAGACACCTCACTCGCCAGCGAGCCAAGGGAAGCAACCTGCACGTCGCGCTCTTGCGCCACCTGCTCAAGCTGCGTGTAGCGCTGCGTGAGTTGTTCTTTTTCTGTTCGTAACTTATTGAAACTATGTACCTTAACTAGCATGCGGGTGTAGGAGCCGGCAATCCCGGTCAGGCTCAACATGCCAATCCCAATGCCAGCGATCAAGACGTAGAGATAGTTCAGCGAAATAGGGATCTTGCGCAGCTGGCCATCTTCGCCGCGCGCAACAAAAAGAATGTAAGACTGTTTACGCAATCAATGCCGTCCAAATTGAATCAGGATTTCGAACTACGATCCGCAATCTTGGATCTTGCGGAGAACATTCTTGATATCCGGAACTTCGTACTTGCAACGCACTCTCACGTGGTGAGCACAGCGCGCGCATCGTTCCACTGCAAATCTACCGGAACCAAGTATGACATGCCTACTGCGCTCGATCATCAGCGGCGCAAGGGCCATTGACAAACCGAACGGTTCAGCCAGAGTCTTCAGGAAAGCTACTGATGAGACCGTAACAAAGTAGGTTCAGGGAAGTCAACCTACCAAAAATAATAGCTACGTTACGAAGGTCCCCCAAAGTATCAAGCTTTTGGACGTTCTGCCGACCGCCAGGAGAGCAGGCCCAGACGGGAATTTGGACGCCTAGGCGTAACTGAGCGTAGTTCGCTCCAAGTGCGAGCGCGTGGGTGCACGAAATCTGGTGCACCTCGGGTGATGTATGATCCTTTCGGTTTCGAGATCAAGAAGAAATCTCGTCGAGGAGAAAACATTTGGGAGCGCTCACTGCAACTTTAAGCAGGCAACGGGACCGCATGTTCTACATCGGTATGGCGGTCTTGGCTGCGGCAATCGTCTTCGCCGGCTTCTCGCGGACCTATTATCTTCGGGGCGTTTTCGGTAGACCAGAAATTGGGCTACTCCGGCATGTGCACGGCTTTCTGTTTACGTCCTGGCTCGTACTCCTGCTCGTACAAGTCTCGCTGGTGGCCGTCAAGCGTACCGACATTCACCGGCGTCTTGGGGTTGCAGGAGGGGTGCTGGCCGCGCTCATGGTCGTGGCCGGGGTTACGCTTGGAATCAACGCGGCAAGCCAGGGACACAGTCCGGCGGGCATTCCTGCTCTTGTCTTTCTAGTGATTCCTCTCGGCGACATGCTCGTCTTCTCGGCCATCGTCGCTGCCGGATTCTACTATCGGCGTCAGAGTGAGACCCATAAGAGGCTGATGGTTATGGCGACACTCGTCCTCCTTCCCGCTGCCGTCGCCCGGTTGCCTTTCGCCTTTATTCTGGCGACCGGGCCGCTGGCATTCTACGGTCTTCCAGACTTGCTCCTGCTGGCATGCATCGGCTATGACACCATCGTCCATCGGCGCCTGCATCCTGCCTATCTGTGGGGAGGACTGATTCTCGTAATCACGCAGCCACTGCGTTTGTTCATCGGAGGGACGGCGGCCTGGCTCTCTTTCGCACACTGGTTGACGAGGTAAGGGAATTGGGACAATCGACGATGGAGGCGCGGGTGTCCTCGCCCGTGCGAACTTCCAAGGATCAAGTTCACAAGCGCAATCCAGCGGCGACCCTCGCAACGCACGGGCGAGGAATCCGGCGCCTCCATCGAAACCGCTAAAGCGAGAGTTGGTCAACAAACTCGTTTCCCATGTATTATGCCGTCGTCGTTTGGAGGAGGTTCCATGAAACTCTCAGTTCTAGCTGTGATTCTTGCAGTTGCTGCGCTTACGGTGACCGCACTGTTCGCAGCGCCGCCCGCCGATCCTCAGAATGCTTTCACGCCCGCCCAGGTGAAATTTGGGCCCGCGCCGCCTTTCCTGCCGAAAGGCGCGCAGTTGGCCGTCTTGGAAGGCGATCCCATGGCCTCTTCCGGCGATTTCACGATTCGCCTCAAGATGCCCGCTGGTTATAAAGTCGCGCCTCACACGCATCCCAACCGGGAAAATGTGACTGTCCTCTCCGGCATTCTCAAAGTCGGCATGGGAGACAAATTCGACGCCAGCAAGATGATGACCTTCGGAGCAGGCAGCTTCGCCTATCTGGACCCAAGCATGCACCACTACGCCATGGCTTCCGTAGCGACGATAATCCAGATCCACGGGATGTCGCCGGTGAAATTTAACTACATAAACCCGGCCGACGACCCCAGTAGCAAGAAATAGAGTTTATATTTCTTGGTGTCTTGCCTCTAGCGGAAAATTCGCTGATCCAGCGCATTCGGCGCATGTCTAACGAACGAACGTCTGGCGCGGGAGTGCCGAGCCCGCGAGCAGGGGGACAAATCCCTCTGGGCATTGGCGACGACGCCGCTGTTCTGCGTTTTCCCGCCGCGCATGAAGTGCTGGTCACGACGGACTTCTCTCTGGAGGGGGTCCACTTCCGGCGCGACTGGCACCCGCCGGAGTCCGTCGGGCACCGCTGCCTGGCGCGAGGGTTGAGCGACATTGCAGCCATGGGCGGCGAACCGGTAGCTGCTTTTCTGTCACTCGCGCTGCCCGCGAAACTCCCGCAGAAGTGGGTAGATGGATTCCTGCGCGGCTTGATCGAGCTGGCAAGTCAGTACGGTGTCAAGCTCGCGGGAGGCGATACTGCGGAATCGCGCAACGGGGTTTTGGCCGATATCGTTGTCCTCGGCTCCGCTCCGCGAGGCAAGGCAGTCCGGCGATCCGGAGCCAAGCCCGGTGATTGCATCTACGTCACCGGAGCGCTCGGAGCGTCGGCGCTGGCCCTCCAAAAGATGTATGCCCATCCTAAGAAGAAACTGAACCCCAAAAAATATCCGAAGCATTTTTTCCCCGAGCCGCGCGTCGCGGTCGGACGCTACTTGAGCGCTCACAAGATGGCAAGCTCCATGATTGACCTGAGCGACGGCCTCTCCACCGATCTCCACCACCTCTGCGAGGAAAGCGGCGTAGGCGCCCAAATTGACGCCGATCTCGTTCCGCGGGCCGCTGGGACGAACACCGAAGTCGCGAGCTTGGAGCAGGTCCTGCACGGCGGCGAAGACTATGAGCTGCTCTTCACCGTGCCCGCTAAGCGAAGAGTCCCCGGGTCGATTGCAGGTGTTCCGGTGACGCTCATAGGGGAGGTGTCCCGATCTAAACGCGTGATACTTCTCCAGGGTGGTGTGGCAGCGGTACTACGCCCCCACGGCTGGGAGCACTTCGCTTAGGTCCCCGCTTAGACCCTAAAGTAACCTCGGAACCCGATCAGTGCCTCCTCACCCTGCCTACTGCGGAGTACAGTTAGACCCATGCGTACCCTCTTCCAGTTCGTAGCTTGCGTTTTGCTTTCCAGCCTTGTGGCTTTCTCGCAACAGACCACTTCGCAGAAGACCACGACGCCACCACCTGCCGCGGCGGTTAAGCCTTCATCTCCCGTTGTGGTCGACGACAAATTTGTGCACGATCACTTCGGCAACGAATTCACCCTGATGCCAGAATTTCCGGCGATGCTTGCCGACTTCAATGGAGATGGCATCGAAGACATAGTCCTGGCGGCCCGCGCCAAGAGCCCCATGCTGGATGCAGGCGGTTTCAACTACAGAGTCATCGATCCCTACCATTCGTTTTACGGCTTTGGTGATCCGAGAGTCACGGCGTCGTTTACCACGGAAGAGCCCTCGCGCAAATCCATCGTTCTGCTGGTGATTCATGGGGCAGGCAGCGATGCATGGCGCGCGGCAGAGCCTAAGGGCAAGTTCGTGTTGATCAATATTCCCGTCAAATCCGTGAGCTTGCGGCGCATCAAGATGGGGAAAAAAGTAGTCGCCGCCATCGGAGTTGAGGAATACGGCGGTGATCAAACCACCTCGGCCATATTCTGGGACGGCAACCCGAAGAAAGTCACGGGCAACTACAAATACCAGCCCATCGGCGCGGCGCTGGAGTAAGGCCGCGGCTCTTGCTCAGGAGGGCGCTACATCCGTCTTCGGCCTGAGGTCGCCCGACAAGCTTCCCGCCACGATCCAGGCAGCGCCTGTCTGCGCGATTGCCAGCAAGAGCGTGTTCCATTCGTGCCGATCGCCCAGCGCGGCGGCGACCCGCGGAATGTGCAGGATAATCACCCACGAGCTCAGCATGATCGCGAACAGCCGCGAAGCGAGGCGCACCAAGACCCCGCTCAACATCGCTAGTCCCGCAGCCCAAAACGCAACGCCGGTGAAATAGGCCCAGAACAGTCGCGCTGGAATCCACGCTGGTATAAAGCTCGCCACGCCGCCGGGATAGAGAAAGTGCACGACTCCGAACATCGGCAGGCAGACCGCGTAGAAGTAGCGACTGATGAGCGCCTGGGTTCGATTGACCGGAAGCTCCGAAACGGCAGCCAGCAGAAAGAGGCCGCTGGTTAAGGACAGAGCCTCGAACAAGCCGCCCAGCGTGCGCCAGTTAGCGATCACGAGCGGGACATGCACCAGTGTCCACAGCAGCCAAACAGATCCCAAAACCAGGGCGGCGCGGCGGACAGACCGGTTAAAAAAAAGACCGAGGCCGGCGAGCACCAGCACGCAGCCATGGACATAGGCCCAACCCACCCGCCCCGGAAACTGTGCGGGCGCCGACGTCCATTCCATAATGAAATCGGCCTTGACTACGCAGATCGCGCCGAGCGCGATCATGGCAACGGCTAATAGGAAACGGCCGAGTCGAACCGGGTTTGGCATCGCGATCCCCCTAAGTGGAGAAAGATATTAACATGTCTTGATCTCGAGTTCTTATCTCGAGCGCGGTTTGTTTCTGCCTGGCGGCGTCCAAACGTGCGGCTAGCAGTGGAAGATTCACTAAACAGGAGGCCATCGTGAAGTGTTTTCCTGCAGGAGTCCGCAGCGTAGTTTCCGTTCTTACACTTCTGGTTCTTGCACAGTTAAGCGCGGCGTTCGGCGAACAACCCGCCATCCCCGTCATCAATGCTCTGCCGGGAGTTCTTGCCTGGCAAAACTCGCCGGTTAGCTGGCATGTCGAGCATGGCAATGATCTCCGCGGCAGCGAACTCACCATCCGGTCGGGTAAGGAAACCGACTGGTTCGTCGATCCGTTTGACGGCACAGTTCACAATACGGCACCCATGCTCCTCTTTACGCCAGCAGAGGATTATGTCCTGATCACAAAGGTGAAAGTTGGTTTTAAGGCGAAGTGGGACGCGGGAGCTCTGATGGTTTGGGCGGATGACCATCACTGGGCCAAGCTCTCCTTTGAGCTTTCTCCGGCGAAACAGCCAACCATGGTCACCGTGGTCACGCGCGGGCTCTCGGACGACTGCAATTCCATACCGATCTCCGGCAACACGGTGTATCTGCAGATTGCCAAGAGCGGCCCAGCCTACGTTTTCTATTCTTCGGTGGACGGAAAGAGCTGGCAGATCCTGAGAGTCTTCAGCTTGGGGGACGGCGTAAAAGCAAAAGCTGGATTTGAATCGCAATCTCCGGCGGGCGATGGAGCGGAAGTCGTCTTCTCCGAGATCCACTACAGCAACAAGAAAATCACGGATATCTATAACTATAACGGCGAGGGCTTCTAGGACACGTGTTTCAGCTCCGAGCTGACCTGGGTATGGGTTAGGTACGTCCAGCTTTGTCGCTAATGAGTTACTCTTCGACCACCTTGCCCATCTTGATGAACACACGCTTCGGTTTACCCCGTGCGTTCACGGCAGAGTTATGTAGTTCCTGGACTTTCCGTGACTGGAAAGCGGCATAGAGTTACGTATCCGCATGCGCGATTGTGCCCTTATTAACCTCGCGGACTCTTGCCGCGTTCACGCGCACGATGGTCTGTGGCGGCCCCGGTCGGCCCTTTGCGAGGAGGCAAAGACCTCTGCTCAAGGGAAAGGTGAGATATGCGCCGACAGCGGCACCACCGAGGAGCGAAACCGGGTTATCTGAGGTAATAAAGCCTGGGTCATCGCCGGGAGCGATCAGGAAGGTCCAGCACATCTCGAACACGACCTTCTGGAACGACATCATTGCCTGAGCCATTTGCCCAAGGGACCATCCTCGGTTTGTTTGAGTGAGGAACGTATTTCCGCCCGTAAGTCGGCGCCGCATTTCCTCTGGCGTGATCTCCTTACCCGCGCTTTCACTTTCCTGACGTGCGAGCTCTTTTAGACTCTCAATGTCCGAGGCGAATCTCTCCAATTCGAATGCGGAGCGGAGCAGTGTGGACCTGTTAACTAACTGTTCAAATTTCGGAACTCTTGTATGCGAAAGCGCGACGTACCCAGCGAATGTGAGCCGTTCTTCAGGATTGATGTCGAATTGCTGGCAGCACAATTTCCTCAACACAGGTACCGAGACGTCTTCAAGCTGCTGAATTGTGTGCTCAACATCGAATTGTCGCCGGTTCTCACGGTCGAAGCAGTAGTAGTAATTCCGTTTCGCGATCCGCTCAGTCTTTTGGCGGAACGGCAACTTTCCCGGCAGATATGCCCAAAGGTACGGTTCGCCTCGGGTTTTGCAGTCGGGATCAACGAATCCGTCTAAGTAGGCACGTTGAACATAGTGCTGCTGCTTCGGTGACTTCTGGGGTACCACCATTCAACGATGATATACAATTCGCCTTTTATTCGCCAGATTCGACGCTACCAGAATGCAAAGTCACCAGCCCGTGACGCCAACTACACACCCTTTGTCCTTCCGTCAAACTCCCCACTTCCCGCACCCGCTATAATCGTCCCGCTATGAAACTTGAAGAGAAATTGGACGAACTCCAGCGGCGCAGCAAGCTGGCCGATGAGGGCGGAGGGCTGGCTCGCCTCGAGAAGCAGCACAAAGAAGGCAAGATGACGGCGCGGGAACGTGTTGAATTCCTGCTCGACGAAGGCACCTTCGAGGAGACCGATAAGCTTGTCACCCATCGCTGCACCGACTTTGGGATGCAGGACCAGAAGTTCCATGGGGACGGGTTTATCACGGGCTATGGCAAGATCAACGGCCGGACTGTGTTTCTTTTCGCACAGGATTTCACTGTGTTTGGCGGGTCGTTGTCGGAGACTAACGCCGCGAAGATTGTCAAAATTATGGATATGGCCGCCAAGGTTGGCGCGCCCGTGATTGGCCTCAACGACTCGGGAGGCGCGCGCATCCAGGAAGGTGTGATGTCGCTGGCGGGCTACGCGGATATTTTTCTGCGTAACACTCTGTATAGCGGGGTGGTGCCGCAGATTTCCGCCATCATGGGGCCGTGCGCTGGGGGGGCAGTATATTCTCCGGCGATTACGGATTTCGTTTTAATGGTGGAACACACGTCGTACATGTTCATCACTGGACCGGACGTGATCCGCATGGTGACGCATGAGGAAGTCACGAAGGATCAGCTCGGCGGCGCGATGACGCACAATGAAACTTCTGGCGTGGCGCAGTTTGCCGCCAAGGACGACGCGGAATGTCTCTCGATGATTCGCGAGCTATTGAGCTTTATGCCGTCGAACAATCTAGAAGAGCCGCCGCGTAAGGCTTGCACCGATCCCATCGACCGTGCCGATGCTGCTCTGGATACGCTGGTGCCGGCGGAATCGAATCAGCCTTACGACATGAAGGACGTGATCCAGCACGTTGCCGACGACGGCTACTTTTTTGAAGTGCAGGAACACCACGCCAAGAACATCCTGATCGGATTCGCGCGGCTGGGCGGCAAGCCCGTGGGTGTAGTGGCGAATCAGCCTGCATTTCTCGCCGGAACGCTAGATATCAATGCTTCGGTGAAGGGCGCGCGCTTCGTGCGCTTCTGCGATTGCTTTAATATCCCTCTGATTACGTTTGAAGACGTGCCGGGATTTTTGCCTGGCACCACGCAAGAGTATGGCGGCATAATTCGTCACGGAGCCAAGTTGCTCTATGCTTTTGCAGAGGCGACCGTGCCGAAGATCACCGTGATCACGCGCAAGGCCTACGGCGGCGCGTATTGCGTCATGGCCTCCAAGCATATTCGCGCAGACGTGAACTACGCCTGGCCCACAGCTGAGATTGCCGTGATGGGTCCGGAAGGTGCCGTTGACATCGTCTACAAGCGGGAACTGGAACAAGCCGAAAACCGGAAAGAAATGCGTGCGGCCAAGATGGAGGAATTCCGCGACCGTTTCGCCAACCCCTATGTGGCAGCCGAGCGCGGATTCGTGGACGCTGTGATCCTACCGCACGAGACGCGGAAGCGCCTGATTCAAGCGCTGGAGATGCTGGAAAATAAGCGTGACAAAAACCCCCCGAAGAAGCACGGGAATATACCGCTGTAAGCGCTATTCGTAGGCCAGTGCGTCGATGGGGTCTTTGCGCGCGGCCTTCACCGCTGGGTATACCGCACCCAGGAGCGCTCCAATCAGTGCGATCAGCGTTGCTCGCAGTACCCATTCTCCGGTCAACAGCATCGGCAACAAGTGGAAGCGGTGCATCAACAGGAACTTTGCGAGATAACTGATCCCTATCCCCAACGCAATTCCTCCCAGCGCCAGCAAAAGCGTTTCCCGAAGAACTACGCCCAAAATGTAGGACTGCGAGGCTCCCATCGACTTCAGAATACCAATCTCTCGCGTCCGCTCCATCACAGCCGTATACATCGACTGGAAGATCACCATGAACCCAATGACCATAGCGACGCCGACAACAATGCTGATAAATAGATTGAACCCCGGCAGGTGCTCCGGCGTCATCAGGCTAAGAAATTCCGCCGTGGAACGGACAGAATACGTCTGCAGGCCCTCAACTGCTTTGACTTCCTGCACGACGGCGTCAGCGTTCATGGGGTCGTCAAGGCGCACGTAGAAGACGGAGGCTTTATCCCGTGCTCCAATCAGATCCTGCATGGTGGACAACTGCAAGAAGCGTCGAGATCCCTTGCCATGCTCCACGATTCCGCAGATGCGGAATGTGTGGTTGAGCAATTCCACCTTGTCGCCGATCTTAGAGTGGTGGTCTTGGGCATACTTGTCGTCCACGATCATGTCATCGGCGCCTTTGAATGGTCCACCGGAGATGTAGGCGAAAGGGCTGCCCAGGCTCTCGTAGCTGGCGAGATCAATGCCGGAAATGATCTCCAAAGCCCCGGCATTCGTAAGCTGCCAATACACCGGAGAGACCACCGTAACGTGGGGCAGCTTGCCGACGATGTCGCCGATCTTGACGGACATGGGTGCAGTGGTAAAACCCACAAGATTGCTCGATCCTGGTGGCTGCACCATCAAATCAGCGCCGATGCCCGCCTGCCGTGTCTTCGAATCGTTGAGCATGCCGTAAGAAAAACCCGCAATCAGCAGGATCAACGTCACCTCGAGAGCAATCGCAAAAATACTGATGAGGGAGCGCAGCGGCCGGTGTATGAGATTGGAGATGACAAGACGATTCATGAGTGTGGTCGATATCGAGTGTACCGTAAAACCGCTGTCGGCTCTCGGCTGTCAGCTATCAGCTAGAGCCAACCACAGGGTTTAGCCGAAAGCTGATAGCCTACTGCGATTCCGCGCTCGGCGCTTTCGCCGCCTTTGCCTCGCCCAAGTGCACGACCTCGGCTCCCGCCGGCTGAGCCAGAGCGAACTGCTCGTCCGTGAGCGGCTGATTCAGTTGCAATTTCACCAGGCTGAGCACGATGTCGTATTCCTCACGTGGACGCCGGATCTCGATCTGCGACGGGAACAGGATGCCCTGATAGTCGCTGTATTTCTCGTAGCGAGCGTCCGTCGCCAGATTTCCGAAATCGTCATAGACCAGTTGCCGGTGCGGCAGCAAGTCTGTGCGGCTGAAGATGATCTTGCGGGAGAGGAACCATCCCCGATCCCCTTTGCGCACGATGTCCAGGTGATAGGAAGACTGTTCGACCGGGTGTCCGGCGTGATCGCGCACAATCTCTTCATCGTTTTCGAGAACGGCGATTTCCTTCTCCGGGTCCACCTCGCGCAGCAGCAAGGCGTCGTAGATGTGTTGCGGGCGTAGATTTTCCAGCGTCTGCTTGCCGTCTACCGAAGTCTGGTTATTCTTGCCCACAAGAAAGCGGTTCTTCGGAGGAATCCAGAGCTTAAAATCCTTACCATCGCTTACCATGTCGAAGGCCTGGTTGCGCACGACAGGCAGAAGCCCAATCATGCGCAGCATCGACGGCTTGCGTGCCAGCACATAGCCTCGAATTTCCTGATAGTCAGTGACCTTGCCCTTTTTCGCGCCACCCACGGTCGTGTCGATATCGACAGTTGCCTGCATGGAGCTAATCTTCGCCGCCTCGCGGTTGATGTAGCCGATTAATTCCTGCTGCGTGGCAGTCTTCAGGGGCGCACCCGTGACCACGCGCTCTACTTTGTGGGCGCGAAACAGGCACCCACTGAGCGGCCAGACCAGGACGAGCAGCAGCACGAGGCGAATTGGCGTGGATCGGCGCATTCCAGGCGAATTCTCAGTATAGCTTGGAGAAACGAGGCATTGATTTGAAAGGACTTAGCGGCGCGTCGCCACAGTGCGGCGAAGGGCGGTGGGACGAGGGGTGGTTTGATGAAGAACAGTGCGGCGATAGTTGTCGACGTTCTGATTGTGTTCGCGTAGGCTGCGGGCGAAGCGATGGTGCCCGTGCCCATCGCTGACGAAATAATAGAAGTCCGAAGTCGCTGGATGCATGGCGGCCTCGAGCGCCAAGCGTCCCGGATTTCCTATCGGTCCGGGCGGCAAGCCCGCATATCGGTAGGTATTATAGGGGGAGTTAATCCACATGTCGGAGTGATGCAGTGCGCCGCTATAGGTGCCATTCAACAGATGCGCGTAGATTACGCTCGGGTCGGCATCGAGAGCGATGTTCTTCTTCAAACGATTGTAGTAAACGCTGGCTACCAAGAAGCGCTCTTGCGGTGCTCCGGTTTCCTTTTCCACGATCGAGGCCATAGTCACCAACTGCGGCACGTCGTTCAGCGGCGTGTCATTGTGCGGCGTGGCGTTCGCCAGATTCAACGCGCTAGCCTCTTTACGGAAGCGGCGCACCATGGTTTCGACAAGGTCCTTCATGCTTTGCGTCCGGGTGAACTGATAGGTATCGGGAAACAGATAGCCTTCGAGCGAAACAGCGTTGGGGGCGAAATCCTCGACCAGGCTGGTCTGCGATTGCGCCTGTTTCAGAAAGTCTTCGCGGGAGCCAAGCCCCGCCTGTTCCACGGCGTCGGCGATATCGAACATGGTGTAGCCTTCTGGTACGGTGACCGTCCGCACCAGAAAGTCGCCACGTACGATACGCTCGAGCACATCGCGGGTGTCGGCTGAGGTAGAGAACAGATATTCGCCTGCCTTGAGCCGTTCCCGATTGTGCAAACGATGCCAAACGATGAAAGCGTTAGCACTGCGAATGACCCCTGCCGATTTCAGCTCCGCAGCAATTCGGTGAACACCCCAGCCCGGATGCAACAACACCGTTTTCTGTCCAGCAGGCTGAAGCGGCAAATAGACCATCGCCGCCAGCCATGCAGCTGTGCCGGCAACACCGAGAAAAATCAATGCGAAAAATTTTTTCAAGCTGAGATCCTGAAAGCTGCATTAAACGCAACTTCAGCGCTGCCATCGCCTTTAGTTTAGACGACTTCCGGGCTGTTCCGAACGCCCCGCAGGTCGTAGGACGAAAGTTCGGGATTCTGCAAGGATCCGAAGCAAACGACCAGAAGCCAACGGACTGTAAGAGTCGCTATTGACTGGGTCGGGATCGAAGCGCCGAACTCCTGATACCGAAAACACGCTCAAAAGCGCGTTCTCCCTCGTGCGTCAGCCGAACCGCGCGAGTACCGCGCACCTGCGCGAGCCATTTCCTCTGACGAAAGCAGGATAGCAGTGCAGCCCCCACAGCGCCTCCGATGTGGTGATGGCGCTCAGTCCAATCCAGGCACTTCCGGGCGAAGGAGCGCCGGAGTTGACGCAGCGGCACCGCATCAATGTCGAGCGTGTGGAGAAAGCGCTCGCCCGCGCGTGTAAGTAAAAAGGTATTTCCACGCTGCCGGAGAACATCTTTCTTCAGCAACTCGTTTCGCAGAGCAATTGAAAGCACCCCCGCGAGATGGTCATAGCACGTCCGGGCAAAGCGCAATTCAGGCATGGCGGAAGTCCCGGATTTGTGCGCGAGCGCGCCGAGGGCTTCGATGGCTACCGCGACATCTGTATTCTTCAGCCGGAAAAGCCGCTGCCGTCCCCTGCGTTCAGAAATGATAAGACCGCCCGCCAGAAGTTTCGCAAGATGCGAGCTCGCCGTCTGCGGAGACACTGCGGCCGCCAGGGCTAGCTCGGAAGCGGAGTGGCTGTTACCGTCCAGCAGGACAGTAAGCATTTGAATGCGTCCAGCCTCGCCGATTAGACCGGCAATACGCGTGATGGAAACAACATCCATACTTCAATTTACATTGAAACATAGATGCGCTCTTAGCGCTAGTCTTAATGTATGAAGGACTTAGCAATCGCGCTGGAGAACCGGACCGGGGCACTCGCCGAAATGGGCGACGCCCTGGGCCGCGCCGGAGTGAGCGTCGAGGGTGGAGGCGCGTTCGTCGTCAACGGTCAAGGTATTGGCCACTTTCTTTTTAAGGATGGGACAGCCGCTCGCGCGGCACTCGAAACGGCAGGCATCTGTGTTTTGGAAGAGCGCGATGTGCTTATCCAGCGACTGAACCAATCGGAACCAGGTCAGCTTGGGAAGATCACACGTCGCATGGCCGAGGCGGGCGTCAATATCGAAATACTCTACAGCGACCACGATCACCAGCTCATCCTCGTTGTCGACGACATCGTGAAGGGACGAGCGGTTTCAGAAGCGTGGACGCGAGAGCACGCGACATCAGATCGTCGGTAATATCATCTACATAGAGCCCCCGCGAGAGGAGTAAGCAGTGAAACACCATACCTATCAGGTTCGCGTGGATTGGACCGGGAATGATGGCGAAGGCACGAAGACCTACAAGGGATACCGGCGCGATCACATCATCGCCTCGGAGGGAAAGCCCCAGATTCCGGGTTCCAGCGATCCGAGCTTTCGTGGAGATGCCACCCGCTACAATCCGGAAGAGCTCTTGGTGGCCAGCCTTTCCACCTGCCACATGCTGTGGTACCTGCATCTGTGCGCCGTGAACCAGGTGACCGTCCTTGAGTATCAGGACGCGGCCTCTGGGGTGATGGAGGAAGGCGAAGACGGTTCCGGATCGTTCGTCCGTGCGCTGCTGAAACCGGTGGTGAAGATTGCCGCTGGTGATGATCGAGCCAAGGCGTTTGCCCTCCACGAAGAAGCTCATCACTATTGCTTCATTGCCAAGTCTGTGAATTTCCCTGTGGATGTTGTCCCGGAGATCGCCGCTCTGGAAAGCAGCGGCACGCTTGTTTCCTGATGATCTTCGTAATGGCGCAGGCAACCCTTGTTCTCCTGGAACATTCGAAGTGAAGAGCTTGCCTGTGAGCCACTCGACCGTCCAATAACGCGCGCGCGGTGTCTAAGTCTTAGGCCGGGCAGCTGTTCCTTTTTCTGGTCTTCGGCCACAATTAGGCAGGAGCGTTCGCTTGAACGACGGCAAGGATTCCCGGAATCTTCTTGTGCGACTCGGCCCTAAAGAGACAGCGCGTGGGTCAAGATCGCTCCGAGCCCTCACCTGGGTTGTCTTGCTTTCAGCGTGGAGCCTAAGTGTCGGGCTGGCGAGTGCACAGGATGCGCTGGGGGAAGATACCAACAGCCTCCACGGCGTCGTCGTAAACAGTATCACGCGCGAGCCAATCTCCCGTGCACTGGTGGCCTCCCCGGACAATCGATTCGCCACCATGACAGATAGTCAGGGGCATTTTGAATTCGCCTTTCCAAAGACCGAGGCCGGAACTGACGGAACCAGAGGTGACGGGTCCAGTCGTCCATCGCAGTTAGTGGCGCGCAAGCCCGGCTACCTCACCGATCCAGATCAGGATTTGCAACTGGACCCGGGCGCGAAGGAAATCTCCATTTCACTGGCGCCGGAGGCCGTGATCGTAGGCAGTGTGAAGCTTCCCACTGCCGAGGCCGCCGACAGAATCCAGGTTGAGTACTATCGACGCGAGGTTCAAGAAGGCCGAGCACGCTGGGTGTTGAGCGGAACCACGACCACTCGATCCAATGGGGAGTTTCGCTTTGCGGAACTCGCTGCCGGAACTTACAAATTGCTGACCCGTGAGCTGCTAGATCGTGACCAGCCGGCCCTTCCGTCACAGGGCGAGCAACTTTACGGATATCCGCCAGTCTATTTTCCCAACGCAACCGATTTTGCCGATGCTGAAAGCATTCAGTTGGTAGCAGGCCAGACTTTCCAGGCTGATCTTGATGTCGTCAGGCAGCCGTACTACCCGGTGAAAGTAGCCGTGGCGAATCCTCCGCTTGGCGGCGGGGTGAACGTCAGCGTCTCCCCTCGGGGCAGTCACGGTCCCGGCTACGCTCTCGGCTACAACCAGCAGACTCACATGATCGAAGGCCTGTTGCCACAAGGCGTGTATACGCTGGAAGTGTCTGGCTACGGTCCTCCGATGACAACGGGAACCTTGAACCTCGCGGTTCACGGCGCTCCGCTTGGTGCAACCATGACGATGGTGCCGTTGCAATCCATCAGCGTCAACGTCAAAGAAGAGTTTTCTACCGCGGAAAACCCAGACAACTTGGCGTTTTATAAGTCCTACGGCAGGCTGCGCGGGTCGCGGCAGTATCTCAACTTATTGTTGGAGCCAGCCGACGATTTTGGACAAGCCGGAGCTGTGGGTTTGCGTCCCCCCTCCGGCCCCAATGATGCGGCTCTCGTGTTTGAAGGCGTTGCACCGGGCCGCTACTGGTTGCACATAGATTCAGGGCGCGGCTATGTGGCCTCCGTCACTGCCGGAGGAGTTGATCTGCTGCTGGAGCCACTCGTGGTAGCGGGCGACGCGTCCAGTCCCGCCATCGAAATCACCATGCGCGATGACAGTGCGCAGATTGAAGGCACGGTCGAAGGCGCGAATGCTTCGTTGAGCGCCGCTAACATTCTTGCTGCTTCTTTGGTAGGGGTGAGTACTCCGGAAGCCTACAGGGAGTTCGCCCATGTCTATTTCGTTCCGTTGCCGGACAGTCCAGGAAGGTTCACGGAAGTGGTCATGTCACCAGACGGAACTTTTTCTTCGCCGGAACTTCCGCCGGGTGCGTATCGTGTGCTCGCATTCAAGCGCCAGCAGACGGATCTCGAGTACCGGAATCCTGACGCGATGCGAATCTATGACGCGAAAGGCCCGGTCGTCCATTTAACCGCAGGGCAAAAAGAACATTTGACGTTGCAACTGATTTCAAAAGGCGAATGACGATGCCCGACTCTCTAAAAATTCGTTCGCTAGCCCTCCTCGCGGCAGGTTTCCTGCTAGGCTTCTCGCCCGCTTTCCTCGCGGCGCAGTCTGCCCAGCCGGAGCGAGCTTCGGAGCGAACAGCGCAGCCAATCTCGCAAGCGCCGGGTGGTTTCCGGATTGCTGGAACTGTCGTCGATGCGATATCCGCCCACCCGCTCGCGCGCGCCCAGGTTTCTGTCACCAACACCAAGAACCCGAACGACCGCCAAGTGATGGTGACCGCTGACGATGGCCGGTTTCGGTTTCAGGTCAACGCGGGAAAATACTCGTTGCAAGGCGCGAAACGGGGCTTCATCACCTTCGCCTATGACCAGCACGAGAATTTTTGGACAGCGATTGTCACCGGCGCAGGTCTCGACACCGAAGGCCTGACTCTCCGCCTCCCTCCCGCGGCCTCCATATCAGGGAGAGTCCTCGACGATGTTGGCGATCCGGTCCGTAACGCCGCGATTGCGGTTTTTCGCGAGGATCATCGCACGGGCGTGAGTCGTATCGAACAGTTCACCAATGCGACGACGGACGATCTAGGCACTTACGAGGTGACGCCGCTCGATGCTGGCACCTATTTCGTGGCGGTAACCGCCCAACCGTGGTATGCCGTGCATCCGGTGTCTTCGCAGCCAGTCGCGGGACCCGCTTCCGCAGCGGACCGAACTCTCGATGTGGCGTTTCCCATAAGCTACTACAAGGACGCAACGGAGTCGGACGATGCCACACCGATCCCCATTCGGCGTGGCGATCATGCCGAAGTCGACTTCCACCTGGGTGCGGTTCCTGCGTTGCATCTGATCGTTCACTCTCCGGAAAGCGTGATGCGGAAGTTTTGGCCGCAATTTCAGAAACCAACGTTTGATGGAATGACGCCGGCCCAGCCCAGTTCGGTGGAGCTAGTTTCTCCGGGCGTGTATGAGATTACAGGACTCGCCGCGGGCAAGTATGTACTGCACGCCGGTGGTTCCACAGATGGAATATTGAAAACACCGAGCGAGGTTTATCTCAATAGCGACGGGCAGGAGATAGATCCTTCGGGAGGCGCGGCGACTTCGTCGGTGAAGGCGTCCGTTCGGGTGCGTGGGGCCACAAAACTCCTGCCACAACTCGCGCTTCTGCTGCGCAACGAAAAAGGGAGAGTTGCGGCCAGGGCGCCGGTGGACGACAAGGGAGAAGCCAGTTTCACGAATATCGCACCGGGCAAATACGACGTATTAGCAGGCTCCTTCGGGAAAGCGTATTCCGTGTTCAAAATTTCGTTAGGGAGCAGCGTCATTCCCGGGCATGTATTGAACGTCCCCGCCGGCGCGTCACTGACCGTTTCATTATCACTAGTCGGAGCCGAAGTCACGGTAGAGGGTTTCGCAAAACGTTCGGGAAAGGCTACCCCGGGCGCGATGGTGGTTCTGGTTCCCAGTGATCCCGAATCCAATCTGGAGCTCTTTCGCCGCGACCAGAGTGATCTGGACGGAAGCTTCTCCCTCGCCGGAGTTGTTCCCGGCAATTACACGATCCTCGCCATAGAAAATGGCTGGGATCTCGATTGGGCCAAGCCCGCCGTCATTGAACACTACCGCCAACATGGACAAAAACTCGTTGTCGGCAGCGAGACAAAAGGCTCTATGCACTTGCCCGGCCCCGTGGAAGTGCAGCCGAAGTTGTGAAGTCTGCTGGCCAACTAAGGCACAGATTTCCCGCCCCGCTAGCTTTGCGCGCGCCAGCCATTTAGAATTTTCGGTTCCCTCAAATTCTCTGGGCTAGGAGCCACCTTGATACCTCGTTACACGCGTGCGGAGATGGGCCGCATTTGGAGTGAAGAAAATCGTTTTCGGACTTGGCTAGCCGTGGAGGTTGCCGCGACTGAAACTTTGGCCGAGGCTGGCTGGGTTCCCAAAGCCGCCGCCCGCACTATCCGCGAACGCGCCGACTTCAAACTCGAGCGCATCCAGGAAATCGAGGCCGAGGTTCGCCACGATGTCATCGCCTTCACTACGGCTGTGTCCGAATTTGTTGGGCCGGATTCGCGCTGGTTTCACTACGGACTGACCTCGAACGATGTTGTCGATACGGCCCAGGCGTTGCTCGTCAAGCAGGCTTCGCAAATAATCGACGCCGGCATCGTGCGCCTGGCGGAAGCTCTGGAACGCCGCGCATGGCAGTTCAAAGACACGCCGCAAATTGGCCGCACTCACGGGGTGCACGCCGAGCCGATTACGTTTGGCCTCAAGCTCGCCAACTGGTTCTCGGAGATGCAGAGGAATCTCGCGCGTTTCCGCCACGCCGCCGAAGATATGCGGGTCGGCAAACTCTCGGGAGCCGTGGGCACGCTGGCGCATCTCACACCGGAACTTGAAGAGAAAATCTGCGCGAGACTCGGCCTCGAGCCAGCCGCCATTTCTTCGCAGGTGATTCAGCGTGACCGCCACGCTTTCTATCTGGCGACGCTTGCTGTCGTCGCCTCCACCCTCGACAAAATTGCCACCGAGATTCGCCACCTGCAGCGCACCGAGGTCCGCGAAGCCGAGGAGTTTTTTTCCGAAAAGCAGAAGGGCTCGTCGGCCATGCCGCACAAACGGAATCCCATTACCTGCGAACAAATCAGTGGCCTTGCTCGCATCCTCCGCGCCAACGCGCAAGCTGGTTTCGAAAACGTAGCTCTCTGGCACGAGCGCGACATTTCACATTCGTCTGTGGAACGGGTAATTTTTCCCGACTCCACGATTTTGATGGATTACCTTCTGGCAAAAACAACACAACTTATCGAGACCATGTTTGTGTATCCAGAGCGCATGCGCGAAAATCTCGAGAGCACGGGCGGCCTCGTCTACAGCGGCCAGTTACTGCTTGATCTGGTGGAGAGCGGCGTTTCCCGCGAGGACGCCTACCGCATGGTACAGAGCCACGCCATGCGTGCCTGGAAGGAAGGACTGAACTTCCGGCAGGAGATTCTTCGAGACAAGAACATCACCAGCCGCGTTTCGAAAACGCAACTCGAACGGGCCTTCGACCTCACCCGCCAATTAAAGAATGTCGATAAGATTTTTGCGCGTGTGTTCGGAAAAAAACTCAACAAAAAGAAACCCAAACGAAAATAGCGCCTGGCAGGTTGTGTGGCGCGGGTGCCTCGCCCGCGGCCTTGGAACTGGCACCTTCCGCCCACTTCCAAGCCCGCGGGAACCAATTGAATCGACACTGTCCTAACTTACTTTTCCCGATACACGTTGGCCAGGCGGAACGGCTTTTGGCCGTAGTGCTCGATCTCCAGCTCATTCTTCTTGTTGAACCGGACCTTGCAGAGCGGCGCGAAGGAACCCGTCCCTTTACCGTCTTTGTCAACGTTAAGCACGACAATGGCGAACTTATAGTCGCGGGAACGCGTGCCTCGATAGAGTTCAGGGAACGAAATCGGGCGATTCGTCGCCAGCACGATGTGCTGTCCGCCGTCCTTGAGAAGGCGGATGCGGACAACGCGCATCCCGGTACCGACCGAGCCAGTCGGAGCCACACGGCCCTTGTCCTTCATGTCTTCCAATGCGCTCACCAGCCCATCCTGGCCTTTGTGCTTCAGAGTTGCCAGCAGTTCGTCAATTTCCCCGTCGCTGCTTAAGCCCTCGACATACACCGTAAGTCCGAAGGTTTTGCCCGCAGCCGGGCCGGACTGGCCAATCGCGACCGCCGCGTACTGCGCCGGCAACTCGGGCTGGGTTTTGGGTGCTTCGGGGGCCTGCGCGGCGCAGGGAATGCGTGAGGCTACCGCCAGCAGCCCGACGCATAGATACATCCAGAAAGAAGCTCTTTTCATTTTGTTCTCCTTAACTCCAACTCATGCAGACTTACCAAGGGAAGTCGGCGTCTCCCTGGGGGTTTCGGAAACGGTACCACAAGTCGTCTTCTTACGGGTCGAGGGCTGTTGTGGCAAAGAACTGTCAGATGCGAAAATGCCATAGTATGGAAGAGCGATTTGTGGGGAACGAAGGTCTGGGGAGGCTGGATTCATGAAGGTCGCTGCGAGATGCGTAATGGCACTGGTGCTGCTGGGCGGTTTGGCTTGGGGCGAGCAGCTCTCGGTGCTGAATTTCGTGGTGCTGAAGGACTTCAACGGCAAACCGATCCGCAATGCCAGTGTGATCATGCATCCGGTGAAAGGCAATGGAAAACAGGCCAATACGGGACTGGAGTTGAAGACGAATGCCGAAGGGAAAACGTCCTTTGACGGGGTGCCCTACGGGAAGCTGCGTGTGCAAATAATTGCTATTGGGTACCAGACGTTTGGCGACGATTACTCCGTTGATAAAGCGGAAATGGAAATTGTTGTGAAAATGAAACGACCCGGCGAGCAGTATTCAATCTATAAAAATAACCCAGCCGAAAAGAAGGCGGACGGCACGAGCGACGGGAAAAAGCCAGAAGAGGCGAAGCCGGAAGACAAGAAGCCGGAAGACAAGAAGAATCAGTAGTACCGATATTCGCGGAGAATATCGCCGGGTGCCCCATCTTTGCGTTTTTCGCAAAGGTGGGCGGCGATGCCGCTGATGTGATATTAGTCGTTCCGCCGCATGAACACTCCGACTCTACCCTTCGTAAAATGCCAGGGACTGTGTCCCCGGCCCGAGCCGGCAGCGGGCCCTCAGGAATCGCTGCCACGTTCGAGAACCGGCTTGATATCGATGACGGGAGTGCCGTCGATT
>Ga0210384_10002591_pt1 | contig 21890 bp, 15 predicted proteins | sample IncBWH2MmetaG_FD_160574 | JGI IMG/M metagenome (GOLD analysis project Ga0210384, IMG submission 160574) | Forest soil microbial communities from Barre Woods Harvard Forest LTER site, Petersham, Massachusetts, United States - Inc-BW-H-2-M | ecosystem: Environmental > Terrestrial > Soil >...
TCTGTCTTCTCGTTCCAGTTGATGCGCATTGCGGAAAAATGATGCGGCCGCAGCAGCATGCCGGGGTGACGTTCCAGCACTTCCAATGCGTCAGGCGGATTGTTCTTGCTCGCGATGGCCAGCAGGATGCCACGCCGGGTCAGGTCGAGCAGCGCGCGTTGGAACTCGCGATAAGCGGCGCCGGGGTGCTCTTCGCCCAGCCGGATGCCCGTCGGCCCATCTTCCCCGACCACGCCGCCCCACAATGTGTTATCCAGGTCGACAACTACTACCTTGGCCACCCGCCCGCTCAGTGGCTGGAGATAGCGTAGCCATTCGCAGGCGAGCCGCGGGAGCTGCGCGGCCGCACACGGCAGCCGCACCGAGAGCCATTTAGGCTCGTCGTACCAGTTCTCTTGGCCGTAACGCGCCACCAGGTTCGCGTATTCGAGCACATATACGCCTCGATTGTCCTGCGCGATCGCACGAATCTGGCGATTCAGTTCTTCGATGGTCTGGTATTGTCCGGAGCCGCTCTGGGCGTCATAAACCCCGAGCGCCGGTCGCTCGGGCGGAGCCAGAGTGGTGAGAATCAGGTGCGCGTCACTGTGACGGCGAAACGCCCGAACCCAATCGTTGAACTGCTGGCCCACGCGCGCCACCACCGCCGCGCCGCCATTGTCGGCCATTTCTGCGTATTCCGACCACAGTTCAGGCGCCAGCGATCGCGTATCCACCGCTAGCAAGACCGCCTGCGGCTGAAAGCGGTAGAGGGCGCTGGTACCATCGAGAATTTCCTGAGCATAGGCGTTAAATTCACCCACGTGGACCGTGAGGTCCAGCCCATGGGCAAATCCAGCCGCCCGCAGCATGGGAACCAGCGGCTCCACCGTGAAGGAACGCAAAATGGCAACCCGATAAGGTAGCAACGGAATATGCGCGCGCAGCTTTTCGTAACGCGCAACGCTGAATGCGGCGGAGGCGTTCGACAAACCTTCCGCCGACAGCAGTTCGCTCAAGCCGGAGCGCGCCTCGCCGACCGCTCCCTGCTCTATCCACCGGTCAATCCGCGCCCGCCGATCGCTCATCGAATGGAGGAAATCTGCCCTATTCCGTACGCCCCTAAATCTATTTTCCCCGCCGTTGAGCCCCAGAGCGAATCCTTAATAGCAGTTCCGGCTCCAATAAGCCGGCTCTCTCTTTTCAAATGGAAATCCAGTCTTACCTCATCTACGAATTGAGGATTTACATCCAGGCCCTTATTGTGGGAAAAAGGTGGGTTATATTTCGTGTCCGCGTATGCCAGTGGTTGTGGATATCCATAAGATCCGCCACCATCCTGATTCCAGATGATAGTGGCCCGGTCCGGCTGCGGACGCCCGTTGTTATCCACCGATAAGATGTCGTTGTACATGATCTGATTGGTTCTGTTCGGGAGGTAGATAGCCGTCGCATCGCCCTTGAACTTGTAGCAGATGTTGTTGGCAAAGACGACCCCGTCATAGGCGGCCACCCCTTGATTATGCGACTGGAAGTAGCAACTGCCCGGACTGTAGAAAACGTTGTTGTAGATCAGGCTGCCGGTTACCGCAGTGTTGGCGAACAGAGCGCTTACCTCGAGCGCCACGCCCTTCGAGTTCACCACGACATTTCGCCTGAGCGTGTTGGGGCCCTGAGAAACCTCGAAGGCGGGTTTATAGGCGGTGATCAACTGCCCTACGTCCTTGACGAAATTCCCCTCCACTAAATTGTCCTGAGCGCCCGTGTAGACGGCTTCCCAAGCCATCCCCCATCCGCCGTCCATGATGTTGTTGAGCCACCGGTTGTTGCTACAACCTCCCAAGCACAGGCTTACGTCGTGGCCGCCGCGCGTCAGGTGGTTGCTCCAGATCACATTGTTGGAAGACGCCGCGCTCGGCAAGACCAAAACAAAACCACCATTGCCGCCGGGGTTCTGCGTGGCGTCGGGACTCCCGTAATCGTGCAGATAAGACCGGTAAATAAGAGTGTGATCTCCGTTAATCTGAACACCACTCTGCAAAAATGATGGAATGACTGCTGGAGAAATATTTACATTGAGCAAGGCGTCGTGGTTGCCGTAGATCACAGCATCAAAGCTTCCTCCGGGATCGGCCGTCGAGGAAAGAGAAGTAATGCCGTCCACGACAACGTAGTTTCCCCTTAAAATAATGGGACCCTCGTTAGTTGACCGGGAGGAGGTCATGACCGCGATATCACTTGGGTTGACCATCACTATGGCCTTATTGCCGGCCGTGCAGGATTGCCCCATGGTGATGTCGTCGTTGGCATAGCTGCCTGCCATCACAATCAATTCCTGCCCGCAGCGGATCGTACTCGAGCCGTGGGCTAACGTGAGCCAGGCGTGCGCGCTATCCGGGCCGGTGCCATCATTTGAGTCTTTCCCTTTCGGGGATACGTAGCGAACGGCATAGTTAGCGGTGGTGGCCGTTGCGACCACCGAATAGGATCCAAATGTATTGCCCGAGTAGCTCCGCACGCGAAAGTTGTAGCTGGTATTTGGTTTTAATCCCCACGCGATGAACTGCGCCGGCGAACCATCCTGAGGGTCGATGTAGGTTGGCTCGGTCACCCAGTAGGGGATGCCATTGGTTGGAGGATTGTAGACGTGGGCCCCAGACGGATCGCTGATATTGCAGGAGCCGCCATTTCGCTGCACGCTCGCATTGCACGTGTACCCACCCGCTCTCGGTATAGGCTGCAGCTCCGTGTAGGACGAATAGCGGCTGTCAGCATCGGACTGAATTTCGACTAAATAGCCGTCGACTGAATTCGATACGGCGGGCCATGTAAGGTTGATCTGATTGGGCCCTTTAACAGCCGCCGTAAGGGAGAGCGCTCCCTCCGGCCGGGGCTGCGCAGGGAGAAGACTACCGGAACAAGAGAGCACCGCTACCAGGCCCCAGAACGCAAAGATCGTCTTCTTCCCCGTTCCTGCGTGCATGCCCATGTTTGCCTCGTGCATAATCGCAAAATATCGTACGCTCGAAACGACCAAGCGAGGAGGTGCATCTTCAGTCCCCGGGTCCTGCGGCTGTTTCTCCATTATCCAACCGATGTCGTTGATGTCAAGGCCGTAAGCCTTCCCTGTCGCCGGGTCGACTTGCCTCCATCCAAACACCCTATCGGCAGGTCCTGGAGACGAATTTGGCAGTGCCTGCTTTTTCGGTTGGGTTACAACTGCGTGCATGCGCCGAGAATTTCGTTTGTCGTCCTGTACCATAACGGTATGAGAAAATTAAGCGCAACGGGGGGGACTGGGTAAGACCTGATCGATCGGAATTCCGCCCACCATGCTGATCATCCCCACTTACAACGAACGGGAGAATATCGCCGCCCTGGTAGCCCGAATCCGCAAAGCCGCCGGACCGGAACCGATTTTCTTCGTCGATGACAATTCCCCCGACGGCACTGCGGACGAGATCCGGCGCCTTCAGCAACAGGATTCCAACATCCACGTCCTGGTTCGTCCCGGCAAAGCTGGCTACGGGTCCGCCTGCCGTGACGCCATGAAGAAAATCCTCGATGAGAATCTCGCCCCTTACCTGATCCAGTCGGATGCCGACTTATCCCATCCCCCCGAGCTGCTGCCCCGCATGATTGAAATGCTCAAGACCTGCCCGGTGGTTATCGGTTCACGTTACGTTGCCGGCGGCGGTAGCCAAAATTGGAGCTTTCGAAGGAAATGCCTGAGTTTTGGCGCAAATCTCTATGCCCGCTTGTTCACCGGCGTGCCGGTCCACGACATGACCGCCGGTTTCGTTGGTTACCAGGCCAACACACTTCGGCAAATCAATCTCGATGAAATTGGCTCCGAGGGATACGCCTTTCTCATGGAAATGAAGTTCAAGTTGCACCGGCACGGCGCCCGCTTTGCCGAGTTTCCTATTATTTTTGTCGAGCGAGAATCCGGAAAGTCCAAGTTCAGCCGGAAAATCATGTTCGAAGGCGTCAAGTTTCCGCTCCGGGCTATCCTGAAGAGAATCGGAGGGTCCGATTGATTCTATGAGTCAGTGCAAAGCGTTCATCACAGGCATTACCGGGCAGGACGGGTCATATCTGGCGGAGTTGTTGGTTTCGAAAGGCTACGAAGTCCATGGATTGGTCCGCAGAGTGGCGCTGGAAGATCCCGCGCACCGGTTAGGCCGGATTGCGCACGTCCGAGACCGGCTTGTCCTGCACGCCGGTTCGCTCGAGAGCTTTCCCAGCCTGTACCAAATCGTGCGGCGTGTCCAGCCGGATGAGTGCTACCACCTGGCGTCCCAGAGTTTCGTCAGCTACTCGTTTGACGATGAGTTCTCCACGCTCAACACCAACATCAACGGCACGCACTACCTGCTTGCGGCGGTGAAAGAGGCTGCCCCCGCCTGCCGCTTCTATTTCGCTGGATCGAGCGAGATGTTCGGCAAGGCCGAGGAGGTTCCGCAAACTGAGCTAACCCGGTTCCACCCCCGCTCGGCATACGGAATCAGCAAGGTGGCCGGTTTCGATCTGACCCGCAATTACCGCGAGGCGTATGGTTTATATGCGTCGAGCGGGATCTTGTTCAACCACGAATCAGCCCGCCGTGGCTATGAGTTTGTGACTCGTAAGATCACATCGGGCGTGGCCGCAATTGTCGCTGGAAAAGCCACGCAAGTTCGGCTCGGGAACCTCGACGCGCGGCGCGATTGGGGCCACGCCCCCGATTACGTCGAAGCCATGTGGATGATGCTCCAGCAGGAAGTGCCGGATGATTACGTGGTGGCCACCGGTGAAACTCATTCCGTCCGCGAGTTTTGCCGGATGGCTTTCTCGTTGGCTGGTCTCGACTACAGGGATTATGTGGTCACCGACGAATTGCTGCACCGCCCCGCGGAGGTAGACCTCTTGATCGGCAATCCCGCGAAAGCCAGCGCCACGCTTGGCTGGACCACGCATACCAGTTTCGAAATGCTAGTGCGGCTGATGGTCGAAGCGGATTGCCACGCCGCGGGAGTTAGCATCGCCGGCAAGACCATCGGCGCCTGAAGGGCTGGCTTATCGGCACCCGCGCCGGAATCTCCGCGACTCAGCGTCAAAGCTTCCGTACATACACTTGGTAGCCGGCATTCTCCTGGACCAGTTGGTAGCGGTCGGCCAACATGGCCGTGATGGACCGGTAGGCTTCCGGCTCAGTCATCTGAAGGTTGGGAATCCATTCCTGATAGCGGTTCTGATCCAGAACAATGAACCTGGCTTCTTTACCCGTTCTGTACCCCAGGCGGAAGTCGTCCACCACCTGGCCTTCGAAGCCGAGTTCGAACGCCAGCTCCGCGCTCCCGAAAATCCTATCGTTCGGGCCCGCGTGTTCCCTCAGATACTGCGTGGTGGCGAGGAAACTTCCGCGATACCGATCCTGCCGGATACGCGACCCCAGCACCGTAAATTGCACCAGGACCAAAAAAGCTACCAGGCCGATCAGGCCCCACCGCGGCACCGTCCGGGCATCCCAATTCCAGCACAGCCAGACCGCCAAAATGGCCGCCAGAGGATTCACAAAATGGAGAAGATAGAAGGGATGGATCTCCTTGTCCACGATGGCCATCGTGAACATCGACACCAGCCATAACAGCAACAAGGGGCGGAACCGTTCGTCGTTCCGGATCTTGCGGTTGAAAAGCACTCCAGCAAGGCCGGCCGCGTACACCGCCAGGATGACGATTTTGAGGTGGCCGAGGCCCAGCGTATCCGGCGCCAGGCCGAACATGTAAAGATACCTGTCGTCAATCTGCTGCTTCAGCCAATGCAGTAGGGGGCCCGAGATCACCCGGTTGCCTGCGTCGGTAGAGAACTGGGACCAGAACAACGCCGGCTCTTTAGCGATATAGGCGCCCCAGGCAAGCGCCCCCGCCAGATAGGGAACCGCCGCCACCGCCACGTGCGCGATGCGAATGCGCCGCCGGTCGTAGTATAACGTCAGGGCAATCAGACCGGCGAAGGCGCCAAGCGCCATGGGGTGGGCCAGGCCTGCGGCCGCAACGCCTGCGTGGCCGGCCAGAATCGCCCAAAAAAGATTTTTCTCGCGCAGCCAGAGAAAGGCCGCGATTCCACCCAATCCCAAAGCTTCGCACATCATGTCCATTCGGCCCACCCCGGCTCCCCACAGGAATGTGAAGTCGGTGGCCAATAAGGCTGCGGTCAATAGTCCGATGCGAGTGTCACCGGTGATTTTTTTGACCACCAGAAACCAGGCGGCGAGCGCCACCAGCCCCCAAAAAACGGAATACAGGCGGACCGTCATCAGTCCGAAATGGAAGAACTGAAACCATAAGGCCTGCGAAAGCGGATAAAGCGGCATGATCCAGTAAGTGTAGCGATCGACCCGCGTCAGGTCGCGGATGAACCAGCCGGAGGTGGGGTCCAGCACCGGCGTCCCCATATACCCGTGAGTGATCAGATTGTACGCCGGTCCGGCAAACCACGCTTCGTCGCACCAGGGCATCAGAGTGCGGGAACACGCCACCGCCAATATCAGGTAGACGACAACGATTGCGATAGCAAGATAGGTGGAACCCTTGCGCATGACCATTCGACCAGGTTTTGACTCATTTCCCCTTTTGGGCGCCGGCCCATGAATGGCGGGAAGGTGTTGCAGACCTACCGCCCTCCATATCCCGTGGAGATGAGCGTCACGCGCACCCCGCGTCGAACGCCGAAATTGGAATCGGTCACGATCAGCGACCCATCGTTCGAGAGGGCGGCCCGCGGCATCGCCCAGTAGCTCTCGTCGCCATCCTCGGTGAAGCGCACGCTGCGAGTCTGGGCAAGCCTGCGCACCTCCAGGCCGTTCCCTCGCATCGTAATGATCTCGGTGGCATGTGGAAACCGCAGCGGTTGCTCGGCCGAGGAACGAAAGGGCGATATCGTCGAAACTACGCAGAACGGCGCGTTCTTGGCGCAACCGATGTGCTCATCGGTGCCGCCCTTCGTATTCGGAAAGGGACACTTCCACAGGCTCATTACGGTCCGTTTGCCGCCACCCAGCTCTACCGGCTGCAGGATCGCGGATCCTTTATTCAACTGGTAGGTGGCCAGGGACACCTCACAGGGGCTCTCGGTCTGATGATTGAACACCAGGTACTGAATCCCGTCGGAATCCTCGAAGGTGTCGGAGTGCGACGGCGACATGCACCTTTCGCCTGCATCGCAGACTCCATCGTGATTCCCGTTACTCTCCGGATCTTCCGGCCCGCGAAACTCCAGATCCAGTCCGCCCGTCGCCATGTTGACCGAATAGAAGCCCGGATTCACCGACTTCGACACCAGCACGACATAACGCTTTCCGCTCATTTTATCCACGCCCTTGCTGTCGATCGTGTAATCGATGGCGCCGTAGGGCAGGCCGGGAGCGTTTCCGTAATCCGCGCAATAGGTCTTCACCGTGTTCAAATCCAGCGTGCAGATCTGCTTCTCGTTTTCCGCGAAAAATGAGATCCAATTGTCCTTCGAGCTGCCGGTGGTCCCGCCCCGCTTGATGGATGTGAATATGTGGCTACCTCGTCGATAGTCAACCACCGTTGAATCGCGCCCGGTGCGGAGGTCGTGTTTCACAAAGGCCGGGCCGCTGGGATAGTAGTATACGGAATCTTCGAAGCTGTCCCAGAAAAAATCCTCATTTGCGCTTACACGGCTGAACGCCACCTTGCCGGTAGCGGCGAGAACCACATCAAACGCGCCGTTCGACCGGTAAGTCATCACATACGTGTTGTTGGCGCTCAGCGGATTGTTGGCCGAGTAGGTGTGATAGACCCCGGGGCCCGTGATCACTCTCACGCTGGCGCCAAAGTTCGCATCCACATACGAGCCGCCCACCGCCGGCGGCGTGAAGTTTCCCGGCGGCGCCTCATCCGGGACCGTGCACAACGCGGCATCCGGATATCCATCCGGGTGGCTGCACCCCGCCGGACCGGACAGATAGCTGAATACGGGGCCGGCCATTCGCGGAACCACCACCCAAGTGACTTGTACCGTGGTAGCAGCCACATTCCTTGCACTGAACGTGACCTTGCCCGAGTAAGTTCCGGCGCGCTGACCTTCCGCCCGCCAGCCGACCAGCCCTACACGAATTGTGGCTGGCGTGCTGCCCCGGGTCGCGCTCAAAGAAATCCAAGGCGCGTCCTCGCTGACGGAGGCCATCCAGTTGAGCGCTCCGCCGTCACTCGCGCGGATCGAAAGGTTCTGCGAACCAGCCACCGGCCCGCCCTGCGCCATCCGGATCGTGGCCAGGTTAGGCGAAACCGTCACCGTCTGGGCGCATAGGATCGAGCATCCGAAGAGGAAAAAAAGGGGAACTCCGCTACGAAGCTGTATCTTCGCAGGAGGCCGCATTCCGGTCAGACGCCGCTTGCGTGGGATTTCCATTTTGACTTGCCGGTCCCCCAGCCAGTATACTCCCGATCGCCTCCGTCGGGGCGTTTTTTCACCTTTCCATCCTGAGCCGGTCCGATCCGACGGGCCACGACCGACGGGCCACGAAAGGGCCCGCTCGATCTCGCCTGATAGAATGGCCTTTCCCAGGGATTTATGAAGACGGCCATCATCATTGGAGCGGGACCAGCGGGACTGACCGCGGCCTATGAGCTTTTGACGCGAACCGATATCCGGCCCATCGTGCTCGAGAGGAGCAGCTTCATGGGCGGCATCTCACGGACCGTAAACTATAAAGGGAATCGTATCGACATCGGCGGCCATCGCTTTTTCTCCAAGTCTGACCGCGTCATGGAATGGTGGCTGAATATCCTCCCGCTACAGCCGGGCGTAGAGGACAGCATCGAGATCAGCTATCGAAACCAGAAAAAGAGTGTATCTCAGCAGACGCCTGCGCCGGCCGCGGGATCTGACGCGGTCATGCTCATCCGCAACCGGCTTTCGCGCATTTATTTCATGAAAAAGTTCTTTGCTTATCCGATCTCCTTGAGTGCGGATACGCTCAAAAAACTGGGTTTTGTCAAAACTATTCGAATCGGTTTCAGCTATCTGCGCTCCGTTTTATTTCCAATCCGAGACGAAAGCAGCCTCGAAGACTTCTTCATCAATCGCTTCGGCCGTGAGTTGTACCTGACTTTTTTTAGATCGTACACCGAAAAAGTTTGGGGCGTGCCCTGTAAGCAAATCAGCGCGGAATGGGGCGCGCAGCGCATCAAGGGCCTCTCGATTAGCAAGGCGCTGCTGCATATGCTTCGCAGTCTCAACCCCAAGCGCGGGGCCGGCATCTCGCAGAAATCGGTTGAGACTTCGCTCATCGACAGGTTCATGTATCCAAAGTTCGGCCCGGGGCAGATGTGGGAAGAGGTCGCCGGAAGAGTAACCGCGAGAGGCGGCCAGATTCTGACGAACTGGCTCGTGACCGGCATCGAGCAGTTGGACTCCCGGCGCGTCATCGCCGTTTGCGCGACACATAGCGGCACGGGAGAAACCCGGCGGTTTGACGGCGACTATTTCTTCTCGACCATGCCCGTTCAGGAATTGATTGAAGCCTTGCGGCCGCCGCCGCCCGACGAAGTCCTGGAAATAGGCCGTGGACTGGTCTATCGCGACTTCATCACGGTTGGCGTGCTTTGCAAGAAGCTGAAAATCCGCGACCGGGCCGGAGGCGCCGTCAAGGACAACTGGATCTATATTCAGGAGCCCGGAGTGAGCGTGGGCCGGCTGCAGATCTTCAATAATTGGAGCCCATCCATGGTGGCCGATCCCGCAAACACCTGGATCGGCCTTGAATATTTTTGCAATGAAGGAGACGCCTTGTGGTGTAAGACTGATGCGGAGCTGGTCGATCTCGCTAAGCACGAGCTTCAGACCATGGATGTTCTTGACAAGCAGGATGTGCTCGACGCGACCGTCATTCGCATGCCCAAGACCTATCCGGCTTACTTTGGAAGCTATAACCGTTTCTCCGAGATCATCGACTGGGCCAGCCGCTTCGAGAACCTGTTCCTCATTGGCCGGAACGGGATGCACAAATACAACAACCAGGATCACTCCATGCTGACCGCCATGGTCACGGTCGACAATATCATCGCCGGCGCGAGCGGATCGGCGAATGTGTGGGATTTGAACACCGAACAGGAGTACCATGAGCAGCGGATATAGCTCGAGCGCGCGCACCACCTGCTCGAAGTTCCGGACTGATGCCACTCGAATCCTTTCATGACCCGACGCTCCGCGGGACCCTGGTCAGCTTCCTGCTGGCCACTTTCCGTTTGCCGCCCGAGGCTCCTTTCGTCCAGCCCGCACTGCTTCGCTGGAAGTACGACGAGCCCCGCCCGGACTGTTCCGGTCCCCGCAGTTTCATTTGGAAAGAGGGCGATGGCATCGCCGCGCATGCCTGCATGTGGCCGGTCACATATAAGCTAATATCCGGAGATGTTACAGGAAGCTATCTGCTGGATTGGGCCGCGTCTCGCAAGTCCGCCGGCGCCGGCGTCAAATTGCTTCGTTCCCTGGCCCGCCAGTACGACACACTGTTCGCCGTGGGCGGATCCGCCGACACTCGCCACATTCTTCCCAAGCTAGGCTACCGCCATATCTGTGACCTGCGTCTGTACGCCCGCGTGCTGCGCCCTTGGCGCCAGTTTCAGACCGATCCCTTTCCTCGGCGCTGGAAGGGCCCCTTGCGGCTCGCGCGCAACGTGCTTTGGAGTTTATCCCCCATGCCTGAAGCTCCGCGCGATTGGTCCGAGCGGAGAATCGACGCTTTTGAATCATCGGCACTGCCCCTCTTCGATGCCCGGGCCGAATCCGCCTTCCCTTGCAGCCGCCGCACGCCGGAGTTGATGAATTACTATTTGCGCTGTCCCTCGGCTGTCTTCACCGCGGCCCTGCTCCTGCGGGCCAATGTTCCGTCTGGATGGTACGTGCGAGCCGCATCGGGGGGCAGGTCCGGATTGCCGATATATGGGTCAATTCCGGCTCTGCGGCCGACTGGTCTGCCGCCTATACACTCGCTTTGCGTGCCGCCTCCGGCGACGTGGAGGCCTGTGAACTGGTGGCCTCCGCCTCCATTCCACCCGCCGTCGAAGGCGTGGCGAGCGCCGGTTTTCGATACCATCACGCCGAGCCCGTCTTCGTTCTGGACCCCCGAAAAATGTTTGCCGATGCTCAGTCGCTGAACGTAACCTTCCTTGAAAGTGACCTGGCCTACGGATTCGATCCCGCCTACCCCTATCTCACATAGTTTTAGACCGTTCCAGGACGCTCTCACCTTGAGCTAGTACTACTGTGTGATAAACGGAGCGAGCGGCAGAAAGGGCAAGACGGAAGCTGGTGGATGAGATAGCGCGCGAGTGGATGCGGAGCGTCGCGATGGAGGCCCGATTACGCCGTTCGACTCGGGCGCGTGGAGCCGCGCGGCCGGAAGTGTTCTGGGAGAACGCGGATGCGGGGAAGTCCAACATGACCGACGCGTGCGGAGGGGGAAAAACGGTTCCGCTCTGCCACAAGGGAACCGTAAGCGGCGATGCATAAGGTTCCGTGATGATGAAACCCCAGCCTGCCACGACCTTCGAAGTGCCCCAGGCCGAGTTCTTGTTTGAGCTCTTCATAGTCGCGTTCGATGATCCAGCGGTGCTTGGCGATGCGAACCAGATCGGCAAGTTTCGTTTCGGGCGGCAAAGTGGAAAACCAATACTTGCTTGGTTCCTGGTCGGGGCGGGCCCCCGGCCTGCGCCGGACCCGTGTCCGGCTCTCGATTCTGACCCGCGCACGTCAGTAAGCGGTTACCGCTGCAGATCGTCGTTATGGCTCATGAAGTCGGGATAGGCTCCGGCGCCAAGCTCATGCAGATCCAGACCCTGCCTCTCGCCCTCCCGGGCAACGCGCATCGGGGAAATGCGGTTCAACAGCCGGTGCAATGCGTACGTCATGGGGAGCACGAAGCCGAGCAGCGTAGCGATGCCGGCCATCTGCGCGATCCATTGCCCGGAAGCGTTTTCGCCCGGAACGCCGGTGGCAAAGACTGCGACGGCCAGCAGTCCCCACATGCCTCCCACGGCGTGCACCGAGATCGCGCCCCCGGGGTCATCAACGGTCAGGTGCAACTCCAGCAACTCGACGGAAAAAGTCACCAGGACACCGGCCACCAGGCCCACGATCATGGCGGCGGCCGGAGGAATCACGGCGCAACCGGCGCTCGAAGACACCAAGCCACCCACCCACCCGTTAGCGCACAGCGAGGCGTCAGGCTTGCCGAACCGGGCGCGCGTGATCAGCGCGACCGCCAGAAGCGAACAGACCGCGGCCAGCGTCGCATTGGCGGCGATCAGCACGGCCCGTCCCGCCTCCACGCCGGTAAACAGGATCGCGCCGGCCGAATCCAGCCCAATCCATCCAAGCCAGGCCAGAAAACAGCCGCACAAAATGAACACGCCGTTGTGACCGGGAATGGCCAGCGGCATCCGATCCGGCGTGTACTTACCGCGGCGCGGCCCGAGGATCCAGGTGACCGCCAGCGCCGTCAAACCGCCCACAACCTGGATCGTCGCCGCACCTCCGGAGTCGAGGAAACCCTGGCCGAGGCCATAATTCACCCCCAGTTGCGCCAGCCATCCTCCACCCCAGACCCAGTGGGCGAACAGAGGGAAGGTCCAGCCCGCGAGCAGGGCCGCGGAAGCGCAACTCGCGCCCAATCGCCAGCGGTCCGCGCCGCTGCCCAGCGGAATGATGGCCGCGAGGCCCACGCTCAGCATCCCCAGCAGCGCCGCGAGTGAGTCGGCCGAGCCGTCCATCTTTAGCCCGCGCCAGAAAAACGGATCGGCCGCGATCCAGCTCCAGAGTTTGCCGCTGACCGTGAAGGCGTAGCCCGGACGGCCGGAATATCCCTGCCACGAAAACCCGATCAGGAAATAGACCACCGCCGCCACTGCGATCACACACAGCGAGCTCATCATCATGTGCGCTGCATTGCGCGACCGGCCGAGCCCGGTATTGATCATGGCCAGTCCCGCGGCGGTGAAGGGCACAAGAAGTATGAAGAGAAAACAGAGACCAGCCGCGACGTCCGGCAGCGCACGAGAGGGGATCGGAGTCACCTCCTGCTCCCATGCGGAAGCAGATGGGAGCGGAAGACCAAGATCAACCCTAAAAGCTGCACGCCGAGGCCAGCCACCGCGAAACTTCCCTGGGGCGCGGATCGCAGAAGCGCGACCGCGGCCAGCACGATTATCCATCCGGCCAGCAGCAGCAAGAAACCTGGCAGTCTCATGAAAATTTCGTTCATTATAGCAGCGTGCGGCAGGTGTCCCGCGCGATACCATGGAAGTCAAATGCAACTAGGAATGATCGGTCTGGGGCGGATGGGCGCGAATATGGTTCGGAGGCTGGAACGGGGCGGGCATGCGTGCGTCGTGTTCGACCGCCACCCGGAGAACGTGAAGAACCTTGCGGCGGAGGGCGCCGCGGGCGCGGAATCGCTCGAGGATTTCGTCAACAAGCTCGCTGCGCCTCGGGCCATCTGGCTGATGGTGCCGGCGGCGGGGGTGGATGGAACCATCGCCGCTCTCATGCCTCAGCTTTCGCAGGGTGACATTTTGATCGACGGCGGCAACTCGTATTACATCGACGACATCCGCCGGGCAAAGGAACTGAGCGCCCGGAGCGTTCACTATGTGGATGTCGGGACCAGCGGCGGCGTCTGGGGCCTCGAACGCGGCTACTGCCAGATGATCGGCGGCGAGCGGCAGGTGGTGGCGCATTTGGATCCGATTTTCAAGACGCTCGCGCCGGGCCGCGGCGATGTGGAACGTACCGCGGGGCGGGATAAGCAGCCCGGGACCGCCGAAGAAGGCTATCTTCACTGCGGGCCATCCGGCGCGGGCCACTTCGTGAAGATGGTGCATAACGGCATCGAGTACGGCCTGATGGCGGCCTATGCGGAAGGTTTGAACATTCTGCAGCACGCCAATGCCGGCAAGCAGAATCGTGAGATCGACGCTGAGACCACGCCGCTGCGCGATCCGGATCATTATCAATACGACTTCAACCTGGCCGATGTCACGGAAGTATGGCGGCGGGGCAGCGTGGTGGCGTCCTGGCTGCTCGATCTGACCGCGGCGGCGCTGCTGAAGAGTCCGGCGCTCGAAAATTTCTCGGGCCGTGTTTCCGATTCAGGAGAAGGGCGCTGGACGATTCAGGCGGCGATCGACGAATCGACGCCGGCGCCGGTGCTGAGCGCCGCGCTGTATCAGCGCTTCAGCTCGCGCGGCGAGGGAGACTTCGCGGCCAAGCTGCTTTCCGCGATGCGATACCAGTTCGGCGGTCACGTCGAACTTAAAGGAGGTCACTAGTTCCACATGCTTACCTCAGAAAAAATTCAGCAGGCCGCGCAGCATCTGTTCGCCGCGCGCAAGAGCGGCACGCCGGGCGAGCGCCTGCCGGAATCGTGCCGTCCCTCCGATGCCGACTCCGCGCTGGCGATCCAGGATCGCGTCCTCGAGCTGCTGGGCGATTCTGTGGGCGGCTGGAAGTGTGCCGTGCCGCTGCCGAAGGCGCCGGTGATTCTTTCGCCGATTCCGAAGTCGGGGATCGTTCGCTCCTCGCCGTGCCGCGTTCCCGGGAGTACGGGACAGATCGAGCCGGAGGTTGCGTTCGTGCTCTCGCGCGATCTGCCCCCTCGCGGCTCGGCATACACTGAAGCTGAACTGCGGGCGGCCATTGGCGAATCGCACTTCGTGCTGGAGTTGCTGCGGACCAGTTATGCGAACAAGGCGGAGGCCAGCTCGGTCGAGATTCTGGCGGACGCCTACAATAATCTGGGGCTGCTGATGGGTCCGGCGATCCCCAATGCGCTCGATCAGCCTCTCGAAACGCTGCACGTGACGATTACAGGAGGAGGCCGCACCATCCATGATCGCGACGGCCGCCATCCGAGTGGTCATCCCCTGAAGGCGCTGTCGTGGCTGGTTCAATTCTTAAACGGCAGGGGTCAGGGGCCCAAGGCGGGCGAGGTCATTACGACTGGTTCTTACGCCGGCATAGTGGATGTGCCGGTGGACGTTCCGCTGAGGGTTCAACTCGGCGACCTGGGCGTGATCGAGGTCGAATTGATTACCGGACACCCGTAACTTCGTTAGACGCCGGTTGGTAAAGCTTACGTATTACGACGCCAAAAACAAGTGAAGTCGTTCCTGTCGCGGGATTCATCGGAATGGCAACGAGCGTGCATCTGCAGGTGCGGCCAGTCGGTCTCAAGTTGGCCCAAAGGAGCACAAAATGTCAGAGCACGAATTCGATTCTACGCACGAAGTAATACATGAAACCCCCACCAGTCATAAGCTCGCTTTCGGACTTTTGGCTGCCGGCCTGATTATCGCGCTGGCCGGAGACGGCTATCTGTGGAGCAAGTCTGATGGACTGATGAAAGAAATCTCGAGCACGCAGAGCGGGACGCAGGCCCAGATCTCCAAACTCAATGATGCGACCACCACTTTGCTTCAGCAGGAGCAGGAGCGGCTCGAAGCGCTTGCTCAGGAGATGAAGCAACAGGTGAAGGGCGCGAACGTTAGCGCCAGCGTGGCCATCCGCCGCGCGCGCACGGAGGCGCAGAAGCAGGGAGAGGAACTGAGCCAGAGGCTGGCGGACCAGCAACAACAGGTCTCCGGCGAGCTCGATCAACTGAAGAGCGCCACCACCACGGCAAGTACCAAGATTACCGAGGTCTCAACGGATGTAGACACGGTGAAACAGAATGTTGCTTCGACGCGATCGGATCTCGATAAAACTGGCGCTGACCTGAAACGCGTGATGGGCGACATGGGCGTGATGAGCGGTTTGATCGCCACCAATTCCAAGGACCTGGATGCGCTGCGCGCGTTGGGCGAGCGCAACTACTTCGAATTCGATCTGACGAAAGCCCAAGGTATGAAGAAAATTGGCGACGTCATGTTGACGCTCAAGAAGTCCGATCCGAAACGAAATCGGTTCACGGTGGATGTGATGGCTGACGACAAGCACGTCGAGAAGAAGGACAAAACCATGAACGAGCCGGTTCAGCTTTACGTCAGCGGCAACATGCAGCCTTACGAAATCGTCGTGAATCAAGTGAAGAAGGACGAGGTCGTGGGCTACCTGGCGACGCCCAAGGTGAAAGTCGCCCGCCGTTAGTTAGCGATTTTTTCTCTCACACTGATTGCGCGCACTCGAAAGGGTGCGCGCGTTTTTTTTATAAGCGGAGCACATGCCACAGGCTGGCGAAATCGTCGGTCCACGTGATATCAGATCGCCGTGCCCCGCTCAAGCCGACCAAGGTTTCATGAATTCGGTATTTCTCCAGCGTCTCGGCTTTTTGGGCCAGCACAACCCACCGCGAATTACTCTCGCCCGTGTTGCTGTCGAACAGCCCGATCACCATCCGCGCTTTCCAACCTAAATGTTGAGCGAGGCCGCGAGCCACCGGCTCGAGATCGAGCGAACGATTCGAGATATGCAGCGCCAGAATCCCGTCCGGCGCGAGCCGCTGGCGGTAGAGGTCGCCGCACTCGGCCGTGAGCAGGTGGATCGGGATGGCGTCGCTTGAAAATGCATCCACCGCGATGAGATCGAAGTCGTGCGATCGTCCGCCGGCCAACTCGCGTTCGAGCTGCACACGCGCGTCTCCCAGCACGACTTCGGTTTGCGCCTTCGAGTCTTTGAGAAAGAAAAACCATTTCCGGGCGATGGCTTCGACGGCGGGATTGATTTCGTAGAAGCGGAAAGTGTCGCCAGGCCGGCCCCAAGCCGCCAATGTTCCCGCGCCGAGACCAACAATCGCGACGCGCCTCGGCTCGGAGAGCGCTTCCAAGGCCACCGCGACACCGCTACTTGGGCCGTAATATGAGGTCGGCCGGTCGCGCTTGGCGTCGTCCAGATATTCAAAGCCGTGCTGGATGCGGCCGTGCGTGAGTTGCCGCAGGCGGCCGTTCCGGTCCGTGCGCTCGGAAACGCGCAGGATGCCGTAAAAATTGCGCCGGTTCTCAAGGCCGGGTTGGACGCTGGTTACGCCCGCGACAATCGAGGTAACGCCGCCGAACAGAAGCGCCATCAGCGGCAGGCGGACCGCGAAATTGCGGCTGGTCCATTGCGCCAGAGCTCCGCTGCGCAGCCAGCCGAGAAAACCGAGCAGACAGGCCGCGGCCAGGGCCATCGGGTATTCGCTGAACTCGGTGAAGATGCGCGGTGCGATGAGGGCGGTGAAAACTCCACCGATCGCGCCACCGGCGGAAATCGTCAGATAAAATGCCGTGAGATGACGAGGCGAGGGTTTGGACAGCGCCAGCTCGCCGTGACACACCATGCAGGTGACAAACAGAGCCGCCAGATCCACGCCAAGCTGAGTCCAGAGTGAAACGACGACGGTGGCTCCGACGACCGCGCAGGTGATCGGCGCGAGCACGCCCGCGGCGGCCGCGAACAGGCCGCGGCGATACCAGCGGTCACTTTCAAAGGTCAGGATGAACGTCAGCAGGTAAATCGAAAGCGGCGCAATCCATAGAAAGGGGCTGACCGCGACCTCTTGCGAGATCTGGTTGGTGGTGGCCAGCAGGAGAACCGAACTGCAAGCCGAGAGCGCGAGCCACAACACGATATCTCGAAGCGGAAGTCCAGAATCGGATTCAGTTTCGATCGGTTCTGTCGCGGGTTGCAGGGCCGCGACGCGCCACGCTGTCCATCCACAGAGAACGACAAAGACCGCATACAACGCGGACCAGAGGAACGTCTGCGTGCGCAGACGAAGGAATGGCTCGAGCACGAAAGGATAACTTAACAGCGCCAGTAATGAGCCGAAATTCGAGAGCGCATACAGCCACCATGGGGATTCACCCTCGCGCGTCAGGTGAAACCAACGCTGAAGCAAAGGCGTGGTTGAAGACAACAGCAGATAGGGAACACCCACGGTGGCGGCGAGCAAAAGCAGGATGCGGCCGGAAGGATCGTCGCTCGAGGCTGGTTTCCAAAGGCCGGCGTTCGGTGCAATGGGCAGAAAGAGAAGCGACGCCGACAGTAGCGCGACGTGAATTCCCGATTGCAGCTTTCGATTGCGCGCCGATCCCAGCCAGTGCGCGTACGCGTATCCCGCGAGCAGCATTACTTGGAAGAAGAGCATGCAATTAGTCCAGACCGCGGGGCCGCCTCCAAACCACGGCAGGACGTAGCGGCCGATCATCGGCTGCACCTGGAACAGAAGAAACGCGCTCAAAAAAATAGTGACAGGGAGGAGAATGGCCGGCAAGTCACGACTCTAACATACGTCCCCGAGCACAGCCTGGATTTGCTCGAGCGCCCAATCTGTCTGCGCCTCGGTGATCGCGTACGGCGGCATGAAATAGACGATGTTTCCCAGAGGACGGAGCAGCAAATCGCGCGCCAGGAAAGCAGCCGCGAGGCGCGGGCCGATTTGATCCAGGTACCCGCCTTCACCTTTCAGCTCGACGATCTCGACGCCGCCGATCACGCGCACATCTCCTACGTTCGGCAAAGCCCGCAGCGGTTCCAGACCCGCGCGGAGCTGTTTTTCGAGCGCCATGACACGCTCCATCACCGCGGTGTCGCGGAATAGTTCCAGGCTCGCGATCGCCACCGCGCACGCCAGCGGATTGGCGGTATAGGAGTGTCCGTGGAAAAAGGTCTTGCCGGGATCGGTGCTCAAAAACGCTTCGTAGATGTCTTCTGTCGCGGCGGTAACGCCCAACGGCAAATAGCCGGCGGTCAGCGCCTTCGATAAACAAAGAATATCGGGACTAATCGAGGCGTGTTCGCAAGCGAACATGCGTCCGGTGCGGCCGAACCCGGTCAGGACCTCATCGGCGATCATCAGCACACCGTGACGGTCGCACAGCCGCCGGACACCCGCAAGAAACTCGGCCGGCCAGACGATCATCCCGCCCGCGCCTTGAAGCATGGGCTCGACTAACACCGCCGCAATCGAATCGCGGTACTCGTTAAGGCGCTGTTCGAGATCGCCCAGGCAATCGATCTGGCAGGACGCGCGATCGAGTCCCAGCGGGCACCGATAGCAGTAGGGAGCGTGCGCGCGGACCGCGGAGAACAGCAGCGGCGTAAAGGCGCGCGTGAAGACCGAGTCCTCGCTGACGGACATCGCGCCCACGGTGTCGCCGTGATAGGCGTGATGAAGGGTGACGAACTTGGCGCGTTGCGGCTGGCCGCGATTGCGCCAGTACTGTAGGGCCATTTTCAAGGCCACCTCGACCGCTGTCGATCCGTCATCGGAATAAAAAATGCGCGTGAGTCCAGCGGGAATCACCCGGAGCAGCGCCTCGGCAAGCTCGACGGCCGGCCGGTGGGTGCAACCCGCGAAGACGACATGTTCAAGCTCGCGCGCCTGCGCGGCCAACGCCTCATTAAGTTTTGGATGCGAATGGCCGTGGATGTTCACCCACCACGACGAAATTCCGTCGAGGATCTTGCGCCCGTCCTCGGTGTACAAGTAAACGCCCTCGCCGCGCACCACGGCCAGCGGCGCCGGCGCGGTTTGCATCTGGGTATAGGGATGCCAGAGGCAGGCACGGTCGCGGTCCGCGAGGCTCATGCGAGTAACTGTAACAAGCACCCGGCAGGATCGAGATGCGCCGCGCTCCATTCGGCCAGAGTTTCGCGCGTAAGTGGATCGAGGCGCGGCATCTCTCCAATCACGCGGGTTTCCCCATAGCGCTCAATGGCGGCACGATTTTCAGTATTTTTATCGCCGATCATGAGGACGCCGGCGATTCTGAGCGACCGCGTGCGTAAAGCTTCCAGCGTGAGCAGCGTGTGGCTGATGGTGCCGAGCGAAGTCCGCGAGACCACCAGGACGGGCAATCCGAGCAGGGCGATCCAGTCCGCCATGGTTTCCGAATCGTTGAGTGGAACCAGCGCGCCGCCCGCGCCTTCGACAATCCATCGAATGTCTTCGGCCGAGGGCAGCAATGCGAGAAGCGCCCGGAGATCGATGGTCTCCCCCGCGCAACGGGCCGCCAGGTGCGGCGAGAGGGGGCGCGGAAGGCGCACACCCTCGTCGAAAATCTCGTGATCTGCGCAAGCGCCTATACGCCGCACTTCCTCGGTGTCGTCGTCCTGCTCGATGCCGGTTTGAATCGGTTTCCAGTACCGGAGCGGGGCAACGCCGCGATAACGGTGAAGCACCGCCGCAGCGGCGACCGTCTTGCCGACACCGGTATCGGTGCCGGTGATGAACAGGCCCCGGATCATAGTTTCAGCGCCGCGAGAGCGTCCATGAACTCATCCAGCACGCGTTCGGCGAGTCCTTCATTCACCGCGACGCGCAAACGCGCCGTTCCCGGAGGCACGCTGGGCGGCCGGATAGCGCGCACATCGAAGCCGGCCCGTTGGAGCTCCCGCGCCACATCCATAGCGCGCTGGTTCTCGCCGATCACAATGGAGACGATCTGCGAAGCACCCGCGTAGCCCAACCGCACGCGCAGGTATCGCGCGCGGGAAAGCAATCGCTCGCGCCGCTCGGGTTCAGAAGCGATCACGGCCAGGCTCGCTTCCAGAGCCGCGGCCACAGCCGGCGGCGGGGCGGTTGAGAAAATAAACGGGCGCGCTCGTTGAACCAGGCACTCGATCGCGACGGCCGCGCCCGCGACAAACGCTCCGCTTACCCCCAGCGCCTTGCCCGCTGTATTGATCGAGACAAACACGTCGTCTGTAACCCCGCGCGCCTCGATCAAACCGCTGCCGCGCTCGCCGTAAAGCCCGACGGCGTGAGCCTCGTCCACGATGAGGGCGGCGTCTTGGGTCCGGCACAGCGCCGCGTACTCGGCGAGCGGCGCTTCGTCGCCATCCATGCTGAACAACGACTCGACGACTACGAATTTCTGCGCCAGGCTTTTTTCTTCGTACAACAGCCCCGCCAGCGCATCCACATCGTTATGCGGAAACACAACACGCCGGGCGCGCGACAGGCGAATGCCGTCGATGAGGCTCGCGTGATTGCGTTCATCGGAAAAGATCACGTCGCCGTCCTCCGGAAACGTGGTTAGCACCGCCAGATTCGCCAGATAGCCGCTCGAAAAATAGAGACTTCGCTCGACGCCTTTGAAGTGTGCGAAGCTGCGCTCCACTTGGACGAAACACGCGCGTTCGCCACGGAGCAGGCGCGACCCCGTGCTCCCGCAGCCTTCCCTCAGCACCGCATCCGCCATGGCCTGCTTCAGGCGCGGATGATGGGCCAGCCCCAGGTAGTCGTTCGAGCAGAGGTCGATTCCAGAAGGCGGGCAGAGCGAGCGTGCTAGACCGCCGGCTTCGATCCCCGCCAGGCGCTCGCGGAGGCGATCGGCGAGCGGGTTGCTAGCCGCGCGCATTCGCGTGATCCGCCGCGTGCTCTAGGGCCGCGTCCGCGCGAGCGAGGCGCAGGCCCAGTTTATCGAACAACTGCCGGTCGGCCTCCGCTTCCGGATTCGGCGTGGTCAGGAGCTTTTCGCCCATGAAAATCGAGTTCGCCCCGGCGAGGAAACACAGCGCCTGAGCCTCTTCAGAAAGCGACAGCCGCCCCGCGCTCAGCCGCACCATCGAAGCCGGCATCAGAATACGCGCAGCGGCAATCATGCGCACCAACTCCAGTGGGTCCACGGGTGGTTGATCGCCCAGCGGGGTACCCTTCACGCGCACCAGAAGATTCACGGGAACGCTCTCCGGGTGCGGATCGAGCGTCGACAGTTCCCGCAGCAGGCGATAGCGCTCCGCGCGGCTTTCGCCCATGCCGATGATGCCTCCGCAACACACCGTGACCCCGGAGCGGCGCACGCGCGCGAGCGTATCGAGCCGTTCCTGATACGTGCGGGTGCCGATTATCTGGCCGTAGAACTCGGACGAGGTATCGAGGTTGTGATTATAGGCGGTGAGTCCGGCGTCGGCCAGCGCGT
>Ga0210384_10002592_pt1 | contig 21887 bp, 19 predicted proteins | sample IncBWH2MmetaG_FD_160574 | JGI IMG/M metagenome (GOLD analysis project Ga0210384, IMG submission 160574) | Forest soil microbial communities from Barre Woods Harvard Forest LTER site, Petersham, Massachusetts, United States - Inc-BW-H-2-M | ecosystem: Environmental > Terrestrial > Soil >...
TGAAGTACAAGTACATCATCAAAAACACGGCAGCGAAGGCAGGAAAGACGGTGACGTTCATGCCCAAGCCGATTTTTTCGGACAACGGCTCGGGCATGCACACGCACCAATCGCTGTGGAAGGGCGGGAAGCCACTGTTCGCCGGTGACGGCTACGCGGGACTCTCGCAGATGGCGCTGTGGTACGCGGGAGGATTGCTCAAGCATGCCCGCGCACTATCCGCCATCATCGCCCCCGGCACGAACTCGTACAAGCGCCTCGTGCCCGGCTACGAAGCCCCGGTTAACCTGGCTTACTCGCGCCGCAACCGTTCGGCCGCGGTCCGCATCCCGGTTTATTCAGAAAGCCCGAAAGCCAAGCGCCTCGAGTTCCGGCCTCCGGACCCGTCGTGCAATCCGTATCTGGCCTTCGCGGCCATGCTGATGGCGGGGCTCGACGGCGTCAAGCACAAGATCGATCCCGGCAAGCCGCTCGACAAGGATATCTTCGAACTCGATGCCGAAGAAGCCGCCAAGATTCCGTCGATGCCCGGTTCGCTCGAAGAAGCGCTTGGCGAACTCAGCAAAGACCACAAGTTCCTCCTCGAAGGAGACGTTTTCACCGCGGAATTCGTCGAACTCTGGATCAATTACAAGAAAAAAACCGAAGCGGATCCCGTTCGGATGCGCCCGCACCCCTACGAGTTCCACCTCTATTACGACATCTAGAATTTTGCCGCGACCTCCTCGTCACGGTGTTTGTATTTTCCTAGACTCACGAAAACGCCTCCGACCACATCGTCGGAGGCGTTTTTATTTGGCACTGAACCCAGACTGTTTTGGATTAGCGTCGTTTCATTTTGAATTTGATCCAAATTTTGATTACCCTCAGTGTGTCCTAAGGCCTCCGGGTGTGCTATTCTCTCTCGTTCGCATCATTGCAGTGACAATCCACAGAGGAACATAGACATGAAGCCATCGTATAACGGCAGGGTCATCCCGTCCGAGGGGCAGGCAATCCAGTATGTTGGAGGCAAGTTTGTCATTCCCGACAGGCCAATCATTCCTTTCATCGAGGGGGACGGGACCGGGCGGGACATCTGGAAAGCGTCGCAGCGCGTATTTGACGCTGCCGTCGAACGCGTCTACGGCGGGAAGCGGAAGATCGCCTGGTTTGAAGTGTTCGCGGGGGAGAAAGCATTCAACGAATTTAAGCAATGGCTGCCGGATGAAACGGTCGAGGCCGTGCGCGACTTCCGGATATCGATCAAAGGGCCGCTGACGACTCCCGTGGGCGGCGGGATTCGCTCGCTCAACGTCGCGCTGCGACAGATCCTCGATCTTTACGCCTGCGTGCGCCCAGTGCGCTATTTCCAAGGAGTCGCCTCTCCTGTGAAACATCCCGAACGGATGGATGTAATCGTTTTCCGTGAAAATACCGAAGATGTATACATCGGGATCGAGTGGCGGTCGGGGACGCCGGAAGTGAAGAAACTGCTGGAATTCCTGAACAAGGACATGCTCGGCGGCGGGCCAAAACAGATTCGGGCCGATTCCGCCGTGAGCATCAAGCCGATCTCTCCCTTTGGCACAAAGCGGCTGATGCGCCGCGCCGTTCAATACGCGCTCGATAATAAAAAGCGCGTGGTGACCATCATGCACAAAGGAAACATCCAGAAGTTCACAGAAGGCGCGTTCCGCGACTGGGGCTACGAACTGGCGGTTGAAGAATTCCGCGCCCAGACCGTCACCGAACGAGAGACCTGGATCCTCGACAATCGCGACCGCAATCCCAGCATCACCATCGAGCAAAATGCGGCGCTCGTCGAGCCGGGGCTCGAACACGGCACCGAAGCTTTCCGCAAATCCGTGTGCGACGAAGTGAAATCGGCGCTCGACAAAATTTACGCCTCGCACGGCCAGGGCAAATGGAAACAGAAACTTCTAATCAACGACCGCATCGCCGATTCCATTTTTCAGCAGGTGATCACGCGCGCCGACGAATATCAAGTCATCGCCGCGCCCAATTTGAACGGCGATTATATTTCCGACGCCTGCGCCGCGCAGGTCGGCGGGCTCGGCATGGCGCCCGGCGCGAACATCGGCGACGGCTACGGCTGCTTCGAGGCCACGCATGGCACCGCGCCCAAATACGCGGACAAGGACGTCATCAACCCAAGCTCGGTGATGCTCTCCGGCGTCATGATGTTTGAATTCATGGGCTGGAACGAAGTCGGCAAATTGATCGAAACAGGGATCGAGCGCACCATTGGACAGAAGCGGGTCACTTACGACCTCGAGCGCATGATGGAAGGCGCGACGAAGCTGAGCACTTCGCAATTCGCGGGCGCCATCATTGAGAATATGCAGTCACTGGCAGTCGCAAAGTAAGAAACGCCATCGCGGCGGTGGCAGGCGCTTCCGCCACATTTCACTTTCATTCTGACTATTACAGGAGAACGCACTCATGCGGAAGAAAGTCACGGTTGTTGGCGGCGGGTTTGTGGGATCGACGACGGCGCAGCGCATTGTGGATCTGGAGCTGGCGGACGTCGTGCTGACCGATATTCTCGATGGGCCGCCGTCGGGCAAGGCGCTCGACATGGTGGAATCCACATCCATCACGGGATCGGATGCGCGTGTCACGGGAGTTTGCACGGCGACGGGAGATTACAAGGAGACGGCCAACAGCGACGTGGTCGTCGTCACCGCGGGCTTTCCGCGAAAGCCGGGGATGAGCCGCGATGACCTTTTGAAGGCCAACTTCGACGTCATCAAAGCGGTTGTCGAACAAGTCGTGAAATATTCGCCAAACGCAATCCTCATCATGGTGACGAACCCGCTCGATGCCATGGTGCAGGCGGCGTTCAGGGTCAGCGGTTTCTCGAAGAACCGAGTGATGGGCATGGCGGGCGTTCTCGACTCGGCGCGCATGAGCGCATTCGTGGCCATGGAGCTCGGTGTCTCTGTCGAGAACGTAAATTCATTCGTCCTGGGAGGACACGGCGATGACATGGTGCCGCTCGCTCGCTACTCGACGGTCGCGGGCATTCCCCTGCCCGACTTGCTTCCGCCCGACCGCATCGCCGCCATCGTGGACCGCACGAGGAAGGGCGGCGCTGAAATCGTCAATCTTCTGAAAACCGGTTCGGCGTATTACGCGCCGTCCGCAGCCGTTGTCGAAATGGTTGAGGCCATCTTGAAGGACAAAAAGAAAATTCTTCCCTGCGCGGCTTATCTCGAAGGCGAATATGGCATTCAAGGACTCTACGTGGGCGTTCCCGTGAAGCTCGGAGCGAGGGGCGTCGAACAAATTATCGAGATCAAACTCACGGCGGAAGAAAAATCCGCTCTTGACAAGTCCGCGGCTTCGGTGCGCGAGCTGGTGACGATCCTCGGAGTGGCTTAGCTCTTCGTAGGACGGGCTTCAGCCTGTCGGGTTTGAGTAATTGCGAGGACTAAACCCGACAGGCTGAAGCCCGTCCCACTTAAACCCTACCCGTAAAACTTCAGCAACGGCCAAGCCTGTTGCAGGGTAATTCTCGGCTTCCGGCAAATATAGACGGGCAGATTATTTTCCTCGGGAATCGCATAGTCATAGTTAATAGTTGCAGCGAGTTCGATTTGGTCGAACAGCGGTTTCAAACTTTCGAGCGGCATTCCCACTGCGATGACCACTTCCCCGGTGTATTGCTGAGGTCCCCATAAGTAATAGTTGTTGTGGCCGCTGATGGCATGCGGCAAACCCAGCGACGGGCCAAAATAATCGATCGCTCCGGCCTGCCCGTAATTCTTGGTGAAGATCGCAACTCGCGATTGTTCTTCCGGAGAGAGCGCGTGAAACACGCCGGCAACCACTTCCGCTTGTTGCGGCCAGCCCATCATGTCGGCATACATCTGGGGCAACTTCCCGCTCGGCTCTCTTTCCACCTGCACGCGGTCCACATCCCAGAACTTGGCGTATTCCGCGGCCGTATCCAGCGGAAGAATCGGCAGGGCCAGAGGCGCAGCGATGATTCCTCCAACAACGAGTGGAGCAAGGACTGCAGCCTTGACCCAATTTCCGGCGTGGTTTCCGATCCACGCTTCGATCGCAACGGCGCCGGAGGCAAAGAGCATTGGATAAATGGGCGCCAGATAATATATCCGCCCGCGGAAGATCAAGAACTCGGCTAGGAGAAAAAAATACGTCCATCCAAGAAAGCGGAACGGCTGGCCCAGCCGGCTGTGCAGGAAAAACCACAATCCGGCGATGCAAATCGGCGCGCCCAGTGGATGCACGAGAAACGCTTGCTGCGCTATGAATTGCAACCAGGTCACGTGCGCGTTCTTCATGCGATCGACGTTCCGCAGAATCTCAATCGTAGGCCAGTCGTTGGCGATCTCCCAAAGGAAATTCGGAAGAAAAATCAAGAAAGAAATGAATGCGCCGAGCCAGATCCACGGCGTTCGCAGCATGGACCGCTGGCGCGACACGGCCAAAGAGAGAACGAATGCCAGTCCAAAAATGAGCATCGAGTGTTTGTTCAGGATTCCGATTCCCGCCACGAGTCCGAACCAGGGCCATAAGAGGGCGTTCCCCGTCCGAATGATCCGAAGCGAAATCGCCACGCACAACATCCAAAACACGGGTTCAAATGCGTTCATGGACAGAAAATTGTCCATCGTCAGATAAATAGGGCAGAGTAGCATCGCGATCCCAGCAAGAATTTGCGCGTAGCGCCGCCCGCCAAGTTCGCGTACGATCCAGCCGGTAATGAGTAGTTTTGCGCCGGAGGACAGCGCGGGGAAAAACCGCAGCGCGCGCAGAGAGTCCCCAAACAGCATCCTGGATAATCGAGCGATCACGGCAATCAGCGGGGCATGGTCCACGTATCCCCAGGCAAGGTGCTGCCCACAGGCCGCGTAGTACAGCTCATCCCGAAAATAGCCGTAGCGCCCGTTCCACAGGAAATGAACGAGACACGCCGTGAAAGCAATGCAGACTGCGACGGCTTCTTCAGATTCGAGCCAATTTCCGCGATCCAGGCTGACCGCGCGCACCGATCCGAGCGCGCCAGTTTCTTCCTGGACAACGGCTCCCCTCTTTTCTAAACGAAGGAAATCCATGATTTGAGCTTGCTCGGGTCAAGTATGGGCCTGATTTTTGCAGACGGACCCAGCCGGCCGCAAAAATCGCCCTTAGAATTGCCGCCGCAATGATTTACTTGGCCGGAGCGGGTGCTGCGGCTGCGGGCACAAGCGTCGCGGAGCGAATGCTATCCAACTTGGGAAAACCCTTTTCCAAATACTCGCGCCCGCGGCTGGTAATCAGGCCCTGGTCCGGCCCGTGGCCGTCAGGAGCGCCCTCTCCATAGCCGTTGTACAGTTTGTCCACCACTTCCATTCCATCCGAAACCACGGCGAACGCCGAAAATCCACTCTTGTCGAGGGCCTCGTTGTTTCCATAATTGATAAAGACCTGCGTCGTTCGTGTGTTCGGCCCCGCCGTCGCAAAAGAGACAAATCCGCGATGATTGCTCTGCACGATTGGATCGTCCTTTATATTTGCGGTTTCCCATACTTTGGAAACCTCGGGGTGCGCGCTGATCCCAAATTGCGCCATGAATCCCGGCAGAACGCGGAAGAAAGCCGCACCATCATAGAAATGATGACTGACCAGATTGTAGAAGCGGTCCGCGCCATTCGGCGCCCATGTCCGCGTCACCTTGATCGTGAATTCTCCCGCGGTCGTCACGAACTTAACCTCGTACTCGGCGGGCGCTTTGGCTTTCAGGGTGGCGGGCTGCAACAAGGCAGGATCAAAGGCCGCCGTTCCGGCAGCGGGTGCTTTCGCCGCAGCAGCCGGTTTCTTTGCCGACGCCGGGCCTGGTGTCTGGGCCATCGTGTAAATGGAGATGATGGAGCAGGCGTAAGCAATGGCAGCAAAATTAAGAGAGTTGCGCATCTTGGGTTCTCCGTAAAAATGAGCGGGGCATATTATGCCGCGATTCCCCAAATCTGACTAGGGATTCTCTGATCGCAACGACTGACCAACTCGCTCCGCATCGTACATCACTCGAAGCGTATTCTCTCCGAGAATTTTCTTGATGTCGGCTTCCCCGTATCCACGCCCGAGCAAGCCCTCGGCGATAGCAGGAAACTTCGACGCGTCTTCCATTCCGGCCGGCATGAATGCCCCGTCGAAATCCGAACCGATCCCGACGTGATCCGCGCCGGCAATACGGACAGCATGGTCGATATGCTCGACAATCTTCTCCCAGCTCACCTGCGGCAGTTTCCCGGCGCGAATGGATTCATCGCTCAGACGCTGCAATTCCATCAAATTCCGCGCTTCGTTCTCCCCGAACTTTTCGCTGACCACTTGTTCCCGGGAGGCGATTTCCGATGCCAGGGCGCGGTTCGCATTCGCGTATTCCTGGCTGAGGAAGCCGGTGTGAAAGGTGATATGAATCACGCCGCCGCGGGCCGCCAGCGCTTTGATCATCGCGTCATCAAGATTTCGCGGAGCATCGCACAGCGCCCGGCAGCAGGAATGCGATGCGATCACCGGCGCGCGCGAAGTTTCCAGGACATCGTAAAAAGTCGGATCGGAGACGTGGGAAACGTCGACAAGCATTCCGAGGTGGTTCATTTCCCGGATCACATGTTTGCCGAAATCGGTCAGCCCGTTGTGGCGGGGGGCGTCGCTTGAGGAGTCCGCCCATTCCGTCGCCGCGTTGTGGGTGAGCGTCATGTAGCGCACGCCGCGCCCGTGAAAGTCGCGCAAAATCGCGAGGTCGTTGTCGATGGCGTGCCCGCCTTCTACTCCCAACAAAACTGCGATCTTGTTTTCCGCTCGCGCCGCGCGGACTTCTTTGGAAGATGTGCAAAGCGCCAAATCGCCACCATAAATTTCGATTTGTCTCAGCGTGGCCTCAAGCAGATCCCGCGCCCGCTGCGTAGCCGCAGCTCCTGTGATTTCGACAGGCACCCACAGGGCAAAGAAGATGGCTCCCACGCCGCCCTCGCGCAGCCTGGGAATATCTACGCAGCCTTCGGCGTCGCGCCTCCCCAAATCAAAACGATCGAAGAACAGGCGCTGCGGCGTATCCGCGTGAGTGTCAAATACGAAGCTTGAAAAATGAATCTCGTGCGCCCGGGAATCATGTTCATCAGCGCGCATGTGCGTATGATTCCACAGTTGCCGGCGTTACTCGCCGCGACGATGCAGCGTGGCGTGGATCAGATCGAGATTCATGCGCCCGATAAACTCGATCGGAATTTTCTTCGGACACACGGCCTCGCACTCGCCATGGTTCGTGCAGCTCCCGAATAGTTCCTCGGACATAGCCGCGACCATGTCCGCCGTTCGCTGGTAGCGCTGCGGCTGCCCTTGCGGAAGCGAGTTGAGATGCGTGATCTTCGCGGCGGTGAACAGCATCGCCGCGGCGTTGGGGCACGCCGCCACGCAGGCGCCGCATCCGATGCAGGCCGCTGCGTCCATGGCCCGGTCGGCGTCCTCCTTGGGAATAAGGATCGCCCTCGCCTCCGGCGCAACGCCCGTGGGCGCGGTGATGAAGCCACCGGCCTGAATGATCCGGTCAAATGCGGACCGATCAACGGCCAGATCGCGGAGCACGGGAAAAGCCTTGGCGCGCCACGGCTCAAGCGTCAGCGAGTCCCCGTCCTTAAAGAATCGCATCGAGAGCTGGCAGACGGTTGTACCCCGGTGCCCACCATGCGCCACACCATTGATTAGGAACCCGCACATGCCGCAAATCCCTTCGCGGCAATCATGTTCAAAAACGACAGGAGCCTCGCCCTTGGCCTGGAGATTCTCGTTCAGCAGGTCCAACATCTCGAGAAAAGACATGTCCGGCGTCACATCCTGAACCTGATAGGTGGCAAAATTTCCGGCGGACTTGGTGTCCTGCTGCCGCCAAATTTTTAGTGTGAGGATCATGGGCTACTTATAGCTCCTCTGCGCAAGGTGAACGTGCTCGAAGGTAAGTGGCTCCGTGTGCAGTTCCCACTGGTCGCCTTCGCCTTTCCATTCCCATGCCGACACGAACGAACATCTCTCGTCGTCGCGCAATGCTTCCCCGTCCGGGGTTTGGCTCTCGACGCGGAAATGTCCGCCGCAGGATTCTTCGCGCTCCAGCGCGTCCAGGCACATCAACTCGGCAAGTTCCAGAAAATCCGCAACCCGCCCGGCCTTTTCAAGCGACTGGTTGAGTTCTTCACCGGTCCCAATGATCCGCAAGTTGTTCCAGAATTCCTCGCGCAACGCGGGAATTTTTTCCAGATTGCTGCGCAAACCCTCCGCGGACCGCGCCATCCCGCAGTTTTCCCACATCAGCTTGCCAAGTTCCTTGTGGAAGGAGTCCACGGTTCGCTTGCCTTGGATGGCGATTAACCTGGCGATGCGCTTGTTCACTTCTTCCTTCACGGCCGCGAACTCGGGATGAGAGGTATCCACTTTTTCTAGCGGATTGGACGCGATGTAATTGGGAATCGTGTAGGGCAAAATAAAATACCCGTCCGCGAGCCCTTGCATCAGCGCGCTCGCGCCGAGGCGGTTGGCGCCGTGATCGGAGAAATTCGCTTCCCCGGCGACAAAAAGCCCGGGGATTGAGGACATCAAGCGATAATCAACCCACAGTCCTCCCATCGTGTAATGGACCGCGGGATAAATTCGCATGGGAACCTTGTAAGCGTTTTCCCCGGTAATCTCTGCGTACATGTCGAAAAGATTTCCATATTTTTCGCGGACCACCGATTCTCCCATGCGGTGAATCGCATCGGAGAAGTCCAGGTACACGCCCTGGCCGCCGGGGCCGACTCCGAGCCCTTCATCGCAAACTTCTTTCGCGGCGCGCGAGGCCACGTCGCGGGGAACCAGGTTCCCGAAGCTCGGGTAGCGCCGCTCGAGATAATAATCGCGTTCGGCCTCGGGAATTTGCTCTGCGGGCCGCGTGTCTCCTTTTTGCTTCGGAACCCACACGCGCCCATCGTTCCGGAGCGATTCCGACATGAGCGTCAGCTTGGACTGATTCTCGTTGCTCACCGGAATGCACGTCGGGTGGATCTGCGTGAAGCAGGGGTTCCCGAAAAACGCCCCGCGGCGATGCGCGCGCCAGATGGCCGTGGTGTTGCAACCCTTGGCGTTGGTGGAAAGATAAAAAACGTTTCCGTAGCCGCCCGTGGCCAGGACCACCACGTCAGCGGCGAAAGATTCGATCGCGCCGGTCAGGAGATCGCGCGCGACGACGCCGCGCGCTTTTCCATTGACGACGACAAGGTCCAGCATCTCGCTGCGCGTGTGCATCTTCACAGTGCCGCCGGTGACTTGCTCCTCGAGCGCCTGGTACGCGCCCAGCAGCAACTGCTGCCCAGTCTGCCCCCGCGCGTAAAACGTGCGGGAAACCTGCACGCCGCCGAACGAGCGCGTATCGAGCAATCCTCCGTATTCGCGGGCGAAGGGAACGCCCTGCGCCACGCACTGATCGATGATGTTGACGCTGATTTGCGCCAGGCGAAATACGTTTGCCTCGCGCGAGCGGAAATCTCCGCCCTTCACCGTGTCATAAAATAAGCGGTGGACGCTGTCGCCGTCGTTCCGGTAGTTTTTCGCGGCGTTGATGCCCCCCTGCGCGGCGATGGAGTGCGCGCGGCGCGGGCTGTCCTGAAAGCAAAAGCAGTGCACGTTGTAGCCCTGCTGGCCGAGCGACGCGGCCGCGGAAGCCCCCGCGAGTCCCGAGCCAACAATGATCACTGTGTGCTTGCGGCGGTTGGCGGGATTAACCAGCTTCATCTCAAAGCGGGCTCTCTCCCATTTTTCTTCGATTGGACCGGATGGAATATTGGATTCGAGCATTTCTCTCCCCTCAGCGCACCCAGCCCGCGAGCACCGAAATCGGCACCGAGATAAAACCAGCGAAGGTGACCACAGCCACAGTCCTGGAAGCGGCTCTCAAACTTTTTGTGTTGTCCAGATTGACCCAGCCCAGCGTCTGCAGCATGCTCCAAATCCCATGATCGAGATGAAGGCACAAGGCGCCCATGGCAATGATGTAGAACAACGCGATCGGCAAATTCGAAAACCCGGCTACTACATTTTGATACACCATCAAATGCTCAAACTGGCCCGGCTGAAATCCCACCACCCCGCCCGTAAAGTGAAACAAATGGAATACGATAAAAATGGCCAGCAGCAGGCCGCCCCACCGCATGGTCATCGCGCCCCAGGTGGTCTCCACATTTTTCCTTGAGTCGTACCCAACCGGCCGCGCCTGCCAGTTCAGTCGCGTCAGTTGCACGGCCGCGGTGATGTGCAGAACCACGCAAACAAACAGCACGCTCCGAACGATCCACAGAAGCTGCCCGTAGCCGAGTTCCGGCCAGCCCACTTCCCGCAGGAACCGTGAATACGCGTTGATTTCCTCCGGGCCGGAAAAGATTTTCAAATTGCCCAACATGTGCGCGATCACAAATAGAATGAGTACGGCTCCGGTCACGGCCATAACCACTTTTTTTCCAATCACGCTGCTCCAGAGTGCCAGCAGGCGATTCGGGGCGGCTTTCGTTGCCGCCGTCGTTTCTGTCATTGCGGTGCTCCTGAAATCATTTCCATGGCCTCAAACCGGAACCCTTCTAGTGCGCCTCGCGCGTACCGGCACACCGCGTTCCTACTCACTTGGAACACCCAGCCGCATTATGGCAATTTCTTAATCTTAGGGTATGGAAATGGCCGTGGGGAAAATGGGCGAAACCGTCGAAAATCCACTTCTGTCGCAGGCATCCGGGCTCCGATGGATCAGAAATTTTAGTATAGGTAATTCCCAGTGGTTTTTCAATGGGGATATGAGCAAGAATAATTGAAATCCCCCGCCTCTACTTGGATATAATGCGTTCCTTTGGAATGATTGGAGAATCATCATGCCCGATCAGCAAGTGGCCGATTTGGGATCGCTCGTCAACTCGATGGAAAGCAGTGGCCTGGCGCCCGATTCCGACGCCCTCGCCAAAGTGGGATTAACACTCGCAAAACTGTTCGGAGTGGAGTTGGATGAAGTTGCGATTCTGAAGTTCGAGGCCAAGTACAAGAGCCTGAAGTTCGTGATTCCGGCGCAACTGTCTCTTGTGGGCTCGATTCCGCTCACGAGCACCACGGCCCTGGCCGCAAAAACAGCTCGCGAGCGCAAGCCGGACCTCCTGAACAATTTCAGTTCCGCGCGCCATGCCAACGTTTTTGAAGCCGTTCCCCTCGGGCGAGATCCGGGCGAGTTGATCCAAAAGATCATGAGCGCCCCGATCCTGGACGGAACACGGGTTCAGGGCGTCGTGCAAATTTCAAGGAAAGCCCGCACACTCGCGCTGGCGGGCGCCGATTTCACGCAAAAAGATTTGCGCACACTGGTGTCGCTTTCGCCCACCCTGGACCGTCTCCTGAAGCTTTGCAAATTCGATTGAGAAAATGCCCTTCCGCGCGCTCTGCTTTGAATCGCGTTCTCCGTCTGATTTGCGATTTCTCTTACGAAAGAGGCCTTAGGCGATGTCCCATTGTCGCACTTTGATTCCAATCCTGCTCTTAGGACCGGAAAGTAATTGACACGGTAGTGTGTTCTTGTTACTTTTCCGCACGCGTTAAAAGTTTGCGCAATTTTCGAGCAATCATTTAGCTGGTAGGAGGCACCGTACTCCGGCACCCCTAATGGCGTTCGTGGCGAAAAAGATCTACCTGACAAAAGGCGTCGGAAAGCATCGCGAGAGGCTCTCAAGTTTCGAGCTGGCATTGCGCAGCGCGGGCATTGCCGCGTGCAATATCGTGCGCGTGTCCTCGATCTTCCCTCCAAATTGCAAGCTCATCTCGCGCGCCGAGGGGCTGAAGCACCTCAAGCCCGGACAGGTCGCCTTCACCGTCATCAGCGAAAACTCCACGCGCGAAGCGCACCGCCTGATCGCCGCGGGCATCGGCCTCGCTCTCCCCGCCGACAAATCGATGTACGGCTACCTCTCCGAGCACCACTCCTTCGGCGAAACCGAAGAAGTAGCTGGGGAATACACGGAAGAGCTCGCCGCCGAAATGCTTGCGACAACGCTCAACGTCGAATTCGATCCCGATTTGTCTTGGGATGAAAAAAAAGAAGTCTACCGCATCTCCAACAAGATCGTCCGCACCATGAATATTACGCAGTCCGCCGTCGGCGACAAGCGCGGCCTGTGGACCACCGTCCTCGCCGCCGCGATCATGATCGCCGAAGACGACTGATCGCTTTTCAGTTGTTCTTCGTTCCCTTCGAGAATTTCGGACTATCGATCGTCCCGCCAATTCGGAACGGAAACGATAATTTGCCGTCCTGCAATTTCGCTCCCTCCAACCGGCCGAACAAGTTGGTCAAAAATCCCTGCTTGGTAGTAATTGCCGCCACCCCCTGATAATTCAGCTCGTCGGTGCCCGAGACGCTCACACTCCCTGACCCGTCCACATCGACTCCATAGCCGTCAATGTCGATTGCCTTGCTCGAAATCCGCAGATTGGCAAACTCCAGGTCGGCGGAAATCGACTTAAACGATGAGGGATTATCTTTGGCGGGCCCAAGGTCATTGAAATGCGCCAACTTCATCAAATTTGAATTAAGCATCAGGCTCGGCACTTGGCCGTCCGTCACCTTGAGGTGCCCCGTTCCATGAATTCCCGCCAGCGGACTCACCGTGTGCTCTATATCTCCCGCGAGCTTCAGGTCTCCTTCCAGTTTCCCGGAAATTCTCCCCCGGGTTTCTTGGAAAGAAGCGAGCAGGTGGCTCATATTGATTCCGGTCACTCGACCGTCTGCCTTAAAGCTGGCGGTTTTTTTCGCCAGGTTCACAGAAAAGTCCCCGGTCGTCTTCCCGGTATACGCCTGCGCGCTCAACTCCGTGAAAAAAATCTCCTTCGACTCCAGCCGGAATTTACAATTCACATTTGTCGTTTCCACCGCGCCAAAGCGCAGCCGCGCTGCCTTCCATACACCTTGCCCATTCAGCGAGGGAGAAGCAGGATTGACGATCGCAGCCAGGTTCACATTATCCAGTTCACTCACGATGTCGTGCGCCTCAAAAAATACAGGGCCCGCCGCATCGGAAGGCAACAAATTGGACACGATCAAACTCCCCCCATGAATCACCACTTTATCGATAATGTCCAGAGGGAATGTGTTCTTCGAATTCTGTGTTTCAGGGTTCTCGAAGTTCCAGGGGCCATCGGGATCCGACACCAGGTTAATCTCCGGATCCTCCAGCACAACCGATTTGATAACTACCTTTCGGCGCAGCAGCGGCCAAAAGTCCAACACAGCATCGGTCCGCGCCACCTTCACGATGTAACTGGGAGGAAATAGCGGAGGGCTTTTCACGCCAAAACCATCCATGTGAACCGCTAGCCGGGGGAAAAAAGTCATCGTCAATCGCTCGATTTCCACTTTTTTTCCGGTATTCTGCTCGAAATAGGAAATCACCTCGGGCCGATAGCGATCCAGGTTAAAGAAAACAGGGGCGAGGAAAACCGCACCAGCGAGCAGACAAACGGCGATTCCTCCCAACCAAATAGCGATTTTGCGCCGTGAAGCCATGATGTTTCAGGAGAGCAAGTTCGCAGTCGCCTCGCGCAGAGTGCGAACCGATGATTAGAAACCATATTCCAGCTGGATGACCGACCAGCAAACCTTATCTTAAACACTTCGGGAATCCAAGTCTGTTCACTTCTGATCACTTTCAGCCCCTTATGACCGACGGCCTCACACTCTCTCATTCAAATCTAAATGGATAATGCTATGATTCGACCGTGGCGGAAAAATTCTGGATTGGATTGATTCAAATGAGTTGCTCCCTCGATCCGAGGGAAAATTTTGCCACAGCGGAAGCTCGCGTCCGCGAAGCTGCATCGCGCGGGGCGGAGATCATTTGCTTGCAGGAATTGTTTCGCTCGCAATATTTCTGCCGCGAGGAAAATTCCGATTTGTTCGAGCTCGCCGAGCCCATTCCGGGGCCTTCGTCGGAAGCTCTCTCGAAACTCGCCCGCGACCTGAAAGTCGTGATCGTCGGATCGCTGTTCGAGCGTCGCGCCGCGGGAATCTACCACAATACCGCCGTGATTCTGGACGCCGACGGATCGCTCCTCGGAAAATATCGCAAGATGCACATTCCGGACGATCCGCTTTATTACGAAAAATTCTATTTCACACCGGGCGATCTCGGCTTTCCGAATTTCAATACGAAATTCGGCCGCATCGGCGTGCTGGTGTGCTGGGACCAGTGGTATCCGGAAGGCGCGCGCCTTGCGAGCCTCGGCGGCGCCAACATTATTTTTTATCCCACGGCGATTGGCTGGCATCCGTCGGAGAAAAAGGAATTCGGCGCGGCGCAACTCGACGCCTGGCGCACGATTCAGCGCTCCCACGCCATCGCCAACGGCGTGTTCGTCGCGGCTGTGAATCGCGTCGGGTTCGAGGGCACTCCCGAAAGCGGCCTCGAATTCTGGGGGCATTCCTTCGTTTCCGATCCATTTGGCCGCGTCCTCGCCGAAGGTTCCGCCGACAAGGAAGAAATCCTCATCGTCGAATGTGATCCCGCGCGCGTCGAAGAAACACGCCGCAACTGGCCGTTTCTGCGCGATCGCCGCATCGATGCCTACTCCCCGATCCTCGAGCGATGGCACGAGTGAAGCCCGCCCGGCAAGGCGGAGATGTTTGTGGGGCGCGGTTTCAACCGTGCCGTAAAGCGTCTGGAGAGAAAACGGCTTTAGCCGCCGCCTGTTCGGAACGCCTACTCGCAAGTGCTCTTCTTCTCGCCGAACAGCAAAGCGCGTGCCTGCAAGGATTGCTCAAATGAGTCCTGCCAGAAGCAGGGGCGGAATCGGCATACGCGCCATCCCCGCCGCCCTCGGCTACCGAATGCCCGCCGAATGGGAACCGCACGCGGCCACCTGGCTCGCTTGGCCGCACGAAAAAACCGACTGGCCCGGAAAATTCGCTCCGATCCCTTGGGTGTACGCGGATATCGTGCGGCACCTCTCGCAAGTCGAACGCGTGCGTATCCTCGTCGAGAACGCGCCCATGGAACGCGCGGCTCGCCGCATCCTGAAATCGTCCGGCGCGAATCTTTCCGCGGTGGATTTTATTCACGTGCCCACCAACCGCGGATGGATCCGCGATTTTGGCCCGATATTCGTGCGCAACAGCAAAGGCGAGACCGCAGCTACAAACTGGCACTTCAACGCCTGGGCCAAATACGACGACTGGAAAAAAGACGACGCCGCGAACGATAAGCTCGCACGGAAACTCAAATGGAACATGTGGTCGCCTGCCTATCGCGGGCGGCGAGTCGTTTTGGAAGGCGGCAGCATCGACGTCAACGGACTGGGGACGATGCTCACCACCGAGGAATGCCTGCTGAGTCCGATACAGGCCCGCAATCCCGGGGTGACGCGCGAAGAATTGGCAGCCATCTTTCGCGACTACCTCGGCGCCACAAATATTCTCTGGCTCAAAAACGGCATCGCGGGCGACGATACGCACGGCCATGTGGACGATCTCGCGCGTTTCGTCAGTCCGACAACCGTTGTGACCGTCGTGGAGAATGATCCGTCGGAAGCAAATTACCAGCCCTTGCAGGAAAATCTAGCCCTGCTCCATGAAATGAAAGATCAGGACGGCCGCCCCCTACGCATCGAAACGCTGCCGATGCCCGGTCCGGTTTTTTTCGACGGCCAGAGACTCCCGGCCAGCTACGCCAATTTTTATATCGCCAATCAGCTGGTTCTCGTTCCGACAGTCAACGATCCGAGCGACGCGACAGCTCAAACAAAGCTAGCCGCCTTGTTCCCCGGCCGCAAAGTCGTGGGCATCGCGTGCCTCGATCTCGTTCTAGGCCTGGGTACGTTACACTGCATGACGCAGCAGGAGCCCCAGTAGGGCGGGCTTCAGCTTGTCGGTTCTAGTGGCGCAGGCTTCAGCCTGTGGGGTTTGGCCGGCGAGTTCAAAAAACAAACAGGCTGAAGCCCTTCCTACTTAAACTTTCACACGAAAGGAAACCAATGCATATTTTATCCGTCTACATCCCGCAATACGTGATCGCCTGGGTGATCATCGGCCTCATCGCCGGCTGGCTGGCGGGAACCGTTTCTCGCGGCCGCGGCTTCGGTTGCATCGCCGATATCATTCTGGGGATGGTGGGCGCAATTCTCGGCGGCTGGATTTTTTCGAAGCTCAACATTCAGGGCGGAGGGCTGCTTTTCAGCATTGCCGCGGCGACAGTGGGAGCTGTCATCCTGGTCGCAATCGCTAGAATATTTTCCGGTGGGAAAGGTTGATCATATCTGTAAGGGGCCGGTTCACCTAGTGCCAAATCCGTTGAAACAGGCCAAGCAGAAGCGTACGATCCAGTAAACGTGGGCTCGAAGAGAGTCCCGGCATATGGTTTGCGAGGCTAAAAACAAAAGTCTGGAGTCGAGGTTTTTCAAGCGGGACCGATCGTTACGCGCAGAATGATAATTCTGCCCAGAAGATAAACTTCAACCAGCACATAGGTTAGAATAGCAATCTGTGAGGCGCCGGATGAAAAGTAGATTCATAGCAGCAATAGCCCTGGCCGCCGGTCTTCTGGCGATGTGCGGCCCCGTTGTGGCACACCACGGATCCCAAGGGTACGACTTTACGAAACGCATTACTTTGAAGGGAGTCGTTTCGCAATTCGTATGGGCCAATCCCCATTGCCAGATTTATCTCGACGCGAAGGACGAAACCGGGAAGGTCGTAAATTGGGCCGTCGAACTGAATAATCCGGGTAATTTGATCCGCTTGGGCTGGACTCATACGGCGCTGAAGACCGGCGACCAAGTTTCTCTTGAGTTCCACCCCGGCAAGGACGGTAAGCCGGTCGGGATTTGCGCGGACGTATTCTTCCCGGACGGCCGGAAATTGCATTCGACTCAAGGTTGTGGCTTACCGCAAGAACCAGAATTATGACCCGCCATAACGTCTGCATCGTTGAGGTTTCAATTTGCATAATCGCCTAATCCGTTCAGCCGCCATGCTGGCGGCAGTGGCGTTGGTGACCTTGCCATACATTACCTTCGCCCAAACTACTCAGCCTTCGAGTGCGACCAAAGACCAGACAACGAAGCCACTGCCTTTTGACCCGCATGATCTGACTGGAATTTGGGTCAGGGGAAAAGTCCCCAAGGGGAACGCCCCTTTAAGCAGCGATCGTCCTCCCATGACGCCTTGGGGGCTGGCAAAGTTCAATGCCGTGAGAGGCTCGTTCACGTACAGCCGGGCCCCGGGAATCGCGCCGCCCATTGCTCCGGAAAACGAATGGAATGACCCGATGCTCCAATGCGAGCCTGCGGGTTACCCACGCGTGATGCTGCAAATTTTTGCGCCGTTGATGAGGTTCATCCAAACTCGCAACGAAGTCGTGGAATTTTTCGAGTGGGGCCACACCTTTCGCGACATTTGGACGGACGGCCGAAAGCCTCTCGTTGATCCCGAGCCGACGTTTTACGGTTACTCGGTCGGCCGTTGGGAAGGCGACACATTTGTCGTGGACTCCAGTGGTTTCAACGATAGAACGTGGACCGACCCGCTAGGTTCTCCGCACAGCGATCAAATGAACCTGCATGAAGTCTTCCGCCGTGTCGACCATGATCACCTGGAACTGGTCATTACGCTCACCGATCCGAAGACCTATACTCGGCCCTGGGTGAGCGACAAAATGGACTTCAACTGGGCGCCGAAATCCCCCCGATCCGAGAACGAGGAATTTCGCGAAGACTTCTGCATCTATTCGGATCAGGCGTCCTTTTTCAAAAAAGTAGATCCAGTTGGCGCGAGTGATGCACCGGTTAAAAATAAGATTCAATAGGACGCTTTCTTCAGCGCAGCTGCTTGAGGATCTATGATTGCGCAGGATGAGCCTCATTTGACAGATGCAACCCGGCGTACAAGTTGATTATAAAAATACAACTTCTCTTGGGAAAGAAATTCACGCGGATCGCCACATTGTTAACCATCGTTATAATTACAACATGCGGTAATAGAAATCCAATATTATATCCACTCGATAATACACCAGCACAAGTCACAAGACGAATAGATGAAAAATCTTGCGAGTATTCTCATTTTAGTATCACGGAACGCCACGCCCATCCATGGGTGGCCGATTGCGAATAGTAGCGGCGCCAGGGGCCTAAACGCGTCCCTCTTCCTACAAACTGATGGGACGAATTATCAAATCCCGGTCGCTATTTACATCTCCGCTTCCTCAATTTCCCGCACTCCCATGTGATACGATGTTGGGTCTTACTTAAGGATGTGAGCGACATTGGATAAACCTTCTCTCTTAGCAATTCCCCTCGGCGGACTGGGCGAATTCGGGATGAACATGCTCGTTCTCCGCTCGGGCGACGACATGATTTTGATCGATGCGGGCATGATGTTCCCCGAGGTCGAGCTCCTCGGCGTGGACATCGTCATTCCGGACATCAGTTACCTCAAACAGAACCGGCAATACCTGCGCGCCATCCTGCTGACCCATGGCCATGAGGACCACATCGGCGCAATCCCCTACATTCTGCGCGACCTGCAAGTGCCCATCTACGGCACGCGCTTCACGCTGGCCCTGGTGCGCAAGCGCCTGGAAGAGCACGGGCTGCTCGACAAAACCGATCTACGCGAAGTCATCCCGGGGCGCAAGCTGGAAGTCGGCGTATTTGAAGTCGAGTTCATTAGCGTCACGCATAGCACGATTGACTGCGTCGCCCTCGCCATCCGCACCCCGGTCGGTGTCGTGATTCACACCGGCGATTTCAAGATGGACCCCACTCCGATTGACGGTCAACCGTTTGACCTGCACGCGTTCGCCCGCTACGGTGCGGAAGGCGTGCTCGCGCTGTTCAGCGATAGCACCAACGTCGAGCGCCCCGGCTACACGCCTTCGGAGCGCAATGTCCGCCCGCGCATCGAGGAACTCACGCGCGCGGCAACGCGCAAAGTGATCGTCTCCTGCTTTGCATCGTCCATCCCGCGCATCCAGCAGATCGTGGACATCGCCTCGGCGGCAGGACGGAAAGTCGCCTTTATTGGTCGCAGCATGGTCGATAACGTCGAGATCGCCCACGGCATGAACCGCCTGCGCATTCCCGATGGACTCGTGGTGCGCTCGCAGGACATCAATGCGTACCCGGCGGAAAAACTCGTTGTCCTCGTCGCCGGCAGCCAGGCCGAGCCTATGTCCTCGCTCTCGCGCGTCGCCGTCGATAACCACCGCCTGCTCACCCTCGACGACCGCGACACCGTGATCCTCTCCGCGCGCATCATTCCCGGAAATGAAAAAGCCATCTTCCGCATGCTGGACCACATGTTCCGCAAGCGCGCCCTGGTGTACTACGACAATGATGGAGGCACAATTCACGTCTCCGGACACGCCAGCCAAGAAGAGCAGAAAATGCTCCTGAATCTGGTGCGCCCGCGCTACTTCATTCCCATCCACGGTGAATACCGCCAACTTTTCCGTCACTCCGCCCTGGCGTACACGGTCGGTGCGGTGTCCGAGGAAATCCTGCTGATCGAAGACGGCCAGCCGATTGAATTCACCGACGACCGTGCCTACCGCCGCGAGCCGGTGACCGCCGGCCGCGTCTGCGTCGATTCCGGTTCCCTCGAGGAAATCGAGGAAGTCGTCATCCGCGATAGAAAACACTTGTCCGAGGACGGCGTCGTTGTGCCCATCATCGCCATCAACAAGCACACGGGGCAAATCGAATCGCAGCCTGAAATTGTCACTCGCGGCTTCATGCCCTCCGATAACGGTCTTGAATTGATTAACGGCGCCCGCGAGGTCGTCCTCCGCACCGTCGAGCAATCGAATGCCGAGGAAAAAACCGATTGGAGCGTCATCAAGGAAAAAATCCGCGTGGACCTGAGGCGCTATTTGAAAAAACAGACTTCCAAACGCCCGCTGATCCTTCCCGTTATTCTCGAATTGTGAGCCGGCGCCGTGCCCGTTCGTGGACTCATTCTTCGCCCCTACCGGCCGTCCGATTTCGAAGCCCTGCTGGCGATGGATCAAGCTTGCTTTCCGAAAACAATCGCCTACGGACGGCGTGAGATGAAAATTTACCTGCAATCCGATGGCTCGCACTGCATCGTCGCGGAAATTCCCGGCCCGGCAACTCCCGGCGTGGTTGCCGGCTTTATCCTCACGGAGCGCTCCAGGGAGTTCACCCACGTCATTACACTCGACGTTCTCGAAGGCTTTCGCCGCCAGTCTATCGGTACCCTGCTCCTCCAGGCCGCCGAACGGGAAGCTGCCTCCCACGGAGTTGCTTGCATGTATCTAGAAACAGCAACAACGAATAAAGCTGCGATTGCTTTGTGGAAAAAGCATGGCTATCGTGAGACTGGAACGATAAAAAATTATTACGGCCCCAACCAAAACGCTTTCGCAATGCTGAAGCAATTAGGACAGAAATCCCGAGTGAAGGGCCTTCCATGACTCTTTTGCATGTCGTGATTCTCGCCATCGTGCAGGGCCTGGCTGAACTCTTGCCGGTCTCGAGTTCGGCGCACGTGGTGTTAACTGAAAAGCTCATGGGCCTGGACGCGACAGCACCCGAAATGACCCTGCTCCTCGTGATGCTGCACACGGGCACGATGTTCGCGGTGATCGTCTACTTCTGGAAGCAATGGATGAGAACGTATTTTCAGAGCGCCGACGCATTCAAGCGAATCGTGATTCTGCTTATCGCGGCCACGGCGCTGACCGGCGTGATCGGCGAGGGCTTGATCAAAGCGATCGAGAAATTCGGATTTCACGGCGCGAAAAACGCAGAGGTGGAACAGTTGTTCGGGCGGCTCGACCTGATTGCGCCCGCGCTCGCTGCCGCCGGCGTGTTGATTCTAATCGCCGGCATTTACGAGAAGCGCCACCCATTCGCAGGCCCAAGCGACACCGGCGGACTGGAAATGAAACAAGGCGCGCTGATCGGAATCGTGCAGGGACTCTGCCTGCCCTTCCGCGGCTTCTCGCGCTCCGGCGCAACTATATCGACCGGGCTCTTGGCGGGCGTGGAGAAATCCCGCGCCGAAGCGTTCAGCTTCGCTCTCGCTGTGGTGATCACACCTGCGGCGGATGGACGCGAAGTGCTCCGCCTCATGAAGGTCGAACACATCGGCAACGGACTGAATTTGGCGACCGCAATGATGCCCAGCCTCCTCGGCATGGTGTGCGCGTTCGTCGCCGGACTCCTGGCTCTCAAATGGCTCAGCAAGTGGCTCGAGAGCGACCGCTGGTACTTGTTCGGAATTTATTGCCTGGCGGCTGCTGTCGCAGTCGGCGTCCTGAGCCACATGGGCTACTGACAGAGCCGAAAATCCTGCCACGCCGCGCGAAGCCAGATTCGTTGAGAAGGCCCTCAAGCGTTTGTTGAATTGTCCGCAGGCGTGTCCTGACAATCTTCGGCACCTTCCGTAACACTTTTTGGTGTTCAATTGGTGTGAACGGCAGCGATCGCGCCTCAATTAGCTTTTTGGCACCCTCAAATTTAGTCCCAAGTCCCGCGTTTGCTATGTCTTACGCTTACTGTGTCGAATCTACTACCGGGCTTGGTGCCGATGGCATCCGGGTTGCCTTCTATAACGGTGGGGCTGGCCAGGGCAGTAACTGAGAGGCCGCCGGATGAACTGAGGAGAAGGAAAATGATCCGCAAACTTATCATCACAGTCTTTGCATTCCTGAGTGCCGTTCCGGCTTTTTCCCACACGTCTCAATTCACCGCGCCCCAGGCTCCGCCGGCGCTCAAGCTCATGAACGATAATGAATTTGCCGTTTTTCTGGGCCGCCTGGATTCGGCTTTGCTCCGCTCTCAATCGCAGCTGAAAAAGATGGATG
>Ga0210384_10002593_pt1 | contig 21874 bp, 18 predicted proteins | sample IncBWH2MmetaG_FD_160574 | JGI IMG/M metagenome (GOLD analysis project Ga0210384, IMG submission 160574) | Forest soil microbial communities from Barre Woods Harvard Forest LTER site, Petersham, Massachusetts, United States - Inc-BW-H-2-M | ecosystem: Environmental > Terrestrial > Soil >...
TGGGCTTCGGCGACAAGATGACCATCGGTCCTTACACTCTCGTTTGCCAGTCTTATACCCAGGACGACAATCCCAACTACGGCAGCGAGTGGGCGGTCATGAACGTCTTCAAGGGTGGAAAACAGATTGCCACGCTCAACCCCGAGCGGCGTTTTTACAAAGCGAGCCAGCAGACCTCTACCATGGTTGCCAACCGCTCCACCCCGCGGGAAGATCTGTACGTGGTGTACGAAGGGCAGAATCCGGACACGGGACGTCCCATCATCAAGGTTCATCTGAACCCTCTGGTGATGTGGATTTGGGTTGGCGTCTGGATCATCATCGCCGGCACGGTCGTCGCACTGATCCCCAACGCAGCGCCAGTGCGAGTCCCGGCCCCGGCGCGAATGCGAGCCGAACCGGTGGGAGCCGGAGACTGATGCGGATTGAAGCCAATTCTCACTCGTTGTCATCCCGAGCGAAGCGAGGGATCAATTCTCACTCGTTATCATCCCGAGCGAAGCGAGGGATCTGCAGTTCTTCGCTATCCGGGGAAGCAGCAGATTCCTCGTCGCTTGCGCTCCTCGGAATGACAAGATTGTTTTTGCGACGCGGCACCCAACTGATCTTGCTGACACTCGCCGTGTTCGCTCTGCTTGGCGCCGGCGACGAATCAGCCCGCGTCAACGATCTCGGCCACCGCATGATGTGTGTCTGCGGCTGCAACCAGATCCTGCTCGAATGCAATCACGTCGGCTGCGCCTACTCCGACCGCATGCGCGCCGAATTAGTCGCTGCCGTGGACCGCGGCGACAACGACGATCTGACTTTGCAAGGATTCGTCCAGAAATACGGGACGACAGTAATGGCCGCTCCAACCAAGACTGGATTCAACCGTGTGGCCTGGATCATGCCATATCTCGTTTTGGCGCTCGGGCTGACGACGGTCATGCTGATCGTGCGTACCTGGAGATCGCGTCCGCTGGTGATGCCGGCCGGTGCGGTCGCTGCAATTCACGGCGTAGAGCTTGAGCACTTCCGCGATCAAGCCAGGAAGGACACCGAAATATGAGCATCGAGCTGCTTACCTGCATCCTGATCACGATCGGCGCGCTGGTCTATGTTTTCTATCTGCCCGGAAAGCTCTACATGGGCCCGGAGAAAACGCGCGTCATCTATCTGCGTGAGCGCAAGGAAGCGATTTACGAGAACCTTCGCGATCTGAATTTCGAATTCAAAGCTGGCAAGTTTCCAGATTCCGACTACCAGACCATGAAGACCTCACTGGAAGAGGAAGCAGCTGCCGTTCTCGCTGAGATCGCGCGCCTGGAAGAAGCTGCAGCCAATGCATCACTCCGCACTCGAAAAGGAGCCAGAGGTTGAACCTTTCACCGCCGAGCACGCGTCAGCCAAAAACCGGGTGCCCCATTTCTCGCGTTTTTTGCGAGAAGTGGGGACTTTCGCTCCTGCTCTGTACGCTCCTTCTCGCGTCCGCCTCTGCCCAAACTCTTACCGGCACGGTCACCAACGGCACGACCAAAAAGCCTGCGGCGGGCGACGACGTCGTGCTCCTAAGTCTGGGCCAAGGGATGGAAGAGTCGGGCCGTACTCAGACCGACGCCAAAGGCAACTTCAGCGTCAAGCTTGACAACGCCACCAGCCCCCACCTGGTCCGCGTCATCCACCAGGGCGTGACGTACCATCGCATGGCTCCGCCCGGAACCACCTCGGTCGAGGTGCAAGTTTACGACGTTGCCAAGAAAGTCGACGGAATCAGCGTAACCGCTGACGTGATGCGTTTTCAGGCCCAAGGCAGCGAGTTGCAGGGCATCCGCCTCTTCGCAGTCAATAACGCTTCCGACCCGCCGCGCACTCAGATGAGCGACCAGAGCTTCGAGTTCTATCTCCCCGAAGGAGCCCAGGTTGACCAAAGCATGGCGATGACCGCCGGAGGCCAACCCATCAACTCTGCCCCGGTGCCGCAGAAGCAGAAGAATCGCTACGCTTTCATTTTTCCCTTGCGCCCCGGCGAAACTCAGTTCCAGGTTAGCTATCACATGCCGTACAGCGGCGAAGCCAGTTTTGATCCCAAGACTCTGTACGGAGCCCAGCACTTTGTGGTGGTGCTGCCCAAGACCATGCAGTTCACCGCTGGCGCCGGAGCGGATTTCAAGTCGATGCAAGACCCGCGGCAGTCGGACGCAGTCGTACAAGTGGCTTCCAACACCACCGCCGGCCAACCCCTTGCCTTCAAGATTTCAGGAACGGGCACGATGTCGGACGACGCTGAGGAAACCAAAAGAGGAGGCGGAACCCCAGTCGGCGGCGCCCAGACCAGCGGCACAGTGGCCGGACGCGACTCCCGTCCCGGCGGTGGACTCGGCCCGCCCATCGACGCTCCCGACCCGCTGAAAGATTATCACTGGTACATTCTCGGAGGCTTTGCGGTTGTGCTGGCCGCGGGTGCAATCTACATTGTCACGCGCTCCAAAACCACTACGCTCCCAGATTTTGGCCCCGTGGATGCCGAACTGCCCGACCTTCCACCTGCTCCCAAAACCAAACCGGCAGATCGCACCGCGCTTCTGCTCGAGGCCCTGAAAGAAGAGATCTTCCAACTTGAAGTCGAACACAAACAAGGCCGAATCTCGCAACAGGAATACGAGAAAGCCAAAGCCGCACTGGACCAGACGCTGGAGCGCGCCGTGAAGCGAGGCGCGGTCAAAGTATCTGGCTAGTGGAGGACGGGCGTCTCGCCCGCCGGGCTGAACGGTTTACGGTGTCCCACGGTGTTGTGCCGCAACCAGGTCCGGCATGAATCTCCCGGCCCGGCGTACCATCTAATGGATTGAGACCTCCTATGGGAAACACGTTCAAAACCGCATTCCTGCTGACGCTCCTTACGCTGCTGCTCATGTTCATCGGTCGCGCCTTCGGCGGACAGAACGGGATGCTCCTGGCGTTGGCGTTCGCTGCAGTCATGAACTTCATTTCGTATTTTTACTCGGACAAGATAGCGCTGGCGATGTATCGTGCCCAGCCCGTCACCCGCGAGGAACTGCCGCGAGCCTACGCCGCCGTCGAACGACTTACGCAGAAAATCGGCATCCCCATGCCCAAGATCTACGTGATTCCCAACGATTCCCCGAACGCCTTCGCCACCGGACGCAACCCGCAACACGCCTCGGTAGCCGTGACTCAGGGCATCCTCAACCTGCTCACCGATGAAGAACTGGAAGGCGTCCTGGCGCACGAATTGGGGCACGTAAATAACCGCGACATCCTCATCGGCTCGGTTGCGGCCACCATTGCCGGAGCCATTACCATGGTGTCGCGATTTGGATTTTTTTTCGGCGGCGGACGAGACGAACGCCGAGGCGGCGGCATGGGCGCTCTCCTCATGCTGATCCTCGCGCCCATCGCGGCCACGCTCATTCAACTCTGGGTGTCTCGCACGCGTGAATACGACGCCGATGCCACCGGCGCGCACTTCACCGGCAACCCGTATGCTTTGGCCAGCGCGTTGGGAAAACTTGATGCCTACTCGCGCCGCCTGCCCCTGCAGGCTACGCCCTCGACCGCGCACTTATTCATTATTCAGCCGTTTCTCGGGATGAACTTCGGCAGCCTGTTCTCAACCCATCCCCCCATCGCGAAGCGCATCGAGCGCCTGACCGGACGGCCGGCAGAGTTCCTGCAGTAAGCACTCGGCATTCAGCCCGCGGCGTTCAGCAAGCTTACCCTATTGAGCGTGGGCCGGAAGCACCGGGCTATGAGACTGGGCCATTCACGGCGTGGCGGGTGGCGCACTTGATCGAGGAGGAATGGGTTGGAGTTGCTAGCGTCCGGTAGGACGGGCTGTGGAGGGGGACGATGCCAAGATCCAGTAGCTTAGAGGACCACGACATGGCAATTCCCTATTACCACGTGGATGCATTCACGAGTGAGCTCTTTGCAGGTAATCCGGCGGGGGTCTGCTTGCTTTCCGCTTTTCCCGCGGTTAGCATCATGCAGAAAATTGCAGCTGAGAACAGGCACAGCGAGACCGCTTTTGTTGTTCCTCGCGCGGATGGTGATTTCGACTTGCGATGGTTTACACCCGTAGTCGAGGACGACCTATGCGGGCATGCGACCTTGGCATCCGCCTATGTGCTGGCGCTGCGGAAACACAGCGTGTGGCCGGTTCGCTTTCACACCCGCAGCGGCATGTTAGCTGTCGCTAAGGACCAGGACAGCTTTGAAATCGACTTTCCCGCCATGCCTCCCCAACCCTGTGAGACGCCAGTCGGCCTCTTACCGGCCCTAGGTTTGAAAGCGGCGCTGGTAATGAAATCACGCGATTACCTCGTAGTGGTGGATCGGGCTGAGCAAGTGCGAGCGCTCTCGCCCGATATTGCTGCTCTTGCCAGACTGGACGCCGGGCGAGGAACGATTGTTACCGCTCCTGGCGAGGGTGACGTGGATTACGTGTGCCGAATGTTTCTACCGTCGGCCGGCATCGATGAGGATCCTGCAACCGGCTCGATACACTGCATACTGGCTCCATATTGGGCGGGGCAACTGGGCAAAGACACGTTTCGTGCGCAACAAGTCAGCGCCCGCGGTGGATATGCGCAGTGCGCAATCAGTGGCGATCAGGTGAAGATCTCCGGGAGGGCACGCCTGTACCTTCACGGCACGCTCGAACTCGAAAGCGTCTGCCTCCGGGGACTGAGTACCGAGTGCTCTCCATAACCTCCGTAACCGCAAACTCCTCCAGCCGCATAGTAGAATCCCAATAATGTCTCCTGAAACCGCCAGCGCCGTTTCCCATCGTGCGGCGCAGCTGGAAAATACCCTCCGCAAGGTGATCCGGGGCAAGGACGACATCCTCCGCCTCGCCGTAGTCTCCCTGATTGCTCGCGGACACCTGCTCATCGAAGGTGTCCCCGGCGTCGGCAAAACTACTCTCGGACAAGCCCTCGCGCGAGCTCTCGATTGCACTTTTCAGCGGGTACAGTTCACCAGCGACATGCTCCCCTCAGATGTAATCGGGATTTCGATTTACTCCGCCGTCGAGCAGCAATTCGAATTCAAGCGTGGCCCGGTGTTCACCAACGTGCTGCTAGCCGACGAAATCAATCGCACCACGCCTAAGACCCAGTCCGCTCTGCTCGAAGCCATGAACGAAAGCCAGGTCACCGTGGACGCGCACTCCTACCCGCTGCCACAGCCATTCCTGGTCATCGCCACGCAAAACCCGGTCGAACACCACGGAACCTATCCACTGCCTGAATCGCAACTCGACCGTTTTCTGATGCGGGTAAGGATGGGCTACCCCGACAGTAACGCCGAACGTGAGATTCTGCGTTCGGAAGCCGGCACATCGCAGTTGGAAGCTATGCAGCCAGTGCTCAGCGGTGCGGACGTGCTGGAGATGCAGCATGCGGTTACGCAAGTCCGCGTGGATGAATCGCTGGTGAGCTATGCCCTCAGCATCGTCAGAAAAACCCGCGAGTCCGAGCAGTTCTCGCTAGGAGTCTCGCCCCGCGGTTCGCAAATGCTGTATCGCGCCGCCCAGGCCATGGCATTCCTCGACGGCCGCACTTTCTGCACGCCCGAAGATATCAAGCCGCTGGTCGTGCCTGTCTTTGCCCATCGCGTGGTCGTGAACGGCCTCTATTCATCGACGCTGAAGAAATCCGAACAGGCCGAGCAGGTCATCCAGGAAATAGTCGACAGCACGCCAGTTCCGGTATAACCAGTTCCTGGCTCCCGGTTGTCTCCCCTCAACAATCCCCGCTGTCATCCTGAACGAAGTGAAGGATCTCTGCACTTTTTCGATACTCGGTTGGCATTCATCGCACTCGAGCCTGATAATAACCCCATGTCCTTTCTCCGTTATCTCATGCTTCTCTCCCTGATCGTATGGCTGGGCGGACTCATATTCTTTCCCGTAGTCGCTCATGCAGCATTTTCCACTATCCCCAACCGCCATCTGGCCGGAACGGTGGTCGGACGCTCCCTGGGCACGCTGCACTGGATGGGCATCATCTCCGGCATCGTCTTCCTGATCAGTTCGATTCTTTACAGCCGACTGACCAAGGGCACTGCCCATGTGTTCGCCGCGCGCCACGTCCTGATTTGCCTCATGCTCGCACTCACGCTGATCTCGCAATTCGGCATTATTCCGCGCATGGACACGCTGCGAGCGTCGATCGGCGAAATTGATTCCGTCCCTCCCGACAACCCAGCTCGCATGCAATTCGACGTATTGCATGTCTGGTCAACCCGAGTCGAAAGCGGAGTATTTCTGCTGGGACTGGTGGTTGTGTATTTAACTGCCGCCAGCTTCTAGCTACTAGCTTTGACACTACGACAATCAATTTTTGTAACTTATCATTTATCCTCACAAGGACAAACTAGAAGCTAGAAGCTAGCAGCTAGAAGCGCCTCTTATGAAAACTGGTATTATCGGCCTGCCTCAGGTAGGCAAGACATCTCTCTTCGGCATTCTCACCAAGGCGCGGTTGTCCGAGCAGGCTTACGCCAACCCGCGCGAGGCGCATCTCGGCGTGGCCAAAGTTCCCGATGACCGCCTCGACCGCCTGGCCGCTCTCTACAATCCCAAGAAGTTGACCCACGCTTCCGTGGAATACGTAGACGTCGGCGCCATCGGTCAGGACGCTCTGAAAGAGACGGCCTATCTCACACACTTGCGCGGTGTGGACGCGCTCGCCCATGTTCTGCGGGCGTTCGATGATCCCGCGATTCCGCACGTCGGCGGCGTCGATCCCCTTCGCGATATCAAGAATGTCGAGTTTGATCTCATGGTCAGCGACCTCGGCCAGATCGAAAAGCGCCTCGAACGTCTGGAAAAAGATTTGAAGAAGATGCGCACCCCGGATCTCGAAAAAGAATTCGATCTGCTCAAACGGGCCAATGCACACCTGGGATCGGAGCGCCCACTGCGCGAAATGGAAATGACACCCGAAGACAAGAAGCGCCTCCGCGGTTTCATGTTCCTCAGCGAAAAACCGATTCTCTACGTCCTGAACGTGAACGAAAGCACCGAACTAGGAAAGGACCTCGAAGCTGCGGCCGGCAAATATAAGCTGGCGGAAGTCGCCTCTCGTCCGAATGCGGGCGCAGCAGCCATCTGCGGGAAGGTCGAGGCCGAACTCGCCGAGATGAGCAACGCCGATGCCGCCGAATTCCTCTCCAGCTATGGCCTCACCGAAAGCGGCCTGGTTCGTCTGATCCGTACCACGTACGTTCTCCTTGGGTTGATGTCATTCTTCACCGCCGGGGAGGACGAGTGCCGTGCCTGGACCATTCCGGTGAATACTCGCGCGCAGGACGCGGCCGGCGCGATCCATTCCGATTTGCAGAAACACTTCATCCGTGCCGAAACCATCCGCTGGGATGAGTTGCTCGACGCCGGATCAGAAGCCAACGCCCGCGCCCGCGGCACTCTGCGTCTGGAAGGCAAAGACTATATCGTGCAGGACGGCGATGTGATGCACATCCGGCACAGTGGATAAGAACCGGCAACTGAGAACTGATATCATCCTCCGGCGTGCATCCGATTCTCCTAAGTCTTCTTTTAGGCCTAACCGCCGCCGCCGCCAATGTATTCGGCGGCGCGATCATCGTCCAGAAGAACTGGGATCGCTCCTACCTTAAGTATTTCGTCGCCTTGGGCGCCGGATTCATGCTGGCCACAGCCATCGTCGAAGTTTTCCCGGCCGCCCTCGAGTTGCGCGGCAAGAGCGCAGCCTTTCTGGTTCTGGTGGGCTATCTCATCGTTCATTTCTTCGAGCACACCGTAACCACCCACTTCCACTTCGGAGAGGAAACCCACAAAGACCAGTTTGTCCACACCCACAAGGGATATTCGATTCTGATCGGTCTGATCATTCATACATTTTTCGACGGCATCGCCATTGCTTCCGGGTTTCTCGTTTCCAACTGGCTGGGATGGATTATTTTTCTGGCCATCTTCCTGCATAAGATCCCCGAGGGATTCACCATCGCCTCGGTCATGCTGGCGAGCGGTCAGAGCCGCCGTGTGGCCTGGGGCGCGTCCGTATTGTTGGGTGCTGCAACTTTTGCGGGAGTGCTGACTATGGCGCTCTTTCAGCACCAGGTGAGCTTCGGTCTGCCGCTGTCGGCGGGTGTGACCATCTATGTCGCGGCCTCCGACCTCATCCCGGAAGTGAACCGCGAGCCGGGGGCAAAAATGGCTCTGGTTGTTTTTTTAGGGGTTGGCTTCCTGTTCCTGTTGGACCACTTCGTCCACGTCCACTAATCTCTACTCCACCGTGTGCTTCGCCGTGTAGCGTTCTCGCGCAATGATCATATACTTCAGATCCTTCCCCTTCTGATCTTTAATCTTGAGCGGACCCCCATCCGGCGCAACCACTTCGACTTTCAATTTCCGGTAGGTGCCGTCGAGTTTCGGATTGGTGGGATGGTAATCAATGCTGTACTGGTTGCGGATATCCCCGCCGATCTGGCGAAAAATCTCCGGAAACTCCGCCTGGAATCGCGGGAAGTAGGCGCGGCCGCCGGTCAGGCGGGCAAACGTGTTCATCTCGTTGTCGGCCTGCAGGTAATCCATCTGACCCACCGGAATACCCATTCCGTGCGGCGCGGCCCCGCCGCGCGCTTCGAAATATTCCCGCGCCTGCCATCCCACGCTGATCGGGAAAATCGTTACGTCCTTCGTAGCTTTAATCTTCTTCGTAATCTGGTCCAGGTTGAGTTTGCTGAAAGTATCCACCCCTGTTGTAACCAGAATGATGTACTTATGCCCTTCCAACCGGTCCACCCGATCCAGCGTGTCATAAAGAGCGTCGAACAGATTGGTCTCTGAAAAACCCGGAATTCGCAACTGGTTCAGCGCGCCATACGCCTCCTGCTTGTTCTGCGTGAAGTCCGCCAGAATGTAGGACCTCATGTCGTAGGAGATCACCGCCAGCCAGTCGTCCTTTTTCAATGTGCCCACGAATGAGTACGACGCCGTCAGAATGTCCCCCATAAAAAAATAATCCCCGCCCGAGAACTCGACCAGCAGCACCGCCGTGATCGGCGCTTCTGAGATGGTGAAGTTGCTGATCTTCTGCGGAGTGCCATCTTCAGAAATGCGGAAATTTTCCTGCTTTAGATTGGATATGAACTGCCCATCTTTGGTCGTAACCATGACCGGCACTTCCACCACCGGCACGTCCACCCGAATGGAATAGTCCGGCATGCCCTCGATCTTCTTAGGCTTCTCTGGCGGCGGAGGCGGGGGCGGCTCATCCTTCTTCTTAGGAATGGCGTACGGCCCAACGTCACTTTGTGGACCGCCGGCCGCCGCTGGCGGCTCGGTTTGCCCCTTGGAAGGTGCCGAGGACCCCTGATCCTGTGCCCCGGTCAACCCGGCAAAGCTCCCCAACACCAGAATCAACAATGAGATACGGAAAAACGGCCTGACCGCAATCCGGCCAAAGTCCCTGCCAAATCGCCTGGAAGCCTGCCCAAATCGGTATGAAATCATTTTGAAGCCCTCAGAAACCCCTGTGCTAGTATAGACGCAGAGCTTCGCGATTGGGATGTTTTGCTCGGCTTTCGCTAAACCCTCTCCTTCCCGGCAAATCGCGTACAAAGCGCGAAGTGTAATTCTGTGGTTAGAGAACCAGTTGGCGGTTCTCGGGGAAATTTGTGGGTGAACCTGTGCGTCGACCTGTAATGAGACGAGTAACTCTCGCCATTGTTGTTCTCAGCTTTCTGCTCGCAACCCAGGCCCAGACTCCCAAGCCGGTCGAAACCATTCCGATTGAGCAGATCCACGCCGGAATGCGCGGCCTCGCCTACACCGTCTTCCAAGGCACGAAACCCGAGTCCATGGAGGTTGAGGTACTCGGAGTCCTCAAGAATGCGAACGGTCCCAAGGGGGACGTCATCCTGGTTCGCCTCGGCGGGGCCAAGGCAGAATACACCGGCGTGGTCGCCGGCATGAGCGGCAGCCCGGTATACCTGAATGGCAAGCTGGCCGGCGCGCTCGCCTTCCGTATCGGCGAGTTCTCCAAAGAACCCATCGCCGGCGTCACCCCGATCGCTGAGATGCTCGAGATCAGCGCACTCGACCGCAACCCGGCCTCCGTGCCAGTCGAAGCAACCTCCGCCGTCCGTTCTCCGAGCAAAACTGCGAGCCCGGGCACTGCAAACCCTCCTTCGCAAGAATCCGCCAGCACTAACTTCACCAACTACCTCAAGCCCATCGAAACGCCTTTAGTCTTCAACGGATTCTCCGAGGACACGGTTCACCTCTTCGCCTCGCAATTCGCCGCCGCCGGAATCGTGCCGGTCATGGGCGCCGGCTCGGTCAGCGACGCCAGGCAGCCCGAACCCATGGAGCCAGGCTCCGCCGTCAGCGCCATCCTGGTCCGCGGCGACATGAACATTGCCGCCACTTGCACCGTCACCTACATGGACGCGCAACACCTTCTGGCCTGCGGCCACCCGCTGATGCAGTTCGGCATGGTCGATTTGCCCATGACCAAGGCCACCGTGCTCGCCACCTTGCCCTCGCCTCTCAACGCTTTCAAGATCGTGAATGCGACCGAAACCGTCGGCGCGTTCGTGCAAGACCGCCACAACGGAATTCTGGGAGAGTTCGGTAAGACACCGGAAATGATTCCGGTCACGCTCACCATCCGCAGCGAATCCGCCGACAAAGAGTTTCACTACGAAGTCCTGAACAACGCCCGTCTAAGTCCGGTAGCAATGATGGCCACAGTCTTCAACGCCCTGCATGGCGTGAACGAATACGGCGAAGAAACCACCTACCGGATGAACGGACGCATCAGCGTGGACGGATACCCGGACGTCACCATGCAAGACATGTTCGCCGCAGCCGATGGCGGACAGCCCGGCGCCATGCTGGCCGCCATCTCGCTCGGCGACCGCTTCAGCCGCATCTTCGATAATCCTTACAGCGTGGCCGCCATTCACGGCGTCCAGCTTGATTTCAACATCGTCCGCGAACGCCGCTGGGCCCGCCTCGAAAGCGCCCGCACCGACATCACGGAAGCCCGACCCGGCGACGACATTACCATCGAAGCCCTGCTCCGCCCCTATCGCGGAGAAGGCGTAGTGCAGCACATCCCCATCCATATCCCAACTTCCACCTCCAAAGGACCGCTGCGCATTCTGGTCAGCGATGGCGACACTCTCGATCATTTCCGTCGCGGCTCACCGCTTCTCGGACGCAAGCTCGATCTGGCCGCCACCATCGCGTTCCTCAACAAGGAACATGTCAACAACCGCGTCTACGTTTCTCTGCTCGAAGCCGATCCCGAGGCCATGATCGCCGACAAGGTCATGCCCACGCTCCCACTCTCCATCATGAACGTAATGGACGGCATGCGCGGCACCCAGGACATGGTTGTTTCAAGCGAGTCCTCAGTAAACGAAGCCGCCACCGCCCCGCTCGACTACGTAGTCGCTGGCGCCCAAGTCCTGACCATCAACATCAAGTAAGCCCTGATTGACAAGCCGCGCGTGATCCCCACGTAGCCCCGGACGCCCCGTCCGGACTGGCCCACGTTTACGTCCAAATTTGTTTAGTTCAGTTCGAACACAGCTCCGAAATCTGAATCACCGCCGTTCAACGTACCGTACAGGGCGCCGAATTTTCCAAGGATTACGCCGTTGGGATTTCGGCTGGGGCCGCCCTGGTTGAAGTCGTACAGCGTTCGGAAGTTCCAGGCGCCGCCAGATTTACCCGGGGGGGTCAGTTGGAAGACCTGTCCGGCATCAAGATCGATGTCACCAAAAATAGTGCCATAGAGAATGCCGTTACCTCCGAAGATAATGTAGGAGGGAGGATAGGCGGACGAGTTGCTAAAGTCGTGGATAACCGTCTTGTGCCACGTGCCATTCTTTTGCGGGGTCAGCTTGAAGATGTTGTTCTCACTCGAACGGCCGTGGCAACAGGCCAGCCCGTACAGCGCGCCGCTTTTGTCTGCTACCAAGGCGTAAGGGAAGGCACCGTCGGGCGCGTCCTGGAAGGTGTAGAGCACGCGTTCCGTCCAGCGTCCTCCAGAACGGGGCGGCGCGACCTCGAACACAACGCCGCATCCGTTAGGACAGTTCTGAGTGACCCGACCGCCGCTCGCAGTGCTGCCGTAAAGTATTCCGTTACTGCCAGGGACCAAAGCGCTGGAGGGATTGCCGCCATCGGTCCCGCCGCGGAACTGGTAGAGAGTTTTCTCTGTCCAGGCCCCGCCCTTCCTCATGGGTGGCACGAGCCGCACAATGGTGCCGCAACCATCGTTGTAGAGGCAACCAGGGAGACCCCAGTAGAATGATGCACTGTAGAGGGCTCCGCTTTTGTCGATGACCAGCGGAGTAAAGGGGAAGTCCCCGTCCGCCTTGTTGCTGAATGTGTAAAGCAGCCTGAGTGTGGATTTGCTTCCGCGGGGGGTCAATTGAAACACGCTTCCTCCCGGCAAACCGCCATTGGTCACACCGTACAGCCTTCCTTCGCGGTCGATCGCCAGGGTACTAGAGTTACAGCAGCCATCGTTGCCACCGGTGAATTCGTAGAGACGCGTAAAAATCCACTTCCCTCCAGATGTGGAGGGGGCCGTTTCCTTGAAGATCGTGCCACAGCCCGCTCCTCCATCACAGCTCTGCAAACCGCCATTCCACGTCGTACCAAACAAGTTCCCTTTCTGATCTGCGGTGACGGGCGCGGCAGGCCCTGCTCCGTCGCTCCCGCCGGTAAAGATGTGAAGTCCGGTAACGGTTTGCGCTGCGCAAGGAGAACCGAGCAAAAAGGTTGCGAAGAGCAACGCCATCGCAAAGCGAAAAATCTTTTCGCGGTCGGACTTGTGCGGCTCTGAGCTTGGGATCACTTCTTTAGTGATTGTCACTGGGGAACCCCCTTAATGCAATTCAACAATCCTACCGGTTGTTGGTTCGCCTGCGAAGTCTACAGGAAACCGCAGGAGTGCTACTGATGCCCAGCACCAGTTTTCCTCCCGGTTGGCGGTCGTACGGCGTCCGCTTCGGAAAGTCACGCTTACCCCCTCAGCAACCAAAAAAACTGTGTAGAAATTCATCAGCAGCACCGCGGCCAGACCATCTCGCACTATTAACATCGTCGAGAAGCTTGGCGGCGGCAGCATGGGCGTGGTTTATAAGGCGGAGGACACCGAACTGGGCCGCTGAACTGGTGGGTAAAGTGGAACTGCCGCAATAGTGTCTCGGTAGCAGCACCGTTTCCCGCAGACCCCAGGGAAGCGCTATTTGAACCAGTGGTAACCCACGTTCAGTTGCACCCCATTGAACTCAGGATTCCGCACTCCCAGGTTGGCATTCGAGATGTGCCACCACGCGAACCCCAAATCCAGCGATTGCCGGCTTCGCGTGAACAAGTGAATTCCGCCGCCACCTCTCGCCATGAAATTAAAGCTGGACGTGTTGCCCGGGGGCAGATTGCCGGGCGTGGACACCCCTCCACCCCCCAGCTCGATGTACGGCGCCACGCGCCCTGTATGGAGACTGGAGTTCCAGCGCAGAATCACGGGATCAAAACCAAACCCATGGGTCCTTTGGTTTCCGTAAGTGATAAATAGAGGGATCGCATCCATTCCATATTCCAGACGGCCACGTCGCCAGCCTTTGCCGACTTCTCCCGTGATCCTGCGGCCCACGAAGAAACCCGCTGTCCAGATTTGCGATTCTGCAAAAGAATTGGTGTTCTCTTCCCCGGTAGCGCCGGAAGTTGAGATCCCGATGTCCCAGTTCGCCGCCAGTGCCGGCGGCAACGCGCGCGCCTGTGCGATCGCGCAGGCGCTCGTCAGAAGCAGAATCAGTCCGGCTTTCACCGCCGCACCACGCCAATTCGAAAAATTGAATGAATGTCTCAAGTCAAAAGGCTTATCGCCTGAAGTCCTCGCAACCGCATAAGTGTACGGGCTTCAGATGATGTAACCGCCCCGTCGGTTTCTAACCTTCTGGAGAACAAAATCAACCCAAACCCGGGCCGTCATCCTGAGGGCGCGCTGGCAGCCGAAGAGCCTGCCCCGAGCGAAGCCGAGGGGATCTCGCGCGTAGCATTTCGAACTAACCCCCGCCCGAACCTCCTCCGGTTCCTCCTCGCCGTGACTGGCACACGCCAGTTCCTTTTGCTTGACTTGACATTCCAATCCGGCTAAAATGTAAACACAATACATTAGCTGTTTGATAACAGCGGTTGGTTCCGGCTCTTTGACAATCTGACCTCGTAAACCCGGTGTACTCGCGCGGGGCAGCGTCGCGCGTAGTGCCGTTCGCGAAGTGCCTATCTCCAGGACGTGGCACGTGCTTTCATACACTTACGAAGAATCGAATCCTGAGCCAATGGATATCCCCTTCCGTAAGTCCTTTAAAAGGGATATTTTACGTGGGTATCTCCAAAACTCTTCCTTTGTTTTCATAGATCTAGCCGGAAAACGCAAAATTTTGGGTATATACCCGATATGGCAGAGTAAACACTTTCTCGACATATTTTACTACTAAGTAAACAATGCGTTCCGAACCTTTCCGGCGCCCGCGCCTTCCCCCTCATGATGATATCGAATATGGGCCGTGGTAATCTGAATTCTCCTCCGAAAACTTTGCATTGAGGTATTCGACTTGATCCGTCTGCGTTGGCTGCTTGTTGTCTGTCCGGTTCTTCTTCTGCTTTCTTTCGTTTTTGCCGAAGGCACTCGTACCTGGGAACAGTCGAAGTTCGAAGAGTTGATCAAGGGCACGACCAAAGGCGTGGCCGTACGCAGCGTTGGCGGCCTGGAACTGGCTCCGGCGTTCACCGCGCTGTCTACGACTCCATCGACTTACATCTGGGCGATCGCGGCCGACCGCGAGGGCAACCTCTACGCCGCCGCCGGCTCGCCCGCGCGGGTGTATCGAATTACCGCCGATGGCAAGTCGAGCGTGATTTTTGAGCCCCAGGAACTCCAGGTACAGGCGCTGGTCGTGGACAAGAGCGGAGTCATCTACGCGGCCACCAATCCCGATGGCAAGGTTTACAAAGTCGAGCATCATCCAGCTTCGGCTGAGAAAGGCTCGGCCGGCAAGAGTTCGGCGGACAAGACCAAGGCGACAGCGGATTCCTCGTGGAGTTCGTCGGTTTATTTCGAACCTGGCACCAAATACATTTGGGATCTCGTCTTCGATGATGCCGGTAATCTGTACGTGGCCACGGGCGATCATGGAGAAATCTTCCGCGTCACTCCGAAAGGCGAACATTCGGTCTTCTTCAAGAGCGACGAGGCCCACATCCGCGTGATGGCCTTCGATAAGGGCAATCTGATCGCCGGCTCTGACGGCAGCGGCCTGGTCTATCGAATTTCGCCGAGCGGAGAAGGCTTTGTCCTCTACAGCGCGCCGAAGAAGGAAATCACCGCGCTCGCCATCGACAAGGCCGGCAACATCTACGCTGCGGGCGTCGGAGAAAAGCATGGGGGACCCGCCGCGCCGGGTTTCCCCTCCACACCAATCTCGATTCCAACTTCTCCATCGCCAACGCCCACCGGCCCGCAGGGCGGGATTGTAATCACCGCTGCTCCTGCCACCGCGCCGCCAGCATCGATGAGCTTCCCCATCCCCGGTGCAGCATCTGCGGGTGGGTCAGAGATTTACCGGATCGCGCCCGACGGCTCTCCCAGCCGGGTATGGAGTTCACACGAGGACATCGTCTACGCTCTCGCCTTCGATCAGCGCGGCCAACTGCTCGCGGGCACGGGTAACCGCGGACACGTCTTCGCCATCACCGGGGACAATGAATTCACTGACCTGCTCAAGGCCAGCGCAACCCAGGTCACCGCCTTCGCCGGTGCTCCCCAGGGCGGGCTCTACGCCTCAACCAGCAACCTCGGCAAGGTGTTCCTGCTCAGCGCGACCCCCGAATCGGAGGGCAGTTACGAGAGCGATGTTTTTGATGCTCGCAATTTCTCGCGCTGGGGACGCGCCGAGTTCCGCGGCGCCGGCCATGTCGAACTCTCGGCCCGCAGCGGTAATGTGGACAACCCCGACCGCAACTGGAGTCCGTGGGAAAAAATCGATCTGCGGAAAGACAGCGCGGTCAGCGTTCCTCCGGCACGATTCATTCAGTGGAAGGCCGTGCTGCGCTCGGGAGATCCTGCGCCACGCGTCGAGAGCATCACGCTCAACTACTTGCCCAAAAACGTGGCCCCTGATTTCGACGACGTTACGGTTCAAGCCGGAGTGCGCTACCAATCGTTACCCAAGCCTGCGGGCGTGGACCTGGGTGCGGGCAATCCTCAGCAACCCCATTTCGACACGCCCCCACCGAGCACACGCGATCGGGATTCCATCGGCGTCAAGTGGAGCGTTCACGACGACAACGACGATCAGATGATCTATTCCGTGTACTATCGCGGCGATGGCGACACCCGATGGCTCCTGCTCAAAGACAACCTGACCGATAAGTTCTACTCCTTCGACGCTTCGCTTCTGCCCGATGGCGGCTACACCGTCAAGGTAGTAGCCTCCGACGCGCCGTCGCACTCTCCCGAGCAGGCCCTAGCCGCGGAGAAGGAAAGCTTGCGATTCGAAGTAGACACCACTCCGCCCCGGATCGAGAATCTTACTGCTTCCGCGGAGGGCGGCAACTTCCACATCACCTTCCGCGCCGTGGACAGCTTTTCGAATATCAAGCGCGCGGAGTACTCCGTGGACGCGGGCGACTGGAAGTTCATTGAACCGGTCGGCCAGTTGTCTGACTCAAAGACGGAGAGCTATGACTTTCGAGTCGCGGTGCCAGTTGATCACGGCACCACAGCCGTTAAGACCCCGGGACAACTTGAGCACGTCGTCGTAGTCCGCGTCTACGACCGCTACGACAATATGAGTTCGGCAAAAACCGTAATCCGCGGAAAGTAACAGTCTTATGTATTTTCATGGAGGCAGTGCGAGATGCACGTTCTCCACTAAGTTGCGCCGTGATTGCCATCCGTGAGCTGGTCCGCGTTCCGCAACTCGGGAAACTTCCAGGCCCAGATCGCGATCACGACCAAGGTCCCAACACCCCCCAACACGACGGCGGGGACAGTTCCGAACCATTGCGCCGTCAGGCCCGACTCGAACTGTCCAACCTCATTGGACACTCCGATGAAGAGCATGTCCACCGCGTTGACCCGCCCCCGCATGTCGTCTGGCGTGCCTAACTGAATCAGGGTGCCGCGAATGATCACGCTCACCATGTCCGTCGCACCAATCAGAAGCAGCGCAAGCAGCGACAGGATAATGCTTCTCGAGATTCCGAAAAGGATGGTGCACACGCCAAAGCCAGCCACGCACCATAGCATCGTCGGTCCGGCCCGGCCGCGCAGCGGGCGATGAGCCACCAGGATCGCCATCAGTGCTGCGCCGACTCCAGGCGCGCTGCGCAACAGTCCCAGGCCCCATGGTCCGGTTTTCAGGATTTCGCGCGCGTAAACCGGGAGCAGTGCGACCGCTCCGCCAAGTAAGACCGCGAACATGTCCAACGAGATGGAGCCCAGAATCAGCTTCTTCCGCCAGATGTAGCGTAGTCCCGCCAGCACGGTATTCAGGCTCACGGCTTCGCGAGTGCGCGGTTTCCTCTGCGGTTTGATTCGCACAGTAGACAGCAGCGCCACCAGCGACGTCAGCATCGCGGTTAAATACACCGCCGAAGGGCCGCGGGAAAATGCATAGATAAGTCCGCCCACTGCCGGACCCAGAATCGTCCCGCCTTGCATAACGCTCGCATTCCAAGCCACGGCGTTGGGGAAATGTTCCTCCGGAACCAACTGCGGCAGCAGCGCCCGGCTCACCGGCCCGCTGAGCGAGTTTGCCGCACCAACCAGCACCAACACCGCATAGATTGGGTAGACGCGCGGATGGATTCCGTGCGCGCCCCGCAACGCGATCCCCCACAACAGGCTCGAGCCCACGGCGAATCCGCCATAACATAACATCAGCAGCTTGCGGCGATCGAAGCGATCGGCCACATGCCCGGTTACCAGAAACAACAGAATTCCTGGAAGAAATTGCGCGAGCCCCACCAGGCCGAGATCCAAGGGACGCTTGGTGATTTCGTAGACTTGCCATCCCACGGCAACCGACTGCATTTCCAGCGCAATCTCGATGAGGAATCGTGCCAGCTCGTAAACGGCGAAGTCCGGATAGGTAAACGCAATACCCCCTGCGAGCCTGGGATCTCCCGTTGCCGCCATCGCCCTCTACTGTGCCACAAAACGCGCCTGTGGAGGACAAGCGTCTCACTCATTGGCGACCAAGATCGCAAGCAAGAGTGAGACAATGGCTCAACTCCACCATGACTCAATGGCTCAATGGCTCAATCTTCTGGGCTGGATGGTGTGCGTCGTTTACTCCACCATCCCATGTTTCTGGCTGCTGATTCACCCGTGGGCAAACTACTGGCGCTCGCGTAAAGGCTCTCCATATCGCATTCTGGTGCCGGTGTGGATTGCGATGTGGATTGTCATCGGATTGCTTACTTCGGGATGGCGGCAAGCCACCCTCTACAGCACTCTCTGGTCATGGATTCCCGCCATTCTTCTATTCTCGAGTGGATCTTGGATCTACTCGAAATCCGGAAGGCTCTTCAGCCGGGCGCAACTCAGCGGATTGCCCGAGGTTTTGCCCAATCATGGCGAACAGCGGCTGGTAACTTCTGGAATTCGCAGCCGGGTCCGACATCCCGTGTATCTCGCGCATCTGTGCCAGTTGCTGGCCTGGAGCGTGGGCACTGGGTTGATCGCTTGCTATGGGTTAACCGCATTCGCAATGGTCACGGGCGCAATAATGATTCGACTCGAAGATGCAGAATTGCAGCAACGATTCGGAGAAGAGTACAAGCAATACAAGACAACCGTGCCATCTATCTTGCCTCGATTGTCTTGACTAATTGCGATGCCTCCGCGAGACGTTGCAAGCAGCGTCTCTACAGTTGCGATCGGTAGAAACGTAGCTTGCTACGTTTTCCTTGCGATGCCAACTAGGGAACTTTCAACATCGGCCCTGCCACTCGCTATAATCCAGTTTGGCTGAAAGCTGAGAGCTGACAGACTGATAGCTTTTATGCGCTTCGAACTCTTTGTCGCCTCGCGTTACCTTCGTGCCAAACGGCGCCAGGCGGTCATTGGCGTCATCACCGGGATTTCTATCGCCGGGGTCGCCGCCGGAGTCGCTTCCCTGGTCGTCGCGCTGGCGATCAATAACGGATTTCGCCAGGATCTCCAGGACCGTCTTCTCGGCTCGAGTTCTCATATCAATCTGCTGCGCATTCAGAGCGACGGAATCAAGGACTGGCGTCCGCTCATGGACCGCCTGTCGAAAGAGCCGCACATCGTTGCCACTGCTCCTGCAATTTATGAGCAGGTTCTGATCTCCCGCGGGCCACGCGCTCGCGGGGCAGTGCTGAAGGGAATGATCCCCGAAGAAGAAAGGAGAGTCAGCGATCTTCTGAAGACGGTAGATATCGGCTCAGCCGATGCGCTGGAAGAAAACAAAGATCGTGTGCAACCGCGTCATATTTCGGAATCGGGACCCGGTCAGGGCGGCACCGCCGACTCTCCAGGCACAAACGCGGACAAGAATGTCCGCGCCACACAAGCCAACCAGTCTCCCACCGATCTGCAGGGCGCGGAAAACCGCGTCGCCGCCATGGCCCCCATCATTCTTGGCAAAGACATGGCCGACGAGCTGGGCACTACGATCGGCTCCATCGTGCTGGTCACCAGCCCGCAGGGCGAACTCACTCCCTTCGGCATGGTCCCCAAGTACAACCGGTTCCGCGTCGTAGGCATCTTCAGCTCCGGTTTCTACGACTATGACAGCTCCTGGGCGTTCACCCGCCTCCGCGATGCGCAGCAGCTCTTCGCACTCGGTGACCTGGTTTCCGTGCTCGAGTTCAAAGTGGACGACATCTACCAAGCCGAGCAAATCTCAAGGCAACTCGAGCAGGCTGCAGGGAAGGGTTTCATGGCCACGAACTGGATGGAGCAGAACAAAGCGCTATTTCGCGCATTGCGGCTGGAGCGTCTGGTGACGTTCATCACCATCGGCCTGATCGTGTTCGTGGCCGCGCTCAACATTCTGATCTCGCTAACCATGATGGTCATGGAAAAAACTCGCGACATCGCCGTCCTCATTTCCATGGGCACGCGCAAATCGCAAGTGCGCCGCATCTTCATCGCGCAGGGTGTGCTGATTGGAGTGGTCGGAACCGCGATCGGCCTCGTCCTCGGCTACGCGCTTTCCTGGGCCGGTGGCCACTACCATCTGCTCTCGCTGGCGCCCGAGGTGTATTCCATCGATTACGTGCCGTTTGCGCCGCGGGCAGTGGACGGTCTGCTGGTGGCGTTGGTAGCGATCGGCATTTCTCTGATCGCGACCGTTTATCCGTCGTGGTCCGCCGCCCGGATTCTGCCCGCCGAGGCTTTACGCTACGAGTGATCCACCGGGTGTCAACCTCCTCATTCGCTTGACCCGGCTTTGACCCTTCTATGACATCTGGCGCGACGGTTCATGTCATCTTGCCCCTACGCGGTCTGAGAACGTGACTTTGGGCCCCGCTCTACGGGTCCACAAGTCGGTGACCGAGGTCACATCCATGTCTGTGATTTCTAAAGTACAGTTTGTTGAAGATATTCCCGGGAGCGCGCAGGAACGTTTTGGCGCTGCCCGTGTTTTAATGGGAATGGCGACCTGCAGTCAAGTAAATGGTCGCTCGGGAACCCTGATTCCTGAGACGAGGAGCACTGCAGGTGCATCTAACAGAGCAGGCTATATTAAGGATCGAGGGCCTCAAGAAGGTCTTTCGGTCCGGCAAGTCGGATTTAGTGCTCTTTGAAAACTTAACGTTTCACGTGGCCAAAGGCGAAATGCTAGCCATCGTGGGCGAATCCGGCGCGGGCAAGAGTACGCTGCTGCACATCGTGGGCGCTCTTGATCGCGCTTCCGGGGGTGACGTATACTTCGCGCACTTGCAATTGAATTCGCTTTCGGAGAACGCTGCGGCCGAATTTCGTAACCGCGAAATCGGCTTCGTCTGGCAGTTCCACTATCTCCTGCCGGAGTTCACGGCACTGGAAAACGCGGCTATGCCGCTCCTGCTGCGGGGTCGTCCCTGGCGGGAGGCGCAGGGAGAAGCGTCGCGTTGGCTTCGTGAGGTCGGATTGGACCAGCGCTCGCATCATCGTTCGGGAGAGCTTTCCGGTGGTGAACAACAGCGCGTGGCTTTGGCTCGGGCTCTGATCACCCAGCCCAAACTCTTGCTGGCGGATGAGCCTACCGGAGACCTCGATAGCCGTACAGCGGATTCCGTTTTCGAGCTGATTGCCAGGCTGCATCGCGAGTATCAGCTGACCTCTCTTATCGCCACCCACAACTTCGGGTTCGCCCGTCGCTGCCAGCGGGTGTTGCGGTTACAGCAGGGGAGAATCGAGGAGGTGGCACCGGAAACGCTACCGGCATAGCACGTCACGGCAATTGACTTTTGTCGCGCAACGTGTCGGAATGATACTTGAGGATGGTTAATCGAAAAGCACCGCCAGTTGGGGTGACTTACAAGAAGTTGCAACCACTTGCGGAGAAACGACAAGTAAGGTGTCTTTCGTAACTGATAGCCGCGCGCCAAACCTGCGATATAAAGCATGTAGCGGTTGGCACGTTGATTGCACAATTAACTTAGGGTCAGGGAGATCCGAGGAGCAGGGCCGCCGCATGGACCCGGTGAGCTCCCCGAGAGCTCGGGGGAAAGGGCCATATGTTTGAACGTTATACGGAGAAGGCGAGGCGCGTCATCTTTTTCGCGCGCTATGAAGCCAGCCAGTTCGGGTCTCCTTATATTGAGACGGAACATCTT
>Ga0210384_10002594_pt1 | contig 21863 bp, 24 predicted proteins | sample IncBWH2MmetaG_FD_160574 | JGI IMG/M metagenome (GOLD analysis project Ga0210384, IMG submission 160574) | Forest soil microbial communities from Barre Woods Harvard Forest LTER site, Petersham, Massachusetts, United States - Inc-BW-H-2-M | ecosystem: Environmental > Terrestrial > Soil >...
ATATCAGATACTCCAATGCCCAACGGCACCGCAAAAGCTCCCATCGAAATCAATGCTAGTGACCAGCGAACTCTTCGAAAATTCATTGTTATCTTCCTCGACTTCACTATAGAGAACGACGCCATTCTTAAATGTTCATAACAGCACAGACATTCATCCTGAATATCGTCATGATGGTGTTGGATTTAATGGAACGTGGCGGTCATGCCCTTCGCGGGGTGACTGCACACGGTAGTCCGGGTGGGCTTTTGCAGTTTGACCTCTCGGAAGCTGCCCTTGCCACCACATTCCATTGGAAGCCGCTAGACAAAGGTTAGGAGACAACGATGTTCGGATACGGAATAATCGGTACGTTGGTGATTATTTGCTTGATTATTTATATCGTAAAGCGAGTCTAAGGAAACTTCAGGACGAACATTCGCAACCGTGCAGGATGGGACTTCGCCGCCTCTATCTCGGCGTCATGGTGGGTATATGTTGCATAAGACAAGTAAGAAAGAATCCGGCAACGCGACACGTGCCAGCGTCAAGAAGGAAATGGCGAAGCCACGCATGGCCAGGTCCGCAAGAATAGCGGAACTGAAATTAGATACTGCGCGAATTCCAGAACACCCGAGTACCACCATGCCCGGAACCGTCAAGAAAATTATCCCGTCTCCACGTCCGAGCCAGCCAGAAAAAGCACAGATTGCTATTGACGGGGCCGACCAACGGCATCGAGATCTCCGTTTTGAGAATACACTAACAGATGAACATGGCGATGATGTGAAGCTCAAAAAGGGTGCTCACATCGAGGTTACCGTGACAGCCGAACCAAAGACGTAACCGCTACAATTAACGAAACCGCCACCCGACTCGGCCTGAGACAGTCGGCCTAGGCCTTGATAGCCACAATTCATATTAGCCAAATAGCTAGGGCAGTGTTCCGGACTACCAGAGCAATAAACGGGACCAATGGAGAAGACCGCAGATGACGACAAGCTTAATTCCACATCCGCGCATCGTTTCGCGAAACCAGTGGCTCGCCGAGCGGAATGAACTTCTGGCGCATGAAAAGGAACTCACCAAGCACTACGACCGCGTGAATGCCGAACGGCGTCGGCTTCCCATGGTGAAGATCGAAAAGGACTATTTCTTCGAAGGCCCGAATGGGAGACAACCTCTCAAGGACCTCTTCGAGGGCCGCCCCCAACTCATCGTCTATCACTTCATGTTCGACCCAACATGGGACAAGGGGTGCACAGGCTGCACGGGTTTGGTAGACCCTTTAGGCGATTTGTCGTTATTAAAGAAACGCGACACGACGTTCGTGGTGGTTTCTCGGGCCCCGCTGGCCAAGCTCGATGCCTATAAAGCGCAAAAAGGATGGAGCATCGCGTGGTTTTCCTCGTTTGGCAGCGATTTCAATTACGATTTTCACGTGACGCTCGACCCGAAGGTCGCGCCCGCCAAATACAACTATCGGAACAAGGTTGAGATGGCAGCAGCGGTGGGCCACCCGGTCCTTATGGAGGGTGAGGAGCACGGCCTAAGCGTCTTCTTCCGGCTCGACGAGGACATTTTCCACACGTACTCGGCGTTCGCGCGCGGCACCGAATCGCTCACGGACGCTTATCGCCTCCTCGACACGACGCCATATGGGCGGCAGCAGGACTTTGAGGACTCGCCCCTCGGTTGGCCTCAGATGCCGACCTACGCATAGGTCGAGACAAAACTGACTATCGACAGACCAGCGCTCCGATGCTGGAGACGCTACGCTTCGCGCATAATTGGTTCCCGATCCCCAGATTCGATTCGTGATGTCCTCGGTACGGCGAACATATGGTCCTACCGGGTTACTGCGTCGGGTCAAAAATGTTCAAGTTCCGTACCCGATCCGGATAGCGCCTGATAAACGGGGTGATCTCAATCGGTCGGCGAAACACTTGCTCGAAGTCTGCTTAATATCATTCCACAAGCCTAAATTCGTCCGAGAGCGTTAAGTCAAACAAAACACCGCCCTGTTTAGGTTTTATGTGGGTACAGCCTGCCAGATTAGTTCTCCATAGAAAGTATCGTCGGATCAACCGATTAAGAGGTGTTGCATCGACCGGTTGAGCCGGCAGGCGTTATCGGAATGTGGCCCGAAGGCATTGAGGGGCAAAAAGCCACACTCCGATAACCACGACTGACAATCGTTAGTGCGCCGCTGGATCCCGCTCGATCACCATCAAAGTGAATGATCCGGGTAGCACGGGTCCTCTGCCCCTCCCACCCGCAGGCACCGGCCCAAACTTCGCGGAAACGACAAACACGCGGTGGTTCATGGGGTCGAGGCCCATATTGCGCGAGCCCTGTGGCGTCTGTACGTTTTCCATGACGTGATATTGGTCCGGAGAGTCCTGATGTAAAACGGTGAGGGTACCATCCGCATTCGAGGCAAACGCGTTGCCTGATGCCGCGTCGAAGCCGGCGCCGTCCACGCCAGCGCCAATCGATGGCGTTGCGACGACCTTGCCAGCCTGATAATCGGAGACCGCCATCACTCCGCTACGGCACCCGCTGAACAACCGATGGTGGGCAGTGTCGATGGCCATGGGGACCGGCTGCTTGCACGGAGCGGTGGACCAGCGCCTGGCCACGGTCGCCGTCTTCGCGTCGATCTCAACAATCTCGCTCGTGTCAGTGATATTCGCATACACCTTGCCGTTGCCCGCTGAAGCGCCATATTCCGGTTTGCCGCCGAGCGGAATGTTCGTGATCAGGGTCCCCGCCCGCGCGTCGATCACTGTCGAGGAGTGCGCGTCTCCATTTAACGTGAAGACCCGGTTCGATGGGCTGTCGTAGATAATCGCGTCGGCATCTTCAGCGGCCGGGATCCGGCCGAGCGCCTTGAAGGTCTTCAGATCGAACATGACCACGGACTGGCCGTCACCCTCGGTTGCGAAGCCATGCCCCGTGACATCCGCCAGAGCGGTTCCGTGCGCGCCCTTGATCCCGGTGACCTCGCCGACCAATTTTCCGCTGTCTTCATCGACGACCATCAAGCGATTCTCCCGGGCGATAAACAGACGGTGATTGGGTGGATCGGGCACGATGTAGTCCCAACCCCCGTCCCCACCCAGCGTGTAGGTGTGGGTGATACGGTAAGACGGGGATGACTGCGCGAGAAATGTCGTCATAGTAGCCAGTGTGAGAACGAGCGCGCTGTTGCGCATAGAGGCTCCTTTCTGCCTGAAGTATATCCGCCGGAATTTCCGATTTCGACTTTGTCCTTGCGCAAAACCATATGCCTGCCGCCATCTCGCGTCAACCTCAAATCGCCTCGGTCGCGTTCCGCGAAAACAGTTTCTCGGACCGTGCACCCAGCTTCCGTGCGTCCGTGTGCCGAGCCAAGTCCCGAGAAACGGGATTCTCGGAAAGTGGCTTTTCCTGCCAGTCTCCTGGTGAGGTGTTCGGCGGGTCTCTCGACATGTGCTGTGCAATAGAAATAGTTCGTTTGTGGAGAAGATGTCTAACGTGATATACCTATCCGAATGAAAATTCGGAAACACACACCATTCAGGAAAGACGGACGGCGGAAGCACCATCACTGGCAGGCAACTGTGTTTTACGAGGACGGTGAGCGGTTTACTCGCATCTATACGGATCATGAGAAGGCCGCTAACTTTGCAGAGCGGCAGAAAAAGTCCCCAGTCGTGAAAATGGCCCGCGTCATCGAAATCAGCTAACACCGCTCGGTCAGTCGCCCTGTGTACCGGAACTTCGCCGCAACCTCTTCGTCAACGCTCGTCTCCACGCTGGCGACTTTATTGCGTTCCACTTCATTCCGCAGCGCAGCCGCAAATTCTGGCGATAATCCACACGCCACAAAGAGTGCCTCCGCTGCGTCAAGGTTCTTGGCTTGAACAGGGCTTGCGGTCGCCAAAGGTACGCTTGGAAGGAATACCAGGCGCACAGTGCCATCGGGAAACATATCGACCATTAGCTTGCCGGGTATTTTTGTCATGCAAACGGATTCTACCCTGTGCCAGGGCCTTTACTGTGCTCCAGGCCGCGCCGTCAAGCGGCCAACCCATGACCCGCCACTTTCCCCGTGCTGACATAACTGATACGTTCTGTTAGCATTCTCGAATGGCAGAACCCGCTACGAACAAGGATGAGAAACAAGAACCCGCCGATCCTAGTAACATCGGAGAAGAGATCGATCTCTTCGTGAATCAAATCGATGCATTGGCTGAGACACTTCCGCTTGCGACAATGGCAATTCACGGAGCGCGTTCCACGTCGAGCCAGCAGTTGGCGAAATTCTTAAAGGAAGAATGCAAAGTTGTCGGTACCGAAGGTACGAAAACAAACTATTACATTGATGGAACTCTCTACACGAGATTCCAGAGATTCAAGCGAAGAGCTGACAAGGCTGAACTGGCGCAACTGCTTGTTCCACGGGGGCTGTTGGTTGCGCTCGTAAGTCAATTTGATGCTTACATGGGCGGGCTTATAAGACAATTGTTCAAGGCAAAGCCCGAAATTGTTGACTCCTCGGAAAGAAATTTTTCCTTCTCTCAATTGACGGAGTTCGGGTCCATCGATGCTGCAAGAGAGTATGTCATTGAGAAGGAAATCGAATCAGTGCTGCGAAACAGCCATGGCGAACAGTTCGATTGGTTTGAGGGTAAATTCAAACTGCCTCTCAGAAAGGAACTTCCGGCTTGGCCCTTATTCATCGAAGTTACTGAAAGAAGGAATCTTTATGTACACACAAATGGAGTTGTGTCTCGTCAATATCTGGAAGTATGTCGCAAACATGCCTGCCAGGTTCCGAACGGCATTTGTTTGGGCCACGTATTACCAGTGACACGAGAATATTTCGAATCGGCCTATGAATGTCTGTTGGAAATTGGCGTCAAGTTGGGACAGGTCTTGTGGCGCAAGGTATTACCAGCTGAGCTAGAAAAGGCTGACAAGAATCTTGTCGTAGTGTCCTACAATCTGATAACCGAATGTCATTATCGATTGGCGCGTGCAATACTCGATTTTGCAACGGAGACCTTGAAGGGGCACGCATCAGAGGATTATCGTTTGAGGTTTGTTGTGAACAGAGCGCAAACATACAAATGGACCGGCGACGAAGAAAAATGTAGACAGATATTGAATAGTGAGGATTGGACAGCATCGGCCCTCAAATTCAAATTGGCCGTTGCCGTCCTCAGCGATAATCTCAAGGCAGCGAACGAAATTGTCAAGCAGATTGGCAAGGACGACGCGGAGATCAATAGACACAATTATCGAGAGTGGCCCCTGTTCAAGGAGCTTCGCAAATGTCCAGAGTTCATCGCCCTTTTCGAGCAAATCTTCGGCGAGCCGTTGAACAAGTACGTTGTACATGATGCGGAAGAGGGCAGTTCGAATCCACAGAGAGTTAATTAGCGCCGAATTTTCGGTATAATCTCGTCAACATGATTCAAGACGCCAAAAAGTGGAACCTCGGGCTTTCTCTGCTTACCGCGTTTATGCAGCACCTTCCAGCGTCAGTCGATGGAGGCCACGTGGAGCAGTTCCACGGCATTGTGAAGATTCTTGAAGAGGCGTCCGGTGAGGATTTTTCCCTCTTCAAAATAGCTACTGAAAAGCTGGCACCTGTCGTTACGAGAGCAAGAGGAGGAGGTTACGGAGGAGGTCCAGGCTCTGTGACCTATTCGAAAAAGAAATATTGTGACAGCAAGTACTTCTCCTCAGTGGTACACAGCCTTTCCAACTACCTTAGGACCATGCGCGTAAACCCCTCCGCGAAGGCAGCGTATCCCTATGAATCCTTGACAGACGATCAGTTGATGGAGATGCTCGTCAACCGCAAGATCAAACCAAAGAGAGTCCCCGGCGGGAATCCAGAATACGTTTATGACAGGTCGTATGCTATCGCAGTGCTTTTGAACCATGACAATCCTCCAGCGCCAGCCGTGCCAACCCATTCGACAGTCATCAATATGAGTATGGACAGGTCCAATCTCAACATCCTTAGCCCCGGCGCTTCCATAACGCAGACCAGTGACTTCAAGAGTGACGACTTCCGAAAGTTGATCGAAAGCGTGAAGGAATTTTCTTCCACTCAGGAGCTGTCACAAGAAAGCAGTGAACAGATCAACATCGACATCGGTACGGTGGAAGTACAAATCAGTTCGTCTCGACCAAACCTTTCGATCATCAAAGAGTGTTTAGCGTCGATGAAAAACATCTTGGAAAACGCCGCCGGGGCAATGCTCGCCTCAGGGATACTTCTCCAGATTCAGAGGTATTTGCAGTAGTTATTTTGCGTCGTACTTTAGTGCCGCCAGACCTGCGAAACCTGTCCCTTCCCAGCCTCGTGGCCGCACGCAACTGACTCGGGTGAAGCATAAAAACTAAGGCCCGCGTCGAATGGCGATTGAGCCGTTGAGTGTATGTGATAGATTTATACACAGGCGCTCAATAATGCCAGATAAAGATTATGATGTGATTATAGTGGAATGCCCACGCTGTAAAGTTGAGCAAAAAGTTCATGTTTCTGCTCGACCTACCCTTGGAGTAACGGGAAATGAGAGAGTTCGATGTATAAACTGCGACCATCATTTCGAGGTAAAGATTCCCGATAAGATTATTCGTGGTCCGTTCCCTGCGTAAACCGTCCGCTTAGCCCCGTGGCTGCACGAACTCGACTCACTTGTCATATACGATGACACATTGATGAGGGACTGCCAGCATTTCTGTGGTATAGTTCGCTAATGAGTAAGTCCATCCTTCAATTTGCTTCCGAAATGAGGGGCCTCTATAAACGCGTGGCCGACAAGTTGGGAGTTGACCCTTCATACGTAAGTCGAGTGTCCCGCGGTGAACGCAGGTCTCCGAAAATTGAAGTCTTACTGAGACATGAGGTTTCAAAGCTTTTGAAATCCGCATCCCGAAGAGCCAAAGTAAAGTAGACATAGCAAAACTTTCCACTTTCCCTCTACGCGAGCAAGCTTTCCGTGGCCTGATGTTTTCCTAAAGTGTTTTCAAATGCTGCCGATGTGCCTCATAGGAGGCACCATGACCGCCAATCAGCTTATTCCAGCCGCTCAGTACCTGCGCATGTCCACTGAACATCAGCAGTATTCGCTCGAAAACCAATCCACGGCAATACGAACGTATGCGGAGTCCCACAATTTTGTAGTAGTCCAGACTTATTCGGACGCAGCCAAAACTGGGCTGGTTCTTAGTGAAAGAGCCGGACTCCAACAACTCTTGCAAGACGTTGTAAGCGGAAAATCTAATTATTGGGCCGTTCTTGTCTACGATGTCAGCCGCTGGGGTCGATTCCAAGACACCGACGAGTCCGCACATTACGAGTTCCTGTGCAAATCGGCAGGCGTCCCGGTGCATTACTGCGCTGAGACCTTCGCTAACGACGGCACCCTTACCAGCCTTATCATGAAGGCCCTGAAGAGAACGATGGCGGGTGAGTACAGCCGAGACTTGGGGATAAGAGTGTTTGCGGGACAAAAACGACTGGCGCTTCTTGGATTCAGGACAGGGGGTATTGCGGGTTACGGACTACGACGACTACTTGTCTCTGCCGCTCGCGTTCCAAAACAGGAGCTGGCGCTTGGCGCGCGAAAGAGCATCGCAACGGACCGTGTCATTCAGATTCCTGGCCCTCCGCATGAAGTCCAAACGGTAAAGGATATTTATCGGATGTTTGTATCCGAGAAGCTATCTCTTTGCGCCATCGCACGCAAACTCAACAACAATGGCGTACCCCGGCCAGGTCATTCCAAATGGGATTATTCAGGAATTCGGACGATACTCACTCATCCGAAGTACATTGGTAGCGCCGTCTTCGGTCGAGTCTCAAAGAAACTCCACACCGCCGTTGTGAATATGCCAGAGTCGGACTGGATTGTAAGACCCGGAGCTTTCGAGCCACTCGTCGATCCTGTTACGTTTGCTGAGGCGCAGAAAATGATCCGGCGACACCGTTGTGACAGAAAGGACGAAGAGTTGCTAGACGACTTGCGGACATTGCTTGCTTCTGAAGGCAGATTGTCGGTGTCCCTAATAAAACGCGCACCCGACCTGATGACGCCGGGGACATATAGCAAGCGGTTCGGCGGCTTGCGAAATGCATATAAGCTCGTAGGCTACGCTCATTCTGAGCGCCTCGGCGGCATTGATACGCGCCGTCGCACTATGGCTCTACACGAACAACTTGTCTCTCAGATTGCTGCAATGTTTCCCAAGGACGTGTCGATTGTCAGGCGCGGAGCACTTTGGCGAAGTCGATTGCGGCTATTTAATCGACTCACGGTATCGGTGCATATAGTCCGATCAGAGATGGTTTGGAAGACGACGCGACGTTGGATAATCGAACCAGCCCAAAATGAACGCAAGTTCATCACGTTATTAGGTCGGCTGGATGAAAACAATCGAACAATTATTGATCTGCATGTTCTTCCCAACATTAATTGCCCTAAGAAAATCCAAGTAGGGGACGCCTGGCTTAGTCATGGTAAGCGACTCACCGATCTTTCGCAGTTTTGCAAAGTTGTGGAACAGGTGCGCCTTGCGAAGAGGTGCAATTTTCGCAAAAAACTTGAGAAGTGACGCGCATCACATCTACGCGATTATCCGTCGCTTACCATGGCGTGACCATGAAGTCTATCTTTGATCTTGATGCACAACTTTCTTGTCCGTCTTCACTTCGAGTGTTGGCAACAATGCGTCGGGTAGTGCCTTGCCAAGTTCGAATACCGCGGCCTGTTTTTTGTTGTTACTGTCGGTAAATTCGAGTGTGAGGAAATGATGTTTCGCTTTGACGAACAGTGTAGCGATGCCGCATGGCCAGCAAATAAGTGCAACACCGATCGATGTTCCAATGCGCGTGGAAGGCTTGTCACCATACTCCATGTCAGTGATAGAAGCGTACGGAATCGCAAAAGAGGATGTTTTATACTTGAAGTTGAGGTTCGCGTCTCCAACGATCAACTCTCCGGTTTGCGACTTGGGTATTGCTTCTACCGTGCCGCCAACGTATTGAGCGTCGTGAGAGCTAACTGCGAAAAGTGACGTTGAAGAGGCGAATAGAAAGATGGACAGAGTGATGACCAAAACCTTCTTCAAAGTGTTACCTCCTTATAAGACCCGTTAGTTAGCCGTACTTATACACCCGATGCCTCCACGTGAACCAAAGTGTTCTTCGTCGTTGTGCCGTTAAGGATAGGTCCTGACGAACGGGATTATCAGAATGTGGGAACCTAAGGCTCGGCAGGCCTCGTTTCCAGGTTCCAGAAATGCTTCTATATCCGAAAGACGTCCTGAAGGCCGGGGTGTCCTCATCGATCCGTAGAAAACGGCGAGCCGACTGGAGCCGTCCCTTTCACACCAATTACTTCCCGCACTGAGTACAGAACGCAGCACCGCCACGGGTGTACTTTCCGCAAGAGGAACTTTGAACGACAGCGAATGTTGCCTATGCCACGGGCTGGCTCGTGTTGTTCTTCGCCAAGGGCGCATTTGCTGGAATCACATCGTCGCTGCCACAAACAGAACATCCCCGACCCTTCGTTGTCAGCCGCCAGATGGAATAGACCAGACCCGGGAGCAGGAAGAACAGCCACAACACTAGCTCGATCGCGAATGAGCCCTTCATAATCGCCTTCGTTGGCCCCACGTTCCCGCACTTCTTGCAGTACATCCCTTGTCCTGCCACGAACGTGACCCTTTTGGCCTTCCGAACGTCTTCGGCCTGCACAAAGCCGCTTCTTAGCAAACGTACACGCTTGCCAGTGTAGGCCACAGCACGATCCAAAAGTTCCATCGGACTTACCATTGATTTGATCTCCTGCTGCAATAGTGGGCCGCTTCGAGCGTCGTTATCATTTACATTCTGCCACTAATGATACTCATAGTCCGTGGACACATAAACTGCGTGATTCCAAGATGACGCCTAAACATAAATGCCTTTGGATATTCGCATCCGGTTTGGCAGGGCCTTACGTCGTCATCGACAGAAACTCGAAGTGTCCCAAGAGGCCTTTGCGGATATGTGTCAGCTGGACCGCAGCTACATCGGCGGGATCGAGCGGGGTGAACGGAACGTGGCGCTGGTCAATATCGAGAAGATTGCGAAGACACTCAGGTTGACGATAGCGGAGTTGTTCCGGGGCGTGTGACATTCCGGCTTAGGAGACTATTGCACTAAAGCCCGCAGGCAATTTGGCTTTCGTGGCGAGTAGTGCGGCTTGTTCGATGTCCCGCAGGCGCTTCCTCGACAGCACTCTGTGGATCGCCTGGCGCTGGCTCTTCCTGCCGTACCTTGGACCGACGATGTCGATCACGAAGATCCAATACGTAATAGTCCGCTGACGTTTCACGTTGCCACTCCTAATCTAGGATTTGCTGCGCTTGCCCTTAATGAACTGCTGCACTTTGTAAAGGGATAGAAAGTCTTCGCCCGACCGATAGTATGCTGGGATAATTCGGGCACTTCGTCGGGCTTTGAGGATCGTGCTCGTGGCTCTTGCGGGACTAAGCCCATCTACGCGCAGTAGGAAATAAGCAAGGGATGCGCTCCTACACTTTCCGTGATGGCACATGCAAAGGAGTTTAGATTTTGGCTTTCGCATGGCTTTCTGGTAGAAGCGCAGTGCACGACGGTAGAGCCACGCTGGGCGCGGCTTGTCGTTGTCCTTGAATGGCAACCAAAGATTCTTAAACTGGCGGATTTTCTTTCCGTGTTTATTGTGCCGGAGGTTGATGATGTGCGTAATGCCTTGGCCTTGGAGTTTCTCGACGTGGCCCCAGGAGGTTATTGCGCTGCCAAACGCCAATCGCTTTGTCACAAACCATGCCTTCATGCTGGTGCCCCTTTGTGCATACCTAACCTACTTAAAACAAACGTATTAAGCCCATAAACCGCCACCTAAACGGCTATTCAAAACAAAGCACTTACAAACGGCCCCCAAATGGGGTTTTAATTACGCCCCTGGGCGGCTTTATGGGCCTTAGTAGCGCTTACCCCCAAGGTGGCCCCTACCCCGCGCCAACTAAGCCCCTGGGCGCGTAGGGCGGCAATTTTGGTGGTACTAACCGGCTTACTGGGCCTACCCAGGCGCTTGCCCTTGGCCCTGGCGTTACGCAACCCAGCCCTTACCCGTTCAGCTATAAGGCTGCGCTCCAGTTCTGCAACAGCTCCAAGAACGGTAAAAATCATTTTGCCGGTGGGTGTGCTGGTGTCGATCTGCTCGGAGAGGGAAAGAAATTCAATACCGAGTGCGCGGAAGTTTTCTAGGGCGCGTAGCAGGTGGGATACAGAACGGGCGAAGCGGTCAAACTTCCAAACAATGATAACTTCGAATTTTCTTTTGTGGGCATCGGCAATCAGACGGTCTAGTTGTGGGCGGCGTTCCTTGGCACCGGAAATGCCAGCGTCTACGTATTCGCCTACGAGCGGCCAGCCGCGCCGCTGGCAGTATTCACGAATTTCTCTCGATTGAACTTCGGGGTCTTGTCCGTGATGCAGAGTGGAGACTCGCGAGTACAGCACAGCCCGCCGATCCAAATCTGCGCCACGGACAACTTGAGGCAATACTGCGTGGGTGATACTTTCCTTTGCAGCCATTGGTGCACCTCCCGTGCATCGTTGGTTAGGGGCGCGTTTGGTGCTCGATACACCAGCGCGTCCCGTTCTTTTACTTTCTCTTGTAGCCTTTCTTCCTCCCACGGCCCTTGCAGTAAATTTCCTGCTTAAGTGCACGGAGCCTGTCCAAATCAGCATTGCCCCAAAGCCGCACTGCCCTGCCGTTGCGTATGCGCAGCTTTGGGGCCTTAAGCCTTTTAGCCACAACCCAGCGGTGCAGGGTCATTACCGCAATGCCCGCTGCTTTGGCGGCCTGCTGCGTATTACAAGGCTGTGCCATATACGTGATATATATACCATATTTAATGTGGCTTGTAAAGCCTTTTGTTCTCGCTAGTTAGTTAATTACTTAAGTGTGCTCAAGGGTGTGCGGCACTAGCATCTTACCCGGCGGGTCGGCGCCGTCCTTACGTTTTTCACTAGCAGTGCCGCAGGAAACTAGTACACGGAAAATTCATTTCAAGCCCGATACATCCGTATATAGTTTTCTCAAGTGCCCATCCGACATGTCTAGGATCGGCTCGTACATGAACGAATTTACGTGGATATTCTCGGGTGTCATTAAAAGGACACGCTGAAGAATTTCTATCGAAATTAGGTCACCCTTAAACTGCGTCCTGAACCTTTCCAATAACTTGTACGTCTGGTTGGAGTCGCTCGCGGCCACGAATGGCGGATCGGCGATCTTTGCAACCATGAATTTCTCGGCGACGAGCCGTATCGCGATAGAAAGAACGATCTTGTTCTCGAAGTTGATTCCGTCTGCACCCGTGAGGCAACTGGCTACTTCCTCACAAATCATTTCGACGACTGACTTGGCCGGGGTCACATAGGCTTCGTTTCCGCCGAAAGCCCCTCTGTAAATCTGATCGAGTTCGGCGTTCGTGATTGAAGCTGAGTCGGTCTTCCAGTGCAATAGTGAAGTCAGCTTCGCAAATTCAGCAGTCGTTTCGCCCTTCGTATACTCAATGATATTGCGGATGAATGGGATCGATGCGATGCGCTTCTTCGGATCCGTGAAGAATGCAAGTTTCCAGTCGTTAACAAAAACATTTTTTATCCCGGTGGCCTGCTTAAGTACGATTCCGTCATCGTTCCGTACCGCCATGAGGCAGGCAGAATAGTCCACAACCCTCTTGCAAATGGTGCGGAAAAAATCGAAGTTGTGCGTCAGGATGAGCTGTTTGAAATAGGATTCCTCTGTAATGTCCATTAGGTACTGAATGATGGCGTACTTATTTTTGTAGTCGAAGGAATCTGCAATATCGTCGACGATAAAAATAGTTTCCTGCCGGACCATCCTGCGAGCTTCTACCTCGAATATGATGTTTAGAACGTAGAGTGCCTTCTTCTCGCCGGTGCTTAGGACCACCATTAAGTCGGCCTTTTCTATCGGTTCTGATTCCTTACCGTCTTGGTAGGTGAATGCAAGCGTGGGCATGGGCTCCTGGCCTAAGATCACGGACTCCCTGTTCTTCACCGTCAGCTTGAACGGGACGAAAAAGCGATTATTGAAGATCTCGATCACAAATTCCCACTGCGTCCGTTGTTTCGACGCCGCGTCCTGGATCCGCTTCTTGTTGTCCTCGGCCGCCTCGTATTTCTGAAGCAAGTCTTTGTAAAGATCTATCCGCGCCCTGAAATATGATTTGAAGACATCTTCCTTCAGGCTTGCAACGTTCCCGAGTCTCGCGAGGATCTCGTCATGGTCCGCCAAATACGCCTCAAAAGCCCGAAGGTCCTGGTTTTTTTGAATCAGTTTTTCAATCGTCCCGAACTGCTTTTTCAGGTCCTTGTTGTTGAGGATGCTGTCCTTTTCTTTGGCAATCAGATCTTCGAGTTCCTTCTGGCTTTTGATCTCCGTGTTAGCGTCCGCATTCAGGCTTACCGTATGTTTGGCGCTAAAAAATCCGTTGTCCGCAAGGCTTTTTGCGATAGTCGAGGCGTTGAAATACGTGAAAACGCCTTTTTTGAAATAAGTGGAAGCGGCGAGGAGTTCGTTATATTTCTTGATGTAATTCTCTATTGCCTCTCTCGTTTCCTTTTTTTCGAGGAAACCGACGACTTTCTCATCGAACACTTTGTCATACTCAACATTTTTATACGGCGTTTCTTCGCCGCCGATCACCTCCTTCTGTATGCGGATGAGCGCCCTGTCGAACTGGTCGTCGCTCGGAGTGAATGCCAGCGAAACTTCTGCTTCCAAATCCCGCTTCGAACCAGATTGTTCCTTCATGGCATTCAGAAACTTTTCTTTTGACTGGTCAATGTCGCTATGAAGTTTTTCGTACTCTGTCCGTAGTTGTGCGTCCACGAGGAGCGTCGAGGTTTTTTCTGAGGGGCCGAACGTGCCGTCATAAGGAAGGATCACGAAGATCTTATCCTTTGACAATTCAGCGCCTATCTCGTCCTTTATGTCCCGCCTGCAAACCCGTTTTGTGAATATGCGGTCTTTGGAAAGCGCAGACTCGGCGATGTCCTTGAAAGTCTGGGCTAGCGAGGACTTCATCGCGCCATTCGGTGCGTATATGGCGTACGCTTTATGAGTGGCAAAATCGAACTCGGCCTGGAGCTTCTTGATACCGTAGCAGTTCTCCAGGTCGACCGTTAATTTGTTCACGTGAAATCCTTCAACCCGTGCAGTCCCTAATAACCCGCCCGGTAGGCTATCACGTGCCACGCACAAGAAAAAGACGGTGCTTTCGCGTCACAATGCGTCTTCAGCGCGAAGTCATTTCCATCACATATCAGGCGCAACTTTCCCACCAAAAGGCTCCGGGTTTACAGCTATCCCAATGAGGCCTTTTAGGAGTTAGGCCCCCCACTTTTGACCTCTTCTACTCCCGTCCAGAACGACTGTTTTTCTAATAAGTGCCCCCTTATGCGTTCTTAGCGTTTTGCCTGATGGAAATGCATAAATATGGAGGACGTTTTGACTAATCCTCCGGTTTTTCAAAAAATGAGGCCATTTGCAGCCGTTCTGCCGAATTGAGGATGATTTTCCTCCGGTTTTCGGGAAGTGGTCTTGATGATTCCTGTGCTGGGCTGACCCTACAATTCTTGCTATCGAAAAGCGCAGATTTTGCGCTTTTGACGATTTGACGAGGGGAATAGATTCTCTATCTCTTCCAGTGTTCTGACGAAGAAATCAGCTGAATGAAGATATTTTCAAGTGCATATCGGATTCGCTGTCATGCGTTCTGATTTGCGGGGGCTGCGTTACTATTCTGGTGAAGGTGGAGATGAGATCACAGAGGAATGTTTCTTCCGGAACAACTTGAGGATGACCTAAGAAAAAATCTCAAACGAATCTCAAGAACTAGGGGGAGAAACTGGGAAAATCAACGGAAGTTTCCCGGTTTCGGGGGGTTAGCGTTACGCCACTAGCTTACTAAGGGGTCCGTAACGCGTAACGCTTGAGCATTGAGTTCACATAACGGTCCGTAACGGGAAAGGCGATCCACATCGAAACTATCCTTATTCATAGCTGTTTCTGCAGGCATCAGCGTTACGCACTCGGCGTAACGGTGCGTAACGGGAGTGTTACGAACCCTGTTTGGCGTCCTTCCGGAGTTCCATGCGATATTTGCGGATTACCTCTTTGCTGAGCTTGACTCCTGCTCGCTTGAAACGTTTCACAAGTTGAGAAGCAGAGGCTTCTGGATCGTCCTTCAGGAAACCACTGAGAAGCCGCTTCCTTTCAGCTTTGGCATTCCTCTCTGCGAGCGGAGCACCGCCCTTGTTGTAGCTCTTAAGTTCTTCCGCAAGTGATCCGCACTCTCCAGGCTTCTTGTACATGCGGAAATCGCCCTCATCGTTGATGTAGGAACGTCCGATGATCTGAAACGGACCACAGGGTTCAAACTCTCGCGCCTTGAGATTTTCGATGTGAATGATGTTCTTTGCTGCATCGAGCTGTTTGATTCCCCAAGCTGTTGCAACCATCGCACCGATATCGCCGGTTCCCCGGAGCATGTTTTCGAGGGTCATGACGGTTTCCTTGGAGAAATTCTTGGGAGAGTGATGAGCGGCTACGATCCCTCGAGCGCCAGCGTGCAGCAGCAAGAAAATATCGCGGGCGAGTCCCCGTTGATTATCGGCCGCTTCGTTCTCGTTTCCTTTCTCGAACCGAATAATTGGATCGAGGAAAACATAGGCGTCTTTCGCAGCCGCGAGTATTCTGGGATCAGAAAGGTCTGGTGTCGGCCCTTTCGACAGTGTATGTACTAAGAGTCGGCCCTCCTTCAGGTAACGGTAAATGTGAAAACGCTTGAGCCGCTCTTTGAATGGCGTGATTCCAGACTCCGGAATCAAGTACAACACGCGCGGCACGGTTTCCAGCACCTTGAACTGATGCCATAATTTCTTATGCTTGTGGCTGTTGAGCAGTGCCTTCACCAGCGAGACCATCGTGAGAGTTTTTCCCTGGCCGCTGGGCCCAGCGATCATCGTGAGACAATCATTTTGCAGAATGCCCTCGATTGAGAAGGTGATCGGTGGAGCGTTTTCGAACTCTTCGTAGGAGTGAAATATCTCCGCCTGCTCGGGTTGATTGCCCGACGCGATTTCCTTTTCATCCCCAATTCCGAGCCACTTGCAGATTGCACTGACGGTCTTTTCGCCAATCAGTTCCGCTAGTTTTGGTATTCCGGTTACTTTCTCCCCGCTGGCGAGTTTTTCCGACGTCGCCTCGACAGTCGCCACGCGCTTTTTCAACTCATCATCGCCAGCAGCATCGACGATGGCTTCGATGAACTGTATGATTGACTCTTTCCTCCACCCCGCACGCAGGAGCATCCCAGACAATGCCAATGCAATCTCGTTTCGAATCCCTTTCTTCCACCTCCTTACAATCACCGCTGCCGCCGCCAATAGCCCTAGAGCAATTCGAAGCTCGTCAGGCGACACACGTGCAGGCTCACCTTTTTTCTCCCATCGGATGCGCTCTCCGCTTGGATGGATCGAAGGCGGGACTATACTCTGTAGCCCAGTGGAGCGTAGCTCCAGCAGACATGCGCCATCGACGTCGGAGGGTTCATGATCGGGATCGTTAAACTTTATCGTTTCAGCGTCTTCGCTCTTGTACAAATAATGTGAGGCTGGTCGCGTCTCTCGCCCGTAGACCCTATCTGTTTTCGGTAGGAATCTTCGTGCGAGCGCAACCGCTTCGTCACAGTCGAGATCAACATCGACAAGCCCGTGGCTCGGCCTTCCCAACAAGATTCCAATATTGTCACCCTCATTGAAAAAGTCTGGGATTTCACTTTCCTTGATTCGCTCGTTCTGCCACTCTTTCCGATGAGGTACTTTCTCCTGCGGGCGTACGGGGACAACTTTCCAGTGACGCCGAATATACTTTCGGGCGTAATAAAACACATCGTGCTTCGATCCGGATGTTCCTCGACGCTTGTGCTTGTTGGTGTCCATGTCATTCTCCTAGTCCACTACAGCAGTTCCGGCGAAGCTCTGTCGGACTAGGAGCCGCCCAGAAAGCGGTGGAAGGTTAGTTCCCAGAGCCAGCGCCGGAACTTGCTACTGGGAGTTACCTGATGACCCATCCCACTCTGACTTTCTCGCGGAGGCATTGGGTATCAAAGAATAGGGCACGTTCGGTCACCATCGATTTGTTTCATTTGCTTAGATCTCCAGTGCAATAACAAATGAGCGAAGCTCTCTCACCTTCGAAGGGAAGGTTTCCGTGGAACTCTTCAGCATCGAAGAACAGCACGTCGCCGGGTTGTAGTGCAAATGCAATCCGCCAGCGCGGCACGACTAATTCCGCTCCAGTGAATTGACCGAAGGGCATGAGGACGCTCATCACACCGGGAAGGTTTCCGTCACGGTGATAACCTGAGCGGACATTCCGAATGATGTAGGCTGAACTGAATGCTGTATGCCAAAGTCGAAGTAAACTCGACGCTCGCTCTACCTCGGCGAGTTGGATTGCATATGGCGTGGGCAAATATTTAGAATAAAGTTGATCTGCTAGCTCAATAGGTTTTCGGAGTTGTTCCAACCACTCTGGATGTTTCGTAGTCAGCGGTGATAATCGAGCTGCTCGAGTACCACGTCCTTTTACAGCCCCGAACAGTCCATCGCGTGCATCATCGTCGTCAAGGATGTCCATCACTCCATTGGCAGTTGCAAAATAAGTCCCTAGGGTGCCATCTTTGTTGATCCTGAGCAGCGACTCGGTGCCGATCACCCCCGGTCGGTTGTCAATCCGATTATTCACAGATAGGCCGACTTCAAAAGCCTGCTTTTGCCACTGTGGATCAATACGTTGTTTGAAAAGAGCAGCGATGATCTTCGTGCTCGGTGCCATGATCACGGCATTCTCGTCGATGGTTCTGTCGCGGTGTGTCGAGTCGGGATGCTTGCCCTCCAAGTGCGAGGTCGCCGCCTCGAAATCATGTTCGAGTTGGATCGGCCGCAGCGGTTGGTATCCTCGGTAGTCGTTCATATGCGGGTTTGCCCTTCTTGCGGGTCAATGCTCGCAATGCCGCATCGGTCGCACACTTCCATTAGACAGTCGGTCACTGCGGCTTCACCCAGACCTCGATGCTCCGAAGACCACAATGTGGATATTCGGGACCACTGCTTCTGCATCATGCGAATCGCCAGACGATGTGTGCGGGGTCCGTCTTCCAATTTTTCGGCACCCGGTACCGCGCTCTCTGAGGCTTGATGGACAGAACTTTGCGGATCGGCATTTGATACAGCTTCACTAGCTTGTTCGGTAGCCCTGTTAATCGCTTGAGCTTTCGGGTCCGTCGCCTCGGGAAAAAGCTCAACATTTGCGGAAACGGCGTCGGCGTCTTTGGCGAGCTGCATGTAGTGCTGGCCGGTTCTCAGCGGAATCCCCCGCGTCTCGAACTTCTCAGCAAAGTACGCTTCCCAATCACCGTACTCGATAATGTCCTTCAGCTGCAGAAACACTCGTCCCAATTGGATATTCGCTTCGTGTCCTCGTGCAATCCAATCGAAAGCTCTTTGCTCGAGCTCGACGATATAGGCTGACTTCGCCTCTGCGGCCACGACCTCGGCGGGTAGCCGGGGACGACGGCGAAACGCTTTCACGTTCTCTCGGTGCGCATAGATCCGCTCCAAGCGGCGTGCACGATGATTGCCGACCGGCCTAAGCCCCTGTGAAGTCCGCTTGTGCCATCTTGGTTCGCCGTCATCGCCGAGGACGCGGAGGTGTTGCCGTCCCCCTTGATATATTTCTGCCGTACCGTCTACGCGGATTTGAATTACTGTTTCTGTCATTGTTCTGCTCCTTCAAACGATGCGGAATTTGATCTATCAGAATGTTGCAGTCTCAAAACTGCATTACAGCGGTTGAGTCAAGTAGCTCAGGGCAGATCGTGGACAACACAGATCAGAATTGTGTGGGCGGCGCTCGTGTGCCACACGCGTGCCACGGTTCGGCGTATCTTGCGTTTTGGGAAGTTTCAGCGAGATGTAAAATGAATAAGTTACGTGCGGTCAATCGTCGGCGGTAACCCAACTCCCCCCGCCTCCACCATTTTTACGCTTTTGTTTTCAATCGCTTGGCAGGCACGATTTCCCCACGTAATTTCTGCGTACCCTTCAGGCCTGTTATAGGGACTGCTCGCCATGAACTGCGATCATCGCACCTGCGAACGTAATAATTTCTTTGGAAGCATTGCTTCTTGGCGGGCTTTGATTTAGTGCTTAGACGGCCCTCCGGTATTAGGAACCTTGCGCGATGAGGTCTATCACTCTGATCGACGTACTAGAAAGTCACATTCGAATCCCGTCGTAGGGTGCACCGTTTTTCGTTGGGATGAATGAGAACTCCACGGCATTCTTAATGTCATTCGTCTGTGGCAACATGTTCAGAACCTGGAAATGAGGGCACTTGGGGGTTCGTAAACTCAATCAGGGGTTGATCCGAATCGACGCTTTCAATTGAGTTGAAGATAAGCGGAAGAAAAACCAAACCCTCCGCCGCTTCGAAACCCGCGAAGGAGCGGCCACCCGGAAGATCAAAACCGTCACAAGAGGTGCGCCACACGCCCAGCACAGCCTGTGGGTTTCCCTCATTCCGATTATCCCTTTGTCGGGCATTGCCGAAGACGATCTTCCGAGGCCGATTCAAGAAACGCCTTTCCACTCGCGGGCAACGCGATAATCTTTGCAGAGGCATAGCCAGCAAATGCGCAAGTCCGTGAAGGGAATCGCAGAGTCCATCATTTTGAACGATGAACCGAGACGAGGGTCTCAATTGTCCGCGGGCGTTGTGAATCCGTGCAATTGAAAGTTTGAATTTGACTGACCGATGGATAGGTTGCAAACTGCGAGTGAAATAAAGAGGTAGCATGGCTGCCACGAACACTTCATTTCGCCGAAGAAATGAGGCGCCGTCGCCGCGAGCCCTCCAGTTTCACTGTTCGTCTCGGACACAATGCCGTGTCCAACCACTCGATACAAAACGCTCGACGACGAGCCGAAAAGTAAGCCTTGAACGGCGCTTGACGGATCTTTGTGTTCCGGATCTGGAGCGCATTTCGTTTCGTTTCCGGGCTTGTGTCTTTTCGGCTAGCGGAAGCCGTTCCGAGGGGAAGAAATGCAGCTCTTGTGGAGAATAGCGGACTTTGGTCGCGCGATGCACAGGCAAATGCGATATGGAGAGCTGTCTCGCGCGCCCCTTCGGTTGCTGCGGCTGGAGTGGCGAAGCGATGTCGCGGAGTGCGATTGGATGGCGCGGCCCGCAGATGAATGGGACGCTGACCTGCCACGACACGTGAGGGAAGAGAACGAATCGGTGCAAGCGCTGCAGGATGCCATCGGCGTCCGGGAATTGTTGTTCTCCGCGCTGCCCAGGGTCGAGAGCGCTTCTCTCCGGGTCTTTAGACAATCAGTCGAGGGTGCGACGCATTTGATCATCACGGGCATGGTCACTCGAGCTCAAGAAATTCCTCGAAATGTTCCTTCGGTGGCGATGCGGGCGAAGTTGCTGGGTTTTCAGTTTTGGATTGAAAACGGGGTCTTGGAAGCTTTGCAGGCCGAAAAGTGCGCAGTGGGTTACTGAGAATGAGTCACCATGGCAATTTGGAAATTATTTCTGGTGCCTGCGAGCTGAAAGCATAGACAGATGCGCGGTTTCTGGGAAACGCCTGGTTCAATCCAACGCGACTTTGCTCAAAACTGCCTCCCCCGGAAAGATCGGCGATGGGAAAAACTTCCTCTCTGAGTTGGAAGAGACCATCCGCGCAAATGCCCAGCCCGCTTTGTTTCAATTGACGCTGAACCCCCAAATTGACTTTCGTGCGTGAACCAGGGTGGGGAATAGCGCCCATTTGAATATCGTATCGCCCCCATCAAAAACTTGAGCTTTACACATTCTTTATGTTTTCTTTATTGTTCCCAAATCAATCCACCCTTTGTGAGAGGAGAGTGAAAATGGCGGAGAATACCGGCGAAGTTAAAATGACACCAACCTTAGGATTAACCGGGTTGACGATGAACGCTATGGCGCTCATCGCTCCCGGTGCATTCCTTTGGCTCACCTTTGCGCCGCAAGCGACGGAGGGGTCCACGGCGCCCTCAATGTGGATCGGCATCCTGTTCGCGCTTTTGTTGTGTCTCGCGACCGCGGTGTGTTATGCGGAAATGGCGAAGCTGTATCCGGGCACCGGCAGCTCTTACTATTTCGCGGAGCAGTCGTTCCTGAATCACGACAAGGCGTGGAAATACGCCCGCGTGATGAAGTTCATCGTCGGCTGGGGCTCCCATCTTTACTATTGGATTTACCCCGGTGTGATGGTGGCCGTCACAGGAGTATTCTGCGGTTACATCACGGGGACCTTGTGGCCGAACTTCATGAGCGCGTCGAACCCCGGTCCGATGTTCATGATGCTGATCGCGATTGTCTTCTCCTTCGCCGTCGCGTATATCGCGCACCGAGGGGTTAATGGGTCCACGGCGGCCAGCGTCGCTATCAACGTCATTCAAATCTCTGCGTTGATCGTTTTCGCCGTCATGGCTATCAGCTACCGGGTGAGCCATCCCCCGGGAAGCGAGGCATGGCAATTTGATTCGGTTTCCGGCGAGGGCTATAAATACGAATTCGCGACTACCAGCCAAACGGTGGATGGAAAAGCGACCGATGTCATCACGCGCGATGCCAACATGGTGCCGCAGCCTAAGCTCGACGCCAGCGGAAAACCGGTTCCTTATCACGTCAGCTACGATATGTATGACA
>Ga0210384_10002595_pt1 | contig 21862 bp, 17 predicted proteins | sample IncBWH2MmetaG_FD_160574 | JGI IMG/M metagenome (GOLD analysis project Ga0210384, IMG submission 160574) | Forest soil microbial communities from Barre Woods Harvard Forest LTER site, Petersham, Massachusetts, United States - Inc-BW-H-2-M | ecosystem: Environmental > Terrestrial > Soil >...
TGCGCTGGTGCAGGAAGCGGGATTGGAGGTCTACAACCTGAACCTGGGCCAGGCCGCCGAGGCGGCCCGCAGCGAGCTGCCGGGGCTGCGCGAGCTGCCGCGCCCGATCGAAAGCTTCGAGGACACGGCCGCCGTGATCGGTTGTCTGGATGCGGTGGTCAGCGTGGACACCGCCGGCGCGCACCTGGCCGGCGCCATCGGTACCCCGCTTCAGCTGCTGTTGCCGGCGGCGCCCGACTGGAAGTGGCAGACCCAGTCGGCCGCCGCGCCCTGGTACGAAACGCTCCATCTGGCGCGGCGCCCGCACCGCGGTGGATGGGCCGCCGCCGTCTCGCTCGTGGCCGAGCGCCTGCGCCGGGACTTGCTCGTGCCGGCCGCTGCCCGCTGAGGGCGGCGCGGCGCTACTGAACGATCCTTGAAAGCGTTGCGTCGACGACGGGCTTGCACACGTCCACGACGCTCATTTCCGCTCTGAATTTCGCGGCGGACAGCTCGCCCGCCCCGCGCCAGCGGCCATCGGCCAGCAGCAGCCTGCACTGCTCGGCCAGGCGTTCCGGACAGTCGGAGTGCAGAAAGCCCCGGTACGGGTTGTCCAGCGGGATCTCTTCCGAAACGACGCACAGCTCCCGCCCGAGCATCTCGGTGATTCGCATGCAGGAGGCAAAACGCGGGTCGACTCCGTTTTCGGTGTCATGCTCGGCGTGAAGATTCAGGTTCAGCCCGATCTTGGCCCGGTCCATCAGCGAGCTCAGGTAGCTCTTCGACAGGTAGCCGACCGGAAAGCCGCGCCCGACGCACAGCACCTCGATGCCCTGCTGACGGAAATGCTCGAGGATCGCGGCGCGGTGCGGGGTCTTGGTGCCGAAGAAGATCACATCGATGTCCTTGGGCGACCGGCGCAGGTAGGCCGGCACTTCGAAGACGTGGCCGACCGGGAAGTAGCGCGAAATGCGCGCGTAGTCCCGGTACTCGTGCGCGGTGCGCTCCAGCCAGGACCACACGAAATCAGCGCCGCGGGCGAACCGCTCGAACCCGGCCACGCGATTGCGGAAGAAAGCCTGCTTGTCGCCGTCCCACAGCATGCCGTGCTTGCCATACGGGATCGTGCCGCCGACCATCAGCTCGGTCGCGATCACGCCGATCCGCAGCGAATGGCGCTGCTTGAGCTCGAGCACGTGATCGATGAACGCCGTCTCGGGGAAGTATTCGAAGAACACGTTGATCGCGTCGCGATGGATTTCGTCCTGCACCAGCGTGGTCTCGTGGCCGCACTTGCTCAAGGTGGCGCGCATGTAGTCGGTCAGCGGCGACAGGTACTCCCCGGCGCTGGTGGCGCCGTGGTTTTTCATCACGAAGTTGAACCTCATCCGGCATCCTTCCTAGAGCTTCAGAACCAGCTCCTGCCGCTTCGGTGCCGATGCGGTCGCGGTGCGCTTGAACTGCTGCCGGATCCGGGCGTGCTCGGTGAAAATGGCTCCCAGCGACTCCGGACCGATCGCCGCGCAGTCCAGATAGCCCTCGCACAGCCGATAGACGAATTCGGCGCCTTGCTCGGAGAAAACCGAGCTCAGCCGACCGTCGGCATCGAGCGCACCATAGACGACTTGCAGCGCGCTCGCATCGCTGTCGGCGTCGCTGCCGGGTCCCGTCCGCCTCGCCTGGATGCAATCGAGGATGGCGCATTGCCGGGCCGGATTGTCGAGGAGCTTGGGCCAGTCGCAGCCCCGCGCCGGCGCCGCTTGCAGGAAGGTCGGTGCGACCTGCTCGAGCAGCGGCCGCGAAAAGACGGCGGCGGCCTGATCCACGAAGCTGGTAAAGCGCACCGCGAAGGCCGCGTTGCGCAGCGCCAGGGGATGGCTGCGCTGCCCGTCGGGCGACAGCGAAGGCTGCGCCAGCTGAAGGTCCAGTGCGGCCATCAGGTCGAACATCCGGTTGATGTCGTCGCACGCCGCCACCAGGTCGTCGTCGGGGAGCCACACGTAGTCGTACGAGCGCAGCGCCGCACCCAGATCGCGCAGCACGCCGCTCAGGGCGGGCCACTTCGCTCCCGGCGCCTTCACCAGCAGGGCCCCCGCAACGGACTGCGGGTAGCGCTGGGGCTTGTCGCCGTGGTAGGCCACCACCAGGTCCCAGTTGCGGCTGCCGCCGGTGGCCAGCCATTGCGGATGCAGCGACGCATCGCCGGCGTGAACGATGACCAGATGGCGTTTGCTCATGGGGATCCTGTGACGGCGGGGGTTGAGCGGGCAGCGCGCATCCGGCACGGGCTTCGCCGTCAACGGCTCCTTGCGATGTCGCTCAGCAGATTGCGCACCAGGTACTCCCAGGTGTGCCGGGCATCGATCCCGACCGGGCCCTGGTGCGACAGCACCTTCTCGGCGGCAAACCGGATCGACTCGTCGCTGAAGTGATACGGAAAGCATCCGATCGCATCATCGGTGCGAACGTTGAAGTTGTTGGCGATCGGAATCCCCATTGCGAGCGCGCTGACCGCGCGTTCGTTGGTGCCGTGGCCGAAGTTGGGGTCGAAATTGACCAGTCCCGCGTAGTGCTGGCAGATGTGGCTGAACGCGTGGTTGTGGTCGGGATCCGGCTTGCAGAAGCGGAACGACTCGGTGCCGCCCACGTGCTGGTCCCAGTTCTGGCCGTAGAAATCGACCGGCAGCCCGCGCAGCGCGCGCGCCACCTTGACGCGGCGGTAGCGTTTCAGGCACGAGTCGATCGCGCACAGGGCGGTCATCGCCTCGGGCCGCACCAGCGACTGGACCGGCTCGTCGAACGCGTACGCCACCGCGCTCAGCCCGTGCACGATGGTCGTGTGCCGCAGCGCCTCAGCGATGGTGGCGATGCGGCGCGGCTCCAGGCCCCACGGGTTGTTGGCAACGATCGTGCTTTCGAAGTCGTCATGGAATCGCGTGACCGCCAACTCCTTGTTGGCCGAGGCCCAGATCATCAGGCGATCGCCGAACGCCTTGGGTCCGCGGCGCCACGGCGCCGAGTACGCGCCGGTCGGAAAGTAGTGGGCGCGCTGGCCGATCAGCCCGGCGTCGTTGCGCTCCAGGCTGGCGACGTGCAAATTGGGCATCCGCGTCCAGTCGTTCAGGAAATCGCGACAGGACGCAACCCGCACGTAGTCGTACGGCCACGCGTCGATGATGTAGGCCACGAAATCGGTCTTGGCGGCGACCACGCGCCACAGCGGCATCTGATCGATCTGCAGCGTCAGCGGCAGGGTGCCCGTCGTGATCATCAGCTCGACCTGCGGGTCCTGCAGGGTCGGCAGGTGCCGCCGCAGATCCGCATCGTTGATGTTGACGACGTGCGCCTCGTAGCCGTTGGCCTGCAGCGCGGCGGCCAGGCTCAGGGCCATCATGTCGGTGCCGCCGAACGGATGGCTGTTGGTCAGGACGACCGCCTTGGGGTACAGCGTGATCATGGGGCGCATTCCGCCATGGCCAGGCTCGGCTGCAGCAGCCGCCCGATGCTGCGGGCCACCGACTGCAGGCCGATGCCGACCTGCTCGTGCAGCTCGGCGCGGGTGCCCAGCTCGAAGCGGTAGCTGCCCTGCACCCCCAGGTTCAGCACCCGGGCCGAGAGCTGGTGGCGCGCCACGAAGTCGAACATCAATGCATCCAGGCCCCCGCGGCCGGCAAAGCCTTCCTCCAGCGTCACGATGCCCTCGTAGGGCGCCAGCGCCCGCGCCAGCGCCGGCGCATCGAACCCGGTGAGGTTCGTCAGGTCGATCACCCCGACCTCGCGGTGCAGGCCGGCGAACTGCTGGGCCACTTTCAGGGCCGTGTGCACCATGTAGCCGGTGGCCACCAGGCACACCGCCCCGCCCGCGCGGTGCACGTGAAAGCCCACCGACAGGTCCGGCGCGCCCGCCTCGTACAGCACCGGCAGCACCTGCGCATCCAGCCGCAGGTACTTCGGGCCGGCCTGGGCCAGGCACGGGGCCAGCAGCGCGCCCGCGGCCACATGGTCGGCCGGCGAGTAAATGGCCATGTTCGGCAGCGCCCGCATCACCGTCAGATCCTCGTAACACTGGTGGGTCGGACCCGAGACCACGTAGCTGTAGCCGGCCCCCACCCCGATCAGGTTCACGTTCATCGGCCGCAGCGTCGACAGCAGCGCCAGGCTCACCCGGATCTGCTCCAGGCAGCGCATCGTGATGAACGGGGCAATGGCGTAGGCAAACACCTTGTAGCCTTCCAGCGCCAGCCCGGCCGACACGTTGATCAGGTTCTGCTCGGCAATGCCCACATTGATGAAGCGGCCCGGAAACTGCCCCCGCATCCGGTCCAGCACCGGCGAGCCAAAGTCGGCACAGGTGAAAAAGATGTCCTCGTCCCGCCCCATGGCCTGCAGCAGCTGCTCCAGCAGCGCATCGCGCATCGCGATCGGCCGCATCGTCATGGCTGCTCCAGCAACCGGTCCAGCAGCTCCGGCTTCGGATTCATCACGTGGCACAGCGGGGCATCCTCCAGGTCCGGCACCCCGTGCCCCTTGCGGGTGCGGCACACCAGCGCCTTCGGTCCCGCCCCGCTTTGCTCCTTCATCCGCAGCAGCGCCTGCTGCACGGCCACCACGTCATGGCCGTCGACCTCGCCGCAGTCCCAGCCGAAGGCGGCCAGCCGGCTGGCCAGCGCCCCGTGCGTGACGATCTGGTCGGTGTGCCCCAGCATGCTGATGCGGTTGTCGTCCACCACCAGGTTGAGGTTGCCCAGCCGGTGGTGCGAGGCGAACATGATCGCCTCCCAGTTGGCCCCCTCGTGCAGCTCACCGTCCCCCGTGACCACGAAGACGCTGCGATCGCTGCCGCGCCGGTTCAAGGCCAGCGCCACCCCGGTGGCCACCCCCAGCCCATGGCCCAGCGACCCGTTGACCGTCTCGTAGCCCGGAATCACCGGGTCCGGAATGCCCCCCAGAATGCCCCCCGCCTGGCACACGCGCGCGAGCTCCTGCGCCGGGAAAAACCCCAGATCGGCCAGGATCGGGTACATGCACACCGAGCCGTGTCCCTTGCTGATGATGCAGCGGTCGCGCTGCGGCGCCAGCGCAGCGGCCGGATCGAACCGCAGCACGCCCCCGTAATACAGCGCCACGAAAATCTCCACCGCCGACAGCGACGAGGCCAGCCGCGTCTCCGGCGCCTGCCGGTGCACCCGCAGCGTCTCGCGCCACACCCAGTGTGCCTTCTCGCGCAGCTCCACCGGCGCCAGCACCGCTCGCTGCGCCACTGCGCCGTCCCGCTGCAACGACTCCGCCTCGCTCGCCAGCATCCGCCATCCGCCCTGTCAGCAACCGACCGGTCGAACTAGACCGCGCCGGCCAGCTCGGCGCTGACCACCGGGCCGGGCCGCGCCGGCAGGGCGTCGTCGTCGAAGCCGGGACCGAAGTCGGCCCGCATCGTGCGCGCCGTCATCCGCTCGTGCGGCGTGGTTGCGACCTTGCGCAACAGCACGCGCATGAAGGCGGCGCGCTCGCGCTGGCAAGGAGCCAGGCGCTCGTCGAGGTATTCGAAGTGCGCGATCGCGAAGCGATGGGTGAACCAACCCAGATACCAGAACCAGTCCGTGTAATAGATCCAGGAGTTTTCGTTCATCGCGCGCACGTGGGTCGGGTCCTGCCATGCGGTGGCGGCGCGCTCGTACGGAACCTCGATCGCCAGGATGCCGTTGTCGTCCAGCAGATCCAGCGCGTTCGTCATCAGGGTCGGAAGGTCGGCCACGTGCTCGAGCACGTTGTTGGCGTGGATCGCTTCGAGCGAAGCCGCCGTCAGCCGGACCTCGCCCAGCGTCGCCGACCGCAGCGTCAGGGGCAGACTGATCTTGCGCGACAGGTCCAGCACCAGATCCGGCTGGGTTCGCTCGAGCACGTCGACGTTGATCCAGCCCGGCAGATAGTCCTTGCCGCTGCCCAGATTCATCCGACGCGGGGTTGCCGCCGGGACCTGGCTGCGCGCGGTGGCGTGTTCCCGCGCGACCCGCACCAGGAACGCCGCCAGTTGCCGCACGGACGCGGACGGATCGGAGCCATGGAAGCGTGCGAGCTTGCGCGCCGCTTCGCTGCCGAAGTCAGGTGCTGCCAGCGTGCTGGCCACGAACGGCGCGATCGCATCGCTGGGCGCCCAGAACACGGCCGCTTCGAATTCGGGGGGAATGCCGGTGTCGAACTTGCGCTCGGAAATGACGGGCGTGCCGAGCGACAGGCAGTGCGAAATGCGCGTCTGCTCGAGCCGGCCGGTCTCGTAATAGTGCAGGTTCAGCACGGCCTTGGCCTGCTCGACGATCTGGTCGCGCTCCGGGCCGTACAACGGCTGATCGAACATCGCGATCCGGCAGCCGGTCGCCTCGATCTGCTCGATCAGGCGGCGCCTGCGATCGTTGATCGATCCGAAAAACAGCAGATCGAGCGGCCGATCCTGCAGGCGCGTCCAGGGGCGCCCGGCGCGCAGGTAGGGCGCATCCAGTATTGGAACGCACGGGCCGGCCAGCGCGGCCGCGTAGGCCCGCTGGTTGGCCGGGTCGTAGTCGAAGCTGGGTACCGAGGCGAGCAGCTCGAGGTAGGCCGGCGGCAAGGCCGCACCTCCGCGCCCGATCTGCTCCAGGTTCAGGATCACACACGGGAAAAAATCCGCCAGCTTGCGCTCGAAGCCGTTGTGGGCTCCCAGCACGACGTTGAGGCGATCCCGATACAGGCGGTTCTTCGACAGCTGGCAGGCGAACCCGAGGCGGCCGAGGTGATAGCGCAGGTAGCGCGCCTGGTCGAGAAAGCCCAGCGCATGGGCATCGCCCGGACGCTGGACGATGCTCAGATTGACGGCAACAGTGTCCACTGATTTCCCCGCAGTGCTGCGGGCTTTGGAGTCTGAAGCGCTGCGCAGCCTTCAGCGCGTGGTCCCGGGCCGCAAGCCGAGCCAGCCGGATCGATGCTAGTGCGGCCAAGTGTGCCGCGATAAGCGAAATTGCTCCGGCATTGGCTGCCAATCAAGGGCGAGGGGGATCAGGCAGTGGTGATCTGACTGCTTTGAGTCTGGCCGATCAGCGCATTGATCAGCTGTCCCTGCTGCTGGACCACCTGGCTGATCTGCAGGATCGCCATGCGCTGATCGTCGATGCGTGCCTGCTGCTCAACGATCATCTGCACCAGGCCCTCGCGCGTGTGATCCAGGAACAGGGCCAGGTTCTCGCCCTCGTAGTCGTCGAACCGCTCGCCGTGGTCCATGCCGTTGAACGAGCGGCTGTTCTGCCCGACGCGGCCGAGGTGCTGAACGTAGGAGCGGCGCGTCACGCGGATCGGCACGCCCCGCCGCGTCAGGTAGCCGCTCCAGTCCCAGTCGAACTTGCGCGACGGCGGCACGTGCTGCAGCACATCGGCCAGCAGGCCGTGCTCCCACAGCGTGCCGGCGGCCCCGATGCTGCGTTTGAGCAGGAATTCGCCGTCTTCGGCCAGCACCGGGTGCGAGGCTGTGTTGAACACGCTGTAAAGACAAGGCCCCGCCGTAGCCTGGGCGGTGGCGGCCGTGATGATCTGAAGGCACTTGTCAACCAGCCCGCTCGAGCACAGCAGATCGGCGTCCAGGTTCAGCAGGTGGCCGGATCCGTTCTGCACGAAATGCCCGAACAACCGGTGCATCGCGTAATCGGCACCGCCCGAGTTGCGGTCGGCCCTGAACACGATGGCCTGCGGAAACAGGCGCTGCAGGAAATCCGCATCGAATTCCTGCGAGCAGTCGTCCAGCACCCAGATGCGAGCGCGCTCCAACCCGCTCACCTGCGCCAGCGAGTGCGCCACGGCCTGCAGCAGCGGGCGGCGGTTGAAGGTCGTGATGCCGATCGTCAGCGCCGGCGCCGTCATCGGATGCTCCCCCCGGATGCAGGCGGCTGCATGCCGCGGTCCGGATCGGCCGCGATGTGGACCGGTGCATGGCCGCGCCGGTGCCGATCGTGCATTTCGGCAATCAGCGCCTCCAGGTCGCGCGTGTAGCGCGCGCTGTCGAACAGGGCGCAGCGGTCGCGGTGGTGCGCCAGGCTCGTCTTCTGCGCGCGCAGCCGGTCCGGGTCCAGTGCCAGCGCCAGCGCGATCGATTCGTAGTGCGTCAGGTCCGGCGCGACCAGCTCGGGCAGGTCGGCTCCCTGCAGCACGCTGGCGGCCACGCGCGATGCGAAGGTCTCGCCGGCACAGGTGACCAGCGGCACGCCGGCCCACAGCGCATCGCTCGCGGTCGTGTGCGCGCACACCGGCAGCGTGTCGAGGACGAGGTCGGCCAGCTGAAGGCGGCCCAGGTGCAGCAACTGATCGACCGGCGGCGCCCACACCAGCCGCTCGGCACCGACGCCGCGTTGCCGCGCCTGTTCGACCAGATTGCGGCGCGCCTGCTGGTTCGATTGGTACAGCCACAGCACGCTGTGCTCGACCCGTTGCAGCAGCCGGCACCACAGGTCGAACAGGGTCCGCGTGATCTTGTACGGGTTGTTGAAACTGCAGAAGACGAAGCCGCGCTCGGGCAGGCCGCAGGCGGCGCGCGTCGGGCGTGCACCAATCGCGCGGCTGCGGTCGGTCGGCTGATAACAGACGGGCATCTGAGCGATCCGCTCGGAATAGTCCGGCGCATGCTCCAGCGGAGTGACGATCCGGTCGCCGATGATGTAATCGTAAAACGGTGCGCCGAGCGTTCCCGGATAGCCGAGGTAGTTCACCTGGATCGGGCTGGGCCGCATCGCCATCACGGCGGTGCGGGCGCCCAGCGTGTAGCCCTTCAGATCGAGCAGCACATCGACGCCGTCGCTGCGTATCCGTTCGGCCAGCGTCCGGTCGGGCATCTCGCGCGCCTCCACGAAGTGGTCGACGGCGTGCGTCAGGCGCCGCCGCGCCGCCGAGGCGTCGTCGGCCCCGTAGGAGTAGGCGAAGACTTCGAAGCGTTCGCGATCGTGCAGTTCGAGCACCTGGCTCACCAGGTAGGCGGTGGCGTGCGCGTGAAAGTCGCAGGACAGGTAGCCCAGTCGGATCCGCCCGGACGAGGCCCGCGCGGGCGCGGCCGGCAGCGGCTCGACCGATGTGAAGCAGCGACTGGCATAACCACGCGCGGCCGCCAGTTGCTGGGCGCGCGTTGAATCTTGCGCCATCAGCTGGAACGGCTGCGGCGATCCGGCCCCGGCATCGATCAGGCGCATCAGTTCGGCCAGGTCCACCTCAAGGTGGTCCCAGCGGCAGGCGTGCAGGTCTTCGTAGGCCATCCCGGAGGTCAGTTCGACCGCATCGCCGCCGACCGCTACGGCGGTCTTGAAGCATTCGCGCGCCTCCTCGTGCATCTTCAGCCGCTGAAAGGCGTTGCCCAGCTGCACGTGCGCCGGCATGAAATCGGGTTTGCGCGACATCGCGCCCAGATAACACTCGCTGGCCTCCTTGAACCGCTCCAGATGATGCAAGGCCAGGCCCAGCTGGAAGTGCGGCTGATGGCTGGTCACGCCCCGGATATCGCGGCCTTCGAACAGCGCGACCGTATCGCGGTGCCGATTGGCCAGGTTCAGGCACTCGGCTGCAACCGCCAGTGCGAGCTCCGAATCCGGCGCCAGGCGGGCGCCGCGCCGCGCCGCCTCGGCGCCGCGTTCCAGCTGGCCGCAGCGCATGCGCGCGTGCGCCAGGTTCAGCCAGAACACCGCATCGCTCTCGTTGCGGGCGGTGGCCTGCTCGAACGCGCTCGCTGCGGCGCTCCAGCGCCCCTGGCCGGCCATCGAAAGGCCGAGCTGGTACTCGGCCTGTCCGGCTGGAAGCGGGCGGCGCTGGGCCGGTCGACCTGCTGTGCGGGCGAGTCGCTGCATCGGGAATCGATCTCCTGGTGGGCACCGCTTCAAACTGGAGGCGGGCGTGCCACTGTAGGGTCGGTCGACCGCGGCCGAGGCGGCGAAAAACCGTTCAAACTCTTAACAATTGAATGCGCCGGCGGCGGCCCACCGGCCGGCCGCACCCGGAATTGGTCCGGCATGACGTGGCAGTTTGCCGTTTTGAAGCCCGCGGCCCCGTGATGTACTGAGACACCGCATTTGCACTAGCCCGACCGATGGATACCACGCCATTTCCAGAGCCCGAGGCGCCGGAGCTGGAACGCTACTGGTTGTATTCGAACATCGAGATCGCCTCGATGCTCGAGCGCCTGTGCGCCGATCGCGTGCCGATGACCGTTTACTGGGGTTGTGACGGCGAATTCGCGGTCACCCAGATCCTGGAGGTCGATGTGGTGCGCGGCGAGCTCGAGTTCGACCTGCCGAACCAGCCGGAGCAGCAAGGGCGGCTGCTGGCCGCGGGCGACCTGGTCGGCATCGCCTTCGTCGAGAGCGTCAAATTGCAGTTCAACGTGGCCTCGCCGCGCCCGTCCTCCTGCGGTGGCTATCCGTCGTTCCGCGCGGCCCTGCCCGACCGGGTGCTGCGGCTGCAGCGGCGCGAGTATTACCGCGTGCGAACGCCGGAGAACCTGTCGGCGACGTGCCTGGTGCCCTACTCGGGCGACCGCGAGCAGTACGAATCGCTGCGGGTTATCGATCTGAGCGTGGGCGGCCTGGCCATGCTGGCCTACCCGCGCCACTTCGATCTGGCCTCGGCCAGCGTGATCGATCGCTGCTATCTGGATCTGCCCGGCGTGGGCACGGTGACGGTGCAGATGCGGGTGGCGCACGTCGAGACTTCGGCCGACGCGCAGTCGCGGCGCGAGTTCGTCGGCCTGGGATCCGACGCACTGACGCGGCGCCTGGGATGCGAGTTCGTCGATCTGTCGCCGCACGCCCGGATGCTGCTGCAGCGCTACGTGCAGCGGATCGACGTCGAGCAGGGACATCGTCGCGGCCCGGGTCCGCGCAAGGTCGCCTAGCCTTCTGTCAGCTCGGGCTGGCCGCGTTCGGGGCTTGCTGAAGCGCGGTCGATTCGGGCGCCGCGTACAGCTCGTTCCAGGCGCGCTCGTACTGCTCCCCGGTTCCGATCCAGGCGACTGTGCTGACCGACAGCGCGGCCGTGTACAGCGCCGCGATCCGCTCGCCCAGTCCGTCACGGGCGCGGATGCGCACCGCCGACAGCATGTGCGGGTGGCCCGGCGCGTACACGCGGGTCACGACCCGCATGCCGGCCGCGTAAGGAAGCAGCGACTCGGGCAGGCCGGCGATGCCGCGGCGGCCGTCGCGTCGCCGCTCCGAGGTGTCCTCGAACCAGACGAACAGGTCCGTGCTGCCCGCGGCGACGGCGCCCTGGCTGGCTGCCTGTCGGGTGTACTCCGACAGCGGGCGCGTTACGTGTTCCGCCAGCCGGCGCACCAGTTCGGTTCTCGTCATTCTTCAGGTCTTCCTAAGTTTCGCGGCGCCCGACGATATGGCACGCTCTACCGCTTCGATCGGCTCGCGTGGGCCCTGTCTTGAGCATTGGGCGACGATCACGGCCCAATTCATGCGATCCGCAAGGGGTGTGGCACCCCGCTTCATGCCTAAAGTACGGCGCCAGTAGACCGATATTTGATCGTTAGGGGTGTCTGCGCCCCCCGAATAATCAGCGCTAATCCATTCGAACCGCGCGCCTGGGGCCCGCGGTCATGCTGCGCTGATGGCCGATTCCGATCATTCCTCTGAAGACCGCACGCTAGAGCCGTCGGCCAAGCGCCTGGCCGACGCGCGCAAGGACGGGCGCGTGCCTCGCTCGCGCGACCTGTCCCACCTGATGGTGCTGGGCACCGCGGTACTCGGACTGAGCCTGGTCGGATCGCAGGTGGCGCAGGCTTGCCGCGGCGTGCTGGTTCGCGGCCTGACGTTCGACCAGGCCGCCGTCACCGATCCGGCCCGGATGGGCGCGCGGCTGGCCGAGCTGGCGGTCGACGTGACCTGGACCACGCTGCCGCTGCTGGCCGCCATGATGGTGTCGGCGTTCGCCGCGCCCCTTCTGATCGGCGGCTGGAACTTCGCGCCCGGCACGGTGGCTCCTCGACTGCAGCGGCTCGACCCGCTGAACGGACTGAAGCGCTTCTTCTCGCCCGCGTCGCTGGTCGAGCTGGGCAAGGTGGCGCTGGTGGCGGCGTTGCTGTCGGTCGCCGGTGCCTTCACGATCGCCGGCCACATGAGCGACTTTGCGGCGCTGTCCCTGCAGAGCCTGCCGGCCGCGGTCGCCCAGCTCGCGTCGATTCTGCTGGCGGCCTTCATGCTCCTGGCCGGCACCCTGGCCGTGGCCGCCGCGATCGACGTGCCGTATCAGATCACGCGCTACCGCAACCAGATGAGGATGACGGTCCAGGAAGCGCGCCAGGAAGAAAAGGAAAGCCAGGGCGATCCGCGCATCAAGCAGCGCGTCCGAAGCGCCCAGCGCGAGATGGCGCGCAAGCGGATGATGGCCGCGGTGCCGAAGGCCGACGTCGTGGTGACCAACCCGACGCACTTCGCGGTCGCGCTGAAATACCTGCAGGCGCGTCATCGCGCCCCGATCGTGGTGGCCAAGGGAATGGGTGCGGTAGCCGACCGCATTCGCGAGCTGGCGGCCGAACACGGGGTGCCGCATCTGGAGGCGCCGCCGCTGGCGCGCGCTCTGTACCGGCACGTCGAGATCGGCGGGGAGATTCCCGCCGCGCTGTACACCGCGGTGGCCCAGGTCCTCGCTTATGTGTACCAGCTCAAAAGCCACCGCGACGGGCTGGCGCAGCCGCCGCAGGCGCCGCAGGACATACCGATTCCGCCCGGGCTGGACCCGTTCGAACCGAGAGCGACCGCATGAGCGTACTGACGAAGGGATATTGAATGAACGGCCTGGCTGCGATCTTCGATCACCCGCTGCTGCGCGAGGTGCCGTGGCGCTCGCTGGCGGTGCCGCTGCTGATCTTCATGGTGCTGGCCATGATGATCATCCCGCTGCCGCCGTTCCTGCTGGACCTGGCGTTCACGTTCAACATCGCGCTGGCGCTGATCGTGCTGATGGCGTCGGCCTACACGCGCCGCCCGCTCGATTTCGCCGCCTTTCCCATTGTGCTGTTGCTGACCACGCTGATGCGCCTGTCGCTGAACGTGGCCTCGACGCGGGCTGTGCTGACGCTGGGACATACGGGGCCGGCGGCCGCCGGCCGGGTGATCGAGTCGTTCGGCCACTTCGTGATCGGAGGCAATTTCGCGGTCGGCCTGATCGTGTTCTCGATCCTGGTCGTGATCAACTTCGTGGTGGTCACCAAAGGCGCGGGGCGGATAGCCGAGGTGGCGGCCCGCTTCACGCTGGATGCCATGCCGGGCAAGCAGATGGCGATCGATGCCGACCTGAACACCGGCGCCATCGACGACAAGGAAGCGCGCCGGCGCCGGATGGAAATCGCCCAGGAGGCCGACTTCTACGGCGCCATGGACGGCGCCAGCAAGTTCGTGCGGGGCGATGCGGTGGCCGGCATCCTGATCATGTTCATCAATGTGATCGGCGGGCTGGCAATCGGAATGTTCCAGCACGACCTTTCGCTGCCGGTTGCGGTTTCCAATTACGTGCTGCTGACGATCGGCGACGGCCTGGTGGCGCAGATCCCGGCCCTGGTGATCTCGATCGCGGCCGGCCTGATCGTTTCCCGGGTGGGGCGCGAGGACACCGACGTCGGCGTGCAGATTTTCGAGCAGCTGGCGCGCGCGCCGCGCACGCTCGGCATCACCGCGGCGATCCTGTTCGTATTGGGCGTGATCCCCGGCATGCCGTGGCTGGTTTTCCTGCTGCTGGCGGCCGGCTGCGCCTTCGTGGCTCGATGGCTGTGGCAGCGCGAACGACGCGCGCTGCAGGCCCAGGCGCAGGTCGCGGCCGCCCCGGCAGCGTTGCCGTCGCAGGAAGCCAGCTGGGACGACATCGTGCCGGTGGACGTGCTGGGCCTCGAGGTCGGCTACCGGCTGATCCCGCTGGTCGACCAGAACGCGGACGGCGAGCTGCTCAAGCGGATCAAGGCGATCCGCAAGAAATTCGCGCAGGACATCGGATTTTTGCCTCCGCCCGTGCACATCCGCGACAACCTGGAACTGAAGCCCAGCCAGTACCGGCTGCTGCTCAAGGGGGTGGTGGTCGGCGAGGGCGAGGCGTTCAACGGCATGTGGCTTGCGATCAACCCGGGCGGCGTCACCCAGACCGTGCCCGGCACGCCGACCCGCGACCCGGCGTTCGGCTTGCCGGCGATCTGGATCGAGGCGCGGTCGCGCGAGTCGGCGCAGGTGCTGGGTTACACGGTGGTCGATTGCGCCACCGTGGTCGCCACCCACGTGAATCATCTGCTGCTGTCGCAGGCCGGACAGCTGATGGGCCGCGCCGAGGCGCAGGCGCTGATCGAGCACGCCAGCAAGCAGCAGCCCAAGCTGGTCGAGGACCTGGTGCCGAAGCTGATTCCGCTCGGAACCCTGCAGAAGGTGCTGTCGAATCTGCTCGACGAGGGCGTGCACATCCGCGACATCCGCACCATCATCGAGACGCTCACCGATTGCGCCAGCCGCACCACCGATCCATTGGAACTGACCGCGCAGGTGCGCACCGCGCTGCGCGCGTCGATTGCCCAGTCGCTGTTCGGCAACGCGCGCGAACTGCCCGTGATCGCGCTGGATCCGACGCTGGAAAAAGTGCTGTCCCAGTCCCTGGGCGCAGCCAACGAGGCGCCCGCGTTCGAGCCGGGACTGGTCGATCTGCTGCAGCGGGGTGCCGCGGTGGCCGCCAAGCGACAGGAGGACGTGGGCTTGAGCCCGACGCTGCTGGTGCCGGACCGGCTGCGCCTGCCGCTCACGCGTCTGCTGCGCCGCGCGGCCCCGCGCCTGCGGGTACTGGGCCACGCCGAAGTGCCGGAAACCAGCACGATCCGGGTCAGCACGGTGCTGGGCGCGGCGGCGTGATGTTCGGGATTCGATGAGTTTTTGACGTTCAGGTTGTTGTCAAGGAGATGGCGATGAGCTTCAGGCGATACATAGCGGGCACGGTGCGCGAGGCTCTCGATCGCGTCCGGCGCGAACTCGGTGAAGACGCCGTCATCCTGTCCAACAAGCGGCTCGGTCCGGGCCGGATCGAGATCGTCGCGGCCGCCTCCGACTCGATGCAGGCCCTGGTCCAGGACGCCGATCGCCCGCAGCCGGCGCCGCGCGCAGCCACGAACGGCCGCGACACACGCGCCGATGGCCAGCTCCAGACCGAATCGTTCCAGGATTTCATCCGGCGCCAGACGCCACCGGCCGCGCGCGCGCGGACCGACGCGGCCGAACCCCCGACGCGCGCGCGGCCCCCGCAGCGCGCCGAGCCGGCATTGACCCGCCCCGAGCCGGCGCCGATCCGCGCCGTGGCGATGTATCACGAGGTCGCCAGCGTTCGCGCCGAGCCCGATCCGATGCCGGCGGGCGCCTACGAGCCCGCCATGATGCCGGTGCCCCCGGCCTCGGCGCCGGCCGTGTTTCGGCAGCGCCCGGCGCAGGAAGCCGCGGCGGCCTGGCCGCGGCCGGCGCAGCCCGCTGCGGCGGTTGTGCCACCGCCCGCAGCGGCAGCGGCGCCGCCCGCGCCACGCCTTGCCCCGCCGCCGCCGGCGTTTACTCCCGACCCCGCGGTGGCGGTGATGGCGCCGCGGCGGCCGGCCGCGGAACCGGCCGCCAGTGCGACGATCGCCGGACTGGCATCGCCCGTACCGTTGAATGGCTCTGCCCACCGCGCTGCGCAACCGCCGGCGCCAACCCGGACGGCTGCGGTCGCTCAACCGGTGGTCACGCGCAGGCCGGCGCGCGCGATGGCCGAAGCGGCGCAGGCTGCCGCGATGGCAGCGGTCAAGCCGCAGCCGGTCGCGACGGTGAACGCCCCGGAGCGGGACGACAGCCGGGTGATGGACGAACTGCGCTCGCTGCGAGCAGCGCTGTCGGACCGGATCGCTGCGCTGGAATCGAACATCGCTTCGCGCGGGCCCTCGGTCGAACCGGGGGCCGTGCCCCAGCGCAACGCGGCCACGACCCGCGTGATGACCCGCCTGCTGATGTCGGGCTTCTCGCCCGATCTGGCGCGGCGCGTTGCGGGACATGCTCCGGATACCAGCGACATCGCCGCCACCGACAGCTGGCTGCACGAAGTGATCGCCGGCAACCTGCGCTGCGCCGCAGCCGCTGACGGGCTGATCGAAGGCCACGGGGCCATCGCTCTGATGGGACCGACCGGAGCGGGCAAGACCACGACGGTGGCCAAGCTCGCGGCCCGCTTTGCGGTGCGCTACGGCGCGGCTCAACTCGGCCTGGTCACGCTCGACTCCTACCGGATCGGGGCCCATGAGCAATTGCGCAGCTACAGTCGCATCCTTGGGGTTCCGATGCACGTCGCGCAGGACGGGGCCACGCTGCGCGAGCTGCTGGCGTCGCTGCAAGGCAAGCGCCTGGTGCTGATCGACACCTGCGGCCTGTCGCAGCGGGACGAGCGGATGGAGGAGATGCTCGGCACGCTGAACACGGGGCGCTTCAACCTGCAGCCGATCCGCCGGGTGCTGCTGCTGAACGCTGCTTCGCAGGCCGAAACGCTCGACGAAGTCGCTCGCGCCTGGCACGCACAGGACGCCGCCGGGGCGATCCTCACCAAGCTGGACGAGTCGGCCCGGATCGGCGGCGCGGTCGACTGCCTGCTTCGTTATCGGATGTTGCTGTTCGGCCTGACCAACGGCCAGCGCGTTCCGGAGGACTGGCACCCGGCCGCCGCGCGCCTGCTCGCTCACGTGGCGCTGAAGCCGTCGACGCTGCCCTATACGCTCGAGGACGACGAAGCCCAGGCCTGGTCCGAGCAGCCTCAGGGCAACGTGCATGCCTGAGCGCACGGGCGGCCATCGAGGCCGTTCGATGCGCGCTCCGCAGGACCAGGCCGCCGGGTTGCGGCGGCTGTTCGCGCCTTCGGAGCCGCATTGGCTGCCGATTCTGCTGGGTCCCGACCGGGACCGCGACCACTCGGCCTGGCTGGCCGGGGTGGCGCGCGCCTGCGTCGAGCAGGGTGCGCGCACGCTGGTGGTGGACGCGGCGCGCGCGCAGGTGGCCGCCGCGTTCGGGCTGCGCGTCCGCTACGACCTGGCCCACGCCTTCAACGGCGACTGCAGTCCGCTCGACAGTTGCGTTGCCGCGGGCGCCAACCTCAGGATCCTTCCGGCTGCGCGCGCGCTCGAGGAATGCGGGCGCGCTCCGGAGCGCTGGCAGCGTTTCGCGGCCGGCGTGCGCGCACTGGCTGCGCCGGCCGATTGTGTGCTGCTGGCGCTGCCGGCTGCGCAGGCGCGGGGCCTGGCCGCATTCCGCGGACCCGGCGGCTTTTCCGACGCCGTCGTGGTCGCCGGGCCCGGGCCTGCCTCCGAGCGCCACGCGATCGACACGATGCGGTCGATTCTTAGGGTGGCGGACATCGACGCTTTCCGGCTTCTTTTCCAGGGTATGACGCCGCGTTGCGCCGGTAGGCTGTACTCGAGACTCGCCGCGGTGGGCGCGCGCGAGCTGGGGGCCACGACGTTGGACGCGGGTTGCGTCGACGACGCCCCGGCGATCCGCCGCCTGATCCGCCTGGTGCGCTGCCGCAGCGCGTCGGACGGCGCCCGCGCGTGCGGCGACGAGGGCGGCACGGCCGTGGAGACCGTTTCTTGAAGAACGAGGCTTTCGTCTACAACGCTCGAGGCAGCCTGGACCGCCAGAGCGACTACGCGAGGCAGTACTCGCCGCTGGTGCGTCGCATCGCGCATCAGATGATCGCCAAGCTGCCCGCCAACGTCGAGCTGGACGACATGATCCAGGCCGGCATGATCGGGCTGATGGACGCCGTCAACCGTTTCGAGGAAGCGCACGGGACCCAGTTCGAGGTCTATGCCGCCAGCCGCATCCGTGGCTCGATGCTGGATGAGTTGCGGGCCGGCGACTGGCTGCCGCGCTCGGCGCGCAAGAGCCAGCGCGACATCGAAAACGCCGTGCATCGCCTCGAGCAGCGCCTGAAGCGCGCGCCGGTCGAGGCCGAGATCGCCGGCGAGATGGGTCTTTCGGTCGGTGACTACCAGGAGACGCTGAACGACGCGCGCGGGGCCCAGCTGCTGTATCTGGACGACCTGGGCGGCGGTGACGACGACGACGATTACCTGGAGCGGCACGTCGCAGTCGATGGAGCCGATCCGTCCGAGATCCTGCGCGACAAGCGATTTCGCGGCGCCCTGGTGACCGCGATCGAAGAGCTGCCCGAACGCGAGCGCCAGCTGATGAGCATGTACTACGAGCAGGACATGAATTTGCGCGAGATCGGAGCCGTCATGGGCGTGACCGAATCGCGCGTGTGCCAGTTGCACAGCCAGGCGGTGGCGCGACTGCGCGCCAAGCTGAAAAGCTGGTAGGTTGGCCCGCGCCGAGCTGGTCGGCCATCCACAGACCGATCCGGCCCGGCCGGGTTCTTGAGCGGACAAAGGCGCCGGTTTTCGGTGTTGTTCGCCATATCTGCGGACGGGGCAGCGGCAATAATTCCCGGTGCCATGGACCGCCGCCATGCGACGGCCCATTCAACCCGACGCTCAAGGAGACTTCCGATGAAGCAATGGATCCAATTGGCAGCCTGCACGCTGGCCGCCGCGGCCCTGTCCGCACCCGCAGTCGCCAACACCGAATTTGCCACCAAGGACGAGGCCGTCGCCATGGTCAAGAAGGGCGTCGCCTACATCAAGGGTAACGGCAAGGACAAGGGCTATGCCGAGATCAGCAACAAGCAGGGTCAATTCAAGGATCGCGACCTGTACCTGGTCGTGTACGGGATGGACGGAACCGTGCTGGCGCACGGCTCCAACGAGAAGCTGATCGGCCGCAACATCATCGACCTGAAGGACATCGACGGCAAGCCGTTCGTCAAGGAGCGGGTCGAGCTGGCGCAGAAGCAGAGCTCGTTCTGGCAGGAATACAAGTTCAATGACCCGGTGACGCACAAGATCGAACCGAAGGAAAGTTACTGCGAGCGGCTCGAGGACTCGGTGGTCTGCGGCGGCGTATACAAGCACTGAGCGGACCGCACCGGCCGTCGCAGGTCCGCGGCGGGTGATCTCTGAAGGCAGACATGAAAATTCTTCATAAAATGCTGCTGGCCCCGTCGCTCGCGATCGCGCTGATGGCCATCGTGGTCGCAATATCGTTCGTCGGGATGCGCGAGCAGGGGCGGGCTCAGCAGGAGCTGACCACCCGCTACCTGCCGGCGCGCGCCACCGTCAGCGTGGTGCAGGGCCAGCTGGCGACCGCGCGCGGCGAGGTCTATCGCCTGTTCACGATGCTGAACAGCTTCGACGCCAAGCGCATCGATCAGGAAAGAGCCAGCCGGCGCAACCAGCTCGCCGCAATCAAGACCGCCCTGACCGGCGCCGACTTCGGCCAGATCGACCAGTTGAGCACGATGCTGGCGCAGAGCGCCGCCGGCATCGACAAGTACTCGAAAGCCGCCGACGATGCGATCGACCTGGCCACCGGCGACGTGAACACCGGCATTGCGGCGATCATGAGCGCCGACGAGCAGTACGGCAAACTGATCAAGTCGCTCGAGGAGATCGGCTCCGCGGTCAACCGGAAAGCCGACGAGATGGCCCAGAACGCGCGGCACATCGCGCTGCTGTCGCAGCTGCTGATGGGCGTGGCGCTGGTGATCGCGATCGGCGCCGCCCTGGCGGTGGCCGTGCTGTCGGCCCGCACCACGACGCGCAACCTGCGCGGCGCATCGCACGTGGCCGGCCGGCTCGCCGACGGCGACCTGGGCGCGCGTTTCGCGATCGACAGCGGCGACGAGCTCGGAGAGCTGGCCCGCTCGCTGGAGCGGATGCGTGAGGCGTTTGCCAAGATGATCGGCGACATCCGCACGACCTCCGAATCGATGAGCGTCGCCTCTTCTCAGATCGCCCAGGGCAATGCAGACCTGAGCAGTCGCACCGAGCAGCAGGCCGGCAGCCTTCAGCAGACCGCCGCCTCGATGGAGGAGCTGTCCAGCACCGTCAAGAACAACGCGCAGACCGCGCGCCAGGCCAACCAGCTGGCGGCGTCGGCTTCCGAGGTGGCGGCCCGTGGCGGGCTGGCGGTCGGGCAGGTGGTGTCCACCATGGGCGAAATCCAGGCCTCGAGCCGCAAGATCGCCGAGATCATCGGCGTGATCGACGGCATTGCGTTCCAGACCAACATCCTCGCGCTGAACGCGGCGGTGGAGGCGGCCCGCGCCGGGGAGCAGGGGCGCGGTTTCGCGGTCGTGGCCGGCGAGGTGCGCAACCTGGCCCAGCGCAGCGCCCAGGCGGCCCGCGAGATCAAGCAGCTGATTTCCGACAGCGTCCACAAGGTCGACAGCGGCTCGCGCCAGGTGACCGAGGCCGGCCAGACCATGCGCGACATCGTCGATCAGGTCAAGCGCGTGGCGGACCTGATCGGGGAGATCACCTCGGCGACACTGGAGCAGGATTCGGGCATCGGACAGGTCAACGCCGCGGTGGCGCAATTGGACCAGATGACGCAGCAGAACGCAGCGCTGGTCGAGCAGAGCGCGGCGGCGGCCGAGAGCCTGAAGCACCAGGCCGCGCGCCTGGCTCAAGCCGTGGCCATCTTCAAGCTGGGACGGCATGAAACGGTGCAGGCGATCGCGCAGGCGCAAGCCAGCTCGCAGGCCGTGGTCAAGCCAAAGCCACCCGCGAACGGCGCAAACAGGCCCGGCGCACCTGCCCGCAAGGGCCCGCTGAGAGCACCGGCTCGGCCGACTCCGCCGCAGTCACCCCCGCCGCAAGCCGGCAAGCCGGGCAACGACGACTGGGAAGAGTTCTAGAGACCGCCGCCCTTGTGCGGTCTGGTCAGCTCCGCGTCGCCATAGGTGGCGTTCAGCCGTCCGTCGCGGGCAAAGTCAAGGATCATGTCGAAATAGTCCCGGGCGTAGCGGGTCGAGACGCGCTGTCCGTCCGGCGCGGTTTCGAACAGCGTCATGCCATGTTCCGCACGCGGATACAGCGCCAGGGTGAACGGTCGGCCGTCCGCGATCAGCGATTTGATGCGACGGCTCGTCTCGGCGCTCGGTGCTTCGTAGTCCTCTCCGCCCAAAATCCACAATTGCGGCGTGACAGAGGCGCGCAGGGCCGGCATCGGATCGTAGTGAAAGGGCGTGCCCCAGTTGAATTGCGCGCCCATTTCCCTCAGCTGCGCTTCTGAATAGGGCAGCAACGCCCAGGTGTAGTTGCCGTGCAGGTCCTTGTACCAGGGTGCTTGCGCGTATTTGGCCCTCACGGCATCAAATTCCTTCAACCCCTGGGTGAAGCCGCTCGCGATCACTGTTTCGGCCGCGCGCGCAACCTCGAGCGCCTTGGTGATCTCGCCGGGCGAATGACCTTTCTCGCGCATTTCCATTTCGACTTCCTGCTGATCTTCGTCGATCACGCTGACCGCAAGGCCGAAGCAGACGATGACAAAATCGACGGGCGCGCGATTGGCTGCGATGGGTGCCACCCATCCGCCCTGGCTGCCGGCCTGATAGCCGATGCGACCCAGGCGCGGACCGGCCAGACGTCGGGCTTCGCGCATCGCTGCCACCGCATCGTCGGCGAGCAGGTTGAAGTCCTGGCTGTAGGCGCCCGCAGACTGTCCGGTGCCGCGCTTGTCGTAAACAAAAGCACCGACGCCCTGCGCCGGCAGCATTCGTTGGAGGAAATAGTCGGTCAGGGCTGACTCGTGTTCCGCGCCGTGCAACAGGACGACGATCGGCACCTTGCTCGTGCCCGCGGGCATCACCAGGCGGCCGGCCAGCGCGGTGCCGTGGCGGTCGAACGTCGAATCCGTCACATCGAGTGCGATGAGCTGACCGGGCGTGCCGTCAAAATCGATTTTTCCGGCGTTGCAATCCGAAAATGACATCGTTTTGCCGTCAGCCC
>Ga0210384_10002596_pt1 | contig 21851 bp, 13 predicted proteins | sample IncBWH2MmetaG_FD_160574 | JGI IMG/M metagenome (GOLD analysis project Ga0210384, IMG submission 160574) | Forest soil microbial communities from Barre Woods Harvard Forest LTER site, Petersham, Massachusetts, United States - Inc-BW-H-2-M | ecosystem: Environmental > Terrestrial > Soil >...
CGACACCAGCACCAACAAGCTCATTCACACCATTGAGGACGTGAAAGCGCCTCACGCGATTCTTTACCGCAAGGATCTCAAGAAGCTTTTCATTGTGGCGGGCGACGCTTCCGCGGTCCAAGTCTATGACTCTGACAGCTACAAGATGGTCGGAGAAATCAAAGTAACGATTGATGCAGATTCCATCGCCTACGATCCTGCTAGTCAGTATCTGTACGTTGTAAACGGGGGCAGAGAGGCACACACGCCGTATTCGCTGATCAGTGTTATTGATACGAACACCTCGAAGAAGTTGCGCGATATCAAGATCAACACGAACCACGTCGAAGCGATCGTGCTCGAGAAATCTGGACCGCGGATGTTTTGCAACCTCACGGGTCTCAGTGCTGTTGGGGTCCTGGACCGGAACAAGTCAGCGCTTGCAGCAACCTGGCCTTTGCCCGCGGATGACAAGCTGAACGTTGCAATGGCCCTTGATGAAACAAATCATCGTTTGTTTTCAGTCACAAGAAACCCGGGGAAATTGATCGTGCTGGACTCAGAGACCGGCAAGGTGGTCACCAGTGTGCCTGCGGTTGGCATGGTTGATGACATGAGTTATGACTCGCAGCATAAGCGCGTATACCTGGCGGGGGATGGATCTTTGGATGTTTTCGAACAGAAGGATCCTGACCACTACGTCTTGCTGGCGAAGATTCCCGGAAGTTTCCGAGCAAAAACTGGGATTCTTGTCCCAGAACTAAATCGTTACTATCTTGCCGTACCGCATCACGGGGATAAGCCAGCCGAAGTCCGGGTGTACGACATACAGCCCTAGCAGGCGGCAACCTGATGGTGCCCTGATTTTGGGTAGTACTCCGCTATAGCGTTGTATAACTGGTGTGCCGATATATCTTGATGACAACCGCACAGGGCCGTTCTGAAGTGCAAAGAACAACTCCACCCCGGATTTCGATCCGCTGGATTCGCATCATTCCCGTCGCTCTCATCATGTACACGATCGCCTTTATCGATCGTACGAACATTTCCCTCGCTCTGCCGCGGATCAGCCACGACCTGCATCTGGATCCGCAACAGGCGGGAACGGTGGCGGGCATCTTTTTCTGGGGCTATCTCGTGTTGCAGATTCCCGGCGGCCACCTGGCCAAGCATTGGAGCGCGAAAAAATTTATCAGCATTCTCCTCGTGGTATGGGCGATTTTTGCGGTCGGTTGCGGTTTGGCTCGCACCTATCACGAGCTTTTGTTGCTTCGCCTACTTCTAGGAGTGGCTGAGAGCGGGGTCTATCCGGCTACGTTAATACTTCTCTCGCACTGGTTCTCTAGCTCCGAACGGGCGCGTGCCAACGCATTTTGGCTGCTATGCCTGCCAGGCGCCGTCATACTCGCATCGCCCTTTTCTGGATGGATTTTGGACCATTGGAATTGGCGCGTCATGCTGGTTGCCGAAGGATCCCTGCCATTTCTATGGCTGGCGATTTGGCTCGTATTCATTCAAGACCATCCAGCCGAGGCACCCTGGTTGCCAGAAAGTGAACGAGGTCCCCTGGTGGAAACCTTGCGCCGGGAGTCTTCCGAACTGGTGGGATCGGAACAGATTCCCTACCTTCGAGCGTTATTGCTGCCGCAGGTGTTTCTTCTGGCGGCGGTTTATTTTTGCTTCGTGAGCGGACAAATGGGATTGTTGTTTTGGCTGCCCAGCGCCATGGAGAAGTTCAAGAAACTGAGTAGTCTTTCGACCGGCCTTCTCTACACAATTCCCTTTATTGTCGGCGCGATTTCGGTGCTGCTCATCTCGCGGCACTCGGACAAGGTGCACGAGCGCCGCTTTCACGCCGCGGGAGCCATGTTATTCGGGGGAACGTGCATCTTGCTTGCGGTGGCCGCGATTCCCCATTCCCTTACGATCGCCTTCGCCTTCATCGCCCTCAGCGGAGTAGGCGCATACGGGCCGATGGGCGCGTTCTGGGCCATACCGACCGAGACCTTATCGCCCAGAATCGTCGGCTCGGTAATGGGTTTTGTTAACGCGATTGGTAACCTGGGAGCTTACTTCGCTCCGCTCATCGTCGGGTATCTCAACAAGAGAACAGGAAGTTTTCTGTCGGGATTCACCTATCTCGGCATCATCACTGTGGTTGCAGCCGGACTCACGACGTTGCTGAGGACGGTACCCGCGCATCTGGAAACTCGATCGTCGGAGGGGCAATGAGGTCTCAAGCAAATCGTCTAAGTGGAAGATCGCTTTGTATCCGGGCAGTGACTGCCCTCGCTCTTTCTTCTTTTACCTTGCTAGCCCAGGAGCCGCAGACACCTCCTCCCCCACCACTTCCTCCGCCCCAAGCCCGCACCAACGAACGACTAGCAATTCGCGCCGGGCGAATGTTTGAGGGGAGGTCGGATGATCTGAAGAAACAACAGATCATCCTTATTGAAGGAACGCGAATCGTCCAGGTGGGGTCGGCGGATGAAGTGCGCATCCCGCCGGGAACTGAGGTACTCGACCTCACCAATGCCACCGTATTGCCCGGGCTCATCGACGGACACACTCACATTTTTGCGAGCGGCCCCGAACTCGATGAGCAGATGATGAAAGAGTCCTTGCAATACCGCACGCTGGAAGCGCTCGTCAACGCTCAGCGCGATCTCTATGTTGGGTTCACCACTCTGCGCGACCTGAAGACCCTAGGGGGAATGTACGGCGACGTCGATCTGCGGACCGCCATCAACAATGGCTTGGTCCAAGGCCCTCGCTTGCAGGTTTCGGGACGCGGCTTTCAGGCCACGGGTGGATTCCACCCCAAAGGCTACTCGCGCGATATTCCGCTGCCCTCGATGCTGGAGACGATCGATTCACCGTGGGAGGCACGCAAAGCGGTGCGCGAGCAGCTCTTTAACGGAGCCGATTGGATCAAATTTTACGCCACGAACGAGTTTAGCTTTGCGCCCGACGGAACCATGATCGTCCCGCCCACGTTCACGTTGGAGGAAATCCAGGCGCTCGTCGAAGAGGCCCATGATAAAGGTCATAAAGTTTCCTGTCACGCATTCGGCGGGAAGGGGCTGCGCAACTGCCTCGCGGCCGGTGTGGACACGATTGAACACGCAGTACAGTTGTCTGATGACGATATCCAGCAATTCAAGATAAAAGGTATCTACTTGATCCCCACCCTTTATCACTACCAAATTGAACGGGAACACGATGCCAAGAAATACGGTGGCCATACCGTCGCGGCCGTATCTGAACCCAATTTCCGGCGCGCCGTTGCCGCCGGGGTCAAAATTGCCTTCGGGACTGGAGTTGGCCCCTTCCCTCACGGTACCCAAACCAAAGAGTTCGGCTACATGGTCAGGTTTGGGATGACGCCCTTGCAAGTCCTCCATGCTGCAACGATTGGAAATGCGCAGATGATGGGATGGGATGCCGACATCGGCTCGATCGAACGCGGGAAATTTGCCGACTTCGTCGCAGTGTGTGGCGATCCGCTGGCCGATATCACGGAACTCGAGCGCGTAAAGTTCGTGATGAAGGGAGGTCAGGTTGTGCGCAATGATCTGAACTCTCCAGGTGGCAAGGGATGCAGCCAGAAGTAAATCGGCAGAATGGCAGGGCCACGCAATGTTAAGACGCGAATTTGGAAAAAACGTTCTCGGCGCAATTGCTTCAACCGCTCTCCTAAACTCTGCGCAGGCTGCGGAAGCGGTACCCGTACCGTGCAGCGCTTTCCCCAAGATCAGCGGCCTGACGGATTATGTTGCGAACTTCATAGCGACGACAAAGTACGAAGATATTCCGCAAGATGTGATCGAACTCGGCAAGAAGTCCATCCTGGATGGTTTAGGACTAGCGTTTGCTGGGTCGATGGCGCAGACGGGCACCTTGAGCCGCCAGTATGTTGAGAGTCTTGGTATCAGTGGCGGGCAAGCCACCATCATTGGGTCCGCGCGAAAGACTTCCCCGCGCTTTGCTGCCTTTGTAAATGGTGTTTCGATTCACGCCGATGATTTCGACGACTCGCAACTCGCCGTTGCCAAGGACCGCGTGTATGGGCTCTTGGTCCATCCCACTGTTCCAGTCCTTCCCGCCATACTCGCGCTTGCTGAACGCAGAGGCATCTCCGGCAAAGAATTGATGCTGGCCTATCATTTGGGCGTCGAGGTGGAATGCAAGATCGCAGAAGCAATCTCACCTCGGCACTATCAAGATGGATTCCATTCCACGGGAACCTGCGGATCTTTCGGTTCGGCCTCCGCCTGCGCCAAGTTGCTACGGTTCGAACATTCGAAAATCCTGAATGTTTTTGGTCTGGTGGCGAGTCAGTCAGGTGGGCTGAGAGAAAACTTCGGCACCATGACGAAGCCGTTTCAGGCTGGGCACGCGGCGGAAAGCGGGCTTGCATCGGCTGAACTGGTCGCGTTGGGCTGGAATGCCGCGGAGCAAATCCTGGAAGCGGATCGTGGCTTCTTCCATGCCTTCGGGGGTTCGTATGACCCAGCGTCGATTATGGAACGTCTGGGAAAACCGTGGACTTTTGCTTCCCCCGGGATTTCATTGAAGCCTTATCCTTCAGGTTCCCTCGCTCATCCCGCGATGACCGAATTGATGCGCCTTATCGAAGCCAACAACATACAAGCAGCGCTGGTCGACAAAGTCGATGTGGGTGCCAATCACAACATGACGACAACTCTTCTCCACCACCAGCCCAAGACAGGACTAGAAGGCAAATTCAGCATGGAATTCTGCTTGGCAATTTTGCTTCTGGAACGAAGGGCTGGATTGGGAGAGTTCTCCGACAAGGTGGTGCAGCGGGCAGACGTTCGGGACATGATCCGGAGAATCAACTTCTACGTAGACCCGGAAGCCGAAAGCGCAGGCTACGACAAGATGAGATCCATTCTGAAGATTCACTTGAAGAACGGGAGAGTCATCGCCGGTCAGGCCGATTTTGCCAAAGGCAGCCCCGCGAACCCCATGACGTTTGAAGAAGCAGCAACAAAATTCCGGGGATGTGCCGAATACGCAGGTCATCCCGGAGGCAAGACTGAAAAAATCATCGCTTTCGTCAGGGCCTTGGAGTCGGCTCCTGACGTGAGTGCGCTTTCCCCTTTGCTGTCAGCCGAGAAAGGATAAAGTTCCCGCACATGAAAACGTTCAACATTGCAGTCATCGCAGGTGACGGCATTGGAAAAGAGGTGGTTCCAGAAGGCATCCGAGTGCTTGGAGCCGCGGGACAGCGCTTCGGATTCCAATTCGACTGGCACGAGTTTGATTGGAGTTGCGAGACCTACGTTAAGACGGGAAAGATGATGCCTGCGGATGGTATCCAGCAACTGCGGCCCTTCGACGCTATCTTTCTGGGCGCGGTGGGACACCCCAGCGTCCAGGATCACGTTTCACTTTGGGGACTCCTGATCCCCATTCGCCGCAGCTTCCGGCAATACGTTAATTTACGGCCAGTGCGGCTTTTTGAAGGCATTGAAACTCCTTTGAAGAATTGGAAGCCGGGTCAAATTGATTTCTGCATTGTCCGGGAGAACAACGAGGGTGAATATTCCAATATTGGCGGACGTCTCTACGAGGGAACCGACGACGAGATCGCCGTGCAACAGACCGTTTTTACGCGACGTGGAGTCAACCGTGTCCTGCGATTCGCCTTCGAGTTGGCCCGCAAGAGAAAGAAGCATCTGACCTCTGCAACGAAATCCAATGGAATTATCCACACGATGCCGTTCTGGGACGAATGCTTTCATGCCATGGCGGCAGAATTTCCAGATATAAGTACCGGCCAGTATCACATCGATATTCTAACGGCGCATTTTGTGCGCCACCCGGACTGGTTCGATGTTGTCGTAGGCTCCAATCTTTTCGGAGACATTCTCTCCGACCTGGGGCCAGCCGTGGTTGGATCGATCGGCATTGCTCCATCCGCGAATCTAAATCCGGAAAAGGAGTTCCCATCCATGTTCGAACCTGTCCACGGCTCGGCACCCGATATTGCAGGAAGGGGAATCGCCAATCCCATCGGACAGATCTGGTCCGGCGCCATGATGCTAAGGCATTTGGGTGTTTCCGAGGCAGCGGATGCAGTTGAAAACGCGATCGCCGAAACTCTTGCTCACGCGAAAGTTCGCACTCCGGATATTGGAGGCAGCTCCACGACCAAGGAAATGGGCGCGGCGATCGCGGCGCAAGTCAGCAAGAAATAAACGATGACGCCAACGGATCGACAATCCAAGATTTGGGCGGTAGTCCGTGTCTCCAGCGGCAATTTTCTGGAGATGTACGACTTCATGGTTTTTGGCTACTACGCTGCAGCCATCGGCAATGCTTTCTTTCCAAGTGGCAGTCCCTTTGTGTCGTTGATGTTGTCGCTGATGACTTTTGGAGCGGGTTTTCTGATGCGGCCCCTCGGAGCCATTGTGCTCGGGGCATACACCGATCGTCATGGACGCCGCGCTGGCCTTATTCTCACGTTGGGCCTGATGTCTGTCGGCATCATTTCCATAGCATGCGTGCCCGGATACGCCACGATCGGCCTCTTAGCCCCTTTTCTTGTGTTGATGGGCCGACTGCTACAGGGCTTTTCGGCTGGTATGGAATTGGGAGGCGTCTCGGTCTACTTGGCGGAGATTGCAACACCGGGACACAAAGGTTTTTATGTTAGTTGGCAATCGGCAAGCCAGCAGGTTGCCGTTATGTTCGCTGCACTGATCGGTGTGGTGTTGAATTCGCTCCTCCCGCCGCAGAAGATGCTGCTATGGGGATGGCGGATCCCTCTGCTCATCGGCTGTGTGATCCTTCCCTTCCTCTTCCGGCTCAGGCGCTCGTTGCAAGAAACGGACGAGTTTACCGCCCGCAAGCATCGGCCGAGCATCCCGGAAATTCTTCGTTCGCTCACAGCCAACTGGGGCATCGTCGTAATCGGAACCATGATGGCGACGATGACGACGGTGTCCTTCTATATGATCACGGCCTATACACCCACATTCGGCAACTCCGTGCTCCATCTCACGACCATGTCGAGTCTGATCGTTACGTTGTGCGTTGGAGCGTCCAATCTTTTCTGGCTGCCGGTGATGGGAACGCTTTCCGACAAAGTAGGACGCCGGCCCTTGCTCGTCATTTGCACAACCCTGATGTTGCTCACAGCCTATCCGGTCATGTTATGGCTGGTTCGTGACCCCTCTTTCTCGAGGTTGCTGACGGTCGAACTTTGGCTGTCTTTCATGTATGGCAGCTACAACGGCGCCATGGTCGTTTTTCTCACGGAGATCATGCCGGTAAGTGTACGAACCACAGGTTTCGCCCTTGCATACAGCCTGGCCACGGCAGTCTTTGGTGGCTTTACACCCGCGATCAGTACCTATTTGATTCACATAACTGGAAATCGGGCAGTTCCCGGGTTGTGGTTGTCCTTCGCGGCCGCATGCGGTCTCGTCGCTTCATTATTGGCTAGACAACAAGCCGCTCCCTCCAAATGAGCAATACAAAAAAAGCTGCTATCCGGCCCATCTTCGCGCATGGTTCCTGCTATTCTCCCGGCTACCCCGGCCTACGCTACGTCGAGGCAGCATGAGAACTAGGGCTTCAGACCGATTCAACACGGTCCCGAATGCGTCGTTGAAAACTACGGCGAAGGCCCGGGTGCCACATCGAATCGTGCAGAGGGGCTTATCGGGGGCTGAACGGGATATTTCTTGGTAACGCAGGGTAGTACTCGGTATAACTCCGCACTCTAAGTGCCTATAGGTTTAGGCCATAGAAAAGGAACGGCAAGGGACGAGTCCCCACCGAGGACTCAAAATCCGCCAGACTCCGTCCCTTGGGGGTTCGCCCCCCCGGCACTAGTCCTGGACCCTTTGCAATAAATCTCTAGCTGGCGCTAGTTCACCGCGCGATGCGGGAGGGGTAGTGATGCCGTTTGGGCACGAAACGGCACCCCGATCGAAAAAGGCTTCAGCATACTCCGTCACGCAATTCTGTCAACCCAAGCTTCCTAGGGGGCCGCTGTGACTTTGGCTGCTCTTGTCGCCCCCACCGCCGTGAACAGCGAGCCGACCCCTGCATGCTCTAATTTCAAGCCCCGTCAATACCACCTGATACAGAAGACGGGGCGACTCGGCCCGCACATGGGATTTCTTTTGTAAGACGTTTCTTGGTGTCCCGAACAGTGTCCCGAAACTGCCGAATGACGTCACATCAGGTGAGTTTTCGTGCGACGGTGCGGCTGTAAGTGATTGGGACTGCTGTACGTCGCATCGGAAGAGCCAATTCGTAATCGGCAGGTCACCAGTTCAACTCTGGTCGTCGACTCCATCCTAACTTCAACACCTCGCAAATGTTAGACGCGCCAGACGGCGCTAAAACGCAAGTTGCAAAGCCCGAAAGCATCCTTTAAGCTTGAGTTCTCTTCGGTTGAAGCAGCAAGCCGGGATGGCGGAACTGGCAGACGCAGCGGACTCAAAATCCGCCGGGCTCCGGCCCTTGGGGGTTCGACCCCCCCTCCCGGCACCAAACCTCACACCCGCGTCGGACGCGGCTTTCAGCGGTATCTATCCCACCAAGAATTGACCAGCAATCTTGAACCGAAAACGGTCTTGTGACCGCTGTGTGACCGGAATCAGGCGCACTCCAGCGTAAAGCGAACCATCTAGCATTTTTTCCGGAAGGGCTCTCCGCGACCCGGAGCGAGCCATGAAGCCGGTCTTTGAGAAGCTACGAAGCCTTGAAATTGATCCCGATTTAGAGTGCCGGGTCCCCGGGCCCAGCTATGCAACTGGGAAAGAAAGGACTGACCGGATTACGGGGCGCGCGCGCGGAACAAATCAGAAATGAATGGAAGCTCGAAAATTCGGAAACGCTGCTGGTGCAATGAACGACCTTGTTCTCAAGACTGAGTTGCCTCGGTCGGATAAGCTGTGCTCAGGGGAGGAGGAGTCTGTCTTAAGGAAGCCACGACGGTTCTGGTTAGCGGCATCCTGAGGTGTGTCGTTTGGCTTCATATCCATTGCTCCCGCCATCGGAAGTGAAATACCGGTTTTTCTTGGGACCCTGATCGGATCGAGGCGAGTATATTTGTCTCTATGCGGGCGGGTCAATCGTTTGTCTGTTGTACACCTGGTTCGCGTTTATAAGTTTCTCACCGTCTATTGGAGCATTCGATCTTATGCATCGCACACATCGGTGCTGAGGAGAGTTGGAAATGAGCTGGAGAATGTTTTCTTTATGCTTTATAGCCGCATCGATATTAACAGCGACTGCGTTTTCCCAATCATTCTTGAGCCAATATAAAGGTTTGCCTTATCACGACACCCGCTATAGTGGCGGTCCACAAAAGCTACCGGGAAAGGTCTTGTGCGCTTACTATGACTTGGGCGGCGAAGGAGTTGCATATCATGACACCGACCCACAGAATCACGGCAGCGGAGAGTTGAATCCGGCCGATGGGAGCTACCTCAACGAATTTCGGATCCATGAGGGAGTGGATACTTCCTACACGAAGTTTCAGCGGAAGCCATATCCGATTGACGACAACCCCTTCGACAAGATAGTGCCTCCTGCAGACCTGCTCTATGTTGGCTGGACCGAACCCGGAGAGTGGTTCAACATCACAGTAGATGTGACACACTCGAGCACATACGCCGCCGACTTCCTTTACACATCGAATCGCGGCGGCTCAATATCAGTCGATGTGAACGGAAAGGACGCAACTGGACCTCTCGAGATCACATCCACAAATGATCCTGCAGATCCGGTGGCATGGCGTCAATGGCACCATTGGAATCTGGCTTCGCAACTTTTCAAAGTCCGTCTGAGCAAAGGGAAAAATGTTCTCACTGTGCACATAGTGACGAACGGAAACATGAATCTGGCTTATTTCGCTTTTAAACCGGTCCGCGAATGAAATGGGTTTACGGTCCGAAGTGTCCCTAGGGCGGTGTACACAAGTTGGGAATAACCATTTTATTTTGCAATGACGAAGTCGGCACTCTGACCCTCTGCAGAGTTGGGTCCCATCCACACGGTGGCGCTCGCCGGTTCAACCACGTCCTTCATGTCAATGTTCCAGAACGCGAGTTCATTCCGACCTATGGTGAAATCGACCCGCTGTGACTCTCCCGGCGCCAATGTAATTCTTCGGAATCCTTTTAGCTCTCTTACCGGACGAGCTATGCTGGTCCCTCGAAGACGTAGGTAAAGCTCCACAACTTCATCGCCGGCGCGCGTTCCGGAATTTTTTACGGTTGTGGAGACGCGTAATGTTGCGGTCTCGCGGTTCAGAGCATCGGCGCTCAGCTGGGTTGTGCTCAACTCCAAAGGAGAGTATGAAAACGTTGTGTAGCTTAGTCCAAAGCCAAAGGGGAACAGCGCAGTGTTCTGTTCATCCACGTAGCGCGCATGATATTTCTCGCGATTGTCTGTGGGCGGGCGTGTGAGATCAACACCGTCCGCAGGGCGCCCGGTATTCAGTGCGTTGTAGTAGAGGGGTTCTTGGCCCACGGAACGGGGCATTGAAACCGTGAGCTTCCCGCTCGGATTGACATCGCCAAACAGTACACGCACCAGGCCGGGGCCCGCCTGCACTCCCGGAAACCAGGCCTGTAAGATCGCCGGAACGTGTTCCGCAGCCCAGGAAAGTACGAGTGGCCGACCACTGAAGACGACCAAGATGATTGGTTTCCCGGTGGCGGCTACCGCTTCTAAAAGCTGCTGCTGGTTTCCCGGAAGTCCGAGATGCACACGGGAAGCTGCCTCTCCAGTCATCCATTGAGCGTCTTCTCCAACCGCCATGACGACAACGTCCGCCTGTTTGGCAGTGGCAACCGCTTCCGCAAAGCCAGTGTCGTCTTTAGTCAAAATTTTCGTGCCAGGAGCGTAGAGTACGTGGCCGCCCGTCTGTTGCACGCGTGCGGTCAACGCCGCTCGCAACGTCACGACGTCCTTCGCATCGCCCCGCGCATGCCAACAACCCAACATATCGATGGCACTATCGGCAAGCGGACCGATCAGCGCAACCGTGTGAGGCTTCGGATCCAGCGGAAGCGTGCCTCTGCCGCCCGAGCCGACATTTTTCAGGAGGACGAATGAACGTTCGGCAATTGTGCGAGCGAATTCCACGTTACCCGCCTCGAGTTGAGTCTTTTCACCGCTTGCGGGTTCAGGAGCGTATGGGTGATCGAACAGTCCGAGAGCAAATTTTAGACGTAGAACCCGGCGAACCGCTTCATCGATGGTCGCTTCCGGCACTTCTCCGGAGCGTACCAGCTCTGATAAGTACCTGGAATACAGATTGCTTTCGAGGTCTATATCGACCCCTGCCGCAACGGCCTTGCGCGCCGCCGTTTTTCCATCCAGGGCAGTACCGTGAGCGATAGTTTCTCTTATTGCTCCATAATCGCTGATCACTACTCCCTTAAAACCCCACTCCTCGCGCAGTACATGGGTCAGTGTGTAGGAGTTCGATGTGGCAGGCACTCCATTAATGGCGTTGAAGGCGCTCATCACCGTTCCGGCACCCGCTTCGACTGCAGCGTGAAAGGGCGGCAGATATACTTGACGCAAAGTGCGATCGGATAATTCAACGGAGTTGTAATCCTTTCCCGCTTCCGCAGCCCCATAACCGACGAAATGCTTGATGCAGGCCAGCATGGATTGAGGATCGTCGAGACGAGCGCCTTGATATCCCCGAACATAGGCGGCAGCCATTGCCGATCCTAAATACGGGTCTTCGCCCGCACCCTCCACAATGCGTCCCCATCGCGCATCTCGCGCAATATCAACCATAGGTGAGTAGGTTAGGCGGACGCCTTCTCTGGTGGCCTCCTTGGCAGCGATGCGCGAAGCCCGTTCAACCAGCGACGGGTCCCAGGTTGAAGACATCGCTAAGGGCACCGGGAAAATCGTGCGATACCCGTGGATTACGTCCAATGCGAAGAGCAAAGGAATGTGCAGGCGCGACTTCTCGACTGCCAGCTTCTGCAGATCATTCGTCTCCGCTACCCCGGTGATGTTCTCGAGCGAGCCGACATTACCTTTGGCAATCTGCTCACGAGAATCTGCATGGGGCGCGCCGGGCCCGGTGGAATTGTCGGCAAAATGCGCAAGCTGCCCAACTTTTTCTTCCAGCGTCATCTGCCCGAGCAGTTTGGTAATGCGTTGCTCAGTCTCAGGATTATCCAGCGCTGGTGCAGCAGTGGGAACCTGCGCATGAAGCAGCCCAACAGAATACGTGAAGCCGATGATAAGAATTAAAAAACGCGCAAAGGACATGTTAAATGTCATGTGCCTGAACCATTCTCCTGAGCCATAGTAAGCCCGCTCACACGCGAACCGCCGGCCTGCCGCGGAACACGTGAGCGGGCACAGTCTGTTATGGGTGATGGTGGACATTTGTCCACCATCACCCATGGAATGATGCGTTTCTATTGCGGCGTGTAATAGCGAACGTAGTCAACCTGCATCGGTCCCGGATTTGTCAGGTTGGCAGTTGATCCGCCAAGCGTACCCCCCAAAGCCACATTCAGCAGCGTGAATATCGGCTGGTTGAATGCCCAATTGTCTCCAGCAGGCAGGCTGTTGGGAGTGACCGTGAAGAACGGATTAGAAGGGTCATCCACGAAGTACTGGATCTGATTTTGCGCCCAGAGCTGCCCGTAGATATGGAAGGCGGTGTCGGTTGCCTCTCCGTTCGGGAACGTAAATCGTCTTCCAACCCCAATCCCTCCCGTTTTCGTTGTGTGGACGGTGGAGTTCTCCCCTGTCGTACCGGCCCCGTTGTTGACTTGTGGAGACCAGTTTTCCATGATGTCGGATTCACCGCAGTTCGGCCATCCGACCGTGCCAATGTTGTTGCCTAAGGCCCAGATTGAAGGCCACAGGCCCTGGTTGTTTGTATTCATAAGCTGGATACTCGCTTCCAGAATACCGAACTGGAAGGTCTGTTTCCCTTGCGTAGTCATGCGGCCTGAGATCCAGGTTCCGCCGACTTTTCTGGGCTGGATTAAAAGATGCCCGTTCCCATCGATGTAGACCGGGGCTGTAGACGTACTAAACGTAGTCGGGCATTGTGCTGGGTTGTTAGGGTAACCGGGAGGTCCGCAGTACACTTCCACTTCGTTATTGCCCCAGCCGTTATTGTTTCCGAGGTCGAAGGTCCATATTGCAGGGTCGGGAGGGCCCGCGCCGCCGTTGAATTCCTGGCACCACCTCGGCACATAAGTTGTTCCATTCACAACGATGTTGGGGACGCCGGCGCATGATCCGGTGCCACCGCCGCCGGACGTGAATGTCATATAGTTCATGTTCCAGCCGGCGTTGTCCTGGTTCACGGTCAACACCTGCTGGCCTGCTGGAAGTGTCAAGCTAGCTGTCACGTTGGTCCAGTTCTGCCAACCGCCCGTCCCTGGCACGTTGACGTTGCCCGTCAGGTTCGTTCCTGACGCGTTGGAGATGTGGAATCCATCGGTCACAGCATTCATTGCGGCCACGCGGAACGACACGGTGTAAGTTCCGGCGGAAGCGGCGTTCACTGTGTACCTGAACCACTGTCCTGTGGCTGTCCAGCCGAGGTTAAAGCCGCCGCCGGTGTCTGTAGTCGCCTCCAGATCAACACCGTCGGACCGGTAGTTGTTCGCCGTACCATTGATGGAAGTTACGTTGAAGCCGGCTCCCGGACCGCCTAAGTCGTAGTTCTCAGCTTGCACTGTGCCGGGAACAGCCGCGGGTGTTCCCCCGAATGGCCCTGAGCTGGTGGAAATGGTGAAGTAATTGAGGTTCCAGCCCGGATTATCTTGATTAAACGTCAGGGTTTGCTGCCCGGCCGGCAGCGTGATGGCGGCTACCACGCTTGTCCAGGTCTGCCACCCGCCTGTCGCCGGCAGGTTGACGTTGCCGGTCAAGTTCGTTCCCGACGAATTCGAGATATGGAATGCATCGGTTACCGCGTTGATTGCGGCGACGCGGAACGTGACTCTGTAAGTTCCTGCGGTAGCGACATTGACCGTGTACGTGAACCACTGGCCTGTGGCCGTCCAACCGAGGTTAAAGCCGCCGCCGGTATCTGTGGTCGCCTCCAGATCAACTCCGTCGGACCGATAGTTGTTCGCCGTGCCATTGATTGATGTCACATTGTAGGCAATTCCCTGCCCGCCAGTATCGTAGTTCTCGGCCTGAACTGTACCAGGGACCGCGGCGGGAGTTCCGCCGTAAGCTCCTGCAAAAGCGAAATGAGTCCCAAGGACCAACAGGGCTGCGCACATTGCGCAAAAGCTCAGACACCTTCTGCTTCTCATGTGATTCCTCCTAATTTCTCTATTCGATTGTTGATGATGATTCTTGGCCCAAGTTCGTTGGCTGACTTTGCCGGAGCCTAGCTTCGTAGAGATAAGAGACCAGGTAAAGCCAGTCCACGAGAGTTTGCGATGCCGCTCATCAGGGTTGTTCGATCGTTACATTAGAAAAGACGACTTTCTCGATACCGTCCGCATTGTGTGCGCAAACACCAATGCCGACGTAAACGGGATCGTGCATAACGATGGTTACTGGAGATCCAGGCACCAGCGCCTGACCTGGCTCTCCCGCGAAGTCGGTAAACTGATTGCCCTTGCGCTCAATCCGGAGACGGGTCGAGCCATGCTGAGTGGAAAGCGTGTCGTCTGTCTCACCACCCGCGACGGTGCGAAACTGAAGGTTAATGTGGCCATCGCCGTGAATTGCGACGTCGGCGTAGGCTGACCCCGGAGCCAGGCTTTGCCGAATCATGAGAACGGCTTTCCTCAGGCGGTCCGGACTGCTTGCCGGGAATCGCACATCGGCGGTCAGGTTCAGGTCTCCGGAGAGTTGAACCCAGGTGAAATGAAAATCATCTGCCGTGCCCCAAATGTCGGCGCCGCCGCCGGCTACCTCATACTCGCCCCGGGACGGAATGAAAACCGTCGATCCCGCGCGCGCGCTTCCGATATCGGTCGAGCTGGTAAAAATCCCCACTTTGGCGTTCACATACTGTTGAGCAAACGTAAGCACCGGAAGTAGCAAAGCACTTGCGATCGGCAAATACTGTGTAGGCATAAGCGTTATTGGGGGGAGAGCTTCATACTCAGCGGTTCTAATTCCGAACTCTATCGCACGAATTACGGTTTTTAACGGAGGATTGAGACCGGACTCGACGAGCCCGTTTCAAAGCCGCACCCACACATTTAGCGCCATCCTGAACAGGATTGTCAAGCGTAAAATACCGGTATTCTATGCAATATTTCCGCAAACAATCAAACGGCGGGACAGAAGCCGATGGTACCCTTGGGCCGGAGAAAGCTTGCGCGTGTCGTCGTGGCTTCGGAGTGTGGAGCAGGCCGCCATAGGCTAGAATGTTCGCTGGGATCGACCAACTTGGCGCGGTTTTGCACGCCATTCTCAAAGCTGCTATGAGCGACAGCCGGATGAAAGCAAACAAGAAGAAGAAAACCGCCAAGAAGCGCCATCCCGCGACGTTGAAAATGGTAGCTGAGCGCGTGGGGCTCACGAAGGGAACTTGTTCTGCGGTGTTGAACAAATCCGCAGCGTCCCGGTCGGTGCCACCACGCACGCACGAGCGAATTCTCCAGGCCGCGCGTGAGCTGAATTACCGTCCCAGCTTCTATGCGCGGAACCTGGGAGTGAAACGCACCTATACGATCGGCGTGGTCACGCAGGAGATCGGGGACTTTTACGGCTCCCCCATCATCAGTGGCGTTGAACGATATCTTCGGCAGAAGAACTACTTCTTTCTTACAGTTGCGGTCCGCGACAATCCCACGCTGCTGGAAACCTATTCGCACCTTCTATTGGATCGAGGTGTGGAAGGGCTCATTACCGTGGACACTTTGATCGATCGGCCCTTGCCACTACCAGCAATTGCGATCCCCGGGCACCGCCGCGTGGAAGGAGTCACGAACATTGTGTTGGATCATCACAAAGCCGCATGGTTGGCGCTGAATCATTTAGTCGGGCTGGGTCACAGAGAAATCGCCTTTATGAAGGGATCGGACGAAAGTCCAGATTCGGATGATCGCTGGAAGGCAATCCGCGAAGTTGCCCGGGAACTCGGCATTCCAATCCGAGCGGAGCTAATCGTTCAACTCGAAGGCCGGGATGCCACACCCCAGTTGGGCTATCCGTTCGCCGCGCAACTGCTTTCGCGAGGACGGCCATTCACCGCGCTGTTTGCCTATAACGATGTTGCCGCAATCGGTGCGATTCATGGCTTCCAAGAGGCGGGTTTGAGAGTCCCCGAGGACGTCTCTGTGGTGGGATTCGATGACATAAGAATTGCCCTGCATAACAACCCCAGTCTCACCACTGTACGCCAGCCACTACAACGGATGGGAGAAATAGCAGCGTGCACCTTGTTAAACCGAATCGAACACCATGAAGATGGAACAGAGGTCATCGAGGTTGAGCCCGAATTCGTGGTGCGCCATTCCACTGCTCGAGTCCCCACTCTACCTATTGGCCGCATTCGTAAAGGAAACGCTGAGGACATGATGGTGCAAAACTAGCGCGAGTCTAGAGTTGTGGTTATAACAGACGAAAGAAATCACGTCATCTCTAAATTGTTGATTACAATTCAGATCACTGACTTGGCGAGAGACAACGGCCTTCTGGAACGGCTGATGCACCTCGCAGACCGTTCCGAAACACTAAGGTCCTGAGACTCTCGGAAGAAAAAGTCTCCTTCCGCGCCAATTTCCACAGACCCTAGTCCCGTTCACTCGAAATTCATACTGCCTTAAAATTCCGTTAGCAATTATCTGTTCTAGTTCCGTTTCCTGATAAACTCACAACTTCCTTAATCGTACGGGCGCGTCCTCTTTCCGGGAAGTCGAACAGTCCGGCCTCCCGGGGCTTGTCCCATACTATGGCGGAGAATTTGCATGGATGCTCGCATTCGAGTTGTCCAAAGGATTATCAGAGAACAAACGAGAGACATTCAGCGCAGCCTAACGACGGCAAGCACCTTGCTGGGCCTTTCAGCCGCACAACTGCGGCGACTTTTCAAACAGAATGTCGGCACGTCACTGCGAGAGTACGTGCGAGAAATGCGGATGGCTCGTGCCGCCGAGACGCTGGCTGACTACCGCCTCTCGGTGAAGGAGATAGCATCTGACTTGGGCTACAAAGACATAAGCAACTTCTACCGTGACTTCAGAATAGTGCACGGAACGACCCCGCAACAGCTGCGCGCCAGACAGCTAAACTTGCTCGCGAACTCAAGTGGCCCGTTGCGCAATGCAACGACACCTCTCTCGGCATGCAAGGGATCAGCCGCACTGAATTCGCCCCCCGCACAATTAGTCGAACGAACCCCATGACTGATCACAGTCTCAACTAGGTTAGGAGTTCGACTTAGACTCCAGTCACCTCGCTCCGCTGTTCGTTGTGACTAGGCTACTGCCAGTCAGGGGAAGCAACACTCACTCGACAATCCCACCAACTCTGGTTCTTGACTCTTATCGCTGCTGATTTCCACAGCGCGTCGTGTTTTGACAATAAATCGTACGTTTTGACAATTGACCTCCGGTCGACAGCCGCAATAAAAGCTGATGTACGCAAAGTAGTGAAGAGGGTAGAAAACGAAACGCGCTGGGTGGTTACAGGAGGATAGAAGATGACCCGCAAACAAGTCGTCGGGGTGTTTGGTCTGTTTTTGCTTTTTCCACTAGTCACTTCAGCTCAGAGCGCTTCTACCAGGCGGGACCCCGAAGCTGTGGCGTTGCTCTCGCGGTCGCTGCGGGTTATTACGAACGGAGTACCTATCCACGATGCCACATTGACAGGAACTGCGCGGAGAATTGCTGGATCCGATGATGAAACGGGCGAGGTAACTGCTAAGGCATTGGCAACGGGCGAATCGCGAGTCGATTACAGTTACGCGTCTGGTGAGCGTAGCGAATCCAGGAGAATGTCGCCGACAGGTGTAGTTGAGAGCTGGAGTGGCCCGGACAGATCAGTGCACGCCGTCGTTCCGCACAACGCAGCACCCCTTTCGCCGTGGTTCTTTCCTGGCGCGCTACTCCAAACGCTGGAGCAGAGGGCGGACACGGCTCTTGAGTATGTGGGTAAGGAAACGAGGGGTGGCCGCACAGTGGAACACGTGACTATTGCCAGCCAAGTTCCCGCTTACCATCATCCGCGGGTCATGCTCACCCTACTCCAAAAATCAGCCCGCGTGGAGTTGTATTTGGATGTGGCAACCGGCTTCCCCGTCGCCATCGCGTACAACACGCATCCTGACAAAAACTTAGCTCAGGATATTCCAGTCGAAATACGTTTTTCGGATTACCGCCCCGTAGAAGGAGTGCAGGTTCCCTATCAGATTCAGAAGTATCTGAATCATGCTCGTGTGCTTGATGTCAAGGTCAGCACGACGATCCTAAATTCGGGACTGTCAGCAACTTCACTTAGCCTTCAATAGCTCAGTCTAAGGACGAAGGAGATACCAGGATGACCCGCTTGAGTTGCGCCGCACGTACCTTCATCGTTTTCGCAATCGTAAATGCCGCCGCTGTGGCCCAAGTTCAACTCGGCGTGCCGAAGCATGCCAGCATGGGGGGCGGGCCTGCCGACAGGATCAATCTCGGCAGCCTCAACGTCGACTACCAATTTCCTGTGCGCCACAAGGCTGGTCGCGGTCTGGCGTTTAACTTTGACCTTAACTTCGACAGCTCGGTGTGGGAACCCCTCTACAGCTCAAGCAGCAACAGTTGGACTTGGGGCTTGCTCGCCAACCTCGGCTGGAGCGCATCGTCCATTGATATCGGGTTCCTGCAGGACAACTACTCCACCGACGGAGTCGAATTCGACTACGACTGCGTGATCTATTACGACGGCATTGGGAGCGGGCATTCCTTTCCACAGTGCGCAGCGTTTGACTTCCAATTTGGCATAGACTATCCCATCGTAGGCTCGGTCACCACCGATGGCTCAGGGTACACCTTGAGCTATGATCCTTTCGGCAGCGGCCTCGGCACCCTCACAACGACCCAGGGAAACTCAATTATTCCGCGAAATACAGTGCCTCTCGGACAAGGCGTCAAGGCGGGGAGCGACATCGACCGGAATGGCAACGAGATCACGGTCAATAGCAACGGCACCTTCACCGACACGCTGGGAACAATAGCCCTCTCCCAGTCCGGCGGGTGCACGACGATTTCCAGCTGCACCCCTTACGCCATGACCTATACCGCCCCCTCGGGTGCCAACGCTTCCGTTACAGTTACTTTCAAAACTTACACGGTGCGATCGAACTTCGGCTGTTCGGGAATTTCGGAATTTGGCGCTACTACCATCGATCTGGTGGATAAAATCACCCTGCCCGACGGTTCATACTACCAATTCACGTACGAACCCACGCCTGGTTTTTCTGGCGATGTCACCGCCCGTGTGGCCTCGGTGAGGCTGCCAACCGGCGGAACTATGTCGTATGCATACTCGGGCGGGCACAACGGAATTGAGTGTACCGATGGCACCTCGGCGGGGTTTACCCGCACCACGCCGGACGGCACCTCGACCTATGCGCGGACTCTGGGGACTGGCAATGCGTCCACCACGACCGTGACCGACCCGACAGGAAACCAAACGGTTATCAGTTTCCAGAAAGACAGCGCGTCCAGGAACAACACTTACGAATACTTTGAAGTGCAGCGCCAAGCTTACCAAGGCTCGGCCACCTCGGGAACTTTGTTGCAGACCACGTATACCTGCTACAACGGAAGTGCGTCTCCGTGCGCTGGAACGGCGGTTTCAACTCCGCTTAACCAGCGCTCCGTGATTAACCAACTCGGCTCAGTACAGAAAAAACACGTGGAACTCTACAACTCGACCTACGGCATGTTGACCGAGACCGATGACTACGACTACGGCTCGGGAGCGCCAGGAAGCCTGCTGGAAAGGACGATCTACGCATTTCCCCCCAACCTGGGCAGCATCAAAGCGTTCTGGTCAACGACGACCGTGCAGAACGGGTCGGGCGTTACCCTGTCGCAAACCACCAATAACTATGACGAAACGGCGGTCGTGGCGACAAGCGGGACGCCACAGCACGTAAGCGTTGGATCGGCCCCGCGCGGCAACCTGACCAGTGTCATCGAACTTGTGCAGGGCTCGACCACACTCAAGAAAACCAACACCTATTTCGACACCGGGAACGTCTACGTCGCCGCGGATGTCAATGGTGCGCAGACGACCTACACGTATGGAGCCTGTGGCAACTCATTTGCCACAGGCGTGAGCGAACCTCTGGGCCTCTCCACGTCTGCAACGTGGAATTGCAACGGCGGCGTGGAGACGTCCATGACCGATGAGAATAGTCAGCCAACAAACACTGCTTTTACCGACCCGTATTTTTGGCGGCCTGCCTCCGTTACCGACCCCACGGGCGCAGCTACAACTTACTGTTATGGCCTCGTATCTGGTGGCACTTGTACGCTCAGTCCGAACGAGACCGAGGCAACGTTGGCATTCAACTCAGGCAACTCTGCTGTCGACACTTTCCAAACGCTTGATGGGCTGGGCCGGCCCAATTTGAAACAGATACGACAGGCTCCCACGGCGACCACCTTCGACTCCACCGAAACCTACTACGATGCCTTGGGGCGAAACGTGGGTAGCGGCCTGCCTTATAGCGGAAACGCCGGGCAGACTTCGTCGGCCGGAGCCTCGCCGAAGTTTACCTATGATGCCCTCGGGCGCATATCCCAAGTCACGGATGCAGGCGGAGGAAGCCTTACCTACACGTATACCAACAATGACGCGTACGCGACGCGCGGACCAGCACCTAGCGGAGAGAACAGCAAGCGCAAGCAGGTCGAATACGATGGCCTGGGCCGGCTCACATCGGTATGTGAAATCACGAGCGCATCCGGCAGCGGGACCTGTTCCCAACGAACGTCGCAGACCGGGTATTGGGCGAAGTACACGTATGACGCTCTGGGCAATTTGACAGGTGTCACGCAGAATGCCCAGTCGTCCAGCCCGCAGACTCGCAGCTACACCTACGATGGCCGGAGCCGCATGACTTCCGAGACCAATCCGGAATCGGGCAAAACAACCTACACCTATGATACCGACGCGACCTGCGGCACATCATCAGGCGATAAAGTCAAGAGGGTCGACGCCGTAGGAAACACAATATGCATCGCGTACGACAAGCTGCATCGCCCGACCAGCATCACCTACCCTTCGGGCAGCTATGCCTCCAACACTGCTCAGAAGCATTTTGTTTACGACGCAACCACGTTCACCTGCCCCAACGGCGCCAATGTAAAGAAGCGCCTGGCCGAAGCCTATACCGGTACCAGCAGCTCCAAGGTCACGGATCTGGGATATTGCTATTCGCCACGGGGTGAGATCAGCGAGGTCTTCGAATCGACGCCACACTCAGGGGGTACGTACAGCGTGCCGCTGACATATTGGGAAAACGGTTCGCTGAAGACCTTCGGGCCATTCCTGACAGAAGCCCAGGTCAGCGTAACTCCCGATGGAGAGGGCCGCTTCAACGTAGTAAGTGGGGCCAGCAGCTACGTGAAGAGCATCTCTTACAATACGGCGAGCGAGCCCACGCAAATTCTGACCAGTTGCACGGGCCCAGGTCAGACTTGCTATCCGCTGAGCTATACTTACGATCCGAACACACTGCGTGCGACGCAATACAGCAGCGCATTGGCGAAGGGAACGATGTCGGGAACCTTGACTTGGAACCCGAACGGAAGCCTGCAGAAGCTGGTGATTGTGGATCCGTTCAACTCTCTCGACTCGCAGACCTGCAACTACAGTGAAGACGATCTCGGTCGGCTTGCCAGTGCCAACTGCGGCTCCGT
>Ga0210384_10002597_pt1 | contig 21839 bp, 23 predicted proteins | sample IncBWH2MmetaG_FD_160574 | JGI IMG/M metagenome (GOLD analysis project Ga0210384, IMG submission 160574) | Forest soil microbial communities from Barre Woods Harvard Forest LTER site, Petersham, Massachusetts, United States - Inc-BW-H-2-M | ecosystem: Environmental > Terrestrial > Soil >...
AGCCAGCGGGTCACAATTTTCCCTGCTGCCACCGGACAACGCGACCGGCAATTTCACGAAGGTGGTACAGCGCATCCCGGTCAAGATTGGACTGGACGATAGCGATTTTGCCGCCAAACTGCGCCCCGGACTCTCGGTGATTGCAACCGTCCGGACGAGGCGGTAGCCGGAAAGTATGGCGGCTTCGAGCATCACGGTTCGTCCGTCTCCGACAGCTATCGCGCGCGCCGCCGCCGCCGCAATGCCTGCGGAGGTTTCGCGCAAACCACTGTTGGGGATTCTCGGCGTAGTTACAGGCGCGGGAGTGGTCACGTTGACCAGCCGGATGATCTCTCTGGGCATGCCCGATTTCCGGGGCCTTCACGGGTTCGGGTACGACGAAAGCGCGTGGATCAGCAGTGCCTTCGATGCTGGTTTGATGTTTATCGGCCCGTTCACGGTGTATCTCGGCGGTCTCATGGGTCCGCGGAGGATCTTGCTCACCGCTGCCGCCCTTTTCACTGTGCTGCTTATCTTCCTGCCCTTCGCCAACAGCTACAGTCTAGCGATTGCGATGGTATTCCTCAGCGGCTTGACCTCCGGCACGTTCTATCCACTCACGCTTACGTTCGCTCTCCGCAACATTCCTCTTCGCTACCTTCCTTACACACTTGCCTTGTACGCAACCTTCGTGGATGGGGCGGTGAACATCGCGCCTTCGCTTTACGGATGGTACCGAGAACATCTCTCTTCGAATTGGATGTTCTGGAATTCGGCACTCATCACTCCCCTGATGATGATCTGCATCTATTACGGGATACCGAAAGCGAATGCTCCGAAGAAACCTGGGGAAGCACCGAGCTTCGCAGGATTCTTGTACGCCAGTGCGGGTCTCGCGATGTTGCTCGTAGCGTGCGAGCAAGGGGAAAGGCTGGACTGGTGGCGCTCCGGTGTATTCAACGCATGGTTCGCCAGTGGGGCGTTCTTGCTGCTCTGCGCGTTGGTCCGGAGGCTCCGCGGTCCGAATTCGCTGGTGGCGCTGCCGTATCTCCTGAGGTGGAATACTGTGCTGCTGGGGTTGTTGCTTTTCGGGTTCCGCTTCACTCTTTGCACGACCATCATTCTGGTGCCGCAGGCGCTGGCCATTCGCGGGTTCGAACCGGAACAGATTGGGCCTGCGATCCTCTGGAGTGCTGTGCCACTTATTCCTCTCGCGTTCACGGCTGCACTTCTGTTGCTACGCAAATTCGATCCGCGTCTCCTCCTCGCTATCGGCCTTGCCTGTACTGCTTTTGCTGCTTGGTTGAATTCTCAATACAGCAGCACGTGGGCGGCCGAGAACTTCTACCGCACCGAGTTGCTCACCGGCGTCGGGCAGGCGTTCGCTTTCATCGGCCTGGTCGGCTGCATCGTGCTGCAAGCGATCTTCGCAGGGGCCTTGGCCAAACCCGAGTGGGTCCTTACCTTTTCGGCTTTCTTTCACACCATCCGCATATTTGGCGGCACCGCAGGCGCCATTTACATGGGCCATTTTGTGGCGCAACGCGAAAAGTTGCACTCGAACCTGTTGGGATTGCACGTCAGCAGTGGGGATTGGCTAACAAATCAGAACATTCATGGGATGACCGCAGGTCTCTACGCCAAGTCGTCCGGGTTGGTAGCCGCCGGCGCGCGCGCGGTCGGTCTGATTGCAGCCCGGATGCGTCTGCAGGCATTCAGCCTGAGCATTATCGATGGATTCCTGTTGATCGCTTGGAGTTGCATATGCGCGTTGGTGCTTGTCGCTCTGTTGCGCAAGTCGCCCTTGAACTACGGTGACCTCAGCACCGTCCAGCAACCACTGGCCCTCGAGAAGGAGACGAAATGATGAAGCGAAAAGCACTCTGTCTGCTGGTAGCGACAGTGTTGTCTTGCCCTTTTGGCTGGGCCGACGAAACAGGCAGTACTGCGCCATCGCGCCGCATTTCACTGCGGGAAGCGGTTCAGCTGGCGCTCAAGCACAACCACAATGTCCGCATCGCCGGCTACGCGGTCGATGAGAAACAACACGCGAAGGAGGCCGCGAAGGGTTCCTATTTCCCATCTATACGCAATGACAGCAGTTTTATGCGTGTCACGGATACGCAGTTGATTCAGATCAGCCCCGGTACCTTGGGTACAGCGGGGGGAACGCCGATTCCTGCTGCGAGCAGCGTCATTAACCAAGGCGGCCGCAGTTTGACGACGAGCGGAACGCAGATAACGCAGCCGCTAACGTCGCTCCTGAAGATCAAGCGGGCAAACGATATCGCGCAAGCCGAGGTAAAAGCCTCACGGGAGAAGGCGCAACTTACCGGAAACGACGTCGCGCTTGCTGTACACGAGGTCTATTACAGAGTGTTGATCGCTCAAGCGCACGGCAGTGCCACGGAGGCACGGATAAGAGCTTCGCAGGACCTCGAGAGCGAGCGTATCGAGCAGGTTAGGTTTGGAAGCTCGCTCGAACGGGAATCGATCGAGAGCCGCACGCAGCTACTGCAAGCGAAGCAAGAACTGCTGACGACGGACCTTCAGTTGACCGACCTCAAGTTGAAACTGAATGATCTGATCGGCTTGCCTCTGACAACGGTTCTTGATCTTGATTCTGTCCCGGAAGAGGCTGTGGAGACTTGCCCGCTCGAGGAATGCGTTATGACGGCAACGGCCTCGCATCCGGAAATTCTAGAAGCTCGTGCCGAAGTGGAGAAAGCGGAAGCTGCAGTCCGTTTGGCCAAGACAGATATTTGGGTCCCCGATGTGGAGGCTTTCGGCCGGTACAGCTACACGAACAATGTTCCGTTCCTGGCCCGTAATTTCGGCACCTTTGGATTTCATCTCGGGTATGACCTGTTCGACGGAGGGCGAAAGCGATCCGTGAAGGGTGAACGTGAAGCGCAATTGGCTCAAGCGAAGGAGAATTTGGCGAGGCTGACGGACGAGGTCGAGCTCGCCGTACACGCTGCGTACAACAAACTCGAAAGAACGCAGCAGATGCTGAAGGTGTCGGAAGAGGTTGTAGCTCTGCGCAGCGAGTCGAACCGTGTGCTGCAGCAAGAACTCTTGCAGGGGGCCGCGCTGAAATCGCAAGCTGCAACGGCGACCGCTCAGGAGTACGACGCCAAGGCGCTTCTCCTCCAGTCACAGCTGGACTATTTGCAGGCGCACGACGAGTTCATTCACGCGTTGGGCGCCGCCCCCGAATGATGCGGCGCTTGCGTCCATGCGTTGCCCAGCATCTGAGGTGCACTTTGGATTCTCGATTTAGTCCTGCGAATGGTCTGCTGGCGGCGTAATACCAAGGCGCTTCATTTTGTAAAACAGAGTGGTGCGCCTCAAGACATCTGAGGTTAGTCGACCGTCGTTTGCAAGCTGTCGAAGTCTCTGCTCAGCAGCCATCGCTTTGCTTCTCGTGATTCGTGTCCGTTCTCTAAGACATCAAGGATGGCGCGATTTACGATGGCTAGATAGAGGCGCCTTACTGCATGGGGGTGGAGCTTTTCCGTTCGATCGCCACTGGGGCCGGTCTTATTTCCATGCCATCTCCCGGGAGCCTCTGCTACAAAAGGTTCCGGCAGATGTGCCGCCGTATCTTCGAATGACGCGAATTGGCCTTCTTGTTTCTGACTCTGTCTGATCATTTCTCTGCTCCTTCGGTTGCATACGACCGAACCCTTCCAATTTTTGCCGGAGTTGCTGCAACCATGAGAGGCCGACACAGCCGATTAGATATGCAGCCACTGCCGTCTTTAGCACAATTACAATCAGGCGCAAACCATTCTTCATCCAGATCACCTATGGCTCTCAAATTTCTCATCGTACTCTGCGATGCGGAGAGAACTGCATCCCTACCAAACTCTCAACTTGACCTCGACTCAATCCTGCAAATGGTCTGCTGGTGGCGCAATACCGAGGCGCTTCATCTTGTAAAACAAGGTGGTGCGCTTCAAGCCAAGTCTGGCAGCTGCCCCTCGCGGACCTCCGAGCTTCCAATTGGAGCGCTGGCAAGCAGCGAGAATTTCTCTACGCACCTTGTCTTCGAGGGTGGGGTTTGAAATCTCGGGTTCCGACTGCTCGTAGCTTTCGAGAGGTGCTGGTTCAAAGACGCCATCATTGGAGAGAATGACGCCACGCGCGATGTAGTTTTGGAGCTCTCGAATGTTGCCGGGCCAGTGATGGCGCACCAGGGAGCGCATGGTTTCCTGAGGAATCGATTCGATCGATTTATCCATCGAGGCGGCAAGCTGTTGAACGAAATATTCCACGAGCTCGGGGATATCGGCTTTCCTTTCGCGCAGTGGCGGCAGATAAATCGGGAAAACATTCAACCGGTAGTACAAATCTTCGCGGAATTCACGATCTTGAGCCATTCGCTTCAAGTCTTGGTTGGTCGCAGCGACGACGCGAACGTCGACTCGCGTTGTGCGTGTGCTGCCGACGGCTTCGAACTCACGCTCCTGCAAGACGCGGAGCAGCTTGGGTTGAAGCTCCATTGGCATGTCTCCAATTTCATCGAGGAACAGAGTGCCACGATCCGCCAACGCGAACCGGCCGACATGAGAATTGATAGCGCCCGTAAAGGCCCCACGTTCGTGTCCGAAGAGCTCGCTTTCGAGGAGGCCTGCGGGCATCGCGGCGCAGTTCACCTTTACCAGATTTCGATTTTGGCGGGGGCTGAGCTCGTGAATCGCGCGCGCGATGACTTCCTTGCCTGTACCGGTCTCTCCGGTGATCAAAACGGTTGTATTCGTGCCTGCGACGGCCTCCACTTGGCTCAAAATGGAGCGTAGGCCGCCGCGGCGCCCTACGATCGTATCTGGGTACGAGGATTCCGTCCGTTGAGACATGCGCACCGTCCGTTCTTCAGCACGATAGGGGGCATATATCGGTGAGCTTTCTGGGTGCCGAGTAATCTCCATGACAGAATCTGATGCTGTGCTCATGCTGTGCTCCTGTTTTTAGTCATTGCAACCTTGGCATCTCTAGTGAATTGTGGACGCCACTTAAACTCGAGCTTCCGCAGTCAGCAGCTGTCCCGGTTTTGGTAAGGGGAGATCAGAAGACCGGTTTTCCTCGTCTCTTAAGAAAACAAGCCCCTGTTCGCCGAGATGGTGATCGATAACCAGCGCATCCCCCTGATGCACTTGTGAAGTCGCCAGTAGTCTGGCAATTGGATACACCACGTAACGCTCAATGGCGCGCTTCAGGTGGCGGGCTCCATACCTCTGGTCGGTTCCCCCCTCCAGGAGGAACTCCCGGCCTTCGCTCGTGATTCGAAACAAGAAGGGACGCGTCGTCGAGTCCAGCACCCGCTTCTGTACTTGCCTGAGTTCGATATCCAGCACCTCGTCCAGTTCCTCGCGCTGCAGGGTATGGAACACCACGACTTTATCCAGGCGATTCATGAACTCTGGCGAGAACTTCCGCCTCGCCGCTTCCACCGCGGTCCTCTGCACTTTCTCGTGCAATCCGGTGGTCGCCTTGTCCTTCGGCTGGATGAACCCCATACCCCCGTGCATCAGATCGGTGATCTGGCTGCCCCCTAGGTTCGAGGTCAGGAAGATCACGGTCCGTGACAAATCCACCTTCCGGTTGTCGCCCAGTGTAAGCGTCGCTTTGTCCAGCATTCCTAACAGCAGCTTCCATAGCGCGTCGCTCGCTTTCTCAATCTCGTCGAACAGCAGAAAACTCAGTTGCAGGTGCTCGCGGTGGCTTACCGCCAACGCTTCTTGCGTTATAAGCGGGTGCGTTTCGCGGTGCCCCAGATATCCTGGCGGCGAACCAATCAATTTCGCAATTTCGTGGGAGTGCTGGAATTCCGCGCAATCCACTTTGATTACTGCTCGGCTGTCTCCGAACAGAATCTCGGCCGCGGCTTCTACGGTGCGCGTTTTCCCTGAACCGGTGGGTCCCAGAAACAGCAGATTCCCCACGGGGTGTCCGGGAGAATGCAGACCGGCGCAGAACACTTGATAGATATCCACAAGCGCTTGCACGGCCTCGTCTTGCCCGACGATTTTCTCCCGCATCGCATGCTCAAACTCGCAAGCGGTACTACTGCGTTTTTCCGCGTCCAAAAACCGGGGGAGCCCATGATCTGCCCCTTTTCCCAGGTGCGGACCGCGTTCTTTTCTATAGGTCGATTGTGTTGCTGTCACCATAACTGCTCCTTCTACTGCACAAACTCAACTCAGCGGGACCCTTTGATTGCTCGTTTATCCGAACTCTGGTCTGATTCTCTTTCCAGCCGCTCTCTCCTGATCCACTCTCGGATGTAAAGGCCGCAGTTCTTCAGCTTGATCGAGTCCGATTCCCACTTCTCCAGAAATTTAACCGCATCGCCATCTACCGACCTCAAATCGGTCAAGTCGAGGACAATGCGGCTCCCCTTCTTTTCTGCCTCGATCAGCGTTCCTAGTTCCGCCACGTTGTCCGCGGTCAGTTGACCGCTAACCTTAAAGACCACTTCTCCGTTTGCCTTTCTGGTGATCCTCAGCATCTGGTTCCTCGTCGCAATCACAACTTGCGTCGCTTAAATGGCAATTAAGGCGCCACTCGTAAGTCGTTGAAAAGACGGCTCCGGTATTGCCGAGGCAACGCCGAGATTTCGACAATTGGCGGACGGTTGCGCAAACCAACGAGGATGAGCATCTTCGACTTGAGCGGTTTCTTGGCTTAAGAGCCGAGTGATTCTCGCACGCAAGACCGAGGCGCTGGCTGGCTGCTTAAGCCAATCGATAGATATATGGGGTCGGCTAAAGCCGTCGCAACGGCTCGCCATCGTCTTCCTGACATGCGTCACAAAATCCCTGGCGAGCGAAGGCTTTGGCCTTCATTTCATTCGAGTAGCGGGGAACGTGCTACTCTAATCGACTGCGACGATTTGGCGCCCGGCGGCCGCCAAATCAGTGGGCATATAAGCGAAAAGAACCCTTGAGTGCCGCCTGCTTTTCGTTGGAAGGCATCAGTGCCTGCAGCAAATCTTCATAGGGCCGATCCCCTAGTGGCGCGATCGTGCCATGCGGATCTCGTCGAGTCGGCAGTCGCCGCCGAAAGCTCCGTTCAGACGGACAGTGAAATCGTCCTTTCGTGGCGTCGTTGCAGTGGCGACCATCACGTCGATCCCAGAAGCAGCGCGACACCACACATCATCACCCAGGCCGAGCTCACCCGCTTCAAGGAGCCCGTTAGTGACGTCCTTCTCCACGCGCGGGAAGAGATCGACCGCCTTTATGCCATTGTCCGGCAAGAAGATTACGTCGTTTTGCTGTGCAATCGCGAAGGAGTCGCCATTCAGCATCGTGGCGACGAGGCGAAGGCGGAGCAATTCAAACATTGGGGCATCTGGCTGGGTGGAGTTTGGTCCGAGCAAATCGAGGGGACCAACGGAATCGGAACTGCGATCGCTGAAAAACGTCCAGTTCTCGTCCACTGCGGGCAGCATTTTCGCACCCGCCATGCCAACCTGACTTGTGCTGGGGCCCCTATCTTCGACGCGGACAACAAACTCATCGCGGTTTTGGATGCTTCCAGAATCGACATGGGGCAGTCCGACCGCACCCATGGACTGGTGCTGCCTGCCGTAACCGCTTCTGTGCGTGCCATTGAAGAGCGGCTTTTCCGGCACTCCTTTCGTCGTGCTTGGACGATTGCTGCCGCTCCCCCGCGCACCAGCGGTGCAGGTCTTCTCCTGGCCGTCGACAGCGATCAGCGCGTTATTGGCGCAGACCATGTAGCCCGCGAGGCACTGGGCTTCGACGAGAGGGATCTGTTGAGCGGCAAATCTCTATCGGCGTTCTTTCACTACGACCGCTCCCTCTTTCGACGTGGTGATGAACAGGACTCTTCGGCGCAATGGACACGGCTCGATTCGGAAGGCGCGTGGAACGTCTTAATCACGCCGCCCCTCCGAACGTCCAAGGAACTGCGCAACTCAGAACATGTCACGATCCACTCGCGCCCTCGCCTGAGCACGCTTGAAAACTCATCGGTGGAAACAATTCCAACTCCGAGCCGTGGCGGTCTATCGCCAAACGTGACACGCCGCGTCTGCGACTATATTGAAGGGCATCTGGATGAAAAGATCCGCCTCGATGGACTGGCCGCTCTGACGGGTCTTTCTACCGACCATTTTGCTCGGGCATTCCACCGGTCAGTGGGGGTGCCTCCGCACACGTATCTGTTGCGACGGCGTTTGGAACATGTGGAACACATGTTGCGGCAAACACATGCTCCGTTGTCGGAAATAGCCTTGGCAACGGGTTTTTCTGACCAAAGCCATCTCGCGCGGCACTTCCGGCGGTGGGCTGGTATGTCCCCGCGCCAGGTCCGCTGGTCGCAAGGAACTCCCTCCGCACAACCTAACCCTATGCGACAAAAAAACTTAGCGACGTAAGGGCGCTGCTAACCCAGAAACGTTTCTCCGGGACCTCCTTCAACCGCACCGCACCTAGGATGCAGTCAAATTGTGATCCGGATCACGATTCCATGTGATCCAGATCACGGAAACATCCCAAATACACCAAGTTTGTTCAAGACGACAGGATTCCGGCACCGGCACAATCGGCGTACATCACCGAAAGGGGGGCAAGCCAATGGAGAACGCCGAGGCCATTCACGATCAACCAAGCTCACGGACGACGATTGAGCCGGCCAGCGTATGCAGATTCTCTGGGTGTATCATGCCGGTCATGGCCTCCTCAGGACTGGGATCCGAGCGTTTGAATGCCCAACTCCTCGTTGACTCGATTCCCGCGCTGATTCACACCGCCAGGCCCGACGGTTACCTCGATTACTTCAATAAACCTTGGCTGGAATACCTGGGCGTCACTTTGGACAAAGTGGCAGGCTGGAATTGGACGGCTTTCGTTCACCCTGAGGACGTTGAGGGGATTGTGGCCAAGTGGCGAGCCTGCCTCGCGACTGGAGAAGTCTTCGAATACGAAACTCGCGTCCGTAGCTCGAAGGGAGCATACCGCTGGATGTTCCACCGGAAAGTGCCACTTCGCGATGCGGACGGCAACATCGTCAAGTGGTATGGGTCGAGTCTCGATATTGAGGAACGCAAAACGGCGGAAGAACAGCTCCGCCGCAACGCCGAGGAGCTGCAAAGAAGCGAGTTTTATCTTGCCGAAGGGCAGCGTCTTGCCCACGTGGGAAGCTGGGCCTTCGATCCCGACGGCTTCTACTATTGGTCTCCCGAATTATTTCGGATGCACGGACTCGATCCGGCCAGCAAACCGCCTAGCGTTCAGAAATACCTGGATTGTGTTCATCCACAGGATCGCGAGTCCATGGCGAACCTGATCAAGGGAGTCTTGGCGAAAGCTTCGCCCTTCGATGCCACAAAGCGCATCGTGCGTCCCGATGGTGAGGTCCGGTACATTCGGTGCGTCGGTGTTCCTCTTGTCGACAACCAAGGCCTGAAAAAACATGTCGGCAGCGCGCTAGACGTTACAGAGCACGAGCTCCTAACCCAGGAGCTCCATCGGCGCGAAGCGTACCTGGCGGAGGCTCAAAGGCTCAGTCACACGGGCAGCTTCGGGTGGAGACCTGATACAGGAGAGATTGTCTGGTCCGACGAAACCTATCGCATTTTCGAGTACGACCGCTCGGTTAAGCCAACATTAGATTCAGTGGTGCAGCGCGTCCATCCACAGGACCGGGCCGACTTTCAGAAGGTCATCGATGGTGTTTCTCGGGGGGCGACAGATTTCGAGCACGGCTATCGCTTGCTACTGCCTGATGGGCGAGTCAAGCATGTCCACGCCATAGCTCACGTTCTACAGGATGCATCTGGCAATCGCGAGTTTGTAGGGGCGGTGACCAACATCACCGAGCGCAAGGCGGCCGAGGAAGCCCTCAGGAGCAGTGAAGCGTACCTAGCGGAAGCGCAGAGGCTGAGCCACACCGGCAGTTGGGCATGGAGTCCAGATACCGACGTCAGGCATTGGTCGGAGGAATGCTACCGCATTCTGGGTTTTGATCCACGGGATGGTTTGCCCAAAACCGAAGAACTCATCCAGCGAATTCATCCCGACGATCAACCGGCGTTCCGGGAATCTACCAAGAGGGCCAAGCACAAAAAGTCCGACGAAGAAGTGGATTATCGCATTGTTCATCCAGGTGGCGCCGTCAGGGAAATTCACAGCATTGGTCATCCTGTTTTCAGCCCCTCTGGCGATCTCGTTGAATTCATGGGAACGGTGATTGATATAACCGAGCGCAAGCGGGCGGAAGAATCGCTGAGGAAGAACGAGGCCTATCTAGCGGAGGCGCAGAGGCTGAGCCAAACCGGCAGTTGGGCATGGAGTCCAGACCAGGATATTAGGTACTGGTCCGAGGAATGCTACCGTGTTCTGAGTTTCGATCCACAGGATGGTTTGCCCCGATTCGAAGAATTTTTTCACCGGATTCATCCCGACGACCAACCCGCCTTCAGGGAACTAATCGAGACGGCGGTCCGCGAGAAGGCAGAGTGGGAGGCGGACTACCGTATAGTGCATCCGGGTGGCCCTGTCAGGGATATTCACGTCGTAGGTCATCCTGTTCTGAGCACGTCCGGCGATCTCGTTGAATTTGTGGGCACTGTGATCGACGTCACTGAACGTAAGAAAGCAGAGGAGGAACGACGCAGAAGTGAAATGGAGCTCAGGCAGATTCTGGATCTCACGCCGCAGTACCTTGGTGTATTTGAGTCGGATGGAAGCCCATTCTATGCCAATCGCGCTTCGCTTGATTACCTTGGCATGAGTCTGGATGAGTGGCGGCAGAGAAAGAGCATTGGCGATGAGGTTCATCCTGATGATGTAGACCGGCTCATCGCCGAATCGAATCGCGCTTCATCAACTGGATCTGCTTACGAATTGGAAGTTCGGGTGCAAAAAGGTGATGGAAGTTTTCGCTGGTTTCTGTCTCGTTTCAATCCGCTGCACGACGACAAGGGACAGGTCAAGCGTTGGTATGTTGCGAGTACTGACATTCACGACCGCAGAACGGCTGAGGAGAGACTGCAGCAGGAAAACGTCGCTCTGCGTGAAGAAATCGACAAAGCCTCGATGTTTGAAGAGATCGTTGGAACTTCTCCCGCTTTGAAAAGTGTCCTCTCGCGCATCTCCAAAGTTGCACGGAGTGATTCTACGGTCCTCATCACAGGGGAAACGGGCACCGGTAAGGAGCTAGTTGCACGCGCAATACATCGAAGATCAGATCGTGCTTTGCGCGCGTTCATTAGTGTGAACTGTGCGGCAATCCCCCGTGATCTTATCGCTTCTGAGTTGTTCGGCCATGAGAAGGGCGCCTTCACGGGCGCGACTCAGCAGCGGCTGGGTCGGTTCGAACTAGCAAATGGAGGCACAATCTTCCTCGACGAAGTCGGGGAACTCCCAGCCGAGACTCAGGTTGCCCTACTGCGTGTTTTACAGGAGCGCGAGTTTGAGCGCGTTGGCGGCACTCGTCGAATCCGCGCCGACGTTAGGGTAATTGCAGCCACCAATCGTGACTTGCAGGCCGCCATCGGCGCTGGGTCCTTTCGTAATGATTTGTTCTATCGGCTGAATGTTTTCCCGATCGAGATACCTTCTCTTCGAGAACGACGAGCGGACATTCCTCTGCTGGTCGAATACTTTATCGATCGCTATGCGCGAAAGGCTGGCAAGAACATAAAGCGTGTCAACAAGAAGACGCTGGAATTGCTCCAGTTATATCCCTGGCCGGGAAACATTCGCGAACTGCAGAACGTCATCGAGCGTTCGGTCATACTTTGTGAAACAGAAAGTTTCTCAATCGACGAAAGCTGGTTGCCAAAGCAGCCGTCTCTGACAGAACCGAAAAGCCAAATGGAGCTTCCCCGAAGACTCCTGGCGCAAGAGAAGGAAATGATTGAGGCCGCCCTGAAAGAAAGTCGCGGCCGGATATTTGGACCCAAGGGAGCTGCGGCCAAGTTGAGCATCCCGCGGTCCACGCTCGAATCGAAGATTCGCTCGTTGAAAATCAACAAGAATCGTTTCAGGACTTCTCCGGAAACGTGAGGGCTCCCGCACGACATCGGTCAGGCAGCGACGCGGTTACGAAGCGCCCTGAAGTGGCAGGACAATCATCCGAAGCCAGGGAGGCTCTGAATTAAGCTCTTAAGGTGTTGAACTGGCGGCATTCAGCTTTGTCCAAGAGGTCGTTCATTGGAAACTGAGCGAAAGTTAGCGCGGAGCTTGGAAAATGTCGATCCAGAGCTCCAGCGTCTGATCATGCCATTCGATATTTCCGATCAGATTGTGGCGCAGTTCATTTTTGTATCGTTCGCGCAAAAAGCGATGGTCAAGTTTTTGTGAACGGAACAAATAGTCCGCATCATCTCTGTCTTTTGGGCTGGCGCGTTCGAGTTTGGACAGAATGCAATCATAAGGATCAGGGACGAGCAATTTCAGGTGCTTGAGTTGTCCGGGAGCCATGTCCTCGAGCCGAACCGCATAGTCTTCTGGCAAATTCGCTACGCCGGCTCGATGAAGCCACACCTTGTGTTTTCTATGCAGTGGCGAATCTTGTCCTGCGATTTCGTCAAGGTTCAGATTTGCGGGAATCGCAGTGAAGTAGTCGATGTCTCCGGTAGTACGGGGCAAGCCGTAGTAGAACATTAGAACAAAGCCGCCGATGCAATGAAGTTCGAGGGGCTCCGCGAGCATCCCGTCCAATTCAGCGAGAAATTCCCTCCATGGGGAAGGAAATTCTCCAGTCTTACGATTAGCTGGCATATTGGAGGTGTTCTGGCTTCATATCAGTGAGCAAGTTCCAATGGACCGCATCATCAGTGCGATTTGTTCTTAGCCACTGGCCTTCGCTCTCTGTGCGCGGAGGGCGGTAGAAATAATCCTCCTTTGCAAGACGACTATCGTCGAGCAGCAATTGCAGGTGGTCCAGTGCTGTCGCTTTCGCGGCGGCATTCAATTTGTCGACCGCGCGGCGGGCTAGCGAGACAACAAAACCAAGACGATTCTGGAGATTAAATTTGCGCGCATTCTCGACAAGCCAGGAATTGAGTTCCGCAGAATTCGCAACTACCCATGGCAAGGCTTCGGCAACGCGTCCATCAAGGCTTTTTTGGGCTAAGGCAGTCAGCAGAAACTCGTTAGGATGTTTTTTTTCTGTATGCGAGCGGAGATAGCGGAACCCTGGATAACCAAGTGTGGACAGAGCTTCAGCCAAGTATTGATCGCTTGTTTCGACAGGCACAAACACATCCGCGACTGGTAGGCATCTAAGTGATAGCCCGTAAACAGATGTGGCCCTGCGAACGAGTTCAGGGGTCAAGCGTCGTTTTCCGTTCTCCAAATAGTTCAAATATGCCTGCGTCATGCCCAGACGAGTTGCCGCCTGGCTTTGGGTCCAGCCTTTAGCGAGCCGTGCAGAGCGAAATTCGTGAGGTCTCATGACTTATGTTTTATAACATGATTGTTATTTAATGTCAAGAAACAAAGGCGCTTCACAGAACAATTGTATCTAACCTATGTATTTATAATAACTTACAGCCTGATAATCGTCGGGCATTTCGTGGTCCATCGACCTAACGGGTTCTACTGTGGTTCTTCCTCAGCTCCTGCAAAAGCTGACGGGCTACACGGCGGAGGCAGCAGGCATGGTCCTTTCGGGCGCAGCTATTCTTCTACTGTTTCTTACACTGGTCGTGGGCCGCCTCGCGGCGCGGTTCCAGGCCCGGTACCTTCTCGCGTTAGCCGCGATGCAAGGTCATCGCATGAGTAAGACGGGAAGGTCTCAGTGGATCTCCTGCTCTGGCCAGAACGATTGCAACTACATTTTTCGTGGGGTCGCTTTGCGCTGCTCTCATGTCAGATCTCCTCTCCGTGAGTCCAAGGCCACTCAGTGGGCAGCCTGCCCTGCCGCCGGGGCACTCGCGGCGATTGCGTTGAGTGTAGCGATCGCATTCGAAGAGAGTTCTAGCGATGCAGCGTCGAGATTCTCTCGAAGATGGCCTACCGAAGATGTGCCGGGGATCAGCAGGATATTGCTAGAACGCTGAAGGAGCCAGGCCAAAGCGACCTGCATTGGTGTCGCTTCGAGGGATGCCGCTACGCCGTCTAGCTCCGACGATTGCAAGGGAGTGAACCCTCCCAATGGGAAGAACGGCACGTACGCGATGCCTTGCTTGGCGAGAGCATCGATGAAAGCGTCATCACTTCGGCGTGCCACGTTGTAGAAATTCTGAACGCAAACAGTCTCTGTGATTTTCTGCCCCTCCTCGAGTTGTCGGGGAGTGACGTTGCTCAGACCGATGTGCCGAACCAATCCCTGCCGCTTCAGGTCGGCAAGCGTAGTCAGTGGTTCTTCGATGGACCTTTCCGACGGCTCTAGCATTCCACCTACCCGGAGATTGACGATATCTAGGTGATCAACACCCAGATTTCGGAGATTGTCATGAACACCGTCGATCAGATCTTGGCCCGATAGAGCTGGAATCCATGACTTGTCCGCACCGCGACGAGCACCCAACTTCGTTACGATCACCAAGCCATCTCGATATGGATGAAGCGCTTTCTTGATGATCTGATTCGTGACATGCGGGCCGTAGTAGTCGCTGGTGTCGATATGGTTCACGCCGGCTGCGATCGCTTCTCGCAGAACAGCAATTGCTGCGTCAACGTCTCGCGGAGGTCCCCAAACTTCGGGCCCGGCTAGTTGCATCGCGCCGTAGCCAATACGATTCACAAGGAACGAACTACCGGGGAATTTGAATGTACCGCCCAGCTTTGTTTCTGTCATGGTTGTCCCTCTCTCGCCGATTTTTCCCGATCATTGTTGCTGATTCTGCTTACCTACGATTGAAAAAGTGTCACTCTCTACGCAGCGGTGCACGTTGGCCATCTAGGAAGAAGCCGTCCGCGCGGCTTGCTGGGTTTCGAAATAGCGCCCCTGCTGCAAATCGAAAATCAGGCCGGGTTGAACAGGGCGCCAGCCGAGCCTTTCCTGCGTTTGCGCGCTTGAAGCCGGGCAATCAATGCCCACGAAGTGCGCGAGCCAGCCGAAGTGGTTAGCGGTTTCGTCTGGCGACTTGCCGACAACGGGGACATTTAACTGTTGGCCGATCACGGCAGCGATGTCTCTGAACGGCACGCCCTCGTCGGCGACTCCATGAAATACAGCTCCCGCGGAGCCCTTTTCCAGCGCCAGTCTGTAGAGAGGAGCAGCGTCGAAGCGGTGCAGGGCGGGCCAGCGGTTCAGCCCGTCACCCACATAAGCTGAGACGCCCTTTTCTCGAGCGATTTTGATGAGAGCCGGGACGAAACCGTGATCGCCATCGCCATGCACCGACGGCGGAAGCCGCAGTACGGACGCGCGCACACCACGCCTCGCGATCGCTAGCGCTGCCTGTTCCGACTTGCGAGGGAATGTTGGACTCGGTGCATCCTCTTCCGTTGCAAGCGCGCCTTTGCGTTCAGCCAGCAGAGTCCCAGAAGTGACTACGAGCGGGCGATCAGAACCCGCCAGAGCTGTGCCGAGTGCCTCGATGGCACGGACGTCCTTCTCGGCTGCAGGTGCGTAGTTGTTGAAGTCGTGGATGAAGGCCATGTGAATCACCCCGTCCGTAGCGGTCGCTCCGCTGTGCAGACTTTCGAGATCTTCAAGCGAACCACGATGAACCTGGGCTCCTACCTCGGCAAGAGAGGCGGCTGCCGCCTCCGATCGCGCGAGGCCAACTACCTCGTGCCCTACGCTGATTAGGTCCTCAACGATGGCAGAGCCGACAAAGCCAGTAGCACCGGTAACGAAAACGCGCATACTTCCTCCTTCTATCTATGCTGGTGTTCTTCTCTCGGACACAACGCCATTTGACAAGCGGCCGCGTCCCGAGTAAAACGGAGAGTGTCTCCGCATATTTAGATTACCGGAGGGCGTCTCCGGTTACAACTATTTTAAAGATGGCCGCAAAACGTTCACAACCTGCCCAACGCAAGCCACGCGCTGATGCGCAGCGTAATCGCGACCGCATTCTCGAAGTAGCCAAGGAGGCCTTCTCGCGGTCTGGCGCGAACGCAAGCCTGGACGACGTTGCCAAACAGGCCGGTGTTGGACCTGGAACTTTGTATCGCCATTTTCCTACGCGCGATGCTCTTATCGAGGCCGTCTATCGAACTGAAGTAGAAAAATTAGCCGCAGCAGAGCGGAAGTTCGCCGAGTCCATGCCCCCGATTGAAGCGCTACGAGCATGGATGTTGTTGTTCGTGGACCACATTGCAACGAAGCAGATCATTGGGCCGGCGTTAAACACCTTTGTCGGAGGGCCCTCGAAGCTGTATGAAGGCTCCCGCAGTCAGGTTCAGGGAGCAATTGGTGCGCTGGTGAAGCGCGCAATCAAAAGCGGTGACATACGCAAGGACCTGGACCCCTTCGATCTATTGCGGGCACTTATAGGTGTCTCAAACGTGGCAACCAGCGCCGACTGGCAACAAAGCGCCAAAAGACTGGTCGACATCCTTATTGCCGGTTCGCGACCCACAAAATAGAAAGGAGCTCAGCATTCATCGGCAAGATCTATCACCAGTCCCCGATCCTCAAGCTCTTACTTTCGAGATTGGACGAGTTGATCGCTCGTGTCTTGAAGAAGACTCCCTAAAACTCGGAATGCATCTTCGTTCGTACGAATATATGTATCGGAGAAGCTTTCCCACACGGCAGATGTCTGCGAAATGGACGAGTCGCTCACGACTGCATTTTTTCAGTTGAATGCTCACTCGGAGCGCGTGAAGCGCTTTTTCGATTCCAATCTTGCGTCGGTACTTCAGACAATCGGCAATGGTCTTGGCGGCGCTGTAGATTCGAACATGCACGCCATCAATCCTGGCGTTGACGACACCTTGGGTCAGCGCTCTTCCCGAGAAGCGAACGAAGCGCACTTCTAGCCCGTCCAGGGTGGGCTTTCGTGCCTTGCGATCAATAGCCATCCAAACAACATCGGATGCGGGCGGAATAAGTCCATGAAATTCGAGAGCCGATTCGAGGCATACAACTCCATGAGGCACACGTTTGCACGCGAGAACTATCCGCTGGTCCAACGTAGTGGGAAAGTCCTTCGAGGCGTAGAGCCCCCGATGGACCTTCATAACTATCCCTCGATCGAGTGCCCTCCTAAGAATCTGATGGTGGATTCCACATTTTTCCGGCTCAAAAGCACGAAATACTCTGAGCCGATTCGCGAGCGAGCGGATGCGTTCCGAGAGGGGGGTTCGAGACATCGTGGTGTGCGAAAACGTCGGCATATTTTAAACCGTCGTACCCTTCGGGTTGCACAATAGTTGCACAAATGGCTCCAAATAGGGGTGTTTTGCACCAAAATAGGGCAATCCACCCGAGCATAAGTCCTTTGTTCCGAACACAGGCTGTGAAACGGGAAATTTTGCTAAACCGTTGTAGGGGCCAAAACTCCTACCGGGGGTTCGAATCCCCCCCTCTCCGCCAGATATTCAAACTACAGGACTTCCCTCCTTTATCACGCAACTTGTCACACATTTGCGTTTTTCCCGCTGACTTTTTCCATCCGCTCAGTATTTATCTGGAAGGAGAAGCGGCATGGGGAAAGTTCCGAAGGTCACCCTGATGATCCAATGCAAGGTGGACGGCATCTGGAAGAAGCTGCCCGCGCCGATGTCTGCCAATGGGCGACCCAAGAATGTTCCGGGGGCTACGTTTTACCTTCGGCACAGCCGAAATTGCTGGGAACCCGTAGGCAAAGACCTGGACGCAGCCATGGCCGCAAAGCGCCGCCGCGAAATTGCTCTGGAAGGTGTTCCCGGTGTTTTCCTTGGAGGCGCGGATGAATCAGGGACTCAGGTCGTCAACCGACTCAAAATAGACGATGCCATTGAGCAATACCTGACGGACACGAGAGCACAGAAAGAAGATGGAACATACGAGGTGTACAAGAACGCAGTGTTGCAGTTCCGCGAATCCTGTACGAAGACGTACCTCGACGAGCTAGAGCGGCGCGATTTGCTCAACTTTACGGCGTTTCTCCGCAAGTACCGCAAGAAAAACGGCGAGCCTCTAGATGACCGCACTGTCTACAATCGGTTCGAAAACACCATCACTTTTCTCAAGGAATACGGAATCCGAGGATTGGTGCTGCACAAGGACTGGCCCGCATACGAGGAAGAAGACGCGGTTCCCTACACTGTCGAGGAACTCAAGTCTCTTTTCGCGGTGGCAGATGAAGAGGACTTTGTGCGGTACCAGTTTTTCCTGAAATCGGGGGCGCGAGACAAGGAAGTCATCTTTGGGACATACCCGGATTTGGATTTAGAGTCGAGCATATTCGGCGTAACCGCCAAAAAAGACCTTGGGTTTAAGGTGAAAAACCATGAGGCGCGTCGCATCCCGCTGCCTAACGACTTGGTCGAGATTCTGCGGCGTCGCCGTGAGGTAAACTCAACGGCCCGCTTCATCTTCACCAACAAGGATGGTAACCCCGAGCGCAAGTTCCTGAAAAAGCTGAAGAGCTTGGCTTGGCGAGCGGGTCTTAACTGCGGACATTGTTCAACGAAAATTAAGGGGAAGGTTGTCTCGTGCAAAGATCAACCTGTCTGCGAGAAGTGGACGCTCCATCGCTTCCGCAAGACTTTTGCGACGCTCCATCACGAAGCTGGTGTGAGTCCGCGAACTCTCCAAAAGTGGCTCGGACACAAGTCGTTAGAAACGACTCTGCGCTACTTGGGCATCGCCGACGCTCGCAGCGAACGGACGCGGGAGCAGGTCAACAAGAGCTTCAAAGGTATCGCTCGCAAGCTTGGAGCGGTAGCCTAAACGTGTTTCGACCACACAGGAAGGAGGGATGCGCCATGAAACAGGGATTCAGGTGACGGCAACAAGAGACTCACTCAGTTAGCCGTGCCTTAAACGATGAACCATGGAGACACGACAAATGGGGAAGCTGCTGTCAGTCCGCCAACTGGCGGACTGCATAGGCTTCCATCCAGAAACAGTTCGACAGATGGCCCGCGAAGGTCGCATTCCTCACATCAAGGTGTCAAACCGCTTGAGATTCCGCCCAGAAGACATCGAAAAGTGGCTACGGCTGCGCGAAGTTGCTGCCTAAGGCGCGAACGACCATTCCCGGATGCACCTGCCGCACATCATGCGACTTGGCGGCTTGGCGGGACGTCAAGTCCGTCCCACGGTGCCCCGGTCTGAAGGTATCTCGCCGCCAGCCCCAGTTTCCGCGCCGGGTTTCCATCTGCGGGCCGGGATCGTCCTCATGCTGCGCCTGCCATCTTCTTTACGTAAGCAAGCTGCTCTCGGTAACCTTCTGCGACGCGCAGAGCACCAGCCTCTTTCGCTGCGCCGATGCACTGGTTGTCATGCAGGATGTCCTCGATGACATTGTCCCAGTTGCCGACGAACCCTTCGAGCTTGCTCACCCAGTAGCCCCGTCCGTGCCGTCCCCAGTTCTCCGCGTGTTCCTTGCAGCTTAGGCGGAACCTGTCAGAGTGGACGAAGCCCACCATGAGGGTCGCCGGGCGCTGGCACTTGCCAACGCCCATTCCATTCACATTTCGGTCTTTCCATAAAGCCTCCGTTGTCGGGTCGGCTTCCACGCCGACCTTCTGTACAAAGGGTTCCATAGCGAACTTTTGCGACATTGCGCGGTTTGCCAGTATTTAGTTTTGCGACTTTCTACCTCTAGGAGAGGACACATGGAGACTGGAAGACCAAGGCTGACGTTCTTCCGCGAGAAGTTCGTGGAGCTTGTGGCGGCGGGCTGGACGGTGGAAGCGGCAGCCAAGGCTGTGCGCATCCACCGGGCGACCGCATACCGCTGGTGCGACCAGATGGGGCTGCCGAAGCGCTGTTACCGCAAAGCGGCGAAGAAGTGACTACCGATTTCATAGGTGCGGGTGCCCAAGGGTACCGAGGGAGCCGTCTCATCTCACCCGGCTCCCTCAAATCAATCCCGCGAAAGAGATGCAGGCTCGCAACCTGAGTGGAACAAACAATAGGTGAGATATGCCCCTACACTGTGAAAACTGCGGCAACCCCGTAGACAAATTCTTCCCGTCCGACACACTCAAGAAGTATGACTGGTGCCGGAAATGCGTAATGGACTCCCTCCCGTACAGGCAGAAGCGTAAGAAGCTTGAACTTTGCCCGGACTGTGAAGATGAAGTTCCCACGCTGGTTAGCTGGCAGGATAAAGACAACAAGCCGCACAAGACATGCGAAGCCTGCCGGGAGAAAGGTGCGAAGGAAAGAGCGAGATATAACACCGAAGCTCGGGAAGCTTTTCGGCATGAAGCCGAGCGCACTATGGATTCCGAGCGGGATGCAAAGAAGGAAGCAGCGAGCAAGCCTCGTGAGGGGCGCATAGAGCTTGGGCTTCACGTGGAAACCGTTGACGTCAAGGACGGGAAGGACGTATTCAAGCAGCAGTTCATGACCAAGGTCAGCGGTGTAAATGCTGGCACGGTCAAACCCAAGGCTCAGAAATGGCTGTGGCACAACCGAGTGCCCGCTGGCGCGATCACTTGGGGCGTCGGCAAACCGGGCAATGCGAAATCCCTGTGGGCTACAGACCTTGCCGCCCGCGTGTCGTCTGGCGCGGACTTCCCTGACGGAGCCAAGAACCCGCACGGGCCGCGAAAGGTGTTGATGTACGCGGGCGAGGACAATCTCCGATGCCTTTGGGAGGCGCTATATTAAGGACCGAGTGGCTCGGGCGGTACGATCCTGAAGATCTTCCCAAGAGATTCTTCTGCATACTTCAGAGCTGGGACACGGCGAATAAGAGCGGCGAACTGAACGATTTCAGTGTTTGCACCACCTGGGGAGTCGCCAATGGGCGCTCTTACCTGCTCGCCGTCTTCCGCAAACGCCTCAATTACCCTGACCTCAAGCGAGCGGTGCGGGAGCAGGCTCAGCTACATCACGCCAATAGCATATTAATCGAGGACAAAGCTTCCGAAACCCAGCTGATCCAAGATCTCAAGGCCGAAGGACGTAGGGCGTCAAACCGTATGCCCCTCCTCCTGGATCCGACAAAACCTTACGTCTCTATGCCCAAACGGCGGAATTCGAGAACGGTCGTGTACTTCTGCCACGCTCGGCACCCTGGCTGGACGAATACATACGAGAGCTGACGACCTTTCCCGGCAGTAAGTATGACGATCAAGTGGATTCCACGACCCAGGCGTTAGAACACCTGAGAACCAACCGATTACTGGAAATCTGGTCCAGACTCTGAACTGATCTTTGCAACGAGAATTCGAAGTGGTCCGCTGATCTCGAAGGTGGCGCTATGCCCCTGGGATCGAAAAGAGTTTAGCGCAAGTAATTGGAAGAAGGTCAGAAGAGACGAGTTCTTCCTTGCCCGATTCACAGCCAATGCGAATGCGGTCAGACTAGACGAGTGATACTAACCATTTTGATACAATCGCAGGCGCCCTTCAGAATGGAGCTCCGCGACGATTTCCCGTTTCGCGAAGTAGACCAAGTAGATGAGGGGAACGGCCTTCTTGAGTTGGCGCAGGCAGTCCAATTCGCCTGAGTTCCTTGCGAGTTAGAGCTGTAGTATTCGGCTAGAACAAGATCGAAGCACCGCGGCGAATGAAGGCTAGCCTCCGGGCACGAACATGGTAACCATGCCTGTGGACTGAGCGTCGGGATCGCCTTAGCAGCGGCGGGCAGCGGGCCAATGCCCGGTTTATCCGGCTAACCGGACCTCTGCCGTACCAGGACTCCACTTGTCCGGTAACCGCTGCCGGTTCAAACGGTCGATGCAACACCATCTGGTATAAAGCTGTTTTCGAAGGTGGTGTTTATGAAACAAGGGAGACGGTTTGGGCTTTCGG
>Ga0210384_10002599_pt1 | contig 21835 bp, 23 predicted proteins | sample IncBWH2MmetaG_FD_160574 | JGI IMG/M metagenome (GOLD analysis project Ga0210384, IMG submission 160574) | Forest soil microbial communities from Barre Woods Harvard Forest LTER site, Petersham, Massachusetts, United States - Inc-BW-H-2-M | ecosystem: Environmental > Terrestrial > Soil >...
CCATGGCTCTCCAAGGTGAGTTTGGTGGGTTTGGTGCTATTGCCGACCTTACTCTGGGGCGCTGCCACCGACGTCAAGCGGCCGCTCAAACCGATTCAACAACTGTCCGATCGGCATGCGGCCACCGCGCACTTTCGGGCCCTCGGTTATCGGGCGCGTGGCGGTATTGACAGGGACACGACGGAACGCGATGAGACGAATGGTCATTCGTTTCCGCACTTTTCCTCGTCGTTCTCCGTAGGCGGAATCACTTATCCGTTCACCATGGTCGGATTCCGGCCCCAGACCGGGCGCTCGACCTCGATAAAGAGCGTTATTATTCCGCTTCGGATGAATTTCGCCTTCTTCGGCGCCAACGGCGACGTCAGCCATTCTTTCGATCCGGCGCCGGCCGTGGCGAACATCATCCACTCGCCTATGTATAAGCCAGCGCCGTTCGTCAACGGCGTCGGGCAGTTCGTTGATCAGATGCAACGAGCGGCCTTTTGGAACCAGATGGACGCAGGTCACGATTGGCATGTCCTGATGGACGCACCGCAAGTCCTTGAAACAGTGGATATCGAAGTGACGCCGGAGACTGGCACGGGCCTGGCCCAGGACGCGAATGGCAACTTTTTCGGCGACGTATTCATTGATTTCCTTGATTCGCAGGCCCGGACCATCCTGCAGTTTCTGCAACTGGATGCCGATACTCTGCCGATTTTTGTGACTGACAACGTGACGGCGGAAGCGCTCGGCTATCACACTGCGTACGCCATACAGAATGGCGAGAACGGAACCAGGCTGCAGACTTTCATCTACACAAGTTGGCTCGATCCGGCGCTGGTCGATCCACTATTTGCCGATGTGAGCACTTTTAATCATGAACTTGCCGAATGGACGAACGATCCGTTCACGAACAACGCGACCCCCGATTGGTTTTATCCGCCACCCAGCGACCCGGTCACCGCGTGTTCCGGTAATCCATTTCTCGAAGTCGGCGATCCGCAAGGAAACGGCCCCACTTTCGCGGACTTCCCGACCTTCCAGTCGACCATTGGGGGCGTCACGTATCATCTTCAGCAGCTCGTGCTGTGGCAGTGGTTTGCCGATCAAGTTCCGTCGAGCGCGTTCGGTGGCTGGTACACGTTCCCGATCCCCTCGTCGCTCACGGTGCCCGCAGTGTACTGTCCGTAGCGGGACCGATCACCGCGAGCGTCCGCAACGAGAGCAGACCCTGAAAGTCCGCTCCCACGTCCTTACCCGTAGAGAAGGCGAACGCGAGGCGCGTCTCCGCGATCGCGACCGCACCATTGAAGAATGCCCTCGGACCAATTCGGATAACAACACGGTGAGAAAGTAAATGGATATCAAGCTGCGCCCCTCGGTAAGACCCGTTCTGATTTCCGACCTACGACCGACTCAGGTTACGGTGGGGCTCGGAGAGGTGGAGCAGCGTCGAACTCACTGGCGTCAGCAACGAGGTAAAAAGGCGGCGCGATTTCTTGGCAAACACATGATTCCCGTCATACTGGGTCCCGGCGGGCATCACTACCTCATCGATAACCATCATCTCGCCCGAGCCCTATACGATGAGGGCGTCAAAAGCGTGCTGACGCTTGTCATTGCGGACCTGCGCAAACTCGAAACCGCTGCCTTCTGGTTCGTCATGGACAACAGAGGCTGGTTGCACCCGTATGACGAGCGCGGCCGCCGCTGCTCTCACACTGATCTACCGAGTTCCGTCAAGGATTTGCGCGACGACCCGTTCCGAACCCTGGCCGGCGAGCTCAGGCGCGCAGGAGGATTCGCCAAGGACACGATCCCTTTCACGGAATTTTTGTGGGCTGATTTTCTGCGCCGCCGAATGAAGCGAAAATTCGTCGAAAAGAATTTTCGCCGCGCTCTCAAGGAAGCCTTGAGCCTCGCCAAGACTGATGTCGCCGACTACCTGCCGGGCTGGTGCGGGCCTGTTGCCGATACCGACGGCGGCGCCGGCAAGCGCCGCAAATAGCCGCAATGGAAGCGAAACATCAAAAAAATGGCTCGAACGGATTGGCACCGCAAGCGCGGAACGCAGGGCACAATAGAAATTCGGCTCTCATTCGCCGGATTGTCCGGCGATTGTCGGTCGCCTGACGGGTCTTTGACGTGTACCAATCCCGCTTCTCACTGCACTATCGAGTCACTCACCCAAGGCAAGCACCATGATCGTTCGTAAATTGAGACTGCAGCGGGGCTGGACCCAAGAGCACCTCGCGGAACTGACCGGCTTGAGCGTTCGCAGCATTCAGCGCCTGGAGCGAGGCCAAACCGGCAGTCTCGAAACGTTGAACGCATTGGCGGCTGTCTTTGAGGTCGATCGTTCACTATTCAAACCCGGAGACAATCCCATGCCGAGCGACTCACCGATCACCGCTGATGAGGAAAACGCGATTCAATATGTAAAGGGCGTCAAGGAGTTTTACAGCCACCTCTTTATGTATCTTGTTTTCGTGACCGTCTTTGGGTTCTTCTTCGGGTTCAAACATCCGTTGATTCTTTGGGGCTCGATCGGCTGGGGCATAGGCTTGGTCGTGCACGGCCTCAACGTCTTCGAGGTCATCAATTTTCTGGGACCCAGTTGGGAAAAGAAACAAATCGAAAAGCGGTTAGGTCGGCCGCTCTAGGGAGTCTTAGGGCGCCCGCCGCCAGGTTGTGTACATCCACACCATCGCGGCGCTCCCGCCGATGCCCACAAAACACATCAGTGCCAAGTCGGGATTTCCGGTCAGTAAATGAAATACAAAACCCACGAACGAGGAAACCGCCGCAAGACCGAAGAGACCGTCGATGAGATGAGTGAGGGGCGACATTGAGTGGTCTCCGGCAGTTGTGCTGTGTCTGTGATATTCGCCCAGACATGTCCACTAAAGCGACATGTCTGTGTCTTGCAACAACCGCAATTTGGCCCTTTAACTTATTTGCGCGTCGCTTGCACGCCGCTTGCATGTAGTGCGTGTACTTTAGAGCTAGCGGCGGTACCAACGCTCACGGGGAAAGCGATCGAATCGGTAGCGATCGTAATCGCGACGCCAGTAGCGGCCATGCTCATAACAATAAGGACCGCAATAGACCGGGGCATGCCCGAACCGACCGACCACAACAACAGCCGGAACATCGACCCCCACAGTCAGATAAGGATGTGCCTCGGCCGAAACGCTGGCACCCACACCCGCGACCACAAGAGCGGCGCTCACTGCGACAGATGACCATTTGTTCATGGCGGCGATCCTTCTAGTGATGAATCTCAATAGATAGAACGCTGCGCCGCAGGGCACGTTGACCCCCGAGCGGGCACGTTACTGCTTGTTAACGTTGTCACAGCGGGCATTTCCGCGCCAGCGGGGCAAACGCTGCGCTAATGCCAGGACCAGCCCCCACGATCAAGGCGACGCGTTTATTCATGGGCCTACCCTGCCAAACGGTTTGCCCCGCACATCGGAATAGACCGAGTCGAAGACTCTTAGCCTATCGATTCCCAATACCCCTTCGGTACTAGTCGGATCGCCGAGATATTGAACCTTGCTTTGCGTATTCTCGAATGCTGGCCACGTAGGAAGTCCAGGGCCATTCGGATTGCCCGATCTGGCAAAGCTGACCCAATAAGTGGATATCTGTTCTGCCATTTTCCGATCTGCCGAGGTCCAGTGCCACGGACTCTGATCGAGATGGTCGAACACATACCATAGCTCGGCAAAGTGACTGGCGCCCCAACCCGCGTACACCGAATCCTTCGGGAATGGGGGTCGCTGCTGAAACGAGTAGTAGTAGACGGGACCGTGCCCGGTAGTTGCCTGCAGTCTTGCCCACGCCCACATGTCCCAACCAAAGCGCAGATCCCGCTCGAACTCAAGCCGCGCGGTCCGCGCCTCTTCGTCGGTCGTGTGCGGATAGGCTGCCATCAGCGCAGGCGGCAATGAACCGAAGCTGTTCGCAATATCGCTCGTGAAGCTCCCCGCAGTGATCCCGGTTACATTTACGATGGCTCGCGCTTCCTCGGCGTTCGAGCCCAGCAGCAACGGCACATCGTTTTGCCGGCCTGAAACGAAGGCGTCATAAGGCGACTGAGGAAGCAGGTAAGGATCGATGACCGGATGGGTGATGTCGCCATCGTTGCGGGTCAGCCGGGCGGCTGGCAACTGACGCAACTCCTTGATTGATGCCGCGCCGAGCGACGCCGCGAATTTCTCACCGTCCTTTTCGGCATTGGTCAGCAAGTATTTCGGCGCCAACTGCACCGGCTCAAATAGGCCGCCGCTTTCTCCAATTGCTCGTTGAAACAAGCCTTTCGCGAGCGGCGAAGCCATCAGGATACTGACGGATATCGATCCTGAGGATTGACCCGCGACGGTTACGCGCTGCGGGTCGCCTCCAAGTGCCGCAATGTTTTTGTGGACCCATTCAAGCGCCACAATCTGATCCATCAGACCGTAGTTCCCTGATGACTGGTGTCTTGATTCACCCGTGAGCTCGGGGTGCGCGAGGAAACCCAGCGGGCCCAAACGGTAAGCAACCGTGACGACGATGATGCCTTTCTGCGCGAGACGGTCACCCCAATATAAGGGCATGGCAGCCGATCCGTTGGTGTAGCCGCCACCGTGGATCCATACGAGGACAGGCAGCCGCTGAGCTGCTCTCCTAACCGGTGCCCAAATGTTGAGATATAAGCAGTCTTCGCTTACCGCCGGCGGGGTTTCTCCGGGCATAGACACGCCTGTTTGCATGCAGGCAGGAGCAAATGCAACCGCCTTGCGGACGCCCGTCCATGGCCTGACCGGTTGAGGCTCTCGCCAGCGGAATTCGCCCACGGGCGGCGCGGCGTACGGAACGCCCTTGTAAATTGTCAGGCCGTTCGCTTCCACGCCTTGGAGGGCGCCGGACTCGATCGGGATTGGGGTAGCCGAGGCCAAGCCACAACCTAGCAACAGCGCCAACAATACCGGCTCAGCGATTGGTCTTGGCAATCCACACCCTTAGCGGTTGTATCCACTGCGGCAACGGCTGAAAGAAGGCGCCATGCTTTTTACCGGTGGAGATGGACACCTCCGTAAAGGACTTAACGTGGCTTCTCGCAGCCAGTTTTCCGCAACTTCCAAGCTCGTCCGAGCTCTCATAGATCGATAGTAAATTGCCGCCGAGAGTCAACCCCGGAGTTTGCGAGACGTCTCCATCTTCGCATATCGCGAGGAGCGCCGTGTTGATCCCCATGGCAGCAAGATCGCTTGATGCCAACGCGGTCAATTGAGCGCCTCGTGAAAACCCAACCAGCGTAATCCGGCTGGGCCTAACACCTGCATCGAGCAGGCGCCGGACCCACGATTTCAGCGTATCTGCGTAACTGTCATCGGAGCTCTTCGGGCGTTGATAAGCGATCAGGTTGAAGCCCCCTTCGGTAAACAGGGACTGTTTGATGGCAGGAAAATCATACTGTCCGTATTTTGGGGAAATTGGCTTAGGGTCATCCCCCTCGACGATCATGCCGTGTGAATAGATAACGTACCTTTCACCGGCATGGATGCTGTCCGGAAATCGGTCGTAAATCTCGACGGCTCTGCTGCCGATCGGGACCAGCACAAGCAATGCAAGGCACTGCAGCATTCGGTACATATATCTAACCCCGGTTTGGCCGGACTATCCACAAGGGAATACACTATCCACCGGCGCCGCGGAGCGCGAGGCTGTTCCAAAATCGAGCGGTAGTCCCCCTGCCTCTCCAGCGACTGCTTCGTTTCCGCGGACGCCACCTCTCCGCGAACAGCTCGTGGCTCAAAAAGACAACAGTTGTGCCGGCAACTCTACGACTCAATGGTGCCGTCGGCTCTCATCGAAGTATCACGTTGGCAGACAGCTCGCGTTCAATTCACAAATCGACATCGGAAATTTACTATGGAACAAGCACAACTCATTCAGGCAGCCGCGAGTATTGCCGGCGGAATGGCAGCGGCGCACTACGACAAGTTCAGCGGGCTCGTCGCTGCCCGGATCACGGAAATCGCAGAGACCGCCGTGAGGATCGCCAAGGCCATTGAAATTGAAGCGCGCAAGCTACCGTAGCTTCTAGGTTACGCCCCGCGGCCGAGCCCGCACATCCATGTGCGGCCGTCGGTCGGTTCGCTCAATGAGCGGATGATCAGCCCTGCATGGGTATGTCAATCATCTCGCCGTTGACGATCCACGGGCAGCCGAACTTGTCGGTTACCATCCCGAAGCGCTTGGCCCAAAACGTTGCCCCGATTGGCATGGTCACCTTGCCGCCCTCTGCCAGCGCGCTGAATACGCGGTCGGCCTGCGCGACAGCGTCAAAGTTGAGCGCGATCGACACGCCATGGATGCCTTGATAAGGCATGTCCGGCGGGCTATCGCCGGCATACAAGGAGCCGTTTCCCTCCAGCGCCAGGCGCGCATGCATGATTTGGTTCCGCGCGCTTTCCGGTGTCTGCTCGGCCATCGGCGATTGACCGAAGGTCAGCATCTCGAGCTGACCCCCGAGCACCTTGGCGTAAAAGCGCATCGCATCCGCGCAGTTGCCGTCGAAGGCCAGATAGGGAATGGGTTGTGGCATGGTCGTCTCCTGTGCAATGTTGTGCGCAACCCGACGTTCCGGGCTGTCTACACATGCTACGAACGGCTGACGCCCAATTCGACAGGTTGGTCGAAAAAAGTCGCATACGCCGTTGAAGCCGGCCAATCTCGTTACGCCGCACTCGCTGGCTTGAGTTCAGGTGCAGTTCTGTCAGCCCAAAACGGCGCGACAACGTTGCCTCTCTTAATCGCCAATGCGATCAAAACCATTCCTGCAGCGAGGCAGACCGCCAACGCGACTACCGATGCCTCCGCGCCGAATGCTCCGCCGGTCAGCCAATCCGGCCCGATCATTCTCGATTGCAGAAGGCCTTTGCTCTCCCCTCCCGAGACCGCTACCGAGAAGATTCCACCTTGCGTGAAATTCCACGCAATGTGGGTGCCGATGCAAAGCCACAGACGCCGTGTGAGCATGTACGCCGCGGCGAGAAGTACTCCCGCCTCAATACTGATCGCCGCAGCATTGAGGAGTGTGGCTCCCGGGTTGAGAAGATGCAGCGCCCCGAAAATGACGGCCGAGATCCCCAGCGCTACCCAACTCCCCAACCATTGCTCCAGAATCCGAAAAACAATCCCGCGAATCAGAGTTTCCTCGAGAACGCCTGAGAGTACGCACGCCGGCAGAATCGCGAGCATGGCCTGCCAACCGTTATTCCCCGTAACCTGATATACCCCTATCGCGGCAAGCAATCCGATCGTCAAGGAAAATAGCAGCACGCCCAAAACGAGACCCAACCCGAGCTCACGGCCCGCGCGCGCGCCAGACAGTTCGGTTACAGCTCTTTTTTCCATCACTCGTACGTAAGCCGAATAGGCTATCAGGACGACCGCCGCCAGCAGCAGCGCTCCCACCCGTCTCAAAGGTTTATCCGTCACGAATAGATTGAAAGGCGTACTGACAATGGCAAAGGGAACGGCAATGAATAGGATTGCCACGACCATCTGAACAATGGGAAATGTCAGCACCCGACGCCGGCGTGTGAGCGCCGGACTGCGAAACTCAGATTGTGGATTCATATTCCTCGCGGGAAGCGCATTGAGAAGCGACAGGCCCTAAAGAAGGAACCGTTCCTTACTTAAGCGTGGTCGATCATGCGCTAAGCCGTCGCCAACGGCAAAAACGGTCATATCGCCCTGTCCGGCCGCTGCCGGCTTTACCTTGCCTAGAACGCGTCGCGTCGCGACGACCGCGTTGCGGCTGTTCGCCATCGCAAGCCCATTTTCGGTAGGTACCGCACAATGAAGCAAAAGATTGCGATCGCAGAAAACTTAAATCGAATGCTGCCGGAAATGCGGGCGCATATAGTCCCCAGCGGCAAACCGCCACGCTCGATCCAACCAAGGTTCATAGAGGAGGGACTCAAGATGATCGCAATTTCGGGAACAATCAGATACGTCGCGGCCAGCTGTGTGTTGTCGATTTTTCCTCTTTTCTCATTCGCTCAGAACTACGTGCAAACAAACCTAGTGTCTGATATTCCTCAGCCGGCCAACGCCAACGGCACTTTGGTCACGATCGATCCGCACCTCAAAAATTCTTGGGGGCTGGCGCGCGGCGCATCAACTCCTTGGTGGGCAAACAATGCGGGAACCGGCACGTCGACTTTGTACACGGGCGGCGGCGGCACCGTACCGTTGGTCGTTACCATCCCCAACGCCAAGGGCGCGTCGCGGCCCTCCAGTCCTACGGGAATGGTCTTCAACGGCACCGCCGATTTTGCCTTGGCGGCCGGCAATCCAGCCGTTTTCATTTTTGCAACCGCCAACGGCACGATCTCAGGCTGGGGTCCCCCGGCGACGCCCGTTGTAGCGGGCCAGTCGACCGCTCTGAACGAAGTCGATGAATCGCAACATGGCGCGGTCTTCACGGGGCTGACCTGGATCGAGTCTGAGGGCAGCCATTTCCTTCTCGCCGCGAACTTCGGTCAGAACCGCATTGAAAAGTTCGACAAGAACTTCAAGCGCGTGCATCTGGATGAGGAAGCATTTGACGACGACCGAATTCCGCGTGACTTCGCTCCTTATAACGTGCAATCGGCCGGCGCTAACGTCGTCGTGACGTACGCCAAGCAAAACGCCAAAAAGACCGGTGCGGACGACGATTGTGGCGAAGACTGTGGCTGGGTCGACGTGTTCACGGCGAAGGGTAGATTGATTCAACGCTTGGAGCACGGCCCATTCTTGAGAGCCCCTTGGGGAGTGGCACTGGCACCTCAGGATTTTGGTTTTTTCAGTCACGATTTGTTGATCGGCAATCGCTTCGGCGGAACCATCGCCGCCTTCGATGTCGTGAGCGGCAAGTTCCTCGGCAACTTGCTGGACGCGAAAAGCTCACCCATCGCCATCGACGGCCTGTGGGGTCTTGAGTTCGACAATCGCGGCGGTAATGAAGCCGGCACGACGACCAACCCTTCGAGCGGGCCCGCGCTCTTTTTTGCGGCAGGCATCAATGACTATGCGGACGGTCTATTTGGGACACTGACCCCCACGGCGCCGCAGCTCAATGCGGAGGATCACCAATAAACCAACCAGTGCCGTGTTCAAGACGTGATTGATCCGGCCTTCCATAAGGGAGGCCGGATCTGTGGCATCGCAAATGGCTCGCCTCCCACCGCACGCTGCCCCGGCCGGCAGCGTCGTGTCATCGATCAAGCGGCGCTGATGCTGTTTTAGCCTTCATGAATTTGACCATTACGCGCTGCCCGATAAGAAAAGGCGTGTTGTCTGCCGAGATCACCACTTCGACCACTCGTTCATCGCTGGCTTCATTGGCGCTGTCCGACTTCAGCTTGCGCGAGCCGAAGGTTGCGGCAATTCGGATGACGTGTTCATTCCAGACTGTGCTCGAGTTGACCTCAGGAATGATCTGGGCTTCCTGACCGACATGCACGTCCGGTATCGCGCTCTCGACGATCTCTGCGCGAATGATGTGTGGTAGAGCCGGCTCCAGGTCAAACATGTTCGAGACGTTGAGGGTTGAAGCGCCGGCGCCGGGATTTGCATAGCGCCGGATGATCTTGCCATCCATCGGAGAACGAATATTGGTCAGCTCCTCGTTGTACTCAGCCTGCGCCAACTGCGCCTGCGCTGCTTGAATCGCTGCCTGTTGAATACCCAGTTGAGCCTGCGCCGTGGCCACGGCATCTCTAGCCTGATCTAACTGCTGCAGGGCGACGGAATTGGAGGATGCAAGTTTGGCAAGCCGTTCGTACTCGCGTTGGGCAGTCCTGACATTCACTTCGCCAAGCGCGAGTTGGCTCTGCGATTGAACCACGGCGGCGCGCGCGCTCTTGATTGCCAGGATTGAATCCTGATCTTCCTGGCGCGCCAGTATCTGGCCCTTGCGGACCACATCACCCTCGTGCACGAGGACATCCTTGATGACGCCGAAGCGCCGCGCCGCAATCTCGATCACGCCGCCTTCGATATCAACCTTGCCGTTCGCGATGGTCGCAAACGGCGACGGGGTGCCCGCGCCGGAATTATTGGTACTCGCGCCGGCTCCGCTCTTCCCGCATCCGCTGAAAGTTAGATCGAAGAATGCGATCCCGATCAGGACGCCAACCGATATGGCGGGTCGGCGCTTCATGCGCATTGCGCGGCTTCGCTCGTAGCGTGCATGCCCACGGGATGCGTAACCAAGCGATCGCTCAAGATTTTGCCGTCTTCCATGTGGATGATTCGATCCGCATGCGCCTCCAAGCGCGAATCATGGGTCACTACGACGATCGCGGCATCGCGCTCCTTGGCGGCTTGATGGAGCAGTTTGATGACGATTTGACCGTTGACTGAATCGAGAGCCGAGGTGGGCTCGTCGGCAAAAATCAGCGCGGGGGACTTGGCCAGAGCTCGCGCAATGGCGACCCGCTGTTTCTCTCCGCCGGACAGTTCAGCCGGTTTTTGGTGCAGGCGCCCACCGAGACCGACGGATTCCAGCACCGTGACGGCGCGTGCTCGCGATTCGCGCTTGCTGATGCCGCAGTAGCGAAGTATTTGCGCGACCTGGGCGGTGGCATCCAACGACGGGAAGAGATTGAAGCCCTGGAATATGAAGCCGCAATGATTCAACCGGAACTTGTCGATCTTGCCATCGCTCTTCGTCCACAGGCTCTCCCCCATGGCCATGACCTCGCCCTCGTCAGGCCTCATCAGACCCGACAAGGCGGCGATCAGAGTGGACTTGCCCGATCCTGAAGGCCCCATAACCATGGTTACCTGTCCGTGATAGGCCGTAAAGTCGACGTTCTTGAGCACTTGTTGCCGGGTTTTACCGATCCTATAGGCTTTGCTCAACCCCCTCGCCTCAAGTGCGGCCAAACTCATCGAAGCAGATCCGCTGGCTGGCTCTTTTTGAGTACCCCAAGGGACAACGCCCCCGAAACGAGGGCGATAACCAGAAGCGTGATTGCCACCGGCAGATCGATAAATAGCGGGAAGTCCATGGGCACGCCAAAGCCTCGGCCCAACAGCCATACCATTCCGGTGATCGTAGCCGCGAGCAGCATGCCTACGACGCCGACCCACAGACTCAACTCCAAGACGATCAGCCTGAGCGAGCCCATCGAGACACCCAGTGCGCGGAGGCTGGCGAATTCCTTGATGTTGGCGAGAATCGCACCTTGCAAAGTCTGCCAGGTGATGACGATGCCGATGAAGGTACCGACGACGACGGCGAATCCGATCATGACGCTGATACCGCCCTCCTTGAGCATCGATTTCTGACTTGCCTCGGATAGATCCTCGCGAGACCAGGCTTTGTAACCACCGTCGCTCATGGCGTTCAGTTCAGCCGCGACTTGCCGGGCCAGGGCGGGATTCCGGATCTTCACGACGAGTGGCCCGACGCGCTGGCCCTCGTTCAGCAGCTTGAGCAGCTTCCCAGTTTGGCGCGACATGAATACCATGGCGTTGAACATCGAGGGGTAGGTATTCGTCGTGCCACGCACGGACACGGTGAGGCCGTTGATTTTTGCCTTGTCTCCTACATGCACGCCCAGCTTGTTCAAACTCGACTCATCAATCACCACCGAATAGGGCTCCCGCAGTACCTGCATGAGGTCATCGCCAAGATCCTTCGGCAGCGTGACGGCACCGGGAACAGGGTCAATCATGATGATTTGCACGCCCTCAGCCTTTGCCGCTTGCCCTTCTTTCGGAAAATTGGTCCAGAAGGCAAAGTTGAAATTGAGGGCCTGAACTTCCACAACGCTCGCGTCCCCGTAGATCTTCGGGATCAGGCGACGCGGTTGACCGGAATTGTTGGAAAACAGACTCTGTGCCTGCGGCGGCAATATCATAATTTCGCCGGGAGAGCGGTCCACCGTTGCGGTAAACGATTTACTCACGCCCATGAACATGCCGGTCAAAGACAATACGAGCACAGCGGCAACCGCCAATGCAATCACGGCAGCGAGATAGCGGCGCCACTCGTATATCAAAGTCGAAAGGGCTAGCGACAAGGGATGACCCGATCCGACATCGAGGCCGCACTGGAAATAGTCATCGTCGCGGCTTCTGCAGCTTTAGAGCGCAATCGACTATGGAGTCGTTTTGTCATGCCTGCAGTCCGTTGCTTGCCACAGATCGATTGTACGCCTCTAAGCCGACCCCAGCATTACGATCCCGCCCCAGCAGGGCCAACCTGAGCCGACGTTTTTCCTGCGCATTGTCGGGGATCCCGCGATGCCCGTGACGAGAGTCGCGTTGGCTCGTGGAGCATCAGGGTTTACCCGGCAAGTCTCACGACGCCGGCCTACGCTTTCCTGCTTCGCGGCCTCATCCCAGGCGAGAGCGAGGTGTCGGTGATAGGCGCAGAACTTCCGGCTTGCGCATGAGGGCCGGCCACAAGGATTCCGGGACTTGGTCGCGCCAGCCACTTTGCCGCGCGAGAAACTGGGTGAACTTTGCCTCCGCGGCTGTATCGGCAAAACGTGTCAGCCAGAGGAAGACCGACTCATGTTCGCGCACCGGCAATGCCGGGAAATCATTCGGGCGCGTTTCGGAGATGAGCTCTGCGAGCACTGACCCACCGGCCTCCGCGATCATAGGTCGCATTGTGCTTTCGAAGAATTCTGTAAACGCCTGACTCGGGACCTCAGCGAGACTGTGAATACTGACCCGCACGATGCCGGTTGGCGTGGGCCGCTGCGGTGTCAGTAGGCCGGCACTCTTGGGGAGGGCGCGCAACAACAGCACGTTGCCAGAGTCGAGCATCGTTGCATTGGCCGCTCCACGGTTCGCCCTCCAGACCGGACCTGTGTAGAAGGCCTGCAGCGCGGCGTGCCGCTGCGGCATGTCCTGAAACCCGCGCATCCATACGAAACGGTCCGGGTCGTCCAGGTCGCGGAACGTACCGAGTACGTGCGCACCGATGGTTTCTTGCGACTGGATGAATTCACGCTCGAAGAGGTTGATCAACTCCTCGCGGCGACCACCGCGCAGAGTATATTGACGGAGTTCGATGATCGTGATCTCCGGTGTAGCGGCGAACAGGACCATGGGATCGACGATGCTCGCCGTGGCGGCCCCTAGCGCGAAAACCATGAATTGTCGTCTAGTCGATCGGAGCGTAAGACACGCGCCGGGTTTCTTCTTGCCCATTCAAGTCCTCTCAACGGGCAGCAACGCGGCTGCGCAACTTTAGAACCCGATATCTGCCGCCGGCTGTCACCTTGCCCAACGGCGGTATGATTAGTCTTGCGCGGCGCGCAGCTTCTTCATATATCCAATTTCAATTCAAACGCCGATACCACTTTTCATGAATGGGGTTGGTGGAGAAATACGCGGAATGGATGAAAAAACCGTAGGGCTAGCTCAGCCCCGCTGCGTTCCGTTCTCGCGCACGTAGCGTCACGGCGGCAACAAACACCATAGCAGTGCCGAGCAGCAGCATGTGGGCGGCATAAAACGGACCTAGGAATCCATAAAGAAGCGCTGTCGTTGACGCGGGAACGAGGGCTAACAGGAATAGCAAGGGCCTCGTGACCGAATAAGGCTTGAACGATAGGAACCCACATATAAGCGCCAGGCAGATCAAAGTTGTCGAATCCGCCAGCCATAGCACTTTGAGCTCATGGCCGAAGAAGCTTTTCGCACTCGATGCGTCAATCAGCGAGGAGGCCTTCGAGAAAAACGCGGCCGCATGCAAGACCCCACCCACGCTGAAGATAGCGGCGGCGCCGGCTAATAGCGTTCGAGTGATTGCAGCTTTCATGACTCCTCCCCCTGAAGGTACGAAGACACTTTTTAGCATGTAACTTGATAAAGTCAAGCGATGCGTTGACTTTATTCTTGTGGCTGTCAGAATGCCCCATGCGTTCCTATAAGCAAAGATGTGGGTTGGCGAAGGCGCTCGATGTCGTCGGCGATCGGTGGACGCTGTTGATTGTGCGCGAACTCCTCATTCGAGATGCCTGTCGCTACACCGACATTCGTAACGGAATGCCGCGCATCGCAACGAATTTATTGGCGGAGCGCCTAAAGGAGTTGGAGGACAGCGGAATCATTGTCTCGAAACTCGAGCCGCCGCCGATAGCCGCCACCTTGTTCCGGCTCACCGCGCGGGGACGCGAGCTCGAACAGTCTCTTTTGAAGTTAGGTCAGTGGGGTGCGCCGCTGCTTGCGGATCGGAGTAAGGACGAGGATTTCCAAGCGCACTGGCTCGTGCTGCCCCTGAAATTGCTGCTGGTGGATAACGCTCCGGAAAAACCCCAGTCGTGTATTGAGCTGTGTATGCCCAACGAATCGATTGCGATTAAGGTTGAGAGCGGGAAAATCGACGTTCGCCTCGGCAATTCAGAATCTCCCGCGGCGATCTTGACCGGAAAAGCCGAACTCATCCTGCAATTGCTGGCCGGCCGCATAAGTGTCGACGACGCAACTGCCAAGGGTCTCCGCTTGCAAGGTTCCGCGGGAGCTGTCCGACGTCTCATTCCGGCGGCAATCGTGGCAGGGGACGGTCGTGCGGCGCAGTCAACACCGTTACTGTGATGTCATGCCCGGCCGTCAACATCTCTCATGTCACCCGCCGCCGCCGGCGACGGCGCAAGTTGAATCCAGCAATATTTCGCCACTGGGCCCGGTACCCGTGATCAAGACGAAGCCAGGGCCGCTCTTAAATTGCATGCCGGCAACGACCAGGGTGTAGTTGCCCATGTGATGCCGCGCATCAGGACTCAAGGTCGCAAGCAATTCGAACAAATTCGAGGCATCCAAACCCTCTCCCATGACCCGTCGCGCCTGATATGTGGAACCCGCAATGGTGATGGGCGACCAGACTTCCAGGAAGTTGTCCGCCGACGCGCGTAGTGCCCTGAACGCGTCTTGCTGCAAGCATTCGATGTTCACGTGAAATTCATCTTGAGTGCGAGACACCCCTATGCCGATGGCGAGTCCTACGGCCGATCTGGGCACGTCGTGGCCGACAAACGAACTCATTAGCCCGCGCGCATGCCAAGCTTCGGCGAAATAGTTAGGCGCGTCCGGATCGAGCAGCTCGCTGCTTTCAATTCCGGCCATCGTCCGCGTCGGAACCAGCAGAAAATGCGCTCCACCGCCGGGAGCGGCGAGCAAGGCATATCCGGAGCTGCCATCCTTCGCGTCGGCAAGAACGACGCGCTCGCAGGGCGCCGGATTGTGGTGCTCCTGCCAATTCACAACACATTGCTCTTGCACTATCTGCCGAAGCGCACTTCGACCCGCGGGCTGTTTTGGATCGATCGGCGAGTCGGTGGACGATTTAGCGCCACGCATCTTTTGACCGGCTGCCGAAGATGCGAAAATCATTGAAGTGGCAATCGCAAAGCCGCAGACAAAGAGAAACGCCCCCATCGTCGAGACCATGCGATCCGCTAACCGCCTCTTCAGCATCCAATGTCCCCTACTCGCAGTACCCAACAATGTGGAAAATCCTACCAATCCCGGGCCACAGTATGCGCCAAGCCGTGAGGCTTTTTGAGATGCTCGATGCCTTATCGGTTCGCCGGCGAACCGATTCAGCCATCGAAGCGCTCATCCAAGAGCTTGTCAATGATACGTTGAAGCGTCTCGCGAAATAAGTCGTCGAAGGGCATGGCCCTTCCACATCCATAATCCCGAAAGCACCATTATGGGCAGGAAGACAAACCGAACAGCGGAATGCTAATCACGACGGCTCCTTTTCGATGCAGGCGTTATTGCAGCCCGGCGACAACTCGTTCCAGGCCTCCGATGAATTTCCGCCAGCCGTAGTTCGCGCCCTGGTAGTTGGCCTCTTGATCGGGACGGAAGCCGGATTGTTCCATGCGCAACAGCGTTCCGCTCCTTGTCGCAACCAACGTCCAGACGACGACGCTTTCAAGCCCCAGCGAGCCCCAGCTATAGGAAAGTTTTTTGTTGGGTTCGACGATCAGGACTTCAGAATCGATTACGCCGTTCCAATTCGGCATGGGTGTCGAGCGGAAGCTAAATCGATGACCCACGACAGGCTGGAAATCGTTCTCCATCATCCACTCTTTAATCAGCGGACCTTGCGTGAGGGCTCGCCAGATTTTTTCCGGCGGATGCGGCAATTCCTTTTCGATAACAACTGAGCGAGTCGCCGGAGTAGTCATTGGTCCATCCTTTTGAGCAAGTCTTCGAGGCGTTCAAGCCGGTCGTGCCAGAAGCGGCTGTAGTAACTCATCCAATCCACCAGCGGTGCGAGGGCTCGCGGCTGAGCGGTGTAGTGCGTCTGGCGTCCCCGGTGCCGAGCGCGCACCAAGCCGGCATGCTTGAGGACTCCCAGATGTTTTGATACCGCCGGCTGCGAGACGCCCGACTTGTCGGTCAGCATCCACACCGTTTGTTCGCCGTCCCGGCTCAATCGCTCGAAAATCGCGCGGCGCGTGGGATCGGCGAGGGCCTTGAAAGCCATGGTCGGTTCGGTTTGCATCGTTCGAAATCATAACTATATGGTTATTGGTTGTCAACCTTACCTGCTTTTCACCTACAATCCAAGGCAAGATCGCCGCTCCTCACCAATGCGAGACTTGCTGCAGCGATGGCGGCGGCGGCACTTCGATTATTTCGAGATATCCTCTATAACTAATTGATGTCATGCCAAAAATTACCTTCGTCTCATTCGACGGCTCGCGCCGCACCGTAGAGGTCGCTGCGGGCACGACGCTCATGCGTGCCGCCACCGACAACCGCGTCGCCGGCATAGACGGCGACTGCGGGGGCAACTGCGCCTGCGCTACGTGCCACGTTTACATCGATTCCGCCTGGGCCGAACGGGTCGGAGCGCGCACCTCGTGTGAGGTGGACATGCTGAATTTGGTGTCCGAGTTGCGTGACACGTCGCGGCTGGCATGCCAGATCGATGTCGATGCGAACTTGGATGGTCTGATCGTGGCCACACCGGAATCACAGCATTGATGGGGAGCACGTCATGATCGGAACCATTCCAGGCGAGCGCACCGCCGCGCGTGCCCGCACCCTCGCCCTCCCCCTAGAGCATTTGGATCCGGCCGATCCTCAAGGATTCGTGGACGACACGGTCGGCTATGTCTTCGAACGGCTGCGACGCGAAGATCCCGTGCACCGCTCTCACAGTCCCGTGCCCGGCATCGACGCTTATTGGTCGGTCACACGCTATCAAGACATCATGCAGGTCGATAGCCATCATGAACTGTATTCCTCCGCGGATGGAATAACGCTGATGGACTTTCCGCCCGATGATGAACAGAAACTGAAAATGTTCATTGCGATGGACCCGCCGAAGCATGATGCGCAGCGCAAGGCGGTGAGTCCGATCGTCGCGCCTGCGAATCTCAGCAACTGGCGCGATCTGATTCGGCAGCGGACTTGCAAAGTCCTGGACGATCTGCCGCGCAACGAGACATTCGATTGGGTCGACAGGGTCTCCATCGAACTAACGACCTATATGCTGGCGACGTTATTGGATTTCCCGCTGCAAGACCGGCGACTCCTTACCTATTGGTCCGACATTTCCACCGCAAACAAGCTCACCAACCCCGACGCTCCGGAACCCGAAGTCCGCATGGCGGAGTTGCGTAAAATGTTGGAGTACTTCACGCGGTTGTGGAACGAACGCGTCAATGCGCCGCCGCGCACCGATCTTATCTCGATGTTGGCCCATGGCCCGGCGACCCGCAACATGGGCCCGCTCGAGTACATGGGCAATCTGGTGCTCCTCATCGTCGGCGGCAACGACACCACGCGCAACTCCATGACCGGAGGCCTGCTCGCCTTGCAAGAGCATCCTGAGGAGATGGCCAAACTGCGGGCCAATCCAGCGCTGATTGAGGGCATGGTCTCAGAGATCATTCGATGGCAGACGCCGCTGGCCTATATGCGGCGCACCGCCACGGCGGATACCGAACTGGGGGGCAAGCAAATCAAGAAAGGCGACAAGCTCGCGATGTGGTACTTGTCCGGCAACCGGGATGAGGCCGCAATTCGCGAGCCGGATCGGTTCATCATCGATCGCGAACGGCCGCGCCAGCATCTGTCCTTTGGCTTCGGGATTCATCGCTGCGTCGGCAATCGCCTGGCCGAGCTGCAGTTGAAGATTCTGTGGGAAGAGATTCTGCGGCGTTTCGAGCGCATTGATGTGGTCGGCGAGCCGACGCGTGTACGCTCGGCCTTTGTGCGCGGCTTCAGTAAGCTGCCGGTGCGCATAGCAGGTTGAGCCAGCCGGTACTTTAGATTCGCGGGCCGAGTTGTGCGGCGGTCATCCGCGGCATATTCTAGGTAATCGAAGCGACGGAGATGCACACGCAGGTCATGGAAGAATCTCTCACTCCCGCTATGCACGCACAACAGCGCCAACGCCTGCGAACTTTGGAAGGCTTGCTCAAGGCTGACCCGTGCAACCCGCAGCTGCTCAATGAATGCGTGTCGGTTGCACAAGGGATGTCGGATCTCGACGCCGTGCTGCAATTGACCGACGCCGCGCTGAGCGTACAACCCGATCATCTGGGCGCCCTGAATGCACGCGCTCAAGTCTATATTCAGCGCGGTGATTATCTTAGTTCTATTAAGAACTTAAACGCTTTATTAAAAGTCAATTCGACTATCTGGCCGGCGCATCAAGATTTAGGCTTATGTCATTTTTGTCGGGGTGAATTTCAGCAGGCGCGCGAACCTTTGGAATTTGCCTACCTCCATGGTGAACGCTCCGCGGGCCTGATCCGGATGCTGGTATCGACCTACCATCATTTGGGTCTTATCAAGGAGGCGCTCGAAACGGCCTCCTCCAATCTGGTTGTCGCCCGCGATGATGCCGCTCTCGCCGGCGTGTTCGCCCTACTCTATATAGATAACAACGATGCGAACTCCGCGCGGCATTGGGCGCTGCATGCGCTCAGCCTGGACGCCGAATGCATGGATGCCTTGACCGCCGTCGCGACCTTGCATACTGCCGATGGCCGGCTCGACGAGGCCGCCATCGAATTCGAGCGCGTCCGCGCGCGGGCGCCGCGCGCCGGACGAGCGTGGCTTGGGCTCGGCACTATTGCCATGTTGCGACGGCAACTTCCGCAGGCCTTGACGGAGCTCGGCCGCGCCGTCGAACTGCTGCCCACGCACGTAGGCACTTGGCACATGTTGGGATGGACTCAGCTGCTGTCGGGCGAATTGAACGGCGCGGAGCAGTCATTTCGGCAGGCGTTGAAGTTGAGCCCGTTCTTTGCGGAGAGCCACGGCAGTTTGGCTGCGACGGCCGCGATGCGGGGCGATGCCGTCACTGCGCAACGGCTGATCGACATGGCGCGCCGTCTGGACGCGACGAGCGCATCGGCAGAATTTGCCGCCGCGGTGCTGACGGGGCGATCGGGAGAGTCCGCAAAAGCCCGCGAAATGGTTGTGGCTATGTTGTCGCGCGTGGCTCCGCTGGCCGCCGCGCAAATGCTTTCTGGGTCCGCCGCCCAGCGCGATTCGGAGCAAGGCATCAGCGGCCGGACCCGCAAGCCGCAGCCTCGATGAGGGCGCAGCCTCGCTCGGTCGCGACGCCCACCGATTCGTGCGCATACCGCGCCGCGAAGCGGCTGGCTTCGTTGCGATAGGGCCCGGTCAGCAGTTGTTTGAGCTGGGCGTGCAAATCGATACCCTCGCGTGAGTCGGCCGTGAGTCCTACTTTAAGTCTCTCGATGCGCGTGGCGGCCAATTGTTGTTCGACTACGATGGGTAGGCTCAAGACCGGGACGCCGGCCAGCAGGGCCCGTGCGCTGGTGGTTACATTGCCATTGGTCACGACAATGTCGGCTTCCGGCAGAAGTGCCTCCAAGCGCACCGCGTCCGAATAAATCGCGCAATTCCCGGACGACGATGGCCGAGGGACGGCTCCAGGCACACAAAGCACCGTAGCCCCGAACTTCTCAAGGATCTCGACCAGAGACTCGATTCCTTTTGTTTGTGCCCGCAAATAGCCCAATATTTTCGGCCCTGACGCGGCCGGCCATGGCGCGTCACATGCTCCGGCCGGGGTTGAATAAATCGGGCCCACATAGGTGCCACCTGGCCGCGGACCGAAATAATCCAGCTCCGGCAGGGTTGAGAGCAGCGGGGTCGCCAGGGAGAAAAAGTCACAGACCTGGTGCAGCGTCGGTGACCCAAACGCTGCCAAGGTTGTATTCAAGGCCTCGAGCAACGCAGCTTCAGAGGCTCTCAGCCGTTCCTGCGGCACTGTCTCCCATGGCCGAATACTGGGCAGCGGCTGCAGAGGCGGAGGTTGATCGAACCCCTCGCCAATGCAAATGACGGGAAGACCTGAGATGCGCGCCGCCAAGGTGGTTGTCGGCGCAAAATCCGCGACAATCACGTCCGGCTTGAACAATGCAAACAAGGACAGCCAGCTGCGCACCAAGCCACGCAGGATCGGCGCGGATGCGTACCCCTGGGCATTCAAGATCTCCGCAAGGTTGGCCGGCGGCGGGGCGCGAATCAGTTTCGGAGGCGGCAGCGGCGATTGCACGTAGGCAATACTGGGCGGGCCCAAGATGCGTTCCGCAACTTGCACATCGCGGGCCGCGAACAGCACTTCGTAACCGCGCTGGCGCAGCGCCAAGGCGATGGGCAGGTCGCGCGCCAGGTGGCCCCAGTTGGCGCCGAGTTCCCAGCCGATGAGCGCTCGCTTCACGATTCTTCCCTGTCCACCCTAAACCGGCTCCGAGATCCCTGGATATCGTAAGTATAGCCGGCTAACCGAGGTCAGGTGCCGGCAACGATCAGCGCGCGGGGCGCGGGAACAAAAGGAAGACGCATGGTAGCGGCAATCAGCGGCCCTGGTTTGGGCCTCATCAATACGTCCCCCACCAACTTGGGAAATCAAGGCGTCGATGGCACCGCGGCCCAAGGGCAGAGCGGCGAGTCGGTGTACGTCAACTCGGTTACCGGCAACCTGATCCTGCAGGACAGCGATGAGCTGCTCGCGGCCATGGGTCTCGATGTGGCCCTGGTGCGCACCTACAACTCGTTGGGTCAATTCAACGGCGGTGTCGGCGACAACTGGCGGCTCGGTGTCGAGGAATCCCTATACGGTTTGACCGGCACGGTGAACACCGCCGGCAGCACCATCACCAAGATTTTCGGCGACGGCGCCGAAGTGACCTACACCTTCGATGCCGGCCAGGGCAAGTATGTCAGCCCGGCCGGCGCCGGCGCCGACGACTCCCTCACCTATGATGCCGCGAGTCAAGTTTGGAGTTGGGTGCAAGGCGCCACCCGCCTCACGGAGGCCTACGACGGCAGCGGGCGGATACTCAGCAGCCAGGACACGTCCGGGAACATGGTCACTTATGGCTACACCGGCGCGCTGCTCACGCAGATAACCGATGCCTCCGGGCAGACGACCTTCTTCGACTACACCGGCTCCAATATCACGCAGATTCGCACGGTGAGTCAGGGCGTCACGCAGACCCTGGTGCACTATGCGTATGACTCGGCCAATCGACTGAGCCAGGTGACCGGCGATCTTTCACCACAAGACAATTCCATCGCCGACGGCAACACCTACGTCACGACCTACACTTACGATGGAACGAGCAATCGCGTCGCCTCCATCACGCAAAGCGACGGCACGTCGATCAGCTTCACCTATGAAGAGGCGGACGGTCAATTCCGCGTTAAAACCTACACCGATGGACTGGGCCGCACCACCACGCTGACCTATACCTCGAGTACGCCGAATCCGGTGACCGCCAACGCGAACGCCAATGTGTTGCAGCAAACGCAAACCAACACCGCCTCGCTC
>Ga0210384_10002600_pt1 | contig 21822 bp, 16 predicted proteins | sample IncBWH2MmetaG_FD_160574 | JGI IMG/M metagenome (GOLD analysis project Ga0210384, IMG submission 160574) | Forest soil microbial communities from Barre Woods Harvard Forest LTER site, Petersham, Massachusetts, United States - Inc-BW-H-2-M | ecosystem: Environmental > Terrestrial > Soil >...
CCGAAATCCGTTGCGCGCCGGAGAAACGCAAGACTGCGGTGACGCGGAACGTCGCATTCGGCTGGGCTACGTCCACTCTTCTCACGCCAAAATAGGTTAGTGGCAGGCGCTGGGCAGCGTTCGGGTCCCCGACGGTTTCTGCTGGAACGAGCGTGACCGTCTTTCCATTCACTGTAAGTGTTCCATCCGCCAAGGCGCCGCGAGCATCGCTAGCGCCAACCACAATTCCCGCGCGCGTCCAGTCCAATACTGCGTCTGCGGGCGCTGCCGAAGGCACGCCTGCAAGGTCGAATGCGGCATCGAATTTCAAATCCGCCTGGAATACTGGGACCTTGAAAAGTGAACGTCGGCGCTCCTCAGTGCGGACTTTTACAGTGGCGTCTCCCTGCGTTGGAAATACCACATACACACCGAGCACAGGAGAAGCACCTTTGTAGGCCGGCGGAATGGTGTAAGGAATGGACAGCGCCGGTCCGAGAAAAGTCTGCTGGCCACCCACCCGGCCGCTGACCTCCTGGATTACATCCTTAGCTCGCTTGGTCCGCTCCTCGACAATGTTGTCCACAAAGAGGGCGGGAATTGTCATCATCAAAGCGAGTCCGCTGACCAAGAGCAACTTGAGTCCCATGGAGCGGGACCTATTCCGAATCTGGAGATTCAGAGGTAAAGCTTGAAATTGGTTCACGCGTACTCCTGTTGAACCACACTCTGTCGGCCCTGGAGGCAGGTGGCCTACCTGTTCGCCACCAGAGTATATGACAAGTTTAAGAAAAAGCCTGTGCCCGCCGTCCAACTACTTTCTTCCAGAAATGAACCGAACGAAAGCAAATCCGCATCCGCCATCGTAAGTATCAAACCCTCACGAGGCAGAGCGGACTTCCGATTCATGGTCTGACAATCTCATCGAATCCTATTGCCGGCGAAGACTATGACCGGCGAACCATCTGCCACGAACGCACAGTCAGGTCGTCGTTGAAGAACCGTTGCCAGCTCGCGCCCATAAAGAACACTGGAATCACCCTCAAATCCAGCCTTGGTAGTCGCCCATACCTGCCAGGGGACATGCGAGACGTGATATTCGATGCCGCCACCGGTTCGTTGAGATGAATAACCCCAATAGTGTTCGGTGATGAACTGTTCCAAACTCCCCTCTCGAGGATGCGTTGGAAGGTCGACGGTCTGGGCAGAAAGCCGGCACCACTGGCCACCAACTTGCCATTGATACTCGGCTGTCACATTCAAATTATCCGCCTCAATGCGGTGCTTCATCGGAAGGCAGATATAGTTTTCCCCGTAGATCAGGCGAGCGGTGGCCGCGATGGCACGTGTGGGCACGACCTCGGCAATGAAGACAACTCCTCTTCGATCTTCGCCGCCTTCGTTGCGGCGAACGTAGAAGCGCAGGTTTACCTCGTCAAAGTCGGTGTGAAACGGGACCGGGAAGCGCCCGAGTAGCTTGGTGCGGCAGAATCGAAAGCCAACCAGACTGATGTACGTTCGTCCCTGGAATGAATCCAGCGTCGTACCCGGCGGAACGTACCGTTCCAAGAGACCGGGTTCAACCTCGTAGTTCAACATCACGAGGTCTCGCCATTCAGCAGACAGGAACACTCGTTTCGGCAGAGACATTTGAGTGGTTGCGAACGAAACCGGAGAAAGGCTTATTTATACGGCGTTGCGCCAACAGCGTTATGAACGTCGTATCATAGAGTGTAAATGGCTTTTCCCATCAAGATCTGCACCGTCTGCGAGGAAGAGTTCGAGCTGAAACCGGACAAACCGGGTTTCGCCGACCGCTGTCCTGAGTGCAGTGCTCCGGAATCGGGTGACAACCCAACCAAGCGCCGTATGGACGCCGATGAGCGCAAGACTGCGCGTGAGGCGAACGAGGCCCGAAGGGAAGCGATGCGCGCGCTTCTGTACCGCAAGGATAGCTAGTTCTCTCTCAGGCCCTCAAGTCACTCTCGGTTGTGCCTCGTCCAAGCTTCGCTTGGGCGGGTTGGGGGGACCGACGCGACACCCGTCCTGGCCATATCCCTCTCGTTTCCGCCGCGTCGTTCGCTGCGAATTGGTCTTCATCGGATAGATAGAGAGTGACAAGACACTCGCCCAAGCGGCGCTTGGACGGGATACCCCCCTCCGCACCGCAGGACATGACCGCCGGGGGTGCGACCCAAGGTAATCAACCATGCCCCGCCAGTTATGCTTGTGATACTCTCGCCAATACCCCATATTCTTAGGGTTTGACTGGCGTCCGGTGGCCTTGTGTCTTCGAGTAACAAACCTGGAATCCATGTAGCCTGGAAGACGGTCACCTACCGCAGCGTGGCTTTGGCGGTGCTGTTCACGCTGATTGTGCTCTTTGTGGGGATGAATTTCGCCTTCCCGCAGTTCACGCAAAAGGGAATGAAGTCGGTCAGCAGCCTGGGCGGCAGCTTGTTAGAGGCGATCGCGGGAGCGGGCGGGAAGGTCAAGTCTGGCTCGGTAAGCTCCCAGCAAGCCCACATTACGGCCCTCGATGGCACGGTTCGGGTCAAGAAAGCCAGCAGCAACAGCTGGGTGACCGCTGACTATAACGTACCCCTGGAGAAGGGCGACGTGGTCCAGACTGGTTCGGAAGGCATGGCCAAGATCGTCTTCAGCGACGGCACCAACTACACGGTAAAGCAGGATTCGCTGATTGTGATTGAGGAGAATTCAGCCAATGACCAGCAGCAGACCAATGTGTCGGTGGCGGTCAGCACGGGCACGGTGGACCTCACGACCGCAACTTACGTCCAGGGATCGAAGTCGTCGGTGATCGTGGCCGGAGCCACGGCCTCCCTGGCGCCGGACAGCGCGGCCATGGTGCACAACGACCCCAAGAGCGACAAGCACGAGATTCTGGTGAAGAAAGGCTCGGGAGAAATCAGCCGTAACGGCGAGGTCGTCCACCTGGCGGATTGGGAGAAAGTCGCTTTCCAGTCGCAGTCGCCGCGCATGGCCAAGGTGAAGGAAATCGGGCCGCCGACACCGATTTCGCCGGCTAACATGATGCCAATTTTCACCTCGGGTGCTTCCAAGCCGGTGGAGTTTTCCTGGACCCCTATGACCAACGCGGTAGGATACCGGCTGCGAATCTCCCACAATCCGTACTTTTCTTCCACCATTGTGGATCGCCGGGTGACCACGGCCGACGTGATCGTCTCCGGCCTGGGGGAAGGGGCCTATTACTGGCTGGTTCAGTCCTACGACGCCGAAGATAAGGAATCGGTGGAGAGCCAGAAGAACCGGTTCACCATCATTCCTAAGGGCCAGAACACGACCGCCATCGATCTGGACCTGGATCCCTTCATGCAGCATGGTCACGTGATCGAATTGACCGGAAAGACCGAGGTTGGGGCGCGGGTGATGGTCAATGGCAGAGAAGTGCCTATGATTGGCCCCGACGGCAGCTTTCACTACTTTATGCCTCCACTTCCGCCGGGCGAGAGCCTGGTCACGATTACGGCGCAGAATGCCAAGGGCGGGGTGAACACGGTGCAGAAAAAGATCGTGATCCAGTGAGCTGGCACCGCCTCGGGGACGAATTCCTGAGGTACTGGGACTTTGGTTTGACGGCAAAACGGGGTTCTTCCCATAGAATTATGGACACGGCCCCCCATCCGCACAGAAGCAACCGGGTACGCCCGGCAATGACAGCGGTTCGAGAGAGCTAAATCGCGTATGTCATCTAACGGATTCCATTCTTCGACGCGCCTGCACAACCTGAGATCGCTGTTCAGCATTTTTTCCAGCGACCTTGCCATCGACCTGGGGACCGCCAACACGCTGGTGTACGCGCGCGGCAAGGGCATCGTGGTCAACGAGCCCTCCATCGTTGCCATCAACAAGAACACGGGCGAAGTCGAAGCCGTGGGCAAAGAAGCCAAAGAGATGCTGGGCCGCACGCCCGGCAACATTGTGGCCATCAAGCCCATGAAGGACGGCGTCATCGCCGACTTCAAAGTCACCGAGAAGATGCTCAACTATTTCATCCAGAAGGCACACAACCGCAAGATGCTGGTGCATCCGCGGATTGTGATCGGGGTGCCTTCGGAAATTACTCAAGTAGAAAAACGCGCGGTCATGGATTCCGCTTATCGCGCCAAAGCCAGCGAAGTCTATCTCGTGGAACAGGCCATGGTGGCCGCCATCGGCGCCGGACTTCCCATCACCGAACCGAGTGGCAATATGGTCGTGGATATCGGCGGCGGCACCACCGACATTGCAGTCATTTCTCTCAGCGGCATCGTTTATTCCCGTTCCGTGCGCATGGCTGGCAACCAGATGGACGAAGCGGTGATGAACTACCTCAAGCGCAAGTACAACTTGCTTGTCGGCGAGCGCACCGCCGAGCAGATCAAGATGGAGATCGGCTCCGCGTATCCTCTGGAGAAGCCGTTGACCATGGAAATTAAGGGCCGCAACCTGATCGAAGGCGTGCCCAAGACCATCACCGTCGACGACAGCGAAATTCGCGAAGCCCTGAGCGAATGCGTTTCGACCATCATGAACGCTATTCGCGTGGCCCTCGAGCGCACCCCGCCTGAGCTTTCCGCGGACATCAGCGATCGCGGCATTGTGCTGACCGGTGGTGGCGCGTTGCTGAAGAACCTCGATAAGCGCATTCGCGAGGAAACCGGGTTGCCGGTGTCGATCGCCGACGATCCACTATGCAGTGTGGTGCTGGGCACGGGCAAGATGCTCAGCGACTTCAAGCTGCTGCGAAAAATTTCAATCGAATAGTTGTGAATCAGTTTCTAGTTTCCGGTTTCTAGTTTCCAGTGTGTTCAATGGAGGACGGGCGTCCTCGCCCGTCTCGCGCCAGTTGCCGCAAACCATCCATCGTGCCGCCGGTGTCGTGAAACCAGAAACTGGAAGCCAGAAACCCGAAACTGTATTTCCATGGAAAATCTGATGAGCCGCTACCGCAACGTCAGCATCCTGGTGGCGATCCTGTTTGTGCAGGTGCTGGGTCTGGCGGTCCAGGTCAAGCGGCGTACCGGCGCCGACGAATCCACCCGAATCATCCGCTTGTGGACGGTCAGCGCCGTCACTCCTCTCGAGAAAGCCCTCGTCTGGTGCCAGAACGGTCTGGGCGGCCTCTGGAACAACTACATTTATCTGCGCGGTGTACGGCAGGAGAATCGCGATTTGAAATTCGAGATCGAACGCCTCCGTCTGGACCAGGTGCGTCTCTCCGAAGACGCGGCGCAGGCACGCCGCCTGCAGGCCTTGCTGGGTTTCAAGGAACAGTACATCGCGAAAACCGTGGCGGCGCAGGTCATCGGTTCGAGTGGCTCCGAGCAGTCGCGGTCGATCTATATAGATAAAGGCACCTCAGCCGGGGTCGAGAAGGATATGGCGGTGATCACGGCTGATGGCCTGGTAGGCAGGGTGTTACGGGCGTACGGGTCCTCCGCACAAGTGCTTCTGATGAACGACCAAAGCAGCGGAGTGGGTGTCATCCTGGACAAGTCGCGCCTGCAAGGAGTCATCAAAGGTACGGCAGCAGGCGAGGTGATTCTGGAAAAAGTGATGACCGATGAGCAGGTGTCGCCGGGGGACTTGATCGTGACCAGCGGTGGCGATCAGATCTTCCCCAAGGGCATTACGGTTGGAACCGTGATGAAGGTGTCACCCGGTGCGGACCTTTTTCTCAATATCCGGGTAAAGCCGTCCGCCAGCCTGAGCCGGCTGGAAGAGGTTCTGGTGATCACGAGAAAAGAGGATCGGGCGCCATCCGTGGCGGAGACCAATTCAGTGCGCGCGGTCGATATTCTGACCCAGCGTCTGCCTTCGGTCCCGGACAAGCCTGCGGCGGATGCAAACCAGCCAGCAACTCAGATGCCGGCGAAGCCGGCGACAGCACAGAAGCCAGTTCCTGCGGCCAAGAAGGCGCCACAGGCACGGGCGAAGCCAGCGGCAACTTCTGCGCCTTCCCAACCTGCCGCCTCGGAAACTGAGACGTCGGAGGATAAACCGCACTAGCGTGCCTATAACCTACACATCTCAGGATCAGGTAGAGGTCTACCGGTTCAGTGCGCCCGTGGCCATCGCCATTCCTCTGGCCGCGCTGTTTCTCCAGGCATTTCTCCCTCTCCGAATCCATTTCTTTTCGCTCTTCGACCTGCCGTTGCTGGTGGTGATTTTCTTCGCGGTGGCGCGGCGAAGCCCGGTGGCCGGGCTGTTGACCGGCTCGTTGATCGGCCTGTTGCAGGACTCGCTCACTCATCAGCCCATCGGGATCTACGGCATCGCGAAGACGGTGGTCGGGTTCGGCGCCTCGTCACTGGGCGCAAAACTGGACGTCGACAACGTGGGCGCACGTTTCCTGGTGACCCTGTTTTTCTACGCAGTTCACGAAGTGGTGTACTTCACGGTAGCCCGCGGCCTGGTAAAGCTGACCCTGCAATGGAATTGGGGACACGAAATCGGAGGCGCCCTGCTCAACGCCGCCACGGCGGCGGTCCTGTTCACTCTGCTGGACCGGTTCAAGCAGAGAGCGTGACGACCGTCGTTGGTCGTTGGTCATTGGTCGTTGGCAAGATCCCGCAGTGGCTCATCCATCCAACCGGTGATGTCCCTCCGTCACCGTTGATGACAACGCAAGCGGTTCCTCGGCGGTCTACAATAAAAAGTAACGTGATTGGCCAACGACCAAGGGCCAACGACCAGTAGCTTACGACCGACGACTGAAGACCGACGACTGAAGACCGACGACTAATCCATGTTTGGCCGCGACGAAAAAGTATCGAGTTCCCGCCTGACCGCGGTGCAATACATCATCCTCGTCGTTTTTCTTGTGCTGGCCTACGGGCTGTGGCGGCTGCAAGTAGTGCAGAGCGAGTTTTACGCGGCGCTGGCGGAAAAGAACAAGACTCGCGAAGTCCCGATTCTCGCGCCCCGGGGTAAGATCCTCGACCGCGAGGGACGCACTATCGTGGACAACTATCCTTCCTTCACGGCTCTGCTGCTGCGCGATTCCACTCGCGACCTTTCCGGGGACGCGGACCTGATCGCACAAGGGCTGCACCTTGATCCCAAGGAAGTTCGGGACCGCCTTAAGAAATTCGCCGGCACCGCACAGTACCAGCCGATCTATCTCAAGGAGGACATCACTCCGGATGAATTGGCTTTCATCGAGTCTCACCGCAACGAATTGCCCGAACTCGACACCATCATGGCGCATCGCCGCTTGTATCCGCGCAACGGTTTCATGGCGCATCTCGTGGGCTACGTGGGCGAGGTCAGCGAGCAAATGCTGAACCAGGCGCGCTGGGAGCTCTACAACCCGGGCGACGTCGTGGGCAAGTCGGGCGTGGAACTTCAGTACAACCAGGTGTTGATGGGGAAAAATGGCTCGCGGCAGGTTCTGGTCAACAGCAAGGGCAAGGAAGTAGGGGAGCTGGACCAGAAGCCGGCGGTGCCGGGGCACAACCTCAAACTGACGCTCGATATTGATCTGCAGATTGCCGCCGAAGAAGCCATGGGAGACAAGAACGGGGCCATGATTGCAATGGATCCTCGGACCGGAGAAATCCTCGCCATGGTAAGCCGGCCGACGTTCGATCCCAATGATTTCGCGGTTCGCATTTCACGCGGCGAGTGGAACAAGCTGGTCAACGACCCTGACAAACCTCTCCTCAACAAAGCCATTCAGGCGCAACTCGCGCCGGGGTCGACCTTCAAGATACTCATGTCCGTCGCGGGCTGGCAGGAAGGCATCGCCCAGACTTTGAACGTGCACTGCAATGGCGGCGCCACGTTTTATGGCCGACGGTTTGGCTGCTGGGTGAAGACCGGCCACGGCGCCGTCGATCTCACCAGAGCGATCTACCAGTCTTGTGATGTTTTCTTTTATACCTTGGCGGAGAAGCTGGGCATCGACCGCATCTCGAAATATGCCACCGCCATGGGATTAGGCCAGAAGACCGGCATTGATCTTCCGGAAGAAGCCAGCGGCGTTATGCCGTCGGAAGAATGGAAGATTCGCAACTTCAAGCAAAAGTGGTACGCGGGCGAGACCATTTCAGTGGGCATCGGGCAGGGCGCGGTGGCGACCACACCAGTGCAACTCATGCGTGCGATTTCCGCTATTTCAATGGACGGCCGCATGGTTGTGCCCCACGTTGCCAGCCCAACCGGCCTGCCTCCCGAGTACCTCGAGACCCATCACTATATGGACGTGACCAATATCCCAATCAATCCCGACGGCTTCAACCTCATCACGGATGCGATGGCTCGGGTGCTGCTGCCGGAAGGTACCGCGCCGTCGGCGCACGTTCCGGGAGTTGATATCGCGGGCAAGACGGGGTCGGCGCAGATCGTGTCCCTCGCGGTTCGGGCACTGCACCAGAACAACGAGGCTCTGAATCAGAATGGCTGGTTCGTGGGATTCACGCCCCGGCGCAATCCGGACATCATCGTCGCGGTGCTCTTCGAAGGCGGGGAGCATGGCAAGCTGGCGGCCCGGCTGGCGACGCAAGTGATCAAGGCCTATGTTGATAAACAACGCCGGCAGCCTACGAAGGTTGCGAGCTCAGGCAAGGTAGACGTAGGAGCCGTATGGAACGGGGAATCTGGAGGGGATGATGACCTTCACGGCGGTCATTTCGATTTAGAGGTGCCAAAGTCTCGTGCGCCACTGGCGGTTGCGGCGCCAGGTTTACAGTAGCGCCCGCCGTCCCGGCGGCTGTCGTGAGGGCGTCTCGCCTTACCGATGTGGGGATTGAGGCGCTTTGATTGTGCGTAATTACGGAGCCGGCGAGTGAAATTAAAAGAATTGGGGTCTTTCGACTCCGCACAAGATGACAGAGGAAAGGACCAAGATAGTAACTATCGGTGACGAACGGCCGAGGACCAACGACTAACGACCAGAAGCTGACGACTGACCACCGACGACTGACGACTAAAAACCCATGTCCCGCTACATCTCATTTCGCGATTTTGACTGGTTGCTCTTCACCTTCGTCCTGGTGATCTGCGGGCTTGGGGTCATGGAAATTCACAGCGCGACCCTGCATACCAAGTTCGCCGGGGCGCATATCCGGCAGATTTATTGGATCTTAGGCGGCGTGGCCGGCATGTTTCTGGTCAGCCTGATCAATTACCAGAAGCTGCTGGACCGGGTGCACTGGCTGTACATCGCCGCCATCGTCTCGCTGATGAGCGTGATGCTGTTCGGGCAGAAGTATCTGGGCGCCCGCCGCTGGATCAAAATGCCGGGGGGAGCTCACTTTCAGCCGTCGGAATGGGTGAAGCTGATCCTGATTCTGGCGGTCGCTAAGTACTTCGCCGACCTCCACCAGAGGGATCTCACCTGGCCGGATTTCATGAAGGCGGGAGCGATTGTGCTGGTGCCCATGCTCATGGTGTTGCGACAGCCTGATCTGGGAACCAGCCTTACTTACTTGCCGATTGCCGTGGTCGGGCTCTTCCTGGGCGGGGTCCGGTTCAAGCAGGCCGCCATTGTGACCATAGCCGCGGCCCTGCTGTTGCCGCTGGCTTGGCATGCCCTGAAGCCCTACCAGCGCGATCGACTGACCAGCTTCATGCATCCGGAGGCCGACAGCCAGGGTTCCGGCTACCAGGTCAACCAGTCACTGATTGCCGTGGGTTCGGGCGGCATCTGGGGGAATTCGGAGGGTTCCCAAACCCATTTAGCGTTTTTACCCGTCCCACAAACGGACTTTATCTTCGCCGCATTCGCGGAGGAACATGGTTTTGTAGGTGCCCTGGCGGTAATGCTGTTATACTTTATAGTGCTGATGCGATTGACCCAGAACGCGCAAACGGCGCCCGACCGCGCTGGCACGTTCGTGGTAATGGGTGTGGTGGCTGTACTTAGCTTCCATATTTTGGTCAATGTCGGCATGGTGGTTGGCTTTATGCCGGTCACCGGAATACCCCTGCCGCTGATGAGTTATGGCGGGTCTTCTGTCCTGTTTATGTTTCTGGCGTTGGGCATCGTAATGAATGTCCGCATGCGCCGTTTCGTGAACTGACGCAGGATGAAGAATGGCAGGGGGTTAGCCCGCGCTTGCCATCCGCGCGGAAAAAGATTAATTACGATCGCCCTCGCGTAAAGAGGGCACAAGCCGGCTAGAAAAGCAGTTAAAGCCGGGCAGGATCAAGCAAAGGCGCTGCCAGGCCGGTAACGGCCCCCTCAGAGTTGAGAGAGCGGTCACAAACCTGGCGAAGCGCAAAAGCGATAAGTGCAAAAGATTCCTAAGCTTACGCAACGGATTCGGTCACGGAGAGAACTCCGGGGCCTGGGCTGTCCCTTGTCCAGGGTGGCTATCGCAGCGCTTGATCCTCCCAGACTTTTTCTGCCTTCCATCCGGTGATCCCGCGGCCGCCTGACGGCCCGGGACCGGAGTTCGCATGACTAGAGAATTGTTTGTGTCTTCCACCCCTCATGAAACCAAAGTGGGGATGGTCGAAGACGACCTACTCGCTGAGATCTACCTCGAACGCGAGAACGAATACACCCTGGCAGGTTCTATTTACAAGGGACGCGTCACTCGCGTTCTTCCCGGAATGCAATCCGCTTTTGTCGACATTGGCCTGGAGCGCGACGCGTTCCTTTACGTCTCCGACTTTATGGAGTTGGAAGACTCCGAGGACCTCGACGAGGTTCCCACCAACCGGCCCGTGCCGGAGCGCTATACGCCCGAGGCTACAGTCGATCAGCAGCTTGAAAGATCTGTCCCTCATGTCGCCGAAACACAACCCCAGGACGCCTCGGAAGTAGGAGCGGAGAATCACGAGTCGCCGGTTTCCGGTGAGCCTCGTGACAATCGCGGCGGGATGCGCAGTCGCCGCCGTCGCCGGGGACGCCGCGGGGAACGACCGGAATCGCGGTTCGCCAGCCCTGCCACCGAGACGCCGCGGGAAACTCCTCGTCCCGAACGGACGGAACGGACGGAACGCACCGAACGGCCTGAGTTCACCGAACGAGCCGTACGCTCAGAGCGGCCGGCGCGGACGGAACGGCCTGAGCGCTCCGAATACGGGCCGCCGCCGGGATACCAGCCCATCATTCTGCCTGGAGAATCCATCTCCAAATATCGGCACGCACAGACCCGGCCTGCGCCTGCGGTGGAAAGGCCTTCGGCTTCGCCTAGAGACCTGCCGGCCCCGCCGATTGCGGAGGTTTTTGCCGACGACGAACCGATATTCGCTTCCGCTCCTGCCTCAACGTCTGTTCCTCTGGTGGAAGCGCACCCTCAGGTCCGCGAAGAAGCCTCAGTGCACCCTTACGCGGCTCTGAGTGACGACGCATCAAGCGCCTGGGACCACCAACAGCAGCGCCTGCACCAGATGAACGTGGCCGCTGTGTTCGGTGGCGAAGTAGCGGAAGAGGACGGCGAAGAGGATGCCGACGAAACTGATAGCGGTATGACCGTCGTTGCCGGGCATTCCAGCGATTCAGCTGCCTCCGCTACTGGCGCGGTTGTGGAAGAAGAGATCGAAGAGGAAGAGGCCGATCTGGCCCACTACGTTGACGCGTTGGAAGAAGACAATATCTTCGAAGAACTCGAAGAGGAAACTCACACTGCAGGAGAGCACGACCAGCCGCCGCAGGAAATCGCTGCCTCGGCGGAACCCTCATCGGTTGATGCCGTGCCGTTTTCCGCTGAGCCGGTTTCTCCAGAAGAAGTTGACGTAGCTTCAGCCAATGAAGTGGACGAAGAAGCGGAAGACGAAGCTGAGCTCGACGAAGCCCAGGCTGAAGCGGAAGCGGCACTGGCTGCCGAAGCCGGCGGCACGGGAATGACGGAAGCCCGCGCTGAAGTTCGCGCACCGGCCGGAACCGCGGGCTACACCCAGCGCGCGCCGCGTCCGGGATATGATCGTCGGCCCCAGCGCGGCGGCCGCCGCGGTGGTGGCGGTGGTGGGCGCCGCTCGCGCAGCAACCAGCAGCAGAGTATGCCGCTGATTACCGACCTGCTCAAGGAAGGACAGGAAATCCTGGTCCAGATCGCCAAGGAGCCCATCGGCAAAAAGGGCGCGCGCATCACCAGCCACATCGCACTGCCCGGCCGTTTCCTGGTCTACATGCCGACCGTGAATCACACCGGCGTGTCGCGCAAGATTGCTTCTGAAGAAGAGCGCCAGCGGCTGAAGCGCATCATTCAGAGTGAGCGCGAAAACGGCCACGGCGGATTTATCGTGCGCACAGCGGCCATGAATGCCGCGGAAGAAGATCTTCGCGCCGACATCCGTTTCCTCAAGGGCTTGTGGGCTGAGATCAAATCTCGGGCCGATGCCGGCAAAGGGCCAACCCTGATTTATCACGATCTCAACGTGGTCGAGCGCGTGCTCCGTGATCAGGTGACCTCCGACTTTTCGGCTATCTGGGTGGACAGCGACGAGGAGTACGAACGCATCCTGCGCTTCGCCAACCGCTTCCAGCCCGCGCTGGTCAAGCGAGTCAAGCTCTACACCAAAGAGACGCCCCTCTACGAGCAATTCGGCCTGAGTGAAGAGATCAACAAGGCGCTGAAGTCGAAAGTCTGGCTGAAGAGTGGCGGCTACATCGTCATCAACCAGACCGAGGCTCTGGTCGCGATCGACGTGAACACCGGCAAATATGTGGGCAAGACGACGCGCCTCGAAGACACCATCGTCAAAACCAACGTGGACGCGATCAAGGAAATCGTTCGCCAGATCCGGCTGCGTGACCTGGGTGGCATCATCGTCATTGATTTCATCGATATGGATGAACGCCGCAACCGCCAAAAAGTCATGCAGGCCCTGGAAGAGGCGCTGCGCAGCGACCGGGCGCCATCCAAGGTCCTACAGTTTAATGACTTCGGACTGGTGGCCATCACGCGCAAACGGGTGAAACAGTCGCTCGAGCGGACCATCGGAACGCCGTGTCCGTATTGCCAATCCACCGGCTTCGTAAAGTCAGTGACAACGGTCTGCAACGAGATCTATCTCGAGATGCGCAAGATCGCAAAACATCTTGAGCACGCCGACGTAATGCTGCGGGTGAATCCGGATGTCGCAAAGGCGCTCAAGGCCAACAACGGCCGCGCGCTGATCGAGATGGAAGAGATGACCAAAAAGACCGTGATCGTAAAGAGCGATCCGGCCTTACATCAGGAGCAGTTTGATATCAACTAAAACGCAGCTTCAGGCTTCGAGCTACTAGCGTCTAACGGAATCGAGGACGGGCGTCCGCGCCCGTCTTTTCTTTTGCGAGTGCCTCAGCTTGACCAGGCCCACGCTGGCGTCATCCTGAGGGACTTCAGTCCCGAAGGATCTTGCGCGCACCGCACTAGCGCCGACGCGCGTCACATCCGCCACTTGTCTCCAATTCCCTTGTGACAACGAAGCGCTCTACGCGAGTGAACGGGCAACTACAAAGCTCTATTTCCAATCAAAATACAGCGGTCTTACATTCAGACAGGAGGGCTGCTTGAAACTACAACGCCTCAAAGGAATTGCAGTAACAGCGGTTATGACGACGGCTTTGGGCACGGCAATGTGGGTGGCCGTTCCCCAGGCGTATGCGGACGAGCATGGAAAGTGCCAGCGCCAGATTGAGCGCGCGGAGTCGAAACTGGACCAGGCGATTCGCAAGCATGGCGAACACAGCCACCAGGCTGAGCAGCGCCGGCGAGATTTGAACGCCGAGCGGGAACGCTGCTGGAATGCGTACCACGGATGGTGGAACGGGCACGACCATCAGTGGCACACGGATCGTGACTGGGAGGACCGTCACTAAAGGCGATTACGAGTCACGATCTGCGAGTGGATGAGTGGCCCCCGATCGGTTCGGGGGCCTCTTCTATTTCTGATCCGTGGCCACCGATTGAGGTCGCGGTAGTCGGCGTTGAAAACAGTCTCCCAGGTTTTACCGGCACCCGACCGCCCGGCAAACGAGTGACGAATCAGGCGGCAAAGCGTACCGCCACGCCTAGTTCTTGCGTCCGGCGATCATAAGTCCGGCTCCAACCACCAGCAGGACAACACTGACGGCGGGCGCAACTTTTTCGCTCTCGTGGGTCTGAATACCAATGTTGACGTCTCCGGCCTTGATGCCGTGATTCTCGGAATGGGGAACCGCCACGAAAAACGAAAGAATTCCCAGAATCAGAACCGCGAGCCCGACCACAAATAGAGCCTTCATGAAAGCCTCCAGAAAGCAAATTGGGCGCATGGACCCGAGCGTCCATCGAGCCGTTTCAGATGCCGGATAGGAACGGATCGGATGCCTTTACCCCTTGCTGCCGGCAAAATCCCGGGCAAACTCCACCAGGCTCCGCAGGGCGATTCCCGAAGGACCTTTGGCGATCCACGGCTTCTGTTCTTCGGTCCAGGCGGTGCCTGCGATATCGAGGTGCAGCCATGGCGTGTCCTCGGCGAATTCTTTGAGGAACATCGCGGCAGTGATGGCCCCACCCCAGCGTCCACCGGAGTTCACGATGTCGGCGATGCTGGAGCGGATGATTTCCTTGTATTCGTCGTCGAGCGGCATGCGCCACATCTTCTCGCCGGCCTTGTCGAGCGCCTGGCGGAAGCGGTCGTACATGGCGTCATCATTGGCGAAGATACCGGCATTGATTGAGCCGAGTGCGACCACGACCGCGCCGGTAAGCGTGGCGGCGTCAATCAGGTGAGTGCAGCCGAGTTGGCGAGCGTAGAAGAGTCCGTCGGCCAGCACCAGGCGGCCTTCGGCGTCGGTGTTGATGATCTCAATCGATTTTCCGGACATGGCAATCTGCACATCGCCCGGTTTTTGCGCTTTGCCTGACGGCATGTTTTCCGTAGCTAAGATGATGGCCGTAATTTTCAACTTGGGCTTGAGCAGCGCAATGGCGCGCATGGCGCCTATCATGGTGGCCCCGCCGGCCATGTCGTACTTCATTTTTTCCATGCCATCGCTCGGCTTGATAGAAATTCCGCCGGTGTCAAACGTGATGCCTTTGCCGACCAGTCCCAGGACCGGTTTTTCCGGAGCGCCCGCGGGTTCGTAGCGCAACACAATCAGTGTGGGCGGTTCGTCAGAGCCCTGGGCAACGCTCCAGAAAGCTCCCATCTTGAGTTCCTTGATCTTGTCCGCGCCATAGACTTCGCATTTCAAGCCGACTTCTGCGGCCATTTTTTTCGCGCGGTCGGCCAGGATGGTCGGGGTCATGCGGTTGGAGGGCTCGTTGACCAGATCGCGAGTGAAGTTCTGCGATTCCCCGACGATGCGGGCCACGTCCACGGCCGTTTGCAGCTGGGCTTGATCGCCGCGAGCGACTACGGTGATAACGTCGATCTTCTGGTCCTTGCGATCGCTCTTGTAATAGTCGGGATCGAAGTTGCCCACGAACGCGCCTTCGACGATGGCCTTCACCGAATCTTCCACTTTCAACCCGGCTTCCGGTGCCAGAAAGGCAAAGCTGCGCAGGCCTTTTGATTTGAGTGTGCGCACGGCAGCGCCCGCCAGGCGGCGCAAGTCGAAAGCGGAAAAGCCTTTGGCTTTGCCGCCGCCGAGCAGTAACAGGCGCGTCGCTTTCAATTTTGCCGGTCGATGCAGTAGCGTTGTTTCGAAAGGCTTGCCGGTGACTTCACCACCTGCGATCACGTCAGCGGATGCGTCCTTGACGGCGGTGTCCGAGGTTTCAATCGAAAGTTGCGGCTTGTCTTTTTCTCCGCGATTCTTTTCTGCTTTGTCGAGCACGATCGCGACCAGGCATTCGGTTTCTACTTCGGCGGGATTGGAGAGCGAAAGAATAGTTTTCATGATTGTGTGTGTTCCCAGTATCGTCGGCGGGAAGGGAATTGCGCAAGAGGTCGCCGGAAACAGGTAGCGGCTCGGTTCAATAATCCCCGCTACCGGCGTCATCGCGAGAGACCTTGGTCTCGAAGGATCTCGCGCGTACTACCACAATTCCCGCCGACCGCATGTGCGCTTCACGCCAGATGCTTCGCCGGCTCAGCATGACGCCTCGTCTGAGAGGACGGTTCAGCCGCGGACTACCTGGAAATCAAAGCACCACGATCGTGATTCCTAAATTACGCCGGCCCAGGTCGGCGTCCTGTTTGAGCTCGGGACGGGCATTGATGAGGGCCCACGCCTGCTCGTCCGATTTGGCCCAGGTCTCGCCGAAAATGCAGGCGCGAATCTCGCCTCGACCCTTCATTTCCACCAAACGCTTTTGCGCCGCAATGCGGATTTCGCCGCCGGCCCCGCTCGATCCGTAGCCGTGGATTAGCTTTAGGACACCGCATCGGGTCTGCCGGGCGCGGCCGATTTCGCGATCCAGGTGTTGCAAAGCTTCTGAGACCGTTGGCATCCCGGCTTTGAGGTTTATGGTTTTGATGGGATAGCCCCAGTTGACTAAGGTACCTCAGCGGCCAAAGCCGCGGTCAAAATTGGGCCGGTAATGCAGCGCTTCAAGCGCTGTTCCACCCTTGTCAGAACCGAGGTGTGGCGGTCGAATCCTCATTTCCTCTTTGTGGGTGCGTATCCACAATGTGTTTCACGACCCACAGCTTGCGAGCCTCTGGTCTTCCGTAACCCGCTCCTAATCAGTGCCTTCAGCGATGGCTGCTCTCGTGCGATCTCTCCTAGCGGGCAGTGACCCTGGAGGAAAATATGACGCAACTCAATTTGTCCGGAAGGCAGTCAAACAATACGCCGCAGAAACCCGCTGTAGACCACGAAGACGGATCGATCAAAAACCAGACCGTGGGCGCGCTGGGAGCGCTCGCTATGTTTGCCGCTGTAATCGTGATCGGCAGCTGCTCCCGAAGCAGCAAGCCCGTCGCGGTGCAGCAACCTGCACAACCAACCACGCCAGTCTTGGCGCCGGCCACCACGGTTTCGACTCCGGCCCCGACTCCCACGCCTGTCGTGGCGAAGGCGAAGAAGCACCGGGCGGCAACTCTTTCCTACGTGAACCGAGAATACGGACTCTCATTCAACTTTCCACGCAATTACCAGCTGAAGACCGAGTTGACCACCGATCCGGCGACAACGACCGGCAGTGAGACGCAACCTGGTACTACCGCGACCGACCCGTTGCTGACGAATTTTGTCCATCCCGGCGGACTGATCCTGGCAACCGTGGAGATGCCCCGCAACTCGTTTCCCGGAACGAACTTCAAGTCCGGTTTCGTCAACGTCAGCGTGAATCCGAGCATGACCCCCGAAGCTTGCGCCCAATTTGCAGTTCCTGCGCTGAGCACGGGAACAGACGCTTCAATCCCTGTAAAGATCAAGCAACTGAAGTTCGGCGCAACCGAGTTCCAAGAGTTTGAGAACAACGCCGACGTCACGACGAAACCGGCAGACGGAAAGTACTATCACGCCTTCAACAACGGCGTGTGCTACGAATTTGCACTGGGGATCGCCACAGACGGCGAGGCTCAGGGGACGGTGGAAGAAATCACGCCGGTGGATCGCGAAGTAGTATTTGCCAGGCTGGAAAAGATTCTGGCCACGGTAAAACTTCGGCCCGCTGTGATGCCGGAAACGCAGGCGCCAGCGGTAGCCGCAACTACTCCGGGCGACGCTTCAAGTACACCAGCACACGAGGCGGCCGCGCCAAACTTCTAACTGGTTGGCGAATCCGCGGCGGAATTACCTGGACTGCCGGCGCTCGACGGCGGTCCAGGTTTTTGATTCCCCGGCGGCTGATAGTAAGTTCTGAATCCGGCGCGCTGCATCCCGCGAGCGGCCTCCGGATTCTTCATGAAAGTCTCCCAGACAAAGCCGGTGCGGGCGTTTTCCGCCATGAGCAGCGTGATTCCGGTATCGATTGCAACTACGTCGTTGTCGTACCACTCTTTCAGCGGGTTAAAGGCGTTCACGAATCCGTAGGTGCACCACGCCGCCGGGTAACGGTTCCTGATATTGCGCAGAACACGCATAGTCGGTTGGGGAAGAAACGGAATTGAGCCGCCGGCCGCGCTGGGAACGACGGTGCCGTCGATGGGACCCATGGCGGGCGGTCCGCCCCACACCACGTAGCCGGTTTCCGAATCCGAAGCGGTGATGCCCCAGAGATCATCGCCGTAGTCGGGAAACTGTTTTCCCAGTTCAAGGCAGAAGCGGCGATGTACATCCGTCGCGATGGCAGAATTCTGAAAGTAATCTGCGTAGCGGTCGCGCTTGCCGCGGAAATCAAACCAGGCCTGCGAATACTGGTGGACAAACAGCGGCGCGAACGAACCGATATAACGCAGGCCGTCATACTCAAATATGTTTCGTTTCCAGGCGTCCCATGTTTCCGGCTTAAGGGGATGCGAAGACGAACCCATGCCCAGCAGGTACATCATCATCAATTCGCTGTAATAGTCCCAGCGGTAGGGCAGGAAGCCGGCTTCGGGCAACCATCCGTGAGGCAGCAGCGTGGTGTCTTCCGAGAGCCAGGTCCAGTCCACGCGATCGAAGATGGCACGGGCCAGATCGCGAATTTCCGAATTTTCGAAATGCTGTCGGCAGCACAGAATGCCGCAGAGCAAAATCGCAGTGTCTACCGAAGAGATTTCCGAGTCCCACAGCCGCTCGCCGGTGTGGACGTTGGCGAAGTGATAGAAAAATCCGCGATGGTGAGGCAGGGTCTTCCAAAGAAAACGCAAACAGTTCAGAACCCGGGTGCGCGCTTCGTTCAGCGAAATAAAGCCGCGCTTCTCTCCGATGCAGATCGCCGAGAGACCGAAGCCGGTGGCGGCGATGCTGGCGACGACGGCGTTATCGGTGGTTGCTTTGCGCGCGTTGCAGCGGTCCTTGACCAAGCCTGTCTGTGGGTTGGCCTGCTCCCAGAAATAGCAGAGCGTCGTCCTCTCCAGATCGTCGAGGAATTGGTCATCGTCCGGCGAAAGATAAGTCTTGACCGGAGGAGGTGCCGGTCGGGCGTGCTGCTCAGGCGATGGTGACAGGAAAGAGGCGAATCCCAATTCCGCGCACGCGGGCAGGCAAATCCCGAGGCTGGCCATCTGTCTGAGGAACTTCCGGCGGGAACGCGCTATGGGGCCAAACTTCCTCTCATCCACCTCACAAATCTAAACGATCCTGCCCTGAGGAACGACGCCCTAGCGCAAACGATGGTAACAGGAATGGTTACACCGCCTGAGACTAAAGACCTTGACGAAAGACAGTGCGAGACTAAAAATCGGGTCTAGACGCGCGCGTCGTAGAATATCCCTAAGGTGGCAGGATGACGGGAAAGCGAAGGCTAATCATGTGGACGGCGACTCTGGTCGCTGGGGGAGTGATTGCCGCGGTCATCGTCCTGACTCGTCCGCACACCCGTCCTCTGACATTGAGCGGCGCGGTGGTCAAGCAGGACCCGGATCCCACCAAGGAACTGCCGCTGGCCGACGTTGATGTCACCGCACTCTACCGTGGCGAAGCGATCGGAGGGGGCAAGTCGGATGCTTCTGGTGCTTACACCGTCCTGTTGCGCAACCGGCTCTGGATCGGACGCCCGGTTACGCTCCAACTTCGGCATCCGGACTACCAGCCGCTGGACTTGAAAGAGTACATCGGCGATAAGCTCTACGTGGCCCGCATGGTGCCCCTGCCGCACGAGGTCAATACCGCAAATCATCCCCCGATCGTGGTGACGAACGTCCTGGCCCGGTATTCGATTAAGACCACCAACACAGCCAATGTGGGCAGCGCGGTCAAGACCTTCGAAGTCGCGAATACCGGGAATGTGCCTTGCCGCAAACAGCCTCCCTGCTCGCCCGACGGAAAATGGAAGGCAACCATGGGCTCGGCGTCGCTCGATGCCGGAGAGGGAAATGAATTTCGCAATGCCCGCACATCGTGCATTGCAGGGCCGTGTCCCTTCACCAAGATCGAAGCCGAAGATTTCTTGCAAGGCGGCCGCGAGGTCAAAGTATCAGCCCGGAACTGGTCGGATACGGCGACATTTCTGTTGGAAGCCGAAGTGTTTCGGCCCATGGTCAGCGACATGGTCCGGACATCCCATCCCGTGATCTTCGGCCAGGCGCTGAACTTTACTGTGCCCGGCTCGGCGGAAGGGGTCAGCATTCTGGCTGAGATCAATGGCAATAACATCACTTTCCCCTTCGGGCCGAATCTTTACCTGAGCTGGGCTGATTGCAATGCGCGCGTCAATAGAGATCAGACGAAGGTCTATCGGTGCGAACTCAAGCCCGGATATAGGTTTCCCTAACCTTCCCTATCTAAACCCTTCAACTAAAACCCCCGCCCTTCAAGAAGCGAAGGACGGGGCACTTTGTACAAGGCACCCAACAGCCTAGTGATCGTCGTGTTGGTCGAAGTGGAACAAGTCGAAGAGATCGCCGAGCGCCGGACTGTTCAGTGGCACATAGGGATTGTCATGCGCAGACACCGGGTTCGGGAAATTGTCCCGGCTCCGATTGGTCAACGGTTTCAAATGCCAGTTCCGCTCGATGAACTTTAGAATCGAGACGTGATCGGCATAAGTGTGGCTGATGTGGCCGCCTTTGGTAAATGGCGAGACCACGATCAAGGGAATGCGCGGGCCGTCGCCGAAGAAATCGACGGGTTGAATGTAGCCCGAGTCATAGTAACCACCGCCTTCATCGAAGGTGATGATAAACGCCGTTGTTTCCATCAGTTCAGGATTAGTCTTCAAGTGATCGTAGATGTTCTCTACCATGCCCTCGAACAGGTCCAACTTGGAAGATGCGGGGTGGCCGTCGATCAAACCGTCAGGCTTGACGTAGGACACTGAAGGCAAGTCGCCATTGTCGATAGCGGCGAAGAAATCCGTTGCATCCTTTATGTGTGCGGCCCGTTGTGCCGAGTCGCCCATAATCGCCGAAGCATAGGACTCGAAGTTGCAGATGTTGCAGTACGCCCGGCCAATCTGCACCAGCGGGCTCGGGTTTGTAGGATCGTGCTGGAACTCTACGGCGGCGTTGTACGCTCCACCGTAGTAGGCCCAGGAGATTTGCTTCTCATTCAGGGCTTCGCCGATCGTGCGGACGTTAACCGGCGGTATCGAACCCCCGCTGGTGATGCCGGCGGTATCCACCGTGCCATCGGGAAGGAAGCCAGGGGAGTCGTTGTTGATCATGTAGAAATGTTTCGGTTGGCAATTCGGATCAGGGTGATAAGGGAGAGAGTGCAGGTATTGCACGATCGGCTTGATGCCAGGCTGAGAGGCATCCCCGCACTCGGTGAAGTTGCCGTCGAACCCCAGGTCCACCGTGTAAACGTCGTCGGTACCGGGTTGCGGATTGGGGTTAGCAATGTGTGACGGCGGCGTCGTTGGGTTTCCGTTTCCGTCGCTCCAGAAAAACGCGTCGCCGGTGCCGAGCATCACATGATTGGCGCCCGTTCCGCCCAGGAACGCCTGATGGAAATTGTCGCTCATGGAGAATTGATCAGCGAGGCGCTTCAGAACCGGAACGTCGCCTTCCAGCACGTTGTAGAACGCCATCGAATTGCCGCCGCCGTTGTCGTCTATCGCTGGCGGATTGGTGGCGGGATCAATGATATTGGTGTAGTTGGTGATCACGAACGGATAAAGATCGCTCAGGCAGCCCGAAGGGTTCCGCCGTGTGGCGTTCTTGATGTCGCAGTCTGACTGTTGCCACATCTCGAAGAGACGGTGCGTCGTATCCCCGGTGTAGGAATCGTAGGGAAGGTTTTTTCCTTTGAGCGGAAAGGGCCCGTTCGGCAGAGAGTTGAAATTCGCAACCCGGGTATCCGGATCGGGCAGGAAGAAGGTCTGGGTGAACTGGCTGGCAGCGCCCGTGGTGAGCAGGTTGAGATCGTCGGCATCCAGGGATGGCTCAACCGCCGCCAACAAGGAAGCAGGCGTTCCG
>Ga0210384_10002601_pt1 | contig 21822 bp, 14 predicted proteins | sample IncBWH2MmetaG_FD_160574 | JGI IMG/M metagenome (GOLD analysis project Ga0210384, IMG submission 160574) | Forest soil microbial communities from Barre Woods Harvard Forest LTER site, Petersham, Massachusetts, United States - Inc-BW-H-2-M | ecosystem: Environmental > Terrestrial > Soil >...
CTAACGCGAGAAGAAAAACTGAGAAACTAAATGCATGCTGCTTCATCACACGCCCTCCGTACATTGAATTCGTAATGAGCCAATCGAAAGCCGAATGCCGCACTGCCGCGTCACAACCCCGTTTCTTTTCTTGTTTCGGGTGCTGGGCCTCACTTGGGCAAATACGACGCAAACACTTCCACTCTGAAAGGCCAAAAACGGCAACCACTTGTGAGCTGCGTCCAGTCCAGGTAATGCAAGCGGAGACCCACTTTGGAAGGAATTGCGTGGGGTTACTAAACTCAGACACGAAATCAGGAAGTTGGTGACCCGGAATTACATATTCTCAACAGAGCAGAAAATCCATAAATGGCCGATTCGTTATGGATATCCGTAGAACATCCTCAGAAGAGTGTGAGACTTAATAGCGGAGCGGCGACCACGGATCGAGACAAGTCTTTTGACGATTTGGCAACCACCCTAAGGTGAGGTCGTGGTGGGCGTCATCGACGCCATTCTGGGACAAGACTTGGAGAAAGGACGCGGCCGGAGCAGGGGTATGCGCCCATCGGATGTCTGAAGCCTTTGCGCGGACCGAAAGCAGCGGCAGGGTTTTGGTGGATTCGAACAGTCCGCTATTGAATTTGAGGGGTGCGCACTTCGTGCAAATCGATCGTCAGCACGACGTCGCCGCCCTCGAATTGGTCGAGCGGAGGGCGCGCAGTGGCAAGCGCCTTGGGAAACCAGCGGATGGGAGACGCGATCCCAGCCATCGCAAGGGACGTAGAGCGTAGAAATTGTCTGCGGGAATGAGACACAGTGCGCATACCGAGACTCTACCCCCAGTCACGAGGAATTGCCATCAGGCCCTCGCGCTTGCCATCGTTGTCACCAGCGAGTATTTTGAGGTTTCCGAGCGGAGAACGGATCACTCCTTTATTTTCGGGAAATCCTGACGTCCACTTTTTCCGATGCAGAAAATCGGCCCAGTAACGGGATCGCTTTCTTTGTATGCGTTAGCGGCTCTTCTGCTGCTTTTATTGACGCCAATCAATGCCCAGCGGATAGCTCCCCCGGACAAAGACGAAGAACGAGCTTGGAAATTGGTTTGGAGCGACGAATTCACCCAGCCAAACGGTTCTGCTGTCAACGAGTCAAAGTGGGTGGTTGAAGTCGGTGGAAAAGGCTGGGGCAATCGTGAGTTGGAGTACTACACGAGTCGCCCGGAGAATTTATTCATCCGAGACGGAAAGCTGGTGATCGAGGCCAGGCGGGAAAACTTCGCGATCCCCGGCGGACACACCAGGCAATACACTTCCGCGAGGTTGAAGACTGCTGGCAGGTTTTCCCAGCAATACGGGCGTTTTGAAGCGCGCATCAAGATTCCATCTGGGCAAGGAATGTGGCCGGCTTTTTGGATGTTGGGCGAGAACATTGGCGAAGTTGCGTGGCCGGCATGCGGCGAAATCGACATCATGGAGAATATCGGGAAAGAGCCCTCTACGATCCACGGATCAATTCATGGGCCCGGCTACATTGGGAACGCTGGCCTGCAAGTACCATATACATTACCCGGCAAACAACGGTTTGCCGACGACTTTCATGTGTTTGCCGTGGAGTGGGAGCCCAACGCCATCCGCTTTTATGTGGATGACGATCTCTACGTGACTCGTACGCGTGCGGATCTTCGCCGCGAGTGGACGTGGGTATTCGATCATCCATTTTTTCTGGTGCTTAATCTTGCGGTGGGCGGACAGTGGCCGGGCAATCCCGACACTACCACGGTGTTTCCGCAGGATATGCTGGTCGACTATGTGCGGGTCTATCAGCGTGTGAAACCTTGAGGCTAGGCACTGACGCGTACCACGATGCTGATCGACTGAATCAGTAGTACTTAGGAGCCGGAACAAGATGACAGTCTGCAACCGGAGGCCGTGGGCATTCATTGTTATCTTTATTGTTGCGCAATGCGTCAGTGCTCAGATCCCAGCGCAAGAAGTCGAGAAGCGCGTGGATTCGCTTCTGAGCAAGATGACACTGGACGAAAAGCTCGAGCTTGTCGGCGGGATTAACGATTTTTACACGCGTCCCATTTCGCGCCTGAACATTCCGCAATTGCGAATGTCGGATGGCCCGATGGGCGTTCATGATTATGGCCTCACCACCGCGTATCCAGCCGGGATTGCACTCGCGGCCTCCTGGGACTCCGACCTGGCGCGGCGCTTCGGCGTTTCAATGGGCCACGACGCACTCGCGCGCGGCGTAAATTTCATTCTCGCTCCAGGCCTGAACATCTATCGCGCACCAATGTGCGGCCGCAATTTCGAATATTTCGGAGAAGATCCGTTTCTGGCTTCACGAATGGCGGTTTCTGTCATCCAGGGAATCCAGAGCCAACGCGTCATCGCGACTGCGAAGCACTTCGCCGGGAACAACTCTGAGTTCGCGCGCAACACCCTCAGTTCGAACATCGACGAAAGAACCTTGCATGAGATTTATCTGCCGGCTTTCGAGGCTTCGGTGAAGGAAGCTAGAGTTGGCGCAGTCATGGACGCCTATAACCTGATCAATGGCGTTCACATGACCCAGAACAATCATTTGAACAACGAGATTCTCAAAAAGGAGTGGGGTTTCGACGGGATCCTTATGTCCGATTGGGAGGCCACGCATGACGGAGTCGCTGCGGCGATGAACGGTCTAGATCTGGAGATGCCCTCACCGGCATTCATGAACCGCGAGACTTTGCTCCCGGCAATCAAAGAAGGGAAAGTTCCGGTTGCGGTACTCGATGACAAGGTGCGAAGAATTCTGCGGAAGGCCATCGAATACGGTTTTCTCGATCAGCCGCAGCAAGACGCCAATATCCCCGCGTACAGTCAGGAAGGCCGCCAGGTTGCGCTTGAGGTCGCCAGAGGCAGCATGGTTTTGCTGAAGAACTCGCATAGCTTGCTTCCTTTGGACGAGAACAAAGTTCGCACCATCGCCGTTGTCGGTCCAGATGCCTATCCCGCTGTTCCCGGGGGCGGCGGCAGTTCTGAGACCAAGCCGTTCGGTGCCGTCAGCTTTCTCGAAGGCATAAGCAATCGTCTCGGAACCAAGGTGAGAGTGCTCTACACGACGGATGTACCGGTTCTCGATGAAGTCTTTGAGGACTCTGAATTTGTGGAGACTCCCGGGGGTAAGAGCGGATTGAAAGGGGAATATTTCAGCAATGAAGATCTGCGGGGTGCTCCGGCACTGGTGAGGATTGACAAGCGCATCCATTTCGACTGGGGGCAAGGCAGCTTCGCTCCCAACGAACCGGTCGATCATTTTTCAATTCGATGGACCGGCTACTATGTGCCGAAGAAGTCCGGTGACTATACGTTTTATACATCGGCCGACGATGGAGTGCGCCTCTATATCGATGGCGAAAACGGAATCGACGACTGGCAGCGTCATTCCCAGACAGTGGATAGCTACGGCAGACATCTGGATGCCGGCCATGCCTACAAGATCCGCCTTGAATATTTTGAAAATGTAGGTAGCGCGATCGTTGGATTTGGCGTGGCTTCGGTGGAGTCTTTTATTGGGCGCGAAACCAAAGCGATCGCCGCCAAGGCCGATGCAGTCGTCATTTGTGCGGGATTCGGCCCAAAAACGGAGAGTGAAGGCTCGGACCGAACCTTCCAGCTGCCGGGGGGGCAGGACGAACTGATTCGCCAAATCAGCGCGGTGAATCCGAACACGATTGTCGTGCTGACCGCCGGCGGCAACGTTGACATGGCACAGTGGATCGACCAGGTCCCCGCGATTTTGCATGCGTGGTATCCCGGACAGGAGGGTGGGACAGCACTCGCGCAAATCCTGTTTGGCGACTACAGTCCGTCGGGCAAGCTGCCGGCTTCGTTCGAGAGGCGCTGGGAAGATAATCCGACCTTTCACAACTACTACCCGGAAAGAGGCAAGTCCAGCGTCGAGTATGCCGAAGGCGTTTTCCTGGGCTATCGATACTACGATCGCTCGGAAACTAAGCCGCAATTCGCATTTGGGTTCGGCCTTTCCTACACGACTTTCGAATACAGCAACTTGTCGATAACTCCGGATTCAGGAAATCTCAGCGATCCAGTCACGGTGTCTTTTGACGTGAAGAACTCCGGCGCTCGGGAAGGTGCTGAAATAGCGGAAATGTATGTTGGCACTGATCACTCCAGCGTTCCGCGGCCGTTGAAAGAGTTGAAAGGATTCGCGAAAACAACTTTGAAGCCAGGCGAGAGCAAAAGATTGACCCTGACTCTTGATCGCCGGGCGTTTTCGTTTTATGACGTGGCAAACCACGCCTGGAACGCAGAGCCGGGTGAATTCACAATTCAAGTTGGAAGTGCTTCCAACGATATTCGATTGCGAAGTAAGTTCACCCTGACGCGCTAAGGGTTTATTGTCACGTCAGCGTTGTTACGGGGCGGTTCTGCCGATGCAAGGCCAAACCCAGCAGGTACGCGGCATCCGAGGATCCGTGGTGGACAGCCGCGCACCAAAGACAAAGCGACCATGCAATGATGCGCAGCGAGTACGTGTTTGCGTGGCCGCTTCATATCGGCGTCGTCATTTTAGCGGTGAGCCGGCAGTGAAGGGTTCTTCAATGCGCAGAATCTGATTTGCGCGAACATCGGTCACTGTCTGCTCGATCCCGCTGGGCCAGCGAATCACAATCTTTTGCGCAACTGTGTCTTTGCCCAATCCGAAGTGAACCCGTTTGTCGCTCGCCGAGAGATAGCTGCTCGCGGTTGAAACGGTCGCGAATTGAGAACCCGCGGAAGTTACGAGCTCGATCACCGCGCCAATTGCATCGCGATTGCTCTTGTGGCCGACCAGGCTGAGCAGCAGCCAGTGGTTCTGCGTTTTCGTCTCATTGCGCAGAATATGAACTGGGCCGTCGTTAGTGGTTACAACCGCATCCAAACGGCCGTCGTTGTCGAGATCGCCGATCGCTAGTCCACGCGCAACCCAGGGAAGGCTGAAAACACTGCCAGCCTGTGACGAGACATCCACAAATCCGCGACCCGTATTTCGGGCAAGCAACATAGGCTCGCGATACCTGAGGTTGGGAAAGTTCAGCTCAATGGTATCCAGTACGTGTCCCTGCGCGATGAGCAAGTCTTTCCATCCATCGTTGTCGAAATCGAAAAAGCGAACACCCCATCCAGAATGGGCAATCGTCATCTGGCCAAGGCCGGACGTACTGCTGGCGTAGGTGAACGAACCATCGCGATTGTTCTGATAGAGCGCATAACGCTGGTTCGCCAGATCGGTCACGGCAATATCGGGCCAGCCATCATTGTTGTAGTCAGCGAAATCAACACCCATGCCGGCGAACGTTCTTCCATCAATGTCGACCGCGACCTCGGAAACCAAGCCAACATCCTCGAATGTTCCATCTCCCTTGTTGTGATAGAGAAACTCCGGCATGGAATCGTTGGCGACAAAAAAGTCGACGTGGCCGTTACGATCATAGTCGGCAATGGCCAGCCCAAGCCCCTTGCCGGGTTTGGAGAGCCCAACTGTTCGGGAGACTTCAGTAAACGTTCCGTCGTGGTTATTGTGGTACACGAGCGGTGCAATTGGCTTGAAGTAATCGGGATGGCAATAGGCCCGATAGCCCTCTTTGTGTTCTCCGCACCAGACGTCATCAAAATCCCAATCCAAATAGCGCAGAACAATCAGGTCAAGAAACCCGTCGTTGTCCAAATCAACCCAGGCCGCGCTGGTGGACCATCCACTTCCGCCGACACCGGCCTTTTGCGTCACATCGGTGAATGTGCCATTGCCGTTGTTGTGGTAGAGCTTGTTTCCGCCGAACGCAGTCACGTAGAGATCTTCAAATCCATCGTTATCGTAATCGCCGACCGCGACGCCCATCCCGTAGCCAGCTCCCTGCAAGCCTGCCTTTTCCGTGACGTCTTCGAAGGTGCCATCCTTCTTTTGATGGTAGAGCCGGTTCCAGTATTGAGCATCCGTCTTCTGCGGAATCGAACCTTTGGGAGTTGGATCGGTGAGTGGCGCACCGTTCACCAGATAAATGTCCAGGCGGCCGTCGTTGTCATAGTCAAGGAGCGCGACGCCTGCTCCCATGGTTTCAAGAAGGTATTTCTTGGAAGTGTGCGACGAACGATATTGAAAGTTGACGCCAACTTGCTGCGTGATGTCCACAAAGTTTCCGGGAGGCTGCGTGGTTTCTGATTGGGCGGCACGCTGCTGTGCAAAAGCGACCGTCACGAAAACGGAAAGCAAGCTTGCTGCTCCAGCACGAAGGGTGAATTGCAGGCGCTGCCTCACGGCGCGGCAATCCCTTTGCCCTCGACCACGGTAATAATGCGATCGACAGACGGAACTTTGACCTCCTCTTTCGCGCCGCTTGGCCAGTCAATCTCGACTTTGTCCACTTTGGTGGCGCTTCCCAGTCCGAAGTGAAGACGCTGGTCGGAGCTGGAGGCATAGCTGCCGCCACTGAAGACCTCTCCTCGCTGCCGAGCCCCGCTCGCGGTCACAAACACTTTTGCTCCGATCGCATCGCGCGGGCTCTTGGCGCCGCCCACCAGTTTCAGCGTGAGCCAATGATTCGGATTCTTGACCACATTGCGCAAAAGCACCGGGTGCGAATCCATCACATTGAGAGCCACATCGATGTGTCCGTCGTTGAACAAATCGCCGAAGGCTGCGCCGCGCGCAGAAATCACGTCGGCCAGTCCGCTGCCGGTGGCCGGAGGTACCTCTTCGAATGTCGATCCGTTCACGTTGCGGAACAAGAGCGGCCTCTGTGCCCACGTTGTGCCCCAATCCTGTTTGTCCACGCCGGGATAGACGTGTCCGTTCGCAACGAAAACATCCAACAGTCCGTCATTGTCAAAATCCAGAAAACCGGTTCCCCAGCCTAGAAAAGGAATCGTAGGGTTCCCGATGCCCGCTGCGAAACTCACATCGGAGAAACTAGCTTCGCCTTCGTTGCGGTAGAGTGTGTTGTAGTCGTCGGAGAAGTTGGTGATATAGAAATCCACTTTGCCATCGCGGTTGTAGTCGCCCACCGCGATTCCCATGGATGCCTGCTCGCGCCCCTCATCGTTCAAAGCGAATCCCGAAAGATAGCTGATGTCCTCGAATGTTCCGTCATGCCTATTCCGGTACAGATATCGCGGCACGGAATCATTCGCGACCACGAGATCGACCCAGCCGTCATCGTCGATGTCCACAAAAACAGACGAAAGCCCATAGTAGCCACGCGGATCGGATACGCCCGCCTTCACGCTGACGTCGGTAAATGTGCCATCGCCATTGTTGTGAAATAAGTGATCGTTTTCTCCAGGAAGCCCGCGCGGGCCGCACATCACATCAATTCCACGAAACTGGCAATAGCCGCGCGGAATACCGTTCTTTCCGGTGATTGGCGGATGGTCGGGATCGAATTTGACGTATCCGGGAACGAACAGATCGAGCAAGCCATCGTGGTCGTAGTCCCCCCAGGTAGCGCCGGTAGACCAACCGCCCAGAGTCACTCCGGCCTTTTCCGCCACGTCGGTGAATGTGCCGTCATGATTGTTGTGGTAGAGGCGGTTTTTGCCGAAATTTGAAACGTAGATGTCCGGCCAGCCGTCGTTGTCGTAATCGCCAACCGCCACGCCAAATCCCCAACGCTCATTGGCCACCCCAGCTTTGTCGGTGACATCGGTGAACGTGCCATCGTGATTGTTGTGGAGCAACGTCGCGTGCGGCGGTGCTTCCTTGCCTTTGAGCGCGGCGAAAGTGGAGCCGTTCACCAGATAAATGTCGAGCCACCCGTCGTTGTCATAGTCAAGCAGAGCGACTCCGGAGCCCGGGGTCTCCAGAATCGTAGTTTTTTCCGGCGTTCCGGACTTGTACAGAAACTTGTCAAGGCCGGCCGCGTGGGTGATGTCCGTGAACACTACGGGGGCGCCGTCGACAAATCCTCCCGCCGTAATCGGACGAGAGAGCGCATCCTTGACCGGAGCGTGCGCGGCTCCTGTGCTCATGCCCCCTTGTTGCGGCGGATTAGCCGTGTCTTGCGCTGGGAGAGGAAACGAGGCGAATACGATACACAAAACTAAAATCGCAGGGGATCGCAGTACCCCGGAAAGCACGACGATCTTCCTCAAGACCATGAGCTAAGAGAACCTCACTTCGATAGCAGCTAAAAAGTTGGTGCTGCCTACCCAACCTTGATGCTTACGACGATCTTTGCGGCCGTGGGGAAGACGCTCACGAATCGCTGAAGTCGATCATCACGGGCGCGGCAGTGAAGCCCCGAGTTTTCGTACCAACATAGATCACGCCGACCGCGAACCAGATGCCACCGACGATTTTGGCGAGGTGGTTCAGGTTCCACCAGATTGCGCCACAAAACAGGAATCCAATTAGCGGTAGAACGGCATCCCGCAGCCAACGTCGATTGTAGTCCTGCTTGCCCTTCACCCAGAACTGCCAGAACGCGGCAAAGTTGACACCCATGAAGGCAAGAAAAGCACCAAAATTCAACAGCTCTGCGGCATGCTCATAAGCGCTGCCGATTCGGTTGAGCATCACGGCTCCAACGAACGCCAGCACGCCGATGAGAACAATGTTGTACGTGGGAGTACTGGTTCCGGGCTTCAGATGCCCAAACACCTTTCGTGGCAAAACACCGTCTCTGCCCATGCCAAAAAGTAGCTTGGCGGCGCCTAGCGTGCCGGTCAGCCCGCTGCCGAAGGCGGCGACAATCAGAATGATCCCCATTGCATTGAACAAAAGTACGCCCCCCACGCGGCTGCAGATGTCCATGAAAGCGGTCTCGAGATTCGGAAAAGAACGCCAATCAGGCCAGATGCGCGCTCCCAGATAAGACTCGAATCCGCTGCACACACCCGCAAAAATGCAAGTCAGCACGACCGCAAGCAAGACATTGCGTTTGGGATTCTCGACGTCTTCAGCCAGCGTTGTAACCCCGTCAAAGCCTATGTAAGTCAGCGCGGCGAACGATGTAGCGGTCCAGATGCGATGCGAGTCGAAATGCCGTGGATCGTAGAAGGGCTGAATCGAAAACAGACCGGCCCAACCTTGTGACCCGTAGAGGAAGTGAATCGCGAAATACACAAAGAATCCGACCACGATGAACATGACGAACAGCAGAACTTTGTTGGCTTTCGCGGAAGAACGCACGCCCGCCAGATTGAGCGCGGTCATGATTCCGGCAATAATCGCGGCCCAAACAATGTAGGGGACATGGGTAAAGTAACGCTCGTGCAACGCGGTCGAGATCCAGACCGTGTTAATCAATGGCTGCAGCAGATAGTCCAGAATCATCGCCCAGCCTGCCAAAAAACCCAAATGCGGATTCAGTCCTCTGCCTACATAGGTGTATGCCGATCCCGCCGTCGGATACAGAGCGCCCATGCGTCCATAGCTGACGGCCGTGATCAGCATGGCGAACAGTGCAATCAGAATGATGGTGACGAAGTGCCCGTCTGACAACTTTTGTGCGACTCCATAGAGCGGGACCGGCGCGATCGGCTGGATGAGGACGATTCCATAGAAGATCAGATCCGAAAGGGTGAGCGTGCGGCGCAGCCGAGGTGCGCTTGAGCCTGGCGTGGATGGCGTGGAGGATGATCCAGTCATGGAATTGTCAATGTTGGAACGAATCGGAGCGACGGAACTGCTCAATCAGGTGTTCGCTGGTTCGAAGCGCGAACGCAAGGATAGAAAGAGTCGGCGCCTTGTCGGTGCCGTTTACGAAAACGCTTCCATCACAAATGAATAAATTCGCAACGTCATGAGTCTGACCGAAGCGGTTGGTGACAAACTTTGTCGGATCGTCCCCCATGCGGCATGTGCCAATCTCATGCTGGCTGTAGCCGGGCGTTTCGGGCTCTTCTGAGGAATCTTCCACGACTCCGCCGGCGGCCTGCATCAAGTCCGCGCAAGCCTTCTTACTGTGCTCCCACATCCTGATTTCGTTTTCGCCCCACTGGAAATGAATGCGCAGCTTCGGAATGCCGTAAGAATCCTTCGCCACCGGATCGATCTCCACGAAGTTTCCGGCAGACGGCAGCGATGGAATCTGAGACGTAAAGGTAACTGGCGTGGGATACCGCCGCTTCATTTCCCGCTTAAATGACGAGCCGAAGCCCTCGATCTGATCGTAGTAGGCGGGAAACTCCCAGCAGCCTCCGTCAACATAGACCGAATAGCCGCGGGCGAAGTTTTGCTCGCGAGGGTGGTTCAGATTCTGCCAGCGCGGCATCCAGGCGATCGAGCTGTCGGAAACATTGTCGGGGAAACTGGGTTGGCCCAGCAGTTGTGGCAGATATCCCGCCGCAGGCGTACCGTAGAGGTGATCGCAAAGATTGTGCCCGAGTTGCCCGCTTGAATTGGCGATTCCCGTGGGCCATTGCCGTGATTTGGAATTCAGCATGATGCGGGTGGTGCCCAGGCATGACGCGGCCAAGATCACGGCTCTCCCGTACACTTCGCGTTCCTGCTTCGTGGCGCGATCCAAGTATGAAACGCCGGATGCCTTCCCCTCTTCGTCCACCAGAATGGACTTTGCCAGAGCATTCGTGCGCAACTCCAGATTGCCGCTGGCATCTGCTTTGGGCAGCAGGAACCAGGGAGTGGAAAAAAATGAGCCGACCTCGCAGCCGCTGGTGCAGTTTCCGCAGAAGTGACAGGCCGGATGGCCATCGTGCTCGACGGTAAGTTGAGCAATGCGATCCGGCAAATACGGCACGCCAATCTTCTTCGCGCCGGTTTGCAGAATCATGTCGAAGCAGCGAAAGTTCATCGGCGGCAAATAATCGCCGTCGGGATTGCTCGGCCGATTCTGCACGGTACTGGCGACGCCGATCATTTTCTCCACGCGCGTGTAGTAGGGCGCGATCTCTTCGTAGTGAAGCGGCCAGTCCACGTCGTGGTGATCAAGCGTCGCCGCACGAAAATCGATTTCTCCAAAGCGCTCCGCACTGCGTCCCCAGAAATTCGTTCTTCCGCCAACTGCAGAACAACGCGCCCACGACCACTTCGCACCCGGCGCCGTGGTGTACGTGAATTCCCGTTCCCAAACGTCCTCCACATACTCGGTATCTCCCACAAAGCCCGCTTCTGATTGTTTCGCCAGTTGCGGATCTCCGAAGCTGCGATATTTCAAATCCCAGGGCATGCGGTGATTGCGGAAGTCCTTTTCAGGATCAAGCGCTCGTCCCGAGTTCAGGGCGCAAACCTCCATTCCAGCCTCGCACAGAGTCTTGATGGCCATGCCGCCGCCTGCTCCCGTTCCGACCACGATGACGTCGTAAATTTGTTTCGCCAATGCTTCGTTACCCCTGACTCGTCAGCCCTTAGGCGGAGGAAGGTGGAGATGCCCGGGATCGTCCTTGTGCGGACAGGCCGGCGACTCCGCGTAGAACCGAAAGCCGGGAAAATCGAGTTCCTTCAGACCAATTTCGCTGGTGTAGAAACCCATGATCGTGTACTCGCGGACCGTGCTGAAGAACTTTCGCCCCTGCTCTTCGCCCTTACGAAACTTTTTCTTGTAAGCCAGCGGCTCAAGCAGCGCTGATTGCTGCTCAAAAGAAACCTGGAGAAACCGCGCACGGTACAGTGTCTCGCTGTGCTTGTTGAGCCAGTTCAAGCCGGCTCTAAGATCGTGCTGGAGTTCGACGTCCCGCGAGGCCATGAGGTCGATGAACTCGGCAACGCCCGCGTCGCGCGCACCGGGCGTCTCATCGCTGGGAATGATGATGTCAATGAGGCGTTCGAGCAGCGTGTATTCGGGGGCAGAAAAGAAAATCGGCTGATATGCAGACGGTCTGATTGGCTGCAGAGATTGCTGGGGATGGCCGCATGCAAAACTCCACTTGCTGAATCCCGGGAAAGCCGCAACCCCGGCGGCGATCGCCAGACTGCGCAGGATTTCCCGCCGCGCTACGCTTTGCCCTGCCATCCTCTCTCAGAATCCTCCGGCGATTCGAGTCTATCTCACCTTTCGATAGACCCATGCCATTCACGAATAAATCGCTTCAAAATGTGATTCTCAGTGCGAACTGCAGAACCCGCGGCATATGCGCAAAGTTGGGATAGAAGAAATTCGTTGCGCCTGGCAGGCCGTAGGAGTTGTTCACTCCAAACCATTCGGTGTGATTGAAAACGTTGAACGCCTCGGCCCGAAACTGTGCTTCCACCTTCTCCGTTGGATGGAAAAGTTTATAGACAGCCATGTCGATATTGGTCCGCCATGGCTGGTACAAACTGTTCCGGCCGGAATTGCCGAAGGTCAGACCCTGCGGTTGCTGATAAGCTTTGCAATTGTAGAGAGGCCTTCCCTTCGGAGGCAGGCTGCTCGGATCAGTAATAACGATACAACTCGGCGGCGCTGGTGCGTGGGGATCTCCGACTCGGTCGGCGTACGAGCCGTTGTTGGTAGTTCCATCGGCCACGCCGGCGTTATCACCGATCACGCCATCAATGACCGACATCGGAGCGCCGCTTTGTGAGGTCATGATGCCGCTGTACTCCCAGCCACCCAGGAATGTGTGGGCCAGGCCCCTGCCGTGGTAGGGCAGATCGTAAGTCCAGGCCGCAGTCAGAATGTGGCGCTGATCATAGTTGGAACTGGCATAGTTGCTGTGAATGTCGGCGGAGTTTACGAAGTTGCCGTCGAAATTGTCGGAGGAATCGTCGAGTGAGTGGCTGTACGTGTAGGCGACGTCGAGCGTCAGAGCGCCGCTTGTCTTACGTAAAGAGAATTGCAGCGCGCTGTAGTTCGAGTTGGCCACAGGTTCCACCCGTTGCAGAGATCCCACTCCGCGAAAGTTTGTGCGGAACAGATCTGCATCGTCGCCGCAGGCAACCGCAAGATTGACGGCGGGCCCCGACGGCACGCCCCCAGGGCCTGAAGGCGGAGTGTAAGGTACTGGCGCTCCATAAGAGGTCGTGGCGTTGGTCGGAACGCCAAACGCATCCACCGCACCAAAATTGCAATCGGACCCGGTAAGGAACTGCCCGGGCTGATAGGGATTTTGAGCTGGCGACGCCAGAGGCAGTTGGTTGATCTCATGCTGCAGCGTCAGATGCGTTCCCTTGGCGCCCACATATGCCAGAGTTGCAACCGTGTTCCGCATCAGATCGCGTTCTAACGACAAGTTCCACTGCTGCACATACGGCCAAATCACCTGGTTGGGAACCGAGGTGCTCGACTGCGGGAAGAATAGGCCCCCTCCTCCGATGTTGGTGTAGCCGTTCACGTTATATTGCGTCGGCGTCTGCACGATCGGCGGCGTTCCCTCGAGATTCTCGGCGTTGCTTTCCATCCCATTGGTGTGCTCAAAGAAGATGCCGTATCCGCCGCGGAGTGACATCTTGCCATTGCCGCCCACATCCCAGGCAAAGCCCACACGGGGCGCGGGGTTGAACAAATGTCCCTTGAGGCAGCCGCGAGGCACGCCGTTCACGCCGCAAAGCACCGTGCCATCGAACGGGTCCCCTGTGCCGGGTACGAGCGCACCCATCGTTCCAGTCTGACTGCCGTCAACGTCGATCTGCGGAGCGTTCGCCGGCTTGAAGGCCGCCGGATCCCAATTGGAAATAAGGTGATTTCTCTCCCAGAAGGTGCCAAAGAGGCTGACGCGAAGTCCGAGATTCAGCGTGAGATTCTTAGCCACATGATAGTCGTCCTGGAGGTAGCCTTCGAAAATCTTGAAGTTGATGTGATACTTCGGCTGCGCACTCGACTGCGTGTAGCTGGCAATGTTGCCCAGCAACAGATCGGCGAAAGCGTTTCCCGTCGAAATGTTGGCATTCGTGCTGTCGAACAACAAATCTCCGCCCAGATTGGTGAAAGCGAATTCGTTCTTCTCGGCGTTCATGAAATAGCCGCCGAACTCTAATTTGTGTTTGCCCAGGCTCTTGAAGACGTTGTCGCGATAAGTGAAAGTCGGATTGGAGTTGGACCAGGGGAACGCGGTCGGTCCTTCGGAAAAGCCGCCGCCGTAAGCAGAAAACGTCTGCAACGCAATGTCAGGCAGCTTGCCACCAAAGTTAGGAAAGAGTCCCGTCATCGTGAATGCATTGTTACGAGTCCATACCGCCGGATTCGTGTTAGTGATCCGCAGATGATCGGTGGTGTAGCTCGCCGTGAACTCGTTCAGTAATGTGGGAGAAAGCGTGGCCGAAACTCGGCCAACCATTTCCACTCCAGGTCCGACGAAGTGCGAACCGATGGTCCCGAAGCTTTCGCCGGCGAATTGGACGGTGCCAGTGGTCGTGTCCCAGGAGTCGTGAATGGAACGAAACATGAAGCGCACTTTGGAGTTGAACTCATGGTCGAGGCGCACCAGATCCTCACGCCAGCGGGTCGGTTGCGGCACGGCAGCCGCAAAGATCGATTGCGCTCCCGAACCCTGGTTAGGAGAAGGAATCATCGCCATCAATGCCTGGGCGTTTGGGTCGTTCGGATTGAAAACCGACAAGGGAAGTAAGTTCAGGTTTGGGGTATAAGGGTTTCCATTAATCGTTACCGTTGCATTCAAGAATCCTGGAACAAAGGGGCAATCGGGGACTGGGGTTCCGACCGGTGTACCAGAGGGAAGAGGCACGCTACAAATGTCAGTGAAATCGCCCTGCCGATTTCCTAAAATGCCTTGGCTATCGGTCGTGGACGGCACGAAATTGAAGAAGTTGAACGGCACGACTTCCCGCCGCCAGTTCTGCAGCCAGAAAAAAAATGTGCGATTCTTCCAGATGGGCCCGCCGATTTTGTATCCGAAATCGTGCTTGTGGTAGCCCGCCTTGGGCGTTCCCGGAACATCGAAATAGTTGTGAGCGTTGAACGCCTCATTGCGGGCAAACTCCCAGACTCCGCCATGAAAGACATTCGTGCCCGTCTTGGTTTCCACTTCCACAGTTCCCGATCCATTCTTGCCGTACGCAGCGCTGTAATTGGAAGTCAGAACCTGCACTTCCTCGATCGCCTCCACGCTGGGATAGACGTTGATCGAGAAATTGCTCCCGTTGTCCAGCATGTCGCCGCCATCGACTTCCCAGTTGTTGTATTCCGTGCGTCCGCCATTGACGCTGTAGCTGACGTTGCCTGACGCGCCGACGGTTCCTTCATCCTGCCCGGTCTGATCGCTGACTCCCGGCACCAGCTTGATGAGCTGGGTGAAATTGCGGCCGTTGAGTTGCAACTGGATAATGTCTTTGCCCGTGATCGTGCCACCGAGTTCGGAAGATTGCGTGTTGACCGCGGCCAGGCTTTCGCCATGCACAACCACTTCCTCCTGCACATTGCCGACTTGTAATGCCACGTCGATGCGCGCGTCCTGGGCTACGCGGAGAATGACTCCTTCGGCGTGATACTTGCGGAATCCAGGCGCGCTCACAGTGATGTCGTACGATGCCGCCGGCACGGCCGCAATCACGTACTCGCCGGACGAATTACTTTTCACGTGACGCGATGCCCCGGTCGCGGTGTTCTTGATGGCTACGTCGGCTCCTACAACAGCGGCGCCCGTAGCATCTCGAACCGTGCCCGTGAGAGAAGCGTTATCTTGCGCCACCGCCAGGCTGAGGGCAATGGCGGCAAACGCCGAAAGCCGCAGAATCCGGCCAGCTATGGCAGTCCTGTTCGCCATCTCGATACCTTTTTCCCGGCGCTCAACGGCTCAGCCGGGCAATTGCATCTGTCGATTCGACAGCACAGCGTCAGCTTTTGATGGTTTGCGAAGCCTCATCCCAAACTACCGCCGACTTGCGGAAATACGATTCGTTGGCCATGTGGCACGCCAGCGCCGCGTTGTGGCCAAAGACCGCATCTTCCACCACCGGTTGCCGCGAACGAACCGCCTGAAAGAAGTTCCACAGATGCGGGTGCATGTCGTCGTAGTCGGGACCGCGGAACGAGATCGACTCCGGCATCGGCTCGTGTCCCAGCTTGGGGTCGTTTTCCTGGTGCCATTTCTTCTCGTAAGCTTCGCGCATGGCGTGCGGGAAACTCGCGTCGTAGTAGCTGGGGTTGGAATCCTTTCCCGTCTGCGGCGTGTAGCTCAAGCCAAACTCGCCGACCTCGAGAATTCCTTTCGCTCCCTGGAAGCGATACGTCTCCGGCATCTCCGCGCCTTGATTGAGACGCATGTAGACCGGCAGATCGCCATAGTAGTAAACCGTGGCGTGGACATCGGGCATATTGCGCCCATCTTTCCAGCGCAGGATTCCACCCACCGACGCGGCCTGCGTCGGCGGTTGGTTGATGCCCAGCATGAACATCATGCCGCTGACCAGATGCACGAGCAGATCGCCGGCCAGACCGGTCCCATACTCCTTCCAGCAGCGCCAACGGGCAAAGATTGCCGGATCAAGAGCGCGTTTCGGCACGGTGCCCTGCCACGTGTCCCAATCCAAGTTCTGAGTTGAGAGGCCCGGCGGCGTCGGATACTCCCACGCCCCGGTGGGATCGTTGCGTCCCAGCCATCCCTCGACCAGGACGACATCGCCAATCATGCCCTGCGCGATCATTTCTTTCGCCTTCTTGCAGATCAGCGAACTGACGCGCTGCGACCCGATCTGCACAATGCGGCCGGTTTTCTTGGCAGCATCGACCATAGCGACGCCATCGGCGGGGCTGTGCGACATCGGTTTTTCGCAGTAGATGTCCTTGCCCGCGTTCACCGCATCCACGACCACCTGTTTGTGCCAGTGGTCGGGCACAGCCGCGACGATGCAGTCGATTTCCTTGTTCTCCAGCAGCTCGTGATAACGGCGCGTGACGGGAAGGTTGTCTTTTCCCGTGATCTCGCGCGCGAGCTTGTGACGCTCGTCGTAGAGATCGGCGGCGGCGACACACTCGATGCCCGGCAATTCGATCGACTGCGCCAGCAGTTGCGATCCCTGCATGCCGATGCCAACCATGCCGAAGCGGACCCGGTCGCTGGGCGCGACCGGTCGGGGCGAAGCCCACAGCGGCTCCGGCGTGAGAAGAATGCTCTTGGCGGAGATGGTTGCTCCGGCAGCTGCGCTCAAACCTAAAAACCTACGCCGCGATAGATTGCTCGTTTTCATAGATTCTCCCGGACGGCCAACGTCGTCCTCGTATGCTTACGTTCGATCTCCAACATTCGCTTTTTCCTGCATGATCCCGTACTCACTCTCCACGATATAAGAACAGTAGCGAAACGAATCCGGATCCACTCCCGACAAATGCGCCATTCGCTCGGCCGCGAGCTGGGCGGGAACAATATCAATCAGGAACTGCCAGTCCGGCGGCGCCTCCGGAAGTTGCAACACCAGGTCCGCCGCGTCTTTGGGGACATCGTGACCGATCACCATGACCCGCGCGCCCAGCAGAGTCAGATCCCGCACCACCGACAGATCTTGCGGACGCATGCGCTGGCCATCAATCCACACCCCAAACCGCACGTCGTTGCTGACCATCTCCTGCGGGCCATGGCGAAAACTGCTGGTGCCCATTGCCGTCGCCGGCGACTTCACGCCTTCTTCCCACAGCAGCCGCGCCTCGTGGCAACTTCCCAGGCTCCCGCCGCGGCCCAGAAAGTAGAAACTCGAGCCGGGGGCCGGCCATGCCGAGTCTAGGATCTGCGACTGCCATGGCGCCAGCGATTCCGCCAAAGCATCGATGGCCCTCAGGACCTTGCCCGCAAGTTGGTCATCGAAGGGCCCGGCAGTAGCGCTAGCCAGCGCTCCCGCCGTTGCCGCCAAACTGGAATACGTGTTGACCGAGATCGCGTGATCGAATGCAATCGGCACGACAATCGGAATGTGCGCCTCCCGCGCAAGTGGTCCATCCTCAGAATTCGTAATGCCCACGACAAACGCGCCGCTCTCGCGAGCTTTCGCCAGCAGATTCACAATCTCGAGGCTTCGCCCACTGCGCGAAATAATGATCAGAACCGCATCCGCTGGAATGCTGGAAAACTGCCAAAGCTCGGAAGCATCCTGCAGATGAACCGGCTGCCCTCCGAGCTGAAACAGCGGCTGCACGCTCAATGCAGCATGCCAGCTGCTGCCAATCCCCGTCACGTACACATGGCGCGCTTTGCGGATAATCTGTGCCGCGTCTTCAATCGCGCGTCGACCCCCGCCCCGCATGCGATCAATCACCCGGTGCAGCTCGGCGGGCTGGCGGAGGATGTCGTGCAGGAATTGAGTCATACATCTTCAACGAGTCTGCAGAGAATTCACCTGCCTATTTCGAACTCAACGCTGGAGTGAGCGTGATCTTGCGAAACGCCGCGTGACCGTTCTCGGTCCCTTGCAGATAGATTGGACCCGGCAATCCTTCATTGCTGTCGAGCGCGCCTCCGGTGATGCCGGGAATTTCCTGGTTATCAATGATGGTCTTGCCATTTTGAACGACCGTAATGGTGCGTCCAATCAGCGTGATGTCAAAGGTCTGCCATTCCCCGGCCTTGCGCGGCATCTCTGGGGACGGCGCGATAAATCCGTACACGCCGCCCGTGTGGTGGCTGGGCGGCTCCTGAATGGAATCGTCCTCGATCTGCACCTCGTACCGGCCCCGCAGATACACGCCGCTGTTGGCATTCGATCCGCAGTTGAACTCGACATGCAGCTTGAAGTCTTCGAACTTCGAGTCGTAGATGATTTCGGGACCATGGCCAGGGCTGGTCAGCGCTCCATCCACTACGGTCCAGGGGTGCGCCGAATTCTGGCTCGAAAAATGCCACCCCGTCAGATCCTTGCCATTGAAAAGTTCCACCGGTTTTCCCCACTTTGGACTGCCAGTTCTCTTCAAGCTCGGAGCTCGCTGCCCGGTCCATGTCCACGTGTCGCCATCCGGTCCCGTCGTAGTGCCGGTCAACGTGGTCCCGCTCAAATGTCCCTGGAAAACCATGTCCTCTTTGCGCTCTTCGTCTGCTTTTGGGGACACAAAGGTGAGCACGCCGGCCGATATCGCGGCCTTGGGAAGCGGACGGGCATTTCCCCAGCGGCTCACAAACTGTGCCTTCAGTTGCCCGTTGTCTTCGGAAAGCTCCAGCCAGGAGGGATACTCCTGATTGGCCGATTTCAGCGTCAGATCCCAGCGCCCGAGAAAGGCCTGAGCGTCGTCCGCGCTGGGCGAAGGTGACTTGGGCGCCGCCGTTGGCGGAAAAGCTGCCGCAGAAAAGACGACGAGGAGCGAGAAAACCAGGCACTTCAAACTGTCGAATTTCATAATATGAAACCGCTTTCGGAAAACGGTTGCAGGATTCTTATTCCCACCCCGCGCCCTTGTCAAGAGCTTTGTTTTCAATGCTTGCCCCATCCTTCGACTGTGATACCGTGGGCTACGACCAAGGCCGCTCCGAATTGTCCTCGGAAGCCGGCTGGAACCAGCGCATGGGACACACCATGAAAGAGGTGGCGAAACGGGCCGGCGTTTCCCCGGCCACCGTCTCTCGTGTCCTCAACAAGACTTCTTACATCGCGGCCAAAACCGAGCAGCGGGTGCTCGAAGTCGTGCGCCAGCTTAACTACATCAAAAATGTCCACGCCCGGCGTTTGGCGACCGGACGCAGCGATCTATTTGGCCTGCTCATCTCCGAGATCGTCAATCCCTATTTTCCGGAAATCATTCGCGGATTCCAGGCCGCCGCCTGGGAGCGCAGCTTCGACGTCCTGCTCTGCAACACCGAATACAACCCAACCCGTATTGAGACCGTTGTCCGCAAGCTGATTGAAAGCGACGTCCGTGGCGTTGCCATCATGACTTCGTCGCTCGACCAAAGCGTGACCGTGCAGCTCACCGCCGCGGGAATCCCTGTGGTCTGTTGCAACCTCGGACCGCCTCGTCCGCTTGTGGGCAACATTTCGATCGACTATCAATACGGAATCTCGCAGGCCATTGAGCATGTGGTTGCTCTCGGACATTCTCGAGCCGCCGTGATTGCCGGTCCCGGTGACAATCGCACTGCCATCACCATAAAGCACGCGCTGGTGGAGGGCCTGAGCCGGCATAACTTGAATCCGTCTCCAGTCCTCGATTGCAACTACCGAATCGATGCTGGGGCAGCGGCGGTGCAGACGATTCTTTCCCAGCCGCAAATACCCACTGTCATTTTCTGTGGCAGCGACCTGATTGCCATGGGCGCGATGAATGCTCTGGAGCAAGCAAGAGTCCGCGTTCCGCAGGATGTCTCCGTGATTGGTATCGACGACATTGCATTTTCCTTCCTCGCTCGCCCGCCGCTGACCACGATCCGCGTGCCTCGGGAGCAGCTGGGGGAAATTGCGTTTCAAGCTCTAAACAAGATGCAGAAACTGAAGCGCCACCGTGGAGCCGAGTACTATCTACCCACCGAACTCGTGGTTCGTGCCTCCACTGCCAAAGTCGCCGGATAAGCTGACGATTGTTGTGAGGCTGCCTCTTCCACGGGCTCGATCCGCGTGATGTACGCTGCAAAAGCCCATCCCATGCGGATGGAAGTAAACGACTTGTAGTGCGATTTGAAAGGGTGCGGCTTTGAGCCGCGCCGCTTGAGCGTCCTCTGGGAGTGGGCCTTCAGCCGCTGACGTTTCGGAAGTTCTTAGCGGCTCGCCTGGTGCCTGACCGCGATCAGCGACACCTGCTCCAACCCCGGGAAATGATCCTCTTTGTCTGCCTTGCGCTCCGTGGGCGCGATCTGCTGGACCGTGGTTCGCGCCGGAGGCGTCGATCCAAAATACTGGGCGTAGACCTCATCGAACGCCTGCACATCCGAAAGATCGTCCAGATACACAGTCGTTGAGACGACTTGGTCGAACTTCATTTCCGCTTCTTCCAGATTGTCGAGCTGATTGCGCATGGTTTGTCGCAATTGGTGCGGCGTGGTAGTGGCGTAAACGCCTCCATGCGGCCCCGGAATGAACCCATCCTTCGCCGAGCAATACAGCGTATCCCCGGCGAATACGCACGGGCTGGCGGTAGGGCTCGGCGGCATATTCTTGGGGCGCACCGCTCTCCGCTGCTTCAGGTCGCGCACGGCCACGCCCGTGTACTCGATATGCGCTCCTCCCGGCAGGCTCGTCACTTCGATCGTCGCCCGCGCGGGTGTATTGCCGAACTCGAATCGCTTGGCATAGTGCTCGTTCATGACTCGGTGAGGAATGTCCGTAGTCAGATAAGGATTCACGAAAACCATATTTGCGAGTCCGAGCCCTCCTGCTTCCAATACCGCCTTCATCCGATCGAGCGCCAAATCGACCTGCGCTGCCGGATCATCGGGAACCTTGCCCGTTGCCGGATCGCTGCCTGACATGCTCGAAACAAAAAGTCGGTCGTACGTGAGAATTCCCGGCGAGGCCGAGTCGTCGCGCTTTTCATTTGGAAGATCGATCGCCCGCCGCTCGCGCAGATCGCGCACTGCCACAGCAGTGATTGCGATCGACGCATCGGGAAGTTTGGCCACTCCCAGCACCGCCCGAGCCGGCGGCGTTTTTCCGAAGCGTCCGGCGAAGGCCATGTTCATTTCGCCGTACTTGCTCATGTCTTCCAGGTAAACCTGCGTGTAGACGACATGATCCATGCTCAAGCCCGCAGACTTGACGACAGCCTCGAGATTCTCGAGTGTTTGCCGGACTTGCTCGGCAAACGTTGCCGGCAGACTGCCGTCAGCGCGGCGGGGGCCCTGCGCAGAAATATAGATATAGTCGCCGGCGTCTACGAATTGCGAGGAGAGCGCACTTGCGTGCCCCGACGTCTGCGCCAGCGCATGCTGCAAACCGATCGTCGAAATCAGCAACGCAACCAACAGAACTCGGATCAAGGTTTTCATTCAACAATCATCAATCATCAATCAACAATGTCACGCGCGCCGAACCTCAACTACG
>Ga0210384_10002602_pt1 | contig 21816 bp, 17 predicted proteins | sample IncBWH2MmetaG_FD_160574 | JGI IMG/M metagenome (GOLD analysis project Ga0210384, IMG submission 160574) | Forest soil microbial communities from Barre Woods Harvard Forest LTER site, Petersham, Massachusetts, United States - Inc-BW-H-2-M | ecosystem: Environmental > Terrestrial > Soil >...
CCGTTCACTCCGGGGAAGTGGGCATCTTCAACGGCCTCGATGAGTTGAACGCCGACGTTGAAGGCATCAACAATGACGAAGATGACGATTTCGACGCCTGGGCCGCTGAGCGCGATCATCGCGAAGATGTTTCCGTGTCCGCTCGCTACGTTTCCACCGATGCCATCGGCTATGAAGACCTTGACGAATACGGCGGCTGGCGCCCCGTCCCCGAATACGGCACCATCTGGTTCCCGCACACCGCCGTCGTTGGCTGGGCTCCTTATCACTACGGTCACTGGGCCTATATCGCGCCTTGGGGCTACACCTGGGTGGATGACGCACCCTGGGGCTTCGCTCCCTTCCACTATGGCCGCTGGGTTACGGTTGGCGGCGTGTGGGGTTGGGTGCCGTGCGCACCGCGACCGGTGGAAGTTGTCGGTGTCGCCTACGTTCGCCCGGTCTACGCGCCCGCGCTGGTCGCCTGGGTTGGTGGACCGCATTTCGGAGTCGGGGTCGGGGTCGGCGTCAGCGTCGGCTGGTTCCCGCTCGGTCCCCGCGAAGTCTACGTTCCCTCGTACCACGTGAGCCGCAACTACGTGAACAACGTCAACATTTCAAACACCACCGTAAACACCACGGTGGTAAACAACTATTACAACACCACGGTCGTAAACAAAACCGTGAACGTCACCAACGTCACCTATGTCAACCAGCGCGTTCCCGGTGCGGTGACCGCCACGACCTCGCAAGCCTTTACATCGGCACAGCCAGTGGCGAAAAACGCCGTCGTTGTCAACCAACGGGAGGTTGCAACCGCCGCTGTAAACGTCACGACGCCAGCGGTCGCTCCTTCGAGACAAGCGGTCCTCGGTTCGGGTGAGTCCGCTCGAGTCAGGCCGCCGGCTGCGCTGCAAGCCCGCGCGGTAGTTGCCAAAACCGCTCCGCCTGCGCCGCCAGTCGCCTTTGCTAGGCAGCAGCAGGCCATTCAAGCCAACGGTGGAAGGCCGCTTGCAATTTCGCAGGTGCGTCAAATCGCGCCTCCAGCCGCGGCGCAAACTGCCCAATCCAACGTCAAAATCGCGCCGCCTGCAAAGCCCGCCACGCCGCAAAACATCCAGGCTAACAGGCCCGGTCAGCCCGTGAACAATGCCAACAAACCCGGAGCGCCGAACTATGCCAACCAGCCCGCAAACAATGGCAACCGGCCGAGCGCTCCGAATAATCCTCCACAGCAAGTAAACAATGGCAACCGGCCGGGCACACCAAACAATCCGCCTCAGCCCGCGAATACTGGCAATAGGCCTGCAAACGCGCCGGGCAATACGCCTGTCAATGCCAATCAGAAAGCGCTCACCGACCGTCCCCCTTCTTCGCGCCCAGCGCCTCCCGCGGTCGATCCGCAGCTCGAGCAAAAGCATCAGCAGCAGGTCGAACAGCTCCGCCAGCAACAGGACCAGGAGCGCCAAAAGGTCGAGCAACAACAGCAACAGGAACGCCAGAAACTAGAGCAGCAGAAAGCCGACCAGGAGCGCCAACAGCAGCAACAATTGCAGAAACAACAGCAACAGCAGCAGCAACAACAACAGCAAGAACGCCTGAAGCAGCAACAGAAAGCGGATGAAGCGCGGCAACAGCAGCAACAACAGCAGCAACAGCAACAACTCGAACAAAAACACAATCAGCAGCTTCAGGAGTTGGAACAGAAGCATGCGCAGGAAGAACAAAGGCTGAAACAGCAGCAACAACAAGAAAAGCAACAGAGACAGCAGCCACCACCGCAACAATCAAAACCGGCGAAGCAGGATAAGCCGAAGGACGAAAAGGACAAACCGCACAGCAAGTAGTCGACGCTCCTAAAAGTTGCTTTCCTATGGGGCGCTTGCCGCGGGGCAGGCGCCCATTTCTTTTGGAGCAATGGACCCCCAGCATCTCGCTACTTCCACCGCATTTGTGTCGCCCAGCCGTGTTCTCCTCTTGAAAACCTTGCGCAGCCTTTCCCCTGCCTGCTTTCTTACTTTGACGTGAAACACATCTTGCTCTCGCGTAGAATTCTTTCTTTCGCGCAAGCATGCCAAATAAAACCACACTCCACTCTGGCGGGAAGACACAGGCAGACCTGTCTCGCGGCATTATGCTGCTGTGCATCCCTGGCTTGCCGGAAATTCAAGAAGGCGATGATTTGGCGCAGGAAATTGCCGTCGCTGCACGCAGGTCGAAGACTCCCTTCAAGAATGGCGACATTCTCGTCATCGCACAGAAGATCGTCTCGAAATCCGAGGGCCGCGTCGTTCAACTTTCCAGAATCAAACCATCCTCCAAAGCCCGAAAACTGGCACGGTCGCTGCAAAAAGATCCCCGGTTGATTGAGGTCATCCTCGGCGAATCGCGCCGCATCGTCCGGAGCGAGCGTGTCCTCATCGTCGAGACGCACCACGGTTTTGTCTGTGCCAACGCCGGAGTGGATCAGTCCAACGTTCCCGGCGTGGACGCGGCCACGCTGCTTCCGCGCGATCCCGACCGGTCCGCTCGCAGGCTCGCTGCGGCGCTTCGCAAGCGAACAGGTAAGCAGCTTGCGGTCATCATCAGCGACACCTTTGGCCGCCCGTGGCGTCTCGGTCTCACCAACGTCGCCATCGGCGCCGCCGGAGTTCCCGCGCTGATCGATCTTCGGGGCACGCAAGATCGCGATAAGAAGCCGCTGCACGCCACCATCCTGGCCGTCGCCGACGAACTCGCCGCCGCCGCCGGCCTGCTCATGGGCAAAGACAAGGGCACGCCCGTCATCCTCATTCGCGGCTATCACTTCCAGCCCGGGCCGGACTCCGCGGCCCGCATCCTCCGCCCGGTCCACGAAGATCTCTTCCGTTAACCCTATGCAGCATGGCTCTGGTTTTCTTCTCTCCCTCCTCTGTGCTCTCTGTGCACTCCGTGTTAAATTCATTCTTGCCGCAAAATAGCTCTAAGTTATGAACACAAGCGTTCAAAACGCAACCGTCCCACGCCCGACAAATCCCAATCTCGATGGCGTGCTTACGCACGCGCGCGAAGGCCATGGCATCGACCGCGAAGAAGCTTTGCTCCTCGCCAGCGTGGCACCGATGGCGGACCTGCTTTCTGCCTCCACGGAACTCCGCGCCAGAGGGAAGGGAACCGTCGTCAGCTTTTCGAAAAAAGTCTTCATTCCCCTGACCACGCTTTGCCGCGATTACTGTTCCTACTGCACGTTTCGTAAAGACCCCGGCCAGCCTGGCGCGCATTTCATGACTCCGGACGAAGTTCTTGCACTCGCCGAGAGGGGCCGCGCCGCAGGCTGCAAGGAAGCGCTGTTTAGTCTTGGGGATCAGCCGGAGCGCATCTTTCCCGAAGCGCGCGAATTTCTGCGCCAGCAGGGCTTTACGCGCACGCTCGATTACGTTGCTGCGATGTCCGAACTGGTTCTCGAAAAGACCGGCCTGCTCCCGCACGCCAATCCCGGCGTGATGGACGCCGCATTTCTCTCGCGTATCAAGGATTCCAACGCCAGCGTCGGTCTCATGCTGGAAACCGTCAGCCCGCGCTTGATGCGCGACGGTCTGCCGCATGCCAAAGCTCCCGACAAAGTCCCCGCACTGCGCCTCCGCACCATCGAAGAAGCTGGCAAGCTTTCCATCGCCTTCACCACGGGGATTCTTATCGGCATCGGCGAAACCATCGAAGAGCGCATCGATTCTCTCCTGGCCATTCGCGCGCTCCACGAGAAATACGGCCACATCCAAGAAGTGATCATCCAGAATTTCCGCGCCAAGCCGGAAATTCCCATGGCCGCTCATCCCGATGCTTCTCTCGACGAAATGCTACGCACCATTGCCCTCGCGAGGCTAATTCTCGGCTCCCAGATGAATATCCAGGCCCCGCCCAATCTCAGCTACGCGGATTTTCCCCGATTGTTGGAGGCCGGAATTAATGATTGGGGCGGCATTTCGCCCGTCACCAGGGATTTCATCAATCCCGAAGCCGCCTGGCCGCAGATCGCCACGCTTCGCGCCGAAACCGAAGCCCGCGGCTTCACGCTCCGTGAGCGGCTCGCTCTTTACCCAGAATTCGCTCGCCACGAGGAGTTTTTGTCTGCCCAAGTTCGCGAACGCCTGAATCTGCTCGCCGATTCCGCCGGATACGCTCGTGCCTAACCCCAAAATATGAAAAAAAATCTCACCATCACCGCATTGGCCGGTGGCATTGGCGCCTCAAAACTCCTTCTCGGCTTGTACAAAGAGATGGACCCGCGCGCGCTGACCATCATCGTGAACACCGGCGATGACATCGTTCTCCACGGGCTGAAAATTTCACCCGACCTCGACATCGTCACCTACACGCTTGCGGACCTTATTAATCCTGCAAAGGGCTGGGGTTTTCGCGGCGAAACCTTTCACATGCTCCAGCGACTTGCTCTCTACGGCCGCGCCAACTGGTTCAACCTCGGCGACCGCGATCTCGCAACGCACCTCCATCGCACCATGATGCTGGCCGACGGAAAAACTCTTACCGAGGCCGCCGAATCCATCCGCACCGCACTTGGCGTAAAGTCCCGCATTCTGCCCATGTCCGATCAGCCCATCCCCACAATCATCCAATCCAGCGAAGGCTCGATGCATTTTCAGGAATATCTCGTGAAGCGCCGCGCAGAGCCCGTTGTTCGCGCCATCCGTTTCGAAGGAGCCGCCTCTGCTCACGCCGCTCGCGGCGTTCGGGAGGCGATTTGCGACGCGGATCGCGTCGTCATCTGTCCCAGCAATCCGCTCATCAGCATTGGGCCTATCCTTGCGGTGCCGGGCGTCCGCGACCAGTTGCGTGCCCGGCGCGATAGCGTCATCGCCGTTTGCCCTCTCGTCGGCGGCAAATCGCTCAAAGGCCCGTCGGACCGCATGCTCGTCCAGCTAGGCCACGAATCGTCCGCCATCGGTGTCGCCAAGCTTTACGCGGATTTTGCGGGCACTTTCGTGATCGATTCTGCGGACAAATCGCAAGCAGAAAAAATCCGAAGTTTGGGAATGCGCGTCGCCGTTCTGCCCACGGTGATGAAATCGCTCGCGCAAAAGCGCAGGCTGGCTCGCGCGCTTCTAAAATTGGCGCGAGGTTGAATTCCGCTCTTGTCGCAGGGTCCAGCCGGTCGAGTGGGGGATTGTTTGGAATTAGCCAGCCACTCTTGGCTGTGCGAGGCCTCGTAAGGACTACAGAAACCGCACAGGCAGGAGTGCCTGTGCTACCAAACTGATCCAGCACCGCCGGTCGGGACTTCTACGTTGAGGATGAGCACTGTGGTATCTTCAAAAACTTCGGATATGGCTGCCAACCCGCTCACCGCTATCGATTTTCGACACGCTCTCGGCCAGTTCACTACCGGCGTCACCGTGGTCACCGCCGAGCGAGCCCCCGGCAAGGTCCACGGCATGACCGCGAATTCCTTTGCTTCGGTCTCGCTCGACCCACCACTCATCTTGATCTGTGTCGACGAAAAAGCCCATCTGTTGCCGATGGTCAGGGCCCAGAAGCGTTTTGGAGTCAGCGTGCTAAAGGAAGATCAACGCGCCATGTCCGAGTATTTCGCCCAGACCGAAGAAAATGCCGAGACGGAGGAACGCCTCGGTGTCCGCTTCGGCTGGACCGCCAGCGGCATTCCCGTACTCGAAGACACACTGGTCCAACTAGGCTGCAACGTGGTCGCCTCCTACCTTTCCGGAGACCATACCGTTTTTATTGGCGAAGTGGAAACTGCGAAAATCTATTCCGGCGAACCGCTTCTCTTCTTCCGCGGCCAGTACCGTCAAGTCGGTCCGCTGCGCTGACTTACTTCATGGCGTGATTCACATGTAGGGGCGCAGCATGCTGCGCCCCTACAAGGCAACCCCGCGACTTTTTCTCAATGATGCCCGCCCAGCGAATCCCTCTTCACTCCGTACTCCGATCCCCACTTGTCCGTCATGTGGCTGCGAACCTCCCACAACTCCGGGAAAAACTTATGTCGCATGCCGTCTTCCAGAATCTCCACGGGGCGCCCCTTCAACGACTTCGATCCAAATCCGATCGTGCGGTGAATCAACTGCATGTGCTCGTACCGGAATTTCTGGAACAATTCATCAAATTCCGCCAAAGCCTCCGCCACCACGTAAGCATCCCCGTGCGTGTACTCCGAATCGTAAATCTTTTCGATGGTCAGCCCGTGCTTATCCAAATAGTGTTCCTTGAACGAATTCCAGATCGGCTGGTACATCTTCAGCAGCACGCGAAATCCCGGCGATTCCTGCCCGCTTCCGTTCCCGAGCTTTTTGCGAATCTCCTGATATTCCTTGGGCGACATCGTTTCCAGCAGCGCCAACTGCTGGATCATCAGCCGCTGCGCCGTGTGCACGCGGCGGAAGAGCGTCAGCACCCGGTTGGTATTCTCCTGCTGCAAATACTCATCGACATCGAGGAGGGTGTAAGCCATCAGCTTCATCCACAGCTCTTCCGCTTGATGAACGATCTGAAATTGCAGCTCGTCGGCGTTGCACAGCTCATCGAAGTTCAATTGGCAAGACAGCAGCGTCTTCGTGTTCAGGTACAGCTCGTAGTCGAGCGTGCCCTCGCCGTTCATGATGGCGTAGAACTGTTCGCGATTCACTGCGAGCCTCCTGGCGTGGCTGGCCGCGCGAGCGACTAACGCCGCGCGCTCCGGCAAAGAATTCCCGCTTACAGGCTAACCCAAATCCTGCAAGGTAGTAAGTGTGACCGATCGTTGAGGTGGAAATCGTTACCGCTCGGAATTTCCCGAAGGCCGCGCCGATTCGGCGGAATCGCCCAGCTCTTTGCGATGGCTTTTCACTTCGCGCAGCGCATAAATCGGCTTGTTCTGCGATTCATAATAGGTCCGCGCGCTGATTTCGCCCAGCAGTCCCATGGAGACGAACTGAATCCCGCTCACAAAGAGCGCCACTGCCAGCAGCAGCAGCGGCCCGTGCGTCGTCATCAGCGCCGTGTGGTAGTAAAACTTATCAAACGCCAGCGCTGCGCCAAGCAATACGCCTAGTCCGGCCCCGCCCATGCCCAGCAATCCAAAGAACTGCAGCGGCCGCGTCGAATAATCGAGCAGGAATTTCACCATCACCAAATCGAGAAAAACGCGAATGGTCCGCCCGATTCCGTAATTGGATTTTCCGCTCTTCCGCTGAAGATTTGCGATGGGCACTTCCGTAATCTTCGCGCCGGTCGAACTCGCCAGCGCCGGAATAAACCGGTGCAGCTCGCCGTAAAGCTGAATTTCCTGAATAATCTCGCGCCGGTAGGCTTTAAACGTCGTGCCAAAGTCGTGCAAGTCCACGCCCGAAAGCTTGGCCATCATCCAGTTGGCGATGCGGCTGGGAATCTGCCTCATCAACCAGTGATCGCGCCGCGCGTAGCGCCATCCGCTCACCAGGTCGAAGCCTTCTTCAATTTTCTCCAGGAATCGCGGAATCTCTTCGGGGTCGTGCTGCAAATCCCCATCCATGGAAATAATCACTTCGCCGCGAGCAAAATCAAACCCTGCCTTCAGCGCCGAAGTCTGCCCGAAATTCCGCCGCAGCCGCACCAGGTTCACGCGCCGGTCATGCTCGTAAATCTCCGAAAGCACCTTGAAGGTATCGTCCCGGCTGCCGTCGTCCACAAACACCAGTTCGTAAGGCTCACCAATGGAATCCATAACCTCCGTCAGCTTCATGTACAGAGGCGGAATGTTTTCCTGTTCGTTGAAGAACGGAACGACAATCGAATAGCGCGTGGAACTATCGTTGCTCATGCCTTGCGTCTTATAAATCCTTTTTTAGCCGTATTTTCAGGCTTCCCGGGCTGTGAATCCATAGTCTATCAGGCGAATCCCCTGCGACGCGACAACATTTCGAATTTCCGTGTCCGTCAAGATCTCCAGCTCGGTCTGCCGCGAATCCCGCAGCCGCGTCGGCGAGTTTTGCAGCTCGGCATCCACATAACCGGGGTGGCACATCAGCTCCGTTGTGCCCTCCGGCAAACTTTTCACCAACTGCAACACGCCTTCGCGCGTCAATTCACCCGTCTGCGCGATCCCGCAAAAGTAATCCGCCGTCGCTATCCCCGCGCGCTCCGCCATTTCCCGAGCATCCCGCGCCAGCAGCTTCAACCCGCGCGCCTGGACGCCCTGCCTCATCACCACCGCGCCATGCTTTTGCGCCCCCGTCGAAAGCGCCGCGCGCAAGCTCGATTCTTCGTGCGCCACGCGCACCGCGCCAATCCCGTGCCGCTTCGCCAACCGCAGAGCAATCTCAAACAGCCCCGGCAGCATGTGTACGTGCTTATGCCCGTCCAGATGCGTCGGCGCAATCCCCGCCTCGCGCGCTTTCTCGATCTGCGCGTCCCACTCGCGCTCCACCTCTTCGAGCGCCAGCTTTCGCCGCCCCATCCGCAGCAGCAAATTCTCCGGCCCGCCCTGAAACTTGCCGGCATCGTTCACCAACGAAGTCACCAGCTCTGGCGGGGCCACCGGCGCGCCATCGCTCAGGTTCAAATGCACGCCCACACCCAGCCCCGGCGTGGTCCGCGCCAACTCCACGCCCAGGGCAAACGCCGCGCCATTCGCCAGCACGGAAGCACTGGTCACGATCCCGTTGCAGTGCGCTTCCGCGATCCCGCGGTTCACGCCCTCCGTCCACCCCAAATCGTCCGCATTCACAATCAGGTTCTTCAATCCGCCCCGTCCCGCCGCCCGCAAATTTACCTGTCCTTTAGGACAGCTACTCACTTGAGCCCGCGCACGATTTCGTACCATTGACCGCTTTCTTCCTCAACTTTAGCATGGGCATGTTGAGGGAAATATGGCCGTAAAGCTGCGCGAATCCAAGCCTGTTAACTCGAGCGCCCACGAAAAGCGCCGTGGTGTGCGCATGAACTCCCGCGTTCCCGTGCGTCTTGAATGGGACGGCGACGCCGGCAAGCGTTTTTTCGTCGAAGCGCACACCCGCGTCGTCAATCCTTACGGCTGCATGGTGGTCCTCGAGCAGACGCTCGACCTCGACCATCGCCTCGCGCTCACCAATCTGGCCACGCAAGCCAGCAACGCCGCCATCATCGTCTGGAAAGGCAATAAGCGCCCCGAAGGCTGGGAGTACGGCGTCGAGCTCGTCGCGCCCGAGATGGACTTCTGGGGCCTCGAACTGTGAAGCCCGCCACTCCCAATTCCGCGGCCGCCCCGCAAACGCACGTAAAACGCGGCGCCACTACGCGCTTGCTCACTGCCGAGGAGCGCCGACGCGCCCAGCGCGTCCTTCTCAAGATGCCAGTCGTGGTACACGTTCCGGGCAAGCCCAATCCCATCAACGGTTCCACCCACACGGTCAGTGAGAACGGGGCCATGCTGGTCCTTCGCGACCCGCTCCCCGAAGGCACCAAAATTTCCATCGAGAATACCAAGAGTCAGAAATCCGTCGAAGCCCGCGTGGTCCGCCCCTCGCAAATGATCCACGACGGCGCCCTCGTCCCCGTCGAATTTCTCGAGCCTTCCCCGTCCTTCTGGAACATTTTCTTCCCCCCCGTCGTCAACTAACTCCCCATTTCTCCTGCGCTTCCGCGCTTTCTCCCGATGCGGCTTGCGCGCTTTCGTATCTTTGTAGGGTCCGCCTTCTGAGGCGGATGGCGCTTGCTCGCGGCGCGGCGATGCACTGCTGTGACCGCTCTTGGCAGATCTTTACCCTGCTCCGCAATGCGCGTCTCTCTGTTCGGTCGCGTTTCTTTCTCCCCGCAAAAAAAAGCGGCCCCGATCTCTCGGGGCCGCTCCGTGTTTTGCTTCTAACTCGGTTTAGTTAATCGTTAGGGCCACGTTGCCGTTGGCGGTTGTTGTCCCGGATGTTCCGGTAATCGCCAGTTGCGTCGTCCCGGTCACCGCGATGTTCAGCGTGCCGCTATTTGACGCGGTGAAGCCGGTATTGGGCATGTACTGTGCGCTGAGCTTGTGCGTTCCGACAACGCCAGTGCCAGTGCTGCTAGTGATTTGGCCCGTAGTGCCGTTTGTCAAGGGCGCAGGTTGTCCTACCGCAGTTCCGTCCAACAGGAATTGTACGCTGCCTGTGGCGGTGTTTGGCGTGACTGTCGCACTTACCGTGATATTTCCATTCTGCATAACTTTGGTCGAATTCACGGTGAGTTGCGTGGTCGTGGCGACCGGCGCATGGGTGCTGCTTCCGCAACCCAGCGTAAAGCCCAGGATGCAGACCAGCCCAAGTCCGAGCGCCGCGCGGTATCGCTTTCTGCCGGGCAGGAAGAGCAGCACCAGCGCCGCCAGCCCTGTACCTCCGCTCAATGTCCACCAACCTTTGCCACTGGCCGGCGCGGCATTGCCCGCCGACAGAACGCGGTCCGTTGGAACCAGCGACGCCATCAGCGAAGACGAATTCGCGGTTGTGCTGACCGTCAATGCGCCGGTTGCAGCAGCGGCACTCGTAACGCTGATGTTCAACGTCCCACAAGTCACTCCGGGCGGCAACGTTGGACAGGTGATCGCAACCGTTCCAGTGAACCCGCCGCTCGGCGTCACGGTAATCGTCGACGATCCCATCCCTCCCGCTGTCACCGGCGTCGCCGAGCCCGTCACCGTATAGCTGCCGGACTGGGCAGTCACTGTGACCGTAGCCACTGCCGAAACGGCAGATGCGGCGTAATTGGTGTCGCCGTTGTACATCGCCGTAATCATCTTCGTGCCCGACGTGGTAAACGACGTGCTCAACGTTGCAGTAGCTCCCGCGAATGTCGAAGAGGTTGCGCCGAGCGAGGCAACGTTGACTGGGCTCCCGATCGCCGTCCCGCCGTTAAAGAACGTCACGGTTCCCGTTGGCCCCACCGTGCTTACGCTCGAAGTCGAGACCGTGGCGGTCAGCGTAACCGGGACAGTGACCGCTACCGTCGCTGGGTTGGGCACCACGGCTGCGGTCGTGGGCGCTTTCGTCACCGTTGTGGAGATGACCACCGGAGTAGTGACCGCGTTGTAGCTGATGTCCCCGGAATAGGTCGCCGATAGATTGTGGGCTCCCACGGCGAGTTGCAAGTTTTGATCCTCGACGTGCCCCGCAGCATTTACGCTAAATGTCCCGCCATCCAGCGGACTGCCGTTGTCGGTGACGGTGACTTTCCCCGTTGAGTCGATCGCGCAGCCACTTACATCTCCACCGTTGGTAAAAATTTGGCAGAGGCCTGCACTGCTATTCAGGATGTCCATTCGCAGAACGCCCAACGAACCGAAGGGGTATGAAGCCGGGCTTAGTGGAGGAATGAGATTCCCAGTGATGGGGTCGAAAAGTGCGATTTCATACTGGAGCCGGCTAGCTTCTTTGTTCACCACAACTTGAACTGCATTCGAGTCGCTGGGTCCAAACGTTCCGTCACCCGGGTAGTGGACTGTGACGCCATAGCTGCCTCCGGGCAAGAAGGCCGTGCTCAAATTGGCTGTACCCGGGGCGGCGCCGCCAAATCCAAGTATTCCGAAATTGTTTCCCGAGTTGATCGCTCCTGCTGGGCCAGCAAGCAGGGCGACGTCTCCCGTTGGCGTCCCCGTCGCAGGACTTACGACCGCCACTGTCGCGACACCGTTCACAGTCGCCCCGTGCGTGATCGTAACCGTCGTGGTTCCTCCATTGAGCGTGAGGCCGGTTGTTGTGCCCTTGAAAGCTCCCACCGCCGTTGCCCACTTCGCCGCGAGGTTGGCCACGTTCACGGAACCTAGCCCTGTCGCATAGTCGTACCCAGCGGTAGTCGTCCACGCCGGAGTTGTTAGATTGTTTGGATCGACCAGCACGCCATTTGTCCCCGCGGTGGGGCTGCTGCAATTCGTCGAGCCGCCCGCGCACGGAACGGAGTTATTGCCCTTGGTAATATCGTAGAAAGCGCAGGTGGTGGAACCCGTCAGCGGTGTAGTCGACGAATTGCAAACATTCGCCGGAGTCGCCGCGAGTTGGTATAGAACAAGGTTGGGGTTGCCCTGGCGTCCTTTCTGCTGCTGGTCAATCAGCGCCATAATACCCGCAAAGGCGGGCGAAGAAGCAGACGTTCCTCCCGCAGCACCAATCACGAATTGGTTGCCGGTGCACGAAGGCTGCCCGCCCGCCGCATCCGCCTGGCAAACGGGATAGAAACTGTGGCTTTGCGGACCATTGCTCGCGAACAAGGAAACGTCGGGGAGGTCGCGGGCCTTGTCTGCGGGGGTGAGTCCATTTTGATAGACCGGTTTTGGGATGCCGAGGACGGTGGGATTGCCGCTAGGTCCGCCGCTTCCGCCTACGATGTTCGTGGCATTCGCGCCCGCGCACACGGTGTTAAGGGTCCCAGCTGTTGCTGTTGCCGCGCAGGAATCGTTCCAGGTTGTCTCGTTAATGTACCCTTTCGCAGACTCCAGGGTCCCCGCCGCATTCGTCGCATTGAAAAAATTTGTCTGGGTTGTAAAGTCGTCGAAATCTGTTCCTCCCACGGCAACGTTGAATTGTGTGGAAGCCACGCCATTTACCGCCAGCCCATTTGTGGCCACCGCTTCTGTATTGAAGTTATCACACGCCGCGGAGCCATCGTCCCCGGCCGACACCATCACCGAAGTGCCTTGCGCCGCGGCTTGCTCCCAGACGCCTGTGTAAAACCCAAGCGAGCCTTGCGAGTTCGCGATCGCCAGCTCGCATTGCCCAAAACTCTCGGTGATCACGTCCGCCAGATTGTCGTCGACGAGGCGGAGAGTGGCTATGTCTTGTCCCAGTGCCGTAAGGGTTCCTTCTGCCACGACGAAATCGATCATGGCCTTCGGCGCGACCCCGCCCGCGGTTTCTACGTCCAAATCCCCCTCACCCTCATCCCCTTGGGGACCGCTGATTCCGGGGTCGGGTCCGTCCACGATAATTGTCGGCCCCGTCGCAGGCAACAACCCGAACACGGTACGAAAGCCGATTATGTCGTTTGGATCGATGTTGGAATCCCCGACGATGCCGATGGTGACGCCGGTCCCATCAAGATTCGACGGGATATTGTAGATTTTCGCGAAATCCGCTGGTCCAACGAAGTAGCAAGGTTGCGCCTGGCTTGGTCCGCACCCGGTTGGCGTTGTGAATTGCGGCGTGCCATGACTATCCCGCGTGATGGAGTGAATTCCTGCGTCCTTCCGGAACGACTTGGCGGGGAAATTATGCAGAGATACGATCCCCTTTACGACCGGTGTTAGCGCCGCAGGTATCTGCGGATCGCTGACGTTCGCGCTATAGGTCTTCCCGTCCACCACAAAACTGTGAATCTCGGTGTGAAACGTATTCCGTACCTGAGCCACGGTCCCGGAAAACTCAATCACCGTGCGCCCGTTCGCCACCTTCATCCCCGAGAATCCCTGTCGCGTCAACCAGTCCGTCACCGTCTGGATATCCGCATCCGCGGGCCCAAACTGCTGCCCGAACTGCACGGGTGTCAGCCATTTGTGAAAATTTGGCGACTCCTTGCTCAATTGCTCGGCCATCAATTGCGTGAGCGCCGCTTGCTGCTCGGGGCTTCGCTGCAAAAGCAGCATCATTCTCTTCATCGGCTGTGCATCGGAGACCGGGCCTTTATCAAACTCCGGCCGTGCAAGCGGCTGCACGTTTCCCTTGAGCGTCACCAACTGTGTGTCATCAATCGCCTGCGTAATCCGCGCAGGAACTGCCGGAGCCACCTGCGTTGTGCTGGCGCTGCTTGGCTGCGTCTGCGCTGCCAGTCTTGCACCCGAAAATGTCAAGAATGCGAAAAGAGACAAGAGGGCCGTGCGAACCAAGAAGGATCGAATTTTCATATTCCACCCACGCCGTAGATTTGTACTCAACACCCCGAATCGTTTTCGGTCTGGCGGCGCACAGCATTCCTCGCGAGGACACTCTCAGAGATGGTTTGGCGATGAATGGCGCACGGACCGGTCACGATTCCCAAGAAACTCTTCGAGGCTACCACAAGCCCCACTTGAAATTTGTAACGACTTGCTCAAGATGTTCACAAGCCAGCAACCGTCTCCGCCACCTCTTGCAAACTCCGCCGGTTGCTGTTTGGATGCCACGTCAAATCGCTGGGATGCTCTTTCCTCTCCAAGTTCCGCCATCGTGCACCACCACACGTGAGTCCCAAACGCCCCCAACTCGCAATCCACGACGGAATCCGGATCGAATCCATATTTAAACACCGCTCAGCCACTTTTGTTGCGGAGTTGGCGTGCGCAGGCCCTGCCGCCGCGTTCTTTGCGAAGTTTGAAGACCTTAGTGCGGCTTGCGCTTTCAGCCTTCGATTCCCACCCGTGCCTCCATCCAAATCGCTAGCGTTTATGCGTTGTGTTTGAAAGGGGGCTACGCACCCCGCGGATTCACAGTGTGATTCAGTAGTTGCAGCCCCACCTACCCTTCCTGTTTAGATCCTGCTCTTGACACCTGAACCCCGCTGGCGTATGAAAGTACGCACTGGGGTACGACTCCAAAATCTAACGGAACCAGCGCGTTCCACTGGTACGCCGTCTCCGACGGAAGCTTATTTGGAGGTGTCCCAGAGGAGGGCCTATGCCTGCTACCCAGCCGAGCAAGGAACTTCGCGCGTTTTGTCACGAGCACCACGTGAAGATGAGGCTTAGTCAGAGCCTCTTGAACAGTGAAGGTGACCTTACACAAACGCTCGCGTATGCCTGTACGGAGCCCGATTGTCTCGTCCAATACAACGTCTCTCGTGGATACTTCATCCTGAGCCAAAACGGAAACACGAATGAGCTGGACATGGTCCCCAGCGTCCGATGTCACCACGATGGGACGCCGATGTATCTTGCTGAAATCGATCCGGACAAAAGGGGTTTTCGCCTGTGGATATGCCCGCAATGCGATGGGAGACACACGAATGAGGAGGGCCTCATAGGCCTGGCGTCGCAGGGAATTCAGGATGTCAGCGGGAAAAGTTGGGTGGAACCCTAAACCCCAGGCATCGCTCTTATATGAAATTCTGAAATGATCCCCGCGACGAGCTAATGCGGTTTGGTCCATTCTCCGAAAGGCGCGTATTTAACTTCCTCAGTTTTGGGCCATTCCGTGTCCGAAGGTTCTCAAAATTCATGCCCTTCGCGACAAAAATATTTGATCCTCCTTAGCAGTAGGTGCACTTTCAGCCGCAGTGCTTAGTTCCGTCTCCAACCTTTGCGATAGAATTGTATGGTTATGAAGCGCCGCAAGCGCAAACGAAGCTTGAAAGCTGTGAGCCCTGCCAGGATTCCCGTTGATGCGGAAACGGCTGCTTCTGTCGAGCCTGATGAGGCAGACCGCCAGATTCCTCCACGCGACGTTGCCGGGGCAGACTACGTGATTGATCTTGGCGACGAGTTCCTTGCCACTGTTGAGGAGAAAAAGCCTGCTAGCGATTCCGTCACGCTTGCCGAGGCGGACGACCACACTCATTCTGGCGACGAATTCATGGCCCCTGTCGAAGAGGAGAAGGCTGCTGGCCCTTCCACCGCGCCAGCCGGAGCTGACCGCAGGACTCATCCTCGTTATGAGTTCACTGCCGCTGTTGAGGTCATAGCGGCTGAATCCGGCGCGCGGATTGAAACGCGCGTCCGTGACTTGAGTCAGCAAGGCTGCTATGTGGACACGAGCAAGCCCCTCCCTTTAGGGACGGTCACCGACGTGCGCATCACAAAAGGGGCACAATTGTTTGAAGCCCATGCAAGAGTCGTCTACTCCCGAGTCGGCAAGGGCATGGGCCTGGTGTTTACCGCTATTGAGCCGGAGCAGCGTGGCACTCTTGCAACGTGGCTTGCCGAATCCCGCGAGACTTCCTGGCTCGCGGCAAACCGCCGAAGAAGTCAGCGCGTATTGATGACTATCCCAGTGCGCGTCTCCGGGCAGAACCACGTCGGATCGCCTTTTGAAGAAGAAACTCACACGCGGGCCATCAGCGCTCACGGCGCATTGATTCTCGTGTCGACGCAGGTGTACAGAGGACAGCGGCTCACTCTTTCGAACGTCCAGACAAAAGGTGCACTGGAGTGTGTCGTCGCACACATTGACAAGCATCAAAGCGATCACCCTCATGTGGGAGTAGAGTTCATGTTGCCCAATCCTATGTTCTGGCACGTGGCCTTCCCGCCGAAAGATTGGACGCCCCGTCACCCAGATGCGAAGGCCCATGTAAAAACAGGCGAATCGAGATGAAATCCCGCGCTCGGGTCCGGCCAGAAACGCCTAGGCTTGCTCCTGTAAGTACCGGCCGCCATCGGGGGTTTTCATCAGCGACCGTTTTAACGTAGTTGCCTATGGAATTGGTTGCGACGATCACATCAAGCCGATGACCGCCAGGGTGGAGGTATTGCGCCATGTGCGCCTCCTCACTATTTCAACGCACAATGACGAGGGAAATGGCGGGGTGTTTTCAATTCGAGTTGGTGCGGGACCGAGAGAGATCGTGAAGTCTTGCCAGCAATGCTGTTAGACGGGGGCCGTCTTCCTCAGTCAGCGCGGTGAGTTTTAATCCCAGTCCACTTCCGGGTTTTACATGTCGGACAACAGCTTTGGCCCTGATTTGTCCTTCCTGAACAAGAAAGTCAAGCCTGATCGTCGCGTCCACATCCCTTACCTCTTCTGTTTCGACAAACAAGCCTCCTGTACTCAGGTCTCGGACTCGTGAAGTATCCTCACCTCCTTTGCAATTCCAGTAGACCCAAACTCCGTGGGGCTTCTCGATTCGCGGGTAGCGCCTCCTCGAAGGAATACTTTGGCCCGCCAAGAAGCGCTTATCGGAGCGTATGTCCGTCCTCAAGATCATGTTAGCTCCCCCCTGCGGCTTTGGAATTGTGCGGATAGCTCTACGCCAATGGCGAAGTCGCCGCTCTCCTTGCGCTGGCAGTAGGCGACCCTTCCTTCAGACCGAACGCCATTCCGGAGAAAAGTAACCAGCACGCGAGTTCCAGGCTGCCAACGCCGCACCGTGGTGACGCGCGCGCCCCGAGTGCTTACGTTCTCCGTGAACGTCATTTCCCTATGCACAGATTCGTCTGGGCGCGAAAGCTCTGCGGTCAATCTCTTCGGGATACGCCTTCCGGATCGACCGTGGGATCGACTGGTTGGAATGGATGCGGCCATGAGCCCTGGAGCCTCCCGAACCGGCAGGATGCCTCAAGTGCCATCACACCATACGTATAGGATTCACAACACTTAGAATCAATCGGGTGTCTACCCTAGAATGGAGGGGATTGAAGACCTTAGCAGAGGGCTTAGAGATGCATAATATGGAAGGCTGCGCCTCTAAATTCTGGTCTGTCTTCCTGGGAAATCATCGCCATAATTATCTTCGTGGCGAAGTCAATCGAGCATCTCGGGCGCAGGAATCGCGGCGAATATGCAGCGAACCCCAATGCGGCCCCGACGTTACGTTACGATGAAAACATCCCTCTCACACATCCATTCCAATGGAATAGGCGTATAGTGTTCTGCAATCCAATGGTGGTGTGCCTGGGTCGGCCCATCCTTCCGTAGTAGGCACGCTGTCCTGAGGAACAACCTGCTCAAAATCATGAAGGGAGTCAATATGCAGAATCGCTTCACCAGAATCCTTTCTTCGGCCCTCGTCTTGTTCGTCGTAGCCAGCGGTATTCTTGCTGCTCCGGCTGGGAAGACGTTGTATGACCGCCTGGGCAAAAAGAAAGGCATCACCGCAGTGGTCGATGATTTTGTTGGCCGCTGTGCCGGGGATGCTCGAATCAAGGCCTTCTTCAAGCCGGATGTCGACGATCCGGCCCGCTTGAAGAAGTTCAAGGCCAACCTGGTCGATCAGATTTGCCAGGCCTCCGGCGGCCCCTGCAAGTACACGGGTAAGGACATGAAGACCGCGCACGCGGGCATGGGCATCAGCACGGCTGATTTCAATGCTCTCGTCGAGGATCTCGTCGCCGCTCTCGACAAAGCAAAAGTCGCCGAAGCCGACAAGAATACCCTTCTCGGTGTCCTAGGTCCCATGAAGTCCGACATCGTCGAGAAGCCGTAACTTGCTGTGAACGCAACTCTGAGGGGGCGCCTCAGTCTTGTCCCGCTGAGCCCGAGGCGCTTCCCACCTTTTTGCAATTCCCGGCCCAACTCAAATCTCTTACGTCGCTTTGACTCCCCGCACGTGTAGTTGCCAGGCTTTAGCCCGGCCTTCTTTCGTAATGTTTTAGTCGTCTCCGCCTCCCTGCCAATGCACCGCTTGAATCTCTTTTCGGAATTGATTCCTACTCACTGTGGTCTACAATTCCGACAGGTGCAAATAATCCGATGAACGGTTTCCTCGGCTTGGGTGGTACCTTCGCCGCCGACCTCAATCTTCTGCTGCAACTCGCCATGGCCGCTGCCCTAACCCTCGGTATGTTCCTCGCGCGCAAAAAACTCTTCCTCGCCCACGCCTGGACGCAATCCTCCGTCCTGCTCCTCAATCTCGTCGCCATAGCCTGGGTCATGTGGCCGTCTTATCGCCTCCAGATCCTTCGCCACCCCTCCCGGGCCATGCATGACGCCTATCACGCCATCGCCTTTTTTCACGGTATACTCGGCACGCTCGCCGAACTCCTCGGCTTGTATGTCTTACTCGTAGCGGGGACAAAAATGCTGCCAGAAATTTTGCGATTCAAGAATTACAAACTCTGGATGCGCTCGACGCTTGCTCTGTGGTGGGTCGTTGTGGTTCTCGGCTTAGGCACATACTACGTCTGGTATGTCCAGCCGTCTTCCGGTGCCACGCCCAAAGCCAGTGCGGCTGCGCAGGAATCTGCCGCCGCGGGTCCCGTCAAAGTCACCATCTCTAATTTTAAGTTTGATCCCCAGGAAGTCACCGTACCCGTTGGCGGCACTGTCGACTGGCTCGACGACACCGGCCGCCACACCGTGAAAGCCGATGACGGCTCCTTCAACTCCGGCATGCTGACCGCCGGAGCGCACTTCCAGCACAAATTCGATAAGCCCGGCAAGTTCCTATATTACTGCGAATATCACGGCGCTTCCGGCGGCAAAGACATGGCCGGCACCGTCATCGTAAAGTAGCCGCGTCAAGCAGCCACAGCTCGGTTCAACTTAGAGCTACGCGTTCGCAAGTTTGACTGCGTGAACCGTCATCTCTAGCAAAAAAGTAGGGGCTCAAAATTCTGCGCCCCTCTTCGTCCTGCTCTTAAGCTGTTCTCGGCCCTTCAGCCATTTATTACCACCGCCGCCATCCCCACGGCCGTCCGTAAAAATACGGCCCGTAGTATCCATAAACCGGCGGTCCAACAACACACGGCCCGTAAGGCCCGCAAGGATAGGGCGGGGGATAACCGGCTGCATACGGTCCGCCCGGTCTCCGTCCGCCGTGCCCATTGCCAAAGTCTTCCTGCCGCAACAGTTGGAACGCCTGTTTGTTGTCCGTGGTATTAATCGTCACCGGCTCGGTCAACCGGAACGTCAACTCCGTCTCTGGCGGAATGATCGTTGGCCGCCCTCTCGTCAGCAGCACTGCGCCGATTCCCGCGAGCAGACCCGCTCCGGCGCCCACCGCCGCGCCCGTGCCCAGGTTCGCCGCCGCGCCAATCGCTGCGCCGACGCCCGTCGTCGTCGCAATCGTCGCGGCATCCGCGCCGTGCGATGTGCCTCCCGTTCCTTGCCACAGTTCCGTGTCGATGGGAATCGACTGCCCATCCACCAGCGCCACATCCGTCAACCTCAAAGCTAATTGCGAGACACCCTTGACCCGCCCGGCCTTCTGCGCCCCATCAACTTCTCCTTCAATCGTCTGGCCGCGCCGTGCGATCACAAAGCCGTTCACTACCAGCGGCTGCTGCAACGTCGCCGTGAAATGATCGCCCTTTTTGCTGTGGTCGCTGGATAGGGGTTCGTTCGTCCGTATATTAATTACCGTGCCCTTTGGCATGGTCAATGTGTCGGGCACGGGACGCGCTGGCGTTATGCGCCGGGTGTCTTGTTGCCCGCTTCGATAGGACCTGTCTCCCTGCCGTTGCCCTTGCTGCGGCGGTGCCCCCTGCTGTTGGTCGTCCGGAGCTTGTCCGTTCGGCTGCTGGCCGTCTTGCGGTTGAGCGTTCGGCAGCTTATCCGTGCTCAAAACTCGCCGTTTCCTCGGGGCCGGGGGTGTGGGATTCGGAGCCGACTGATCCTGGGGAGCGGCCTGGGGTGGCTGTCCCTGCGTATCTTGCTGATTTTGCTGCTGTTGCTGTGCGTCTTGCGGTGGCGGTGGCTGGTCCTGATGGGCCCATGCTCCCGGGCCTGCAACCAGCGCCAGCGCGAGGATCCAACTCCCGCGCGTCGCCACGGTGGAGGCTTTATAATTTTGCGGGGTGCTCGTCATTTCGGGTCTTCTCCCTCTAAAATCCCTCAATCTAAACCACTTCCTCCGTCCATCCTCTTATACAATCAGATGACCCTATTAAAACACGGGATGCCCGTCAATAGTTGCGTTGGTGTCCACCCGCAAGCCGCTGGCGCCCCAGAGTAGGGATAGGCATCTTCAGAAGGTGCTACGTGCAGTCAGCACACATCCCGCACTGCGCTCTTTTCCGCATCTCCCGCCCAGTCACCAACTCGCTTGCGAACACTTCGACCGGACGCTGTATAATCCTCCGCGCCTAGCACTGCTGCCGAGGAGGAATTATGGCCGAGCCATCTTACGAAGAACTGAAAGCGCGCCTCGCCGAATTGGAAAAGCAGGGAACCCCGCGCCGCACAGGCTCGCTTGAGTTTCGCGTGGGAGAAAAAGGCGGCGTCAGCGTCTACGGCCTCGGTCGCTTTCCCGTCACCCTTTATTACGAACAATGGGTTCGCCTCCTCGACACCGCGCCCCAGCTCCGCGAATTTCTCGAAACCAATAAAGCCGAAGGCAAACTCAAGCTCAAAGAAAAATAGACTTTCAGGTCGCTCCAAGTCTTACTACGTTTCCGGCGCAGAGCCGGATGCAAGCCCGGCCCGCGGGCCACCCTGTTTGGAAAGTCACGACATTCGATTCAGGCGTTGGTCCGCCGCAATTCTCTGTCTTACTCAAAGAAGTACATTCTCAAATGTGTGATACGGTTTGTTGACTTACCCTGCCACTAAAACCTAGAATCGGCCTCGATCCCTTCCTGCCCTAATGATTGGACAAACCATTTCGCATTACAAGGTCACCGAAAAACTCGGCGCTGGCGGGATGGGTGTGGTTTACAAAGCCCTTGACCTCAAGCTCGAGCGCACCGTGGCGTTAAAATTTCTTCCTCCGGATGCCGCCCTGGATGCGCGAGACAAGGAGCGCTTCCTTCGCGAAGCGCGCTCCGCCTCGGCGCTCGATCATTCCAACATTGGCGTGATTCACGGAATCGAGGAAACCGAAGACGGGCGCCTCTTTATCGTGATGGGTTATTACGAAGGGGAGACGCTGCAGGAAAAGTTGCGGCGTGGCGCGTTGCCGTTGCGGGAAGCGCTGCGCATCGCGGTGCAAGTCGCCGGCGGTCTTGCCGCGGCGCACGCGCGCAAAATCGTGCATCGCGACATCAAGCCTTCCAACATCATTATTACTTCTGCCGGATTGGTCAAAATTGTTGACTTTGGCCTCGCTCGCGTCGCCGCCACGCCCAGCATGACGCAAAGCGTGCTCATCGCCGGAACCCCGGCCTACATGTCGCCCGAGCAAACTATGGGCGGCGTGGTTGACCAGCGCTCCGACGTTTGGGCTCTGGGCGTTGTCATGATCGAGATGCTAACCGGTTTTCATCCCTTCAACCGCGAAAACACTTCCGCGATGTCCTTTGCCATCCTCAATCAACCCCCTGCCGCTCTGGATGCCGCGCCGCCTCTGCTGCAGCCCATTCTCTAT